>Ga0302278_10004249_pt1 | contig 14924 bp, 20 predicted proteins | sample III_Bog_N3_2_FD_194543 | JGI IMG/M metagenome (GOLD analysis project Ga0302278, IMG submission 194543) | Peat permafrost microbial communities from Stordalen Mire near Abisko, Sweden - III_Bog_N3_2 | ecosystem: Environmental > Terrestrial > Soil > Wetlands > Peat | place: Sweden: Abisko... | reverse complement strand
CGGGAATTCTCCCAGCGCCATGCATCTCCCGTGCCATGCATCTCAGTGAGAATTCGGTCAAAAATGCGTGGTAGGCATTGCCGCACATCCGGTAGGTGCGCTATAGCTAAACCAGGGTGAAGCATCCTGAAACCAATCCGCCCTCATCGACGCGACCAACAGGGAGCGGCGACTTTGAGCACTGCAAATCATGAGTGGTTTCCCTGGTTTTGCCTTAGACTGCGCACAATCGAGGAAGCAACCGCGAAGGTTGAACCCTGTTTACGATTCTGGTACGTTTACAACTCTGGTGCACATGGGGTAAATTTTCCCCAAAGGCTCACTCTGACCCAGCCGGGAGACACGAAAAGCTCGCGAGGACACACTGCCTCACGAGCGCGGCCCATAGCCTGTGCTCCCATCCGAATTCGTTTGCGTTGCTCTCGCCGATCCCAAAGCTCGCTTCTGCCGCTCGCTCGCCAGCCACTCGCCAACCGTCAACGGAAACCCAGCCTGCCGCCCAGGTAAACTGTTGACCATAAGGCACTTAACAAGAACGCCGATCCCGCTGCCTTTGGGCCTGGCACTGCCCTGACCAACGGAGGCCTTCGTGCCCATCCACAATCCAGAAGACGCGCCAGCCAAAAACCAGACTCATTCCTTAGAAAAAACGGAGTGAGCCGAAAAGACGCGCAATCACTATCGTAGCGCGTCCCGGCCAGCCTTGCAAGCCGCCTGGCCTCGCTGCCGGGCGGCTTGACAAGAAAACTACTTGATCTCGATGGTTGCGATGCCTTCGAACTTCTTGCGGATCGCCTCGGCCTCGTCCTTGGTCGCGCTTTCCTTGATCGCCTTGGGGGCGCCATCGACCAGGTCCTTGGCTTCCTTCAAGCCGAGCGAGGTAACCTCGCGCACGGCCTTGATGGTATTGATCTTGTTTGCGCCGAAGTCCTTCAGAATGACCGCAAACTCGGTCTTCTCTTCGACCACCGGAGCCGCCGCGCCCGCCGCTGCCGCCGCTACCGGTGCCGCTGCTGCCGCTGAAACGCCAAGCCGCTCTTCCAGCTTCTTCACCAGAGCCGCCGCTTCCAGCAGGCTCAAGGCCACAATTTGCTCTTCCAACTGCGCTAGATCCGCCATTTTTTCTCCATTCAAAACTGTTTGAAATTTTTGTTTCCGGCCGCAGACCCAAACGGGAAGTTTCCGATGCGCCAGACCCGCGCACTTCCTGCCTGCCTCGACAGCCAAATCTCTTAAAAACAGCTATTAGCTGTTAGCTTTTAGCTTCTAGCTCTTCCTTATGATGCGGCTCGATAGCTTCAACTTCGACTAAAAAGCTAAGAGCTAAAGGCTAAGAGCTAAAGGCTCGCGGCTTTAGGCCGCTGCCTCTCCGGCAAACTTGCCCTTTTCCACACCCTGGCCCAGAACCACCGCCAGATCGTGGCCCGCGGCATTGATCACCGTCGCCAACCGCTGAGCTGGTGCATTGATCAGGAACAGCAGCTTGGCAAAGAGCTCTTCCTTGCCCGGCATGGTCGCCAGAGCCTTCACTTCGTCCACCGTCAGCAGCTTGCCGTCAATGATGCCCAGCTTGAACTGGAACTCCGCGTTTTCGCCTGCCCATTTTGCAAAAACTTTCGCCAGCGCCACCGGATCGCCCGCGGTAAACGCCACCGAGTTCACGCCCTTGAGCCCCTTCAGCGCGGCCTCAACGTGCGTACCCTGGCCGGATACGGCTGCCAACTTGTTCTTGACGACGCGGTACTTGCCGCCCGCCTCGCGAATCACCTTGCGCAGCTGAAAATCCTTGGCCACGGTCAGCTTGGCAAAAGTGCCGATAATCGCTGTCGTCGAGGTCTCCAGTTCCTTGGCCAGCAACTGGACCTTCTCCGTCTTCTTTGCTCTTGAAATCGCCATGTCTTCGCTCCGCTTCGACAGGGGTTAGGGATTAGGGGTTAGGGATTGGCACCGATTCGTGCGTTGACCCTCAACCCTCGCTCCCCCATCCCTTCCTCGCCCTTGACGGGCCTGTTACATATCCTGTTTTGACCGTTCAGACCGGGACCCCATAGAAGCAAAGGGCATTGCTAACCCATAACCCCAAATCCCTGATCCCCGCTTTTAGTGCTTGCCGGCCGCATCCGCAACCGCTGAATCCAGCGGCACTCCGGGGCCCATCGTCGAGCTCAGCGTCACGCTCTTGATGTATTTGCCCTTGGCCGCCGAAGGCTTGTTGCGCACGATCGCACCGATCACGGTCGTCGCGTTGTCGATCAGCTTTTGCGGGTCAAAGCTCAGCTTGCCCACCGGCACGTGCACCAGGCTGGTCTTGTCGGCGCGAAATTCCACCTTACCGGCCTTGATCTCTTTCACTGCCGCGGCCACGTCCATTGTGACCGTCCCCGTCTTGGGATTCGGCATCAGGCCCTTGGGACCTAGAATCTTGCCCAGACGGCCGACAACCTTCATCATGTCCGGCGTGGCGATCAGCGCGTCAAAGTCGGTCCAACCTTCCTTCTGGATCTTCTCGACCATCTCCTCGCCGCCCACAAAATCCGCTCCGGCTTCGGTGGCTTCCTTCTGGCGGTCGCCCGTGGCGATCACGGCCACGGTCTTGGTCTTGCCCAGCCCATGCGGCAGAACGACGGTTCCGCGCACCATCTGATCGGCGTGGCGGGTATCAACGCCCAGGCGCATGGTCAAATCGACGGTCTCGTCGAACTTGGCGTACTTCACCTGCTTCAGCAGGTCAACCGCCTCGGGCAGGGCATACGCCGGCTTGGACACAGCCGCGCGCGCCTTCACAATGTTTTTGCTGACTTTTCCCATTCTTCCCTCGTCTCCCACCGTCCCTGCCAGCCCCGCTTTGCGGAGTGCCCGCGGCTCGCCGCCGAGGCAACGTTGTTTTCGTTGCCGGAGCGAACACCAGAACAGGCCCAGAAACCGTGGTGCTATTGACAGTCCAGGGAATTCCCTCGGACACATCTATGAATCATATCCAAACGGCCCGCGAATTGCAAACCGGGATCGTAAATCAATAGTAGAGGATCGAATATCCTTGAGGATCGCTTCTTTGGATACGCACTTGTGAACGGCAATGCTGGAGAGAATCGCGTTCAGAGTTCCGATTCGCAGAGGCGAATGCTCCGGAACCGCGATGCGGTGGGGTGTCGGATGCTCGGTTTGCAGGATGATGTGGCTGCCGACCTGATGGAGTTTCACGTAATCCCAGCGCTTCGAGAGATGCTTGACCACTCTTCTCCGCTCAAATCGCGTGGAAGTTTCATGCGACGGCCAGAACCTCGTCGCGGATCAGATGGAGGCGGATGGAGGCTGGCGCGGCGGAGTCGAAGTAGAAGGCTCGCACGGCCTCGCGGACGTTGGCCTTCAACTCATCCCAGCTATCTGCCTGGGTGAAGATGCTCTCGCCGAGGGCTTCAGCGGTGTAGCCGCCATCGGCCTCTTGCAGCACTTCAAAGACGAGTTCCCTCATGCGGTTTGCACCCCCTGGCGGATTTCTTCTCATCATACCGCGACTTTGGAAAGGAAGCGAAGGACCGGGTACGTCACGGTAGTAGTGCAACTTCCGGTTTGCCGGTATCCGCCCGCAACACCATAAAGTGCTCAGGAAGCGTCTCATTACGCTTGTGGTGCGCGCAATGAAGGGTAGATCGACATTGGCCGATCAGGGTTTTACCATGTGTCTTACAATCTTTTTGCTTCAGTATAGGGAATATGGAAGACTTGTTTCTTGCGCTGCTTTCAGGTGCCGCTGAACTACTCATTGAGGTAGTCTTTCAGTGGATAGCAGAAGCGTCTGCCGTGGCCATCATCCGATCGGTGCGGAACGCCAATAGAGAATCAAAGGTCGTCAGCCCAGTCTTAGCGGCAGCGGGGTACCTGTTGCTCGGTGCTGGATTCGGAGCCGTGAGCGTGCTGTTCTTTCCACATCCGCTCGTTCACCCATCCAAATTCCATGGCATTAGTCTCGTCGTGAGCCCCATCATTACCGGTTTGATTATGTCGAAAATCGGCCTTGTGCGTCGCAGCAAAAATGAAGATTCGCTTCAAATTGAGAGCTTTGGATATGGGCTCACATTTGCCTTAGGGGTGGCTCTCATCCGCTTCTTCTTCGTAAGGTAAACCGCCGGGTGCCCCATCCATTCCGCTTCTTTTTGCGGAATGGGTGGGATACCACGAACCTCAACCGTGCTTCATAAAGAAACCCTGCTGCCGCCTGGCATCAAGCCGCGCGAGGCGTGAGCTTGATTCCGAGCGCCTTCATCACACCGATAAAGGTCGACAGCCGTGGATCGCCAGTGGGCGAGAGCGCCTTGTAGAGCGCCTCGCGAGTGACGCCCGCTTTGCCGGCAAGCTCAGTCATTCCCATGGCTCGTGCCACATCGCCAAGAGCCGCCGCGATCAAAGCCGGATCGCCTTCCTCGAAGGCCGCTTCGAGATAGCCCGCAATAGCCTCGGGACTTTCGAGATACTCGGCGGCATCCCATAGAGTTGTCTTAAGCGCCATCTGTCCACTCCTTTGCCAGCTTATTCGCCCTGTCTATGTCGGTTGATTGCGTCTTCTTGGTTCCTCCCGCAAGCAGCAGAACCAGCACGCTTCCTCGTCGATGGAGATAGACCCGGTATCCCGGCCCATAGTCGATCCGCAGTTCGCTGACTCCATCACCGACGGGCTTTACATCGCCAAAGTTTCCCAGTGACATTCGGCGAATGCGAATCAGAATGCGATACCTGGCCTTTTCGTCGCGCAATCTGCGTAGCCACTCGGAGAAGATGCCGGTCTGACGAACCTCGATCACCTGTTAACTATAGTTCACAAGTGTGATTTTCTCAAACAGGCCGAAATCATGCGAACGGTGTGAAAAGAGGGCGCTATCGCCGGACCTGCTCTAAAGCGCGGCCTCCGATTCGATCGTTCGTGCGAGCCGCGAGGTCAATCCACTCAGCAAGACCACCGGCCTGACAACGAATCCAGCAATGAGTCTTGGTACCCGGCGGAAATCATCCAACAACGATCGGCCTGTGCCAGTGAGGAAGACTCCGTTGCGCATCACGTGCAAATGAAAGAGCGCGGAAAGGGCCGCGAAGATGCTTACGGCAAGCGTGGCTCTTCCCGTAACGGCCCCGTCAGTCACCCAGTGGGCAGTCCAATCCGGTGCCTGGGCCAAACCGGGAACAGCGAGAACCACAATCAGGTTTCCCAGCCAACGTTTGCGCATCCCCAGCGCTCGTTGCTGCATGCCGGCGTAAACACCTGCGGTGAGCGTGACATAGGCGATTTCAACCAGAACGACAGCTAGGCTGCCACGAAGACCAGAGCGGCTCATGGCAGTCAGATACACCACCGATCGAGCGCTTGCACTGAGGAAAGCGCACTTCCAGTTCCAACAGGAAAATGCCCTCCTGCACAAGGGACTGCGTTGTGGAAACATGGCCCCATTGTGCCGGATGCACCAAAAATGCAGCATCAAGGCCTGGTTACATTAAGGTTGAGATTTGTCGCGCACCGTGATCAGGCAGGCACCGCCGCTTGCGATAATCTCAACTATCGGCAAATCGAGGCAAGTCCCGCCATGACAGCTTCCGCCCCGCTCCACATCATCGACCTGATCCGCAAGAAACGCGACGGCGGCTCGCTCGACCCTCGCGAGATCGGTTTCCTCGTCTCCGGCGCAGCCTCTGGCTCCATCCCGCCCGAGCAGCTCTCCGCCTGGCTGATGGCCGCCTATCTGCGCGGCCTCTCGCTCGACGAGACCCGAGCGATGACCCTGGCCATGCGCGACTCCGGCGAAAAGTTTTCGCCCGCGCGCCTGGGCAAGGTCGCAGTCGACAAACACTCCACTGGCGGCGTCGGCGACAAGACCAGCTTCCTCGTCGCTCCCATTGCCGCGGCCTGCGGCCTTGCCGTGCCCATGATCAGCGGCCGTGCCCTGGGCCATACCGGCGGAACTCTGGATAAACTGGAGTCCATTCCCGGCTACCGCACCGCGTTGACACTCTACGAATTTGAAACAGTCCTGGAGAAATGCGGCGCATCCATCGTCAGCCAGACGCCCAAGCTTGTCCCTGCCGACAGCGCGCTCTATGCTCTCCGGGACCGCACCGGCACGGTCGAGAGCCCTGGCCTGATCTGCGCCTCCATATTGAGCAAAAAGCTCGCCGCAGGCCTTGACGCGCTGGTCCTCGACGTAAAGACCGGCTCAGGCGCGTTTCTCCGGGATCCCAAAGACGCCGAGTACCTTGCAGCGCTCATGGTCGCCACTGCCGAGGCTGCCGGAACCCGCACCGTGGCCCTGCTTACCGACATGTCTCAGCCACTCGGACGCTGCGCCGGCAACTGGATCGAGCTGGTCGAGGCGGTTGAACTGCTGCGCGGGGAACGTTCGCCTCAGAGCGAAGACCTCCGCGAGCTCTCGCTGATCCTGGCGGGATGGATGATCTATCTTGGCGGCCAGGCGGAGTCGCCTGAGGCAGGTTACCAGCGCGCCGGCTCAGCGCTGGCCGGTGGCTCCGCCCTTCGTGTCTTTTTCGCGATGGTCGAGGCGCACGGCGGCGATCTTTCTGCCTTCGACAATCCGGCCAGCTTCCACAAGCCAGGGGCAACCCAGTTGCTCAAAGCCTGGAAGAGCGGCTACGTCTCCGAGATGGACACAACCGCCCTCGGCTGGGCCGTGCAGCGGCTTGGCGCGGGGCGCGAAAAAGCTGGAGAGCCGGTCGACCCTCATGCAGGCATTGAGTTCCACGCCCGACGCGGTGCGAAGCTCGAAAAAGGACAGCCCCTGGCGACCCTCTACGCCACCAGCGAGGCTCGTCTGACCGAGCCCGCTGCGCTTCTGAGGAAGGCCATCCATTTTTCAAACACCCCGCCGCAACAAGTTCCCCTCGTCAGCCACACCTTCATCCGCGAGACGGCGGAAGCCTATCTGCGCGATGTTGTAAGGTAGTCGGGTAGGGATCAGGGAGCAATCTTTTGGCTCGATTTACTGGGGTGCTGGGAATTCTAGCCGTACTTCTCGCGGCCTGGCTGGGCTCGACCGACCGCAGTCGCATCCGCTGGCGCACGGTGGTCTGGGGACTCGGCCTGCAACTGGTCTTCGCCTTCATGGTGCTGCGCTTTACTTACGGCCAGCAGGCGCTGCAATGGGCCGGCGACGTGGTCAAAACCATGCTGGCCTCGACCTATGCCGGAACCAAAGTCTTGTTTGGCCCGCTCGGCGTTCCCACCGGCTCCATGGGCTCCATCTTTGCTTTTCAGGTGCTGCCGACGATTATCTTCATCTCCGCATTCTTCGCGGTGCTCTACCACATTGGCGTCATGCAGATCGTCATCCGCGCCCTCGCCTGGGTGATGTTGAAGACGATGCGCATCTCCGGCGCCGAAAGCATGAACGTGGCGGCCTCGATCTTCATGGGGCAAACCGAAGCGCCGTTGACCATCCGTCCATTTTTGGCCGGTGCCACCAGAAGCGAACTCATGACCATCATGACCAGCGGCATGGCCCATGTCTCGGGCGGCATCATGGCGATGTACATCGCGCAAGGCGTGGCTCCTGAACATTTGTTGGCCGCCGTCATCATGACTTCGCCGGGCACGATTCTTATTGCGAAAATGCTGGTGCCCGAGACCGAAACGCCCGCCACCGAAGGCCGGGTCGTCATACCCAAAGACGAGCTGCACAAGGATGAAAACCTCATCGGGGCCATCGCCCGCGGCACCATCGACGGCGGCAAGCTGGCCTTCAACGTAGCCATCATGCTGGTCAGTTTTCTTGCACTCGTTGCTCTGCTCGACGGCTTGCTCGGATGGACGCACGGGCTGAGTTATATGCACTGGGTTCCCGGCTCGCTCGGCCAGATTCTCGGCTTCTTCTTTGCTCCAGTAGCGTGGCTCATCGGCGTTCCCTGGCGCGACTGCGGAGCGATTGGTAACCTGCTGGGCACGCGCATGGCCCTCAATGAAGTGATCGCCTATATCGCGCTTGGCGCGCAAAAGGCTGTGCTGCTGCCACGCTCCTTCATCATCGCGACCTTTGCTCTCTGCGGCTTCGCCAACCTCGGCTCGATCGGAATGCAGATCGGCGGCATTGGCGCATTAGTCCCGGAGCGCCGCAACGAGTTAGCCAGGTTAGGCGTCCGCGCCATGTTAGCCGGCACGATGGCTAACTTGATCTCGGCTTCGATTGCTGGGATGTTTTTGGGATGAGAAAGCGCAAAAGGAATTAAGTCCCGAATTATGACAGAGCCAAGACCGGGTGCTCCACACAGTTCCAGGTCCGATCATCCCTCTCCTGGAACTTATTGCTCACAATCTCCGTAGATAAATTGCATAACCCCGGAAAGGGACAATTATGCCAGCGGACCAGATCGTTGCTGCGACCTCTCAACCCCGCCCTGAATCCAATGCCGTCGCACCTCTCTGGCACACGGTCGTCCTTCTGCTGTTCCTGGCAGCATTTGCTTTGCTCTCCCTCGTCCTGAATATGCGCGCTGTACACTCAGGCGCGCAAGCAAACCACCGTGAGCGTGGTTACGTGGTGAGCATGGCCATCGAATGGCTGATGGTGGCTTTCATTGCCTGGGGCGCACGATTTGGCGGCGCATCGCTGCGCACATTGGCGGGTGCGTTCGCGCCGACATGGAGCTCTGTACTCCGCGACCTGGGCATCGCCATCGCCTACCTGCTGGTTGCACAGGTCGTGCTTGGCAATGTTACTGCGGTTACGGGGCATTTCATTCATTCCGACGTGAACAAAGTACTCCAGAACATGCTTCCACACACCGGTTTGGAGGCCGCGGTTTACTTGCTTCTGGCTCTGACGGCTGGCATCTGCGAGGAGATGATCTTTCGCGGCTACATGCAACATCAGTTCACAGTGTGGACCGGCAGCGCGGCAGTGGGAGTCGCTCTGCAAGGGATTCTCTTCGGTATCGCCCACGCATACATGGGTTCGGGGATGGTCATGGTGATCGGCGTATTCGGATGCATCTTCGGCCTGCTGACTTGGTGGCGCAAGAGTCTGCGCCCCGGGATCATGGCCCACTTCCTGCAGGACGCCATCGGCGGGCTGGTGCTGGCAAAGTTCGCGCTGAAGTAGCCGTCCCTCACTCGGCTGCCCCAGATCTCGATTCTGAGACCTTGGAAACCACAACGCTCAATTCCCCGCCCGCAACCGCCTCACGCAGTTGAGAATCGTCAAGAAAGTCACGCTTCCGCAAGTCATCAAACTCACCGCCACTCCCAGAATCAGCGATAAGCTCCGATCTGACCAACGCACAGCCGCGAGGTGCGAGCCATTTTGGACAGAAATACTCCTTTTCCGTCTGAGAGGATATGCCTTTCAGGTGGCGGATGGTGGCTATCTCAAAATCGACGATGGCACGGCTGGCGTTCTACGCGGCGCTATGCGCGCCGGCGGGTTGCCACGGGGGCTCCGATCAGCAACGCAGTGCCCAGCTAGAGATGAAGCCGGCTCCGGAGACGCCGATTGCGGAAAAGAAAGATGAGCTTGGCAAACAGAGCTGGGATCCGGCATGGGACGGGATCGTTGAAAAGGCACTGCCGCCGGAGATGCTGTCAGCCGACGTGGCGCGGGATGTGAAACCATTCTGTCCGCGCTTTATCGGAATGGGCGAGGCCGACAAGCGCGCTTTCTGGGCATATTTCTTCCAGGCGCTTGCAGGAGCGGAGACGGGATTGACGCCGACCCAAGACGTGCATCACACGGCGACCGGCGCAAGAGTGAAAGATGACGTGACCAAACGGGCGGTGCGAAGCGAAGGTCTTCTCCAATTGACCTTCATGGATGCCGAACGCTATGGCTGCGATTTCGATTGGGACAAGGACAAGAAGTTAGCGGAGAAGGATCCGGCGAAGACGATTCTGCAGCCTGCAAACAGCCTGAAGTGTGGAGTCAAGATTCTGTTTGACCAGATCATTACACAGCGAAAGCCGCTCTTGAGCCGCTCGAGTTATTGGTCTACGCTGCGACCGGAAGGAGCAAGTTACCGGGTCTTCGCGAAGCAGATGACAAATGTGCCGGCCGTTTGCCGCGTGGACTCGGCTCCCGCTGTAACCGCGACGGCACGGAGATAAGTCATCGGCCTCAACTGAAGGTGGTTCTGCGCAAACCTCAACCGGTCACAACCCCGGTCCGCATCCGCCTGACCCGGTAGAAAATCGTTAACGCCGTAACGCTTCCGCAAGTCAGCAGACTCGCCGCCATGCCGAGAATCAGCGAAAGATCGCGCTGATAAACCCCATGCACAATCCCGACCACCTGCAGCACGCTGAAGCCGCCGAAGGTGATCAGCGAAATCCCCTCATCGCTCTTCTTCCGCCAGACGGCCAGGACCTGCGGCACGAAAAGCAATGCGTTGCATCCCAGGCCCAGACCGAAGATCACAGCGACAATCTCCTTCATGCCGCGTGCCTTCCATCAGGCAATCCTAGCGCTTTGCGCGCATCGGAAAATCTCTCTGCGCTGCGCGCCTTTGCCTTGGCGGCCTCTTCTTCGCGGCTCCTCGCAGGCGCATTCGTTTCGAGCGCACTCAGCAACCGGGCAGACGCTGCCGCAATCTCCTCCACCGCAGCGATAAAGGCGGCTTCGTTGGCCTTTGAGGGCTTGTTGAATCCGCTGACCTTGCGAACGAATTGCAGCGACGCCGCATGAATCTCCTCCTCGGTCACGGGAGGATCGAAGTTGAAAAGCATCTTGATATTCCGGCACACTGCGCAGGACCTCCTTCGATGGGGAATGGCTGCTTCAATTCAACCAGCGCTTCGTACAACACTTTAACCGATGGAGCGACCGCTTGACACTTCGCACAATGCGAAGTAGTCTAAGGCAGTGCATATCGTCACGATCAGACGCCTCCAGCGGGCAACAGAGGAATATGAGGACGCTGCCAGGGAAATAGGCTCCTGGGTCCGGATCGTGAAGGCGGCGCGATGGCGGAACTTTCAGGAGTTGCGAGCCAGTTTCCCCGATGCGGACGACGTTGGCGGTTTTGTCGTCTTCAACATCAGGCACAACCGTTACCGGCTGATCGTTGCGGTTCACTATGCCAAGGTGATTGACGGACGTTTGACCCTGGGGCATGTCTGCATTGGGTCGTTCATGACGCACAAAGAATACGACCGATGGTGCGCAGCGACCGGAAAGAAGAGGGCGGAATGGCTGCAGTTTTAGCAAACCCGGCGAAGATGATCGAGCGCGGAGCGCCGCACCTGATTCGCACCGAGGCGCAGCTTGCGGCTTATACCAAGGCTCTCTACCGGCTGACTGACCAAGCGCGGCCCACTTCGGCTCAGGTGGAGGCCATCGAGTTGCTGACTCTGCTGATCGAACACTATGAAGAGGAGCATTACTCGGTCCCCAAGGCCTCTCCGGCCGACGTGCTCCGGTTTCTGCTCGACCAGCACAGCTTGAAGCAGCGCGATCTGGCCGCGGAGTTGGGCGGCGAGAGCGTCGTCTCCGAAGTGCTTTCCGGGAAGCGCAAGCTGAACGCGGCCCACATTGAACAGCTCAGCAAGAGATTTCACGTCTCGCCCGCAGTGTTTTTTCCCAATGCATAGCGTCTTTGCGTATAGAATGCCGGAAGCGTACCGGCAGGCACAAAAAGATGAGCTATTTCAACCAGGTCTCTGAAGCAGCCGCGTTTCTGCGGGCCATGCTGGGCCCGTTCAGCCCTCACGTTGGCGTAGTTCTCGGCTCCGGAATGGGCGCGGTGGCGGACTCGCTCGCCGAGCGGGTCGTGGTTCCTTACGCCGAGATTCCGCATTTCCCGCGTTCCACCGTTGAGGGACACACAGGACGGATTGTCGCGGGGCACTTAGGTGGAACTCCGGTCGCCGTCATGCAGGGCCGCGTGCATTTCTATGAGGGCTACACGCCCGCGCAGGTCACCTTTCCCATGCGCGTGCTGGGCGAGCTGGGGATTCGGGCCGTGGTGTTGACCAACGCCGCCGGTGGCATCGCCGAGGGCTACCAGCGAGGCCAGCTTGTGGCGCTCGCCGACCACATCAACTTCATGGGCTGGAACCCGCTGGCGGGGCCGAACGAGCCGCGCTTCGCGGTGCGAGGCGGCGCGGGGCTGCGCTTCCCCGACATGACCGAGGCTTACTCGAAGCGGCTGCGCGCTCTGGCCAAGGAGGCTGCGGCCGAAGAGGGATTTGGGCTCGAAGAAGGCGTCTATCTGGCCGTCAGCGGACCGAGCTTCGAGACGCCGGCTGAGATTCGCGCCTTTCGCACGATGGGCGCAACGCTGGTGGGCATGTCCACCGTGCCGGAGACGATTGTGGCCCGCCACATGGGGATCGAGGTGCTGGGCCTCAGTTGCGTCACCAACGTCGCCGCGGGGCTGGGCGCAACTCCGCTGAGCCATGAGGAGGTCTTCGAAGTGGGCCGTCAGGTCGAGCAGCGGCTGGCCGGTTTGCTTCGACGGCTCGCGCCGAGAATCGCCGCCTTGGTCAACACGATGGAAGCGGAAGAAAAGAAGCATTGAAGAATGAGCATTTTCTGATTCCTGCTTTGGTCCGTTTACCAAAGTTTCATTGGAAAACTATCACGCTGTACCTTCACACCGATAACATAGATATCGTGACTATGAATGCGATCAAGCGGAAGGCGGCGATCTGGCTGCGTCAGGGCATCTCGCCGCAGCGGCTGGCGCTGACGCTTGCACTCGGCTTCGCCATCGGCTGCATTCCGGTTGTGGGAGTGACCTCAGCCATCTGCCTGGTCGTGGCGGCCTGCCTGCGGTTGAACTTTCCTGCCATTCAGGCGGCAAACTGGGCCGCCATGCCGCTGCAGGTGGCGCTCATCGTTCCATTTGTCCGGCTGGGCGGACGGCTGCTGGGCTTCGGCTCAGGCCACGCCATTGCGTTTGCGGCTCTGCTGCATGCGTCGCCCTTCGAGATGATTTCAAAGATGGGCTGGCTGGCCGGTCAGGCGCTGCTGGCGTGGCTGGTCATCGCCATTCCGGCGGTGCTGCTGATGACCGCAACGCTGACCGTCCTGCTGCGCCACGTACCGGCCGTCGCCGGGGCTGACTCCGCCCGCTGATTTCAGAGAACAGAGAGCAGGGAACAGGGAACTCATCGTTCACAGATTTCGCAACACCGCCCAAGTCAGCCCTACTTCAAAAAACTCTCCAACGCGGCGTCGAACTTCTCCGGCTGGTCGTACATGATGAAGTGCCGCGAGTCTTCAATCCGCACCAGCGTTGCCTTGGGCATCGCCTTGTAAGCGGATTGAACAGTGGCCTCATAGGTTGCCGCGTCAGGTTGCTGCGCCGCAGCATCGTAGGCATAGAGGACCAGGGCGGGCGTCTTGATCGAGGCCACAGCCGGGCGCAGGTCGGTCTGAAGGTCCTCCTCCATCGCCTGCACAGCCACCCCGCGATCGCTCGCAGCGAAGCTGGCTGCAACCAGTTTCTGCGCATCGGGATTCTTCACCATCCGGGCCGCCATCATCGGCTGCATGGCCGCGTACTGATCCGCGGGCATGGCCATCATCTGCTGCTTGATCGCCTCCGTCTGCGGCATCATGCTTTCCGGCGTCACCGCCGGATCGATCAGCACAGAGGCGAATGGCAGAGCGTCCACGATCACGATCTTCCGCAGGTCCTCTGGGTGCCTGTCGGCCAGCATCAGGGTGATCAGCCCGCCCATCGAGTGCCCGACAACCACTGGGTGCATCTTGTTCACCACGATGTATGCGTGGAGCTCCTCGACGATCGGAGCCAGCACCGGTCCGCTTGCATTGGGCCCCGACGGAGCGCCGGCAAACCCGTTCACCTGGACCAGGTGCAGCCGGAAATTCGGCGCCAGCAGCTTTGCCTCTGCGTCCCACACGGCGCGTGAGCTCGACAATCCCGGAATCAGCAGCACATCGGGCTTGCCGGCCGTTCCCTGGTCAACCACAGTAAAGCGCGCAGGCGCAAAAACGACTTTCGGAGGGGGCAAAACCGTATTGGGTTGCGCAGCCAACGAAACGATCGCGGCAAAAGCAAATCCAATAGTGGCGACGAAACGAAAACCCTTCATGATCCTGTTCCTTTCGAATTCCCACAACCTGTTTCAGAAACGTAAAGCTGACTTTCCATTTCATCCTACCCGTAACTTGAGTGAATGTCAAGCCGGCTTGTCATTCCTTTGAGTCTGATCGTAGACCTCAGATTCACTCTCATCGCTGAAGATGGCCTCGATGGTGGTTTCAAAGAGGCGCGCGAGTTTGAAGGCCAGCGGAAGACTGGGGTCGAATTTGCCCGTTTCAATGGCGTTGACCGACTGGCGCGAGACCTCCAGCCGCTGGGCCAGATCGGCCTGCGACCACTCCCGTTCAGCCCGTAGTACTCGCAGCCGATTTTTCATTTGTACCTCAACATGACCAGTGGCACTGAGATGCCCCAGAAAAAGCAGTAGAGTGGAAAAACCAGAAACAACTCGAGGTGCGGAACATGGACGAAGTTTTCCAGGAAACCCCAGGTGGTGGTAGCTGCCAGGGTGGCTCCGGTGCTCCAGAGCATCGCCTGTACGAAGGTTGAGCGCTGGAAGTCATCCTTCTCTTCCGCCAGATAGAGGCCGAATACGGCCAGCATTCCGATGATCGGGAGCGCGGGAAGAACGGCGAGCGCGTAGGCCAGTATGCCGGTCGGGTTGCGGTGGACAAACACCCAAACAGCAAGAACGATGCACGGGACATAGAAAAGCATCGTCACGAGAAAGCGGCGGAGATAACGACGTTGTGCCGCGTTGTTTGGCAAACAGATCATGAATTGTCTCCTTGTGCGCCGGTAAAAAAAACCGGCGAGGTGTAGTGAATGAAAGTTTCATACAGTGAAGGTTTAGGTGCAGCGATGCTAGCTGTTGTTCCAGCGGGTGAGAGTCCCGTCGGTGGAAATTGCCCAGTTGCCACCGTAGT
>Ga0302278_10004247_pt1 | contig 14928 bp, 9 predicted proteins | sample III_Bog_N3_2_FD_194543 | JGI IMG/M metagenome (GOLD analysis project Ga0302278, IMG submission 194543) | Peat permafrost microbial communities from Stordalen Mire near Abisko, Sweden - III_Bog_N3_2 | ecosystem: Environmental > Terrestrial > Soil > Wetlands > Peat | place: Sweden: Abisko... | reverse complement strand
TCCGAAATGGGAAGGGGTGGAGCGGGCGACCCGCCCGTCTCGTCGGGCCACTGGCCCGACGAGACGTCCACCCGCGCCGCCACAGGGTGCGTACACTTTTGTTTGCGCCTTCCCTTTTCCGCCCCGCTTCAATTTTCGTGTGGTTCCGTGTGTTTCGTGGTTAATCCACTTCGGAGTTCGGGTGAAATCGAAAGGACCTGCCGCGCGCCCGGCGCGGTAGGGCGCGTCACTCCGTGCGCGCCGCGCTTGCAACCATCGTGTGCAATTTTTCCCCGATGTCGCATTCCCAACCCATTGCCGATCCACGCGTTTTCAATGTTTCCTCGTCCCAACTTCGGAGTTCCTCTGCCCATCTGTGGCTGAATTACTTTTGAATTGTTACAGCTCAGGCCAGATCCTGTTTGCCGTTGGCGTTGGCCACCGACATTTCGCCCTCGTCCCGGCGGGTCGGGGCAGGGGAGCGCCGCCGGTCGCCGGCCTCCGGTCCCGGGCCGGGCTGGCCATTTTTCCGGGCTTGGAAGCGATCCTTCACTTCGTAGGCAAAGTTGTCCAGGGCGGCGGAATTGATGGGGTCGCCGTTGAAGGGCAGCGTCAGGCTCAGCATGCCTTCGTCCTCGGCCACATAATGCCATTGGGCTTCAGCGATTTTCGTGGGCATGCATTCCAGCGGGCCGACGCAGACCACCGCATCAATCCGCCGGTGCCGGTATTCATGCAGGGGCGTGCCCACGGTGAGCACCGCCTCGCCATGCAGGTCGGGATCCACATACGGGGCGGCGGCGGCCAGCGCCTCCGCCGGCGTGGGCAGCGGCGACCAGCCCATGACGGGTGCCATGGCGGCCAGCGCCGTGCTTTCAATGCGTCCCCGCACGAAATGGCTGAAGCTGTCCACCAGCCAGTTGCGCTCGTGCAGCTGGCGCTGGACATGGCCGCAGTAATCCAGCCATTCGGTCTTGGGCGCGAGATGCACGCGCAACCCGCGCGCCTCCAGTTTTTCGATGAGGAAATCGTTGCTGAAATCCACGCCGCGCACATAGATTTCGCCGGTCAACTCCACGCAGGGGCGGTCGTCCGGCCCCCGCAGGGCCGCGAACTCGGGCGCGGCCCGGCGCAGGAGGTCGCGCAGGCCAAACAAATTTCCGCCCGCCGCCTGCCACAGCGCGGCCCCGAGGGAAAGATCCCCGCGCGCCGCCGTTTCGATTTGCGCCAGCAGTTCGCGCAAATAGCGGTCGTAAAGTTTCCCGGTGGCCCCGTCCTGGCGTTCGCCGGGGCGGACGTCCAGTTTCGCCTGAAGCAATAAATCCGTGGCCACAATGCCCGCCAGCACGAGCATTTCCGTGCCGGCCGGCATGCCGTCGAAATACCCGGTGTCCTTCGGTGACCAGATGCGCACGCGATCGCGCCAGCCGAGCCGTTCGAGCACAATGTTGTTGAGCAGATTGTACACCCCAAACCGGCAGGGGCCGTCGGTGCTGGGCATCAAATAAACGAACCGCTCGTCCTTCCCGGCCCGCTCCAACCGCTGGATCAGCGCCCCCAGCGTGAAAGGCATGGGCAGACATTCCTTGCCGGAGGTGTGGCGGCGGCCAATGTGCAGCGACTCTGCATCGGGTGCCGGCAGGCTTTCCGCCCGGAACCCCAGTCCGCGAAACACCGCCGTCACGGCTTCCGACGCCGCGCCGATATGCGCCACCAGCATGGTTTCCGGCTGGTGCGTCTGGCCGGCCGCATCCACCGTCCGCAGATCGTCCAGATTCAGCCCCCGGAATTGGATGTCCGCCACCGTGTTCAACCCCGCGCCGGGGGCCGGCTTCGCGCTCCGGTCTTCCTCCACGCAATGCAGGAAGGCCTCCACCCGCGTGCGCGTGCCGGCATCGCCGGAATGGCCGTCCGTCTCGATGACCACGAACGGCTTGCCCGCCATCGCATAAGCCGCAAAGTGCAGGTTGAAACTGTCGGGGCCGCAGGAATAATTGCTGCAATAAAGGGCATAGACGCCCTCCTGGCGGCGGACCTGATGCGCGGCGCGGAGAATGGTCTGGCCATAGCCCCAATACATGTCGTTGAACAGCGGCGCCTCCTCCACCGGGAAACAATCCACCGGAATGCCAATCGCTCCCTGCTCACGCAAAATGGCCGGCACATTGGAATTGAGCACCTGGTTGTAGATGGTGTAATTGCGGCCCAGCACCACGACGGGATGGACCTGGTGCGCGCGGCAGAATTCCAGCGCGCGCCGGCCGCTGGCCAGGCTGGCGGCCTCCAGCGCGGCTTGCGCGGCACAACCGGCGGCCCAGGCCGCGCGCGCCTGCGTGCGGTTCAAACCCAGTTTCCGCGCCAGGCGGTCGCAGCTCGCCCGAAATTCCTTGGACTCCAGATTGCCCTCGCCAAAGTTGATGGTGGGCGAAAGCAGGCGCGGCGAACGGTCCCGCCCGGTGCCACAGCCGCGCTCCACCACTTTGGGCGCGCCCTGCACAATCGGGCAGATGGTCGAGCACCGCTGCCCCGGCTCGCCGGGCAGGTTGCGGATCATGGGCACGAACATCCAGTCGGCCCCCGTGTCCGCCAGTTGCCGCGCCACGCCATGATACAACTGCATCGGCGCGCAAAACGGCGCGTGCGCGGCCTGAATGCCCTGTTTCAAAACCTCCGCCCCGGCGGCGGGAACGATTTCCAGGTCCAGGCCGGCGGCATGCAGATACGCCGCGAAAAACGGGAACAACCCCTTGAGCATGAATTCATCGCTCAGGGCGACGCGCGGGCCGCCGCGCCGCGCCGTCAGCGGCGCGAGCAGTTGTTGCAGCGCCGCTTCGCGCTCGCGGAAGGGATCGGGTGCGCGATCGGGCAGTTTGCGTTTGCGCGTGCCCTGGTCGTAGAGCGCGCAATTGCCGCCCCACGTGAACTGCGCGCGCTGGTCCGCCACCAGCGTGCGCAAGCGGTCAATGCGGCAATGATTGCCAGCCCCGCCGCAGCCGCGCGTCGAGCCGCAGACGAACGTGTCCTTCTGCTCCACCTTGGCCCCGAGAAAACGCGCCAGCTCCAGCGGCCGCAGCTCGGCGGTTTGCAACTCCCGCGCCGCCAGCAGCGCGATGCCCAGCGCCCCCATCGTGCCGGGGTTCGGCGGCACAATGACTTCGCTGCCGGTCTGGCGCGCCACCGCCGCCGCCAGGGCGTCCGCCGAAAACGGCATGCCCTGGCAGAAAATCACCTTCCCGATGGAGCGGTTGCCCTTCACCCGGTTCAGGTAGTTCTTGATGATGGAATCGTAGAGGCCCGAAATGATGGCGGAGGATTCCTCGCCCGCCGCCACCGCCTCGTCAATCACCTCGGCCATGAACACGGAACAATGCTGGCCCAGGGACACGCCCGCCGGCGCGTTCAGGCCCGCCTGCCCCAACTGGGCCACGTCGGCGATCCCCGCGAATTTGCCGCCCTGCTCCTCAATAAACGATCCCGTCCCGGCGCTGCACGCCTCGTTCATGGCGCAATCAATGATGCGGCCCTCCGCCAGCCGGGTGTATTTCGCATCCTGCCCGCCAATCTCAAAAATGGTGTCCACCCGCGGATCAAAATGCAGCGCGCCGGTGGCGTGCGCCACGATTTCATTGACCACGAACACCGCCTCCTTGCCATAGCAGGAGGTGAGCAGCGAGCCGGCCACTTCGCGGCCGCTGCCGGTGGCGCCAAAGGCCACGACGGGATATTTTGCCGCCGGCTGTTCGCTGAAGCGCTGGAGCAAATCCTGCGCCGACCCCACGGGGTTGCCCAGGGTCTGGCGATACCCTTCCCAAACCACTTCGCGCGTGGCCAGATCCAGCGCCACGGCTTTCGCGCCGGTGGAACCGATGTCGAATCCCAGCACCAGGCGGCGGAATTCGCCGTTGACCTTCGCCCAGGGTTGTTTGGGCATCCGCCGCACGCGGTCCAGGGACTGGCTCAGCGCGGGCAGTCGTTCGAGCTTCAATTCGCGGGGCGGCAGCTGCAGCCGTTCCCGGGGCGGCAACACCGAGGGATGTTCCGAGGCAATCAGGGCGCAGCCCAAGGCTTCCAGGCACAGCAACGATTCCTCCCCGGCGGCGATGAGGCTCATGCCGTGCCGCGCCAGCAGTTCGCCAAAGACCCGGCGGACGCGGGGCGACCGGCTGACCCCGCCGGTGAGCAACACCCGCGCCGGGCTGACGCCGGGTTTGATGAGCACGAACGTATTCTCGCACACCGCATCGAACAACCCGGCCAGAATGCGGGCCCGGTCCTCCCCCTTGTTGGCCAGATGCGTCATGTCGGTCTTGAGAATGACCGGGCAGCGGCCGGAGAGCGGGGCGGGGTCCGGGACGTTCGCGCACAAGTCGCTGGCCTCCTCCACCGTGAGGGAGAAGCGCTCCACGAGCTGCCGGAGAAAATTCCCGGTGCCCTGCGAACACCGGCTGTTCTCGCGAAACACCGTCAAGCCGTTGGCCCGGATTTCCAGCACGGAAAAGCCGTGGCTGCCGATGTTGACCACGGTGGCCGGTTCCTGGCCGTAAACAAACCGGTAGCCGCGCAGCAGCGCCTGCTTGGCGGGAATGCCGGGCAGGTTGACCTGGGAGGAAAAACGGCCGCTCACGGTGGCCCCGCTCACGCCGGGCCAGTCCCAATCCTGCAGTAGGTCGCGCAGCCGCTGGCCGGGTTTCTTGCCGTGCTCAATGATTTCACGGCGGACGATGGACAATTTGCCCTGATCCTGGCCTAATTCGACCACCTTCATGGTTTCCGCACCTAGATCCACACCCAGAAAGCGGGCCGGGCGGCTTGCGCGATGAGTTCCAATTTTAGTCATTCGGTTTGCAATTCTGCTCCCGCTGAAACACGGAAATAGACCGCATTCAACGGGAATAATGGTTGGATTTGGGGGATTAGACAATGGAAAACCACCGGCGCGTGCCTGGCGGCCCGGCCCATCGGCGGTGCCACGCGGAGCCAGTCAAGGTGGGCGGATTCCATATTCATCTGGGCCACTATAGCGAACCCCGCCGCCCGGAGGTGAATTGATAAAACCGGGCCGCATATCGTTTGGCTCAATGCGCCCCGGGTGGCAGTGGTCGCGCCGGCCACCCGGGTGGAGGGAGTCGCGCTGCGACTCCTTCTGCCTGCGGAGCAGGCACTTTGAGGCGGTGCCATCCCCATCCGCGTGCTAACCCGGATATTTCATAGTTAAACCGGCAAAACCATGGCAAACCATTGTAGCGCAGGCTTCCCAGCCTGCCGTATCGCAACACCTGAGCTGTTCCGTCAATGGTAAATCCATGGCCTCCTTTTTCCAGAATGGCGGTGCGAATACAAGGCCTGAAAGGCCGCCACATGACAGCCCAGGGCAACGCCCTGGGTTTGCCGCCACCGTTGCCATCAAGCGCTGTAAGCGCGCAACAATTCTTCTGCTGACACGGCGGTAATCCAACGTCGTAGCGCAGGCTTCCCAGCCTGCCGTATCGCAGGTTTCCAAACCTGCGTGCCGCGTCTTTTCAACCACGCGTTCGAACGTATTTGCACCCTTCTTTTCACAGGGTTTTTCGCGACTCTTTCCAAAATGGCTATGAAATATCCGGGCTAAGGCCTCGCCGACATCGAAAAAGACCTCCACCTCTTCAAAGATTCATTTAAAATTTCTGTCCCAAACCTGATCCGCTGAACATTATTAATAAATGCCGGGTTCAGATGACATCACACGATTGCGGCAACATGCCGAAGGCGACGAAGCCGCTTTCAATGAGCTGGTGGAGCGCCATATCAATCTCGTCTATTCCACCGCCCTGCGACAGACCGGCAATCCGTCGCAAGCGGAGGAGATCACGCAGTCAGTTTTCATCCTGCTGGCGCAGAAGGCAAATGCCATCCGTTCCGGGGTGATTTTATCCGGCTGGCTTTATCAGGCAACCCGGCTGACGGCCGCGAACTTTTTGCGGGCGGAAATCCGCCGCCAGAAACACGAGCAGGAGGCCTATATGGAATCGCTCCTTCATGAATCCACCGCCGACGCGTGGCACCAAATTGCACCCTGGTTGGACGAGGCCATGGGGCAGTTGAGCGAAAAAGACCGGAACCTGATCGTGCTGCGCTACTTTGAGAATAAATCGGCGGCGGAAATCGGCGCGGTGCTGCGGATCGACGCGCCCACCGCGCAGAAGCGACTGACACGCGCCGTGGACAGTTTGCGAAAATGCTTCCTGAAACGGAGCGTCGTGCATGCGGCTGAAGTGCTGACCGGAACCATCTCAACCTGCGCGGTTCAAAGCGCGCCGGCCGGATTGGCAAAATCCGTTTCCCTGGCCGTGCTGGCCAAAGGCGCGGCGGCGAGCGGCTCGACCTTACCCCTCATCAAAAGCATTAACGGAGCATTGAAAATCATGGCCTGGACAAAAATAAAAACCGTGGTCGTGGCGGCAGCCGTGGCCTTGTGCGTCACCGGAACGACCGTCGTGTGCCTTGAGAAAGCCGGCGCACCCAGAATGGACGAAGCGTTTTGGCAGATGAAAATAAACAATGAAAACGACTGGAACAAACTGCCACCCGTGCTCATCATCCGGCCGGCTCGATATGCCACGCCGGCCATGAGGTCGGAAAGTTCTTTATCGACCCTCAGCGACGACGGCAAAACGTTCCGCAAGGTCATCGCCCGCAACATACCCATTATTAGCATGCTTAGCATGGCGTATCCCATCAGCAAGTATAGAATGATTTTGCCCGTAAACATCCCCACCAATCATTTTGATCTCATGGTCACCGTACCGGTGCAACCCCAAGCCGCCCTGCAAAAGGCGATTGAACAAAAATTTGGATTGGTGGGCCGGCGTGAAGTCCGTGAAACCGATGCGCTATTGCTGAAAGTCAAAGACCCTGGTTTGTTTTCCAGTCATATCAGCAAACCGGGAACGAAGACGGGCTTTAAGACGTATAAGAACGGTCAAAGGATGTGGGGTTGGACCAGTATTTCCATGGACGTGGTAGCGAACTACTTGGAGGGGACTTTTAAAGAGCCGGTCATCATGGAGCCAGGATTTACCCAAACCTACGACCTTAGCTTCCGGTGGGATACCATCCAGCGGGATGACAGTCGGGAAAAATCAGCGGCGATAACTCAGGAATTGGCTCAAGCCGGTCTGGAACTCGTGCCCAGCCGCGAACCCATTGAGATGCTGGTGGTCGAAAAGTCAAAATGAGCGGGGAAGGTGATCTGCCCGGGGAGCGCACGCGCCCTCGCGTGCGGCGGTTGACGCCTCGTCAACCGCGCCCACGCGCGCCTCCGCGCGTGGACCCCGCATGGACGGGAACCCGCGATTTTGGGATTAGCCCGGCCAATCGTTGTTACAGGTTTCCAAACCTGCGTGCCGTGGCCGTGCCGCCCCAGCGTGGTAGGGCGCGTCACTCCGTGCGCGCCGCGCCTGCAACCAGCATACTCAAATTTTCCCCGGCGTCGCTTTCCCGACCCGCTGCCGATCAAGACCTCGCTTGAGTTTCCCGTGCCAACTTCGGAGCTCGGGTTGCCAGCGGCCCATGGCTTCCACCGCCCGGTCGAGATGCTCCGGGGTGTGTTCGCTCGAGATGACGAGCCGGAAAAAGCCCCGGTCGGAGGTGGGGCCGTATTTCAAGAACGGAGGATAGATTCCCGCCGCCAGAAAGCGGGCTTTCAGAGCGCGGGTCTGCGGGGCGCTCAAGTCGGGGAGGCGGATGATCGGGCCGGGGGGTTCCGCGATGGTCCAGCCGGCGTCGCGGAGACGCGCGCGCAGGGTCGCCACGTTTTGTTGCAGGCGCTGGCGACGACCGGGTTCCCGTTGCAAGATCGTCAACGCTTGCAGGCCGGCCCCGACCAGCGGCAAGGGCAGGGGCGTGGTGCCCGCAAACAGGCGGCTGCGGGTCAGGATTTTCTTCCGCAGGGCAGGGGACGCCAGCACCACGCCACCATAGGTGCCGAATGCCTTGCTCAAGGTGGTGCATTGAATGATCCGCCGCCGGTCCACCCCGGCGAGTTCCACCGTGCCTTTGCCAGTGGCACCCAGAATGCCCGCGCCGTGGGCATCATCCACCAGCAGCCGTCCCCGCGCCGGAAGGATTTTCAGGTAAGCGCGCAGCGGCGCCACGTTGCCATCATGGCCAAACATGCCATCGGTCAGAATGATCGGACGGGGGCCGGCTTTTGCGAGCTGCCGGGCCAGGTCGGCGGCATCTTGGTGGCGGAACGAAGTGGTGGGGCAAGCGAACATGCGCGCCGCATCGCGCAATGCGCCATGCGCGAATTCATCCAGGAACACCTGGGTGAATTCGCCAGCCAGAGCCTGGGCCACGGCCATGGGGGCAAAATAGCTGTCCGGCAAAACCACGGCCGTTTCGGTCCCAAAGAAAGCGGCCAGGGCGGTCTCGAGTTGCGCGTAAAGCGGATGATTGCCCGTGGTGCGGCGCGAGGCGGCCACAGAGAGACCGTGGGTCTGCAAGGTGGCGGCCATGGCCGCCGCCACCTCCGGATGGCGGGCGAGGCGGAGGTAGTCGCAGCCCGAAAAATAGAGCAGGGTGTCAGGGCCCCGGCGCACTTCGTTGACGCCCACAAACAACAATGGCTCCGGCTCGTTCATGTGGGACATTGTATCCTGAACAACACCTGGCCCCTACTTCGTCAGGTCCGCGCCGATGGCGCGATCCAACCGCGCGCGGGCGGTCATGTAATCGTGTTGCGCCTGGATTTGGGTCGTGCGGGCCTGGGTCAGCGAGGTTTCCGCGTCGAGCACATCCAGCTGCGTGCCGGTGCCGGCCTCCGCCCGGGCCCGGGCTTCGCGCAAGGCTTCGTCGGCCTCCTCCTGCACTTTGTCCTGCGACTCCAACGTTTCGCGGGCTTCAATGAAATCCGAATACGCCGTGCGCACCGCCAGTTCGATCTGGCGCGATTGGTCGGTCAGATCGGTCCGGGCTTTGTCCGCCTGCGCTTTGGCCTGCAAGACCTTGCCATGCGTGAGCAAACCGTCGAAGAAATTCCAACTCAACTGCGCCCCCGCGTTCCAGCCATTCAGGTCGTCGCCCACGTTGGCGTTGTAAGGGTTGTTTTCCCAGCCGTACCCGGCAAACACCGACACCGTGGGTTTGTAGCCAGCCTTGGCATTCACAATGTTGAGATCGTTCAACTCAATCTGCTTGCGCAAGACCACCAGTTCCGTGCGGCGGTCCAGCGCCTGTTGGATGGCGTCCGGCAGCACCACTTTCCAGGGCGAGGTGTCAAACGTGTCCGTCAGGTTGAGGGGAAGATTCTCCCAGATGTCGCGCGGCAGGTTGTAGCCCAACAAGTTGGACAGGTTGTTTTTAGCGATGCGATATTGGTTGCGGGCGTGAATCAAATTGGGCCGCTCATTGGCCACGGCCACCTCGGCGCGCAACACGTTAAACCTGGGCACGGTGCCGGCATCAAACCGGTGCTGCTGATCATCGAGTTCCTTTTGCAACAGGTTTACCGAGGCCTCATGCACCACGATTTGCTGTTCGGCCAGCAGCACATCGGCATAGGCCACCCGCACGCTGAGCAGCGTATCGGCCACGGTGGTGTTGAATTGGGCCAGCGCCTGCTGGTCGGTGGCCGCAGCGGCCTTGATGGCGGCGCGCAGTTTGCCGCCCTGGTAAATGGCCTGGCTGATTTTAAGGCCGCCATTCCAGGACTGGTGCCCTACGGGAAAGGGTGCGCCGGCACTAAACGTCTCTTCTTGATCCTGATATTGAGCGGTGCCCCCGACTTGCGGCAAGGCCACCGCGCGGGTTTGCACCACCAGCCCATGTGAGGCTTGCAGATCGTTCTTACCCTTGAGGATCGCGGCATTTTGTTCCAGCGCCACGTTCAGGGCGTCGGCCAGGGACAGTGGCCGGGTGAGCCACGCCAGTTGGTTGGTGCCGCTGAGTGGCGCGGCCGTCCCGCCCGCGGGCTCCATTCCGGCCGGATGTCCGGTCAGGACCTGGGCGGCATTGGTGGCGATGGTTTGCGCCGAGCCCTGGCGGACGGCAAGAACCGCCAGCGCGACGGCCAAATAAACGGTGATATTTTTCATGCGTGAGAATTTCCGGGGCAATGTCCCTTGTTCGTGGGTCCCGGTCGGATGGGGACTCGCGGGCGGGACGCCCGCGCCACTATTGGCGGCAACTAAATAGACGGTGGGTTTCATGCGCGTATAAATTTCAAGATTTCGGCCGGGATAAATTTTTCATGGCCGCCAGCGAAAAGCCGGTGATGTGGGCGGCCAACCGGGCAATCTCCGCCTTGTTCAGCGATTGTTGTTTGGGAAACATCCGGCAAAGCACGGGCCGGCAATGATGATAAAACACACACTGGCTCACGACGCTAAAGGAGTACAGGCGCACGCGCTCATCATTCAACGGGCAATCCAGAATGTCGGCAATGATCTGCCCGATTTGGGCGGCCATCGGGCGCATCCGCTCCACAATCAGGGAATCCAGCGCGGCGGTGGGCTCGATCATTTCGCGGGACATGAGTTTGCCGTGCCAGGCATCCGGGCCCTTGTCGAAAATCCGCAGCAGCAGCGAGTGGACAAACGCGCGCAATTTTTCCTCGGGCAGCGCGTCATCACCCACGTCCAGCAGCGGCGGATACTTCTCGAGCGCCTTGGCGTGCGAATACCGGAGCACCTCCACATACAAGGTCTCCTTGTCGCCGAAATGGTAGTTGATGGCGGCGACATTGGCGCCCGCGCGGCGGCAAATCTCGCGCACGGTGGCGTTGCGAAACCCGAACTCCGCAAACACCGCGCCCGCCGCCGCCAAAAGCTGGCGGCGCGTTTCCGCGTGGCTGGGGTCAACCGAGGTGTCCGGTGGTCGCATTTTCAAACAGATAATTAAAACAATTGTTTGACACGTCAACACAAATTTTGGCACTGTCGCAGGCATGGACGCCTCCACGTTTGCCCCGGCCATCCCTTGGCGAATGCTTGCCGCCGGTTGTGTCATCGCCGCGCTGCTGACGGGCTGTTCGCCGAAACCCGCCAACCGGTTTCAAGGCTACATCGAGGGCGAATACGTCTATGTGGCCGCGCCCCTCGCGGGAGCGTTGACCCATCTGGCCGTGGCCCGCGGCGACGCCGTGGCTGCCGGTCAGCTCCTCTTCGAATTGGAACGCCAGTCGGAAGCCGCCGCGATGGCCCAGGCCGGGCAGAACCTGGCCCAGGCACAAGCCCAACTGGATGACCTGACCAAAGGTTTGCGCCCCACCGAAATCGAGTCGCTGGCCGCGCAATTGGACAAGGCCCGGGCGAATTTGAAATTATCCGCCGCCGACCTGGTTCGCCGCGAGCAACTTGGCAGTTCGAACGTGATTTCCCGGGAGGAGCTGGATCAAGCCCGGGCGCAGAATGACGCCAATCTGGCCCAAGTCCGCCAGCTCACGGCGGATCTGGCCACGGCCAGACTGGGCGGACGCGAGGACGCCATTCACGCCGCGCAGGCGGCGGTGGCGGCGCAACGGTCCGCCTGGGACAAGGCCAAGTGGGCCTATGACCAGAAGCAGCAATCGGCCCCAACGAATGCGGCCGTGCATGACACCTTGTATCGGGAAGGGGAATTCGTGGCCGCCGGGAATCCGGTGGTGGCCTTGCTGCCGCCGGAGAACTTGAAAGTCCGTTTCTTTCTCCCGCAGGCGCAACTGCCGCGCATCAAGACCGGCGAAACGGTTTCCGTGCAGGCCGATGGCGCGGCGCATCCGGTCAGCGCGACGGTTAATTACATTTCCACGCAGGCGGAATACACCCCGCCGGTGATTTTCAGCCGCGAAACGCGGGCGGATCTGGTGTTCATGATCGAGGCGGGGTTTGCGCCGGCGGACGCCGCGCAGTTGCGCCCCGGCCAGCCGGTGGATGTGGAGGTGAAATGACCGCGGAACACGCCATTTATATGCGCGGGGTCACGAAGAAATTCGGCCCTCCAGGCGTGCTTGAACTTTTTTTCATAAAAAATCACCTTGGACAGCCTGTGTCCAAGGTCCTCGGTTAAGCTAGTCTAAAAAACTGATTCCATGAGAACCCACAACGAGAAAATGGCCTGCCTGCCGCAGAACATCCGGGACGGCCCATCCCAAGTCCCAGACCCCAAAGTCCGAGTGGGTCCGAGTAGGTCAGACCTTTGAAAATCAAAAACCACCGCAAACCATGAACCATTCACCGCTCCATTCCAACAAAACGCGGCAACCCGTTCTCCCTCTCCACGGGGGAGAGGGCCGGGGTGAGGGCGGGCTTCCCCACCACCAATCCATCAATCCACCAATCCACCAATCCACCAATCCACCAATCCAGCCCCCCCTCAAAGTCCGAGTGGGTCCGAGTAGGTCAGACCTTTGAAAATCAAAAACCACCGCAAACCATGAACCGTCCACCGCTCCATTCCGACACCGCGGCCTTGAAATGAATTCCGCCTATGCCATTGACGTGCGCGGCGTCACGAAGAAATTCGGGACCCGCACGGTGGTCAATGACATTGCCATGCAGGTGCGTCCGGGCGAGATTTACGGTTTTCTCGGGCCCAACGGCAGCGGCAAGACCACGTTCCTGCGGATGCTCTGCGGCCTGCTCACCCCCGATGGCGGCAGCGGCCAATGCCTGGGGCTGGATTTCCGCACTGCCTCCAACGAGATCAAAAAGCGCGTGGGGTACATGACCCAGCGCTTCAGCTTTTACGAGGACCTGACCATTGCGGAGAACCTGGATTTTGTCGCCCGGCTCTACGGCATGTCGCAGCGCAAGGCCGCCGTGGAAAAAAGCCTGGAGCGGCTTGGCATGGTGGAGCGCCGCCGGCAACTGGCAGGCACGCTGTCCGGCGGCTGGAAACAGCGCCTCGCGCTGGCCGCCTGCCTCATTCATGAGCCGCGTTTGCTGCTGCTCGACGAACCCACCGCCGGGGTGGACCCCAAAGCCCGGCGCGATTTCTGGGAGGAAATCCACCACCTGGCGGCCGAGGGGCTCACCGTGCTCATCACCACGCATTACATGGACGAGGCAACGCGCTGCCATCGCCTGGCCTATATTGCCTACGGCAATTTGCTGGCGCATGGCACCGTGGCCGAAGTCATTCGCGCCGGCGGCCTGACCATTTGGGAGGTCACCGGTGAAAATCTCTGGGCGCTGGCCGACAAACTCCGGGGCCTGCCCGGCGTGGAGCAGGTCGTGGCCTTTGGCCTGACGCTGCATGTCTGCGGACGCGACGCGGAAAAATTGAACGCCAGCGTGGCTCCGTTCCGCCTCCCGGCGCACCGCTGGACCCGGATTGAACCCGGATTGGAAGACGTGTTCATCAGCCTGATGGAAACCGCCAAAGACAACTTTGTTTGAAATGGCCATGACCCGCTATGCCTTCAGTTTCGCGCGCTTCTGGGCGATCGTGGTGAAGGAATTCATCCAGATGCGGCGCGACCGCCTGACGTTTGGCATGATGGTGGGCATTCCGATGATCCAACTCATCCTGTTCGGCTACGCCATCAATTCCAATCCCAAGCATCTGCCCACCGTGGTGTTTGCGGCCGACAATAGTCCGTTCTCGCGCACGGTGATTTGGGGTTTGCGCAACAGCAGCTATTTTGACATTACCCGCGAAGCCCGCAGCGCGGCGGAAATCCGGACGCTGCTCGCCGGGGGCAGCGTGCAGTTTGCGGTGACCATTCCGGTGGATTTCTCCCGCAAACTCCTGCGGGGCGAAAAGCCGGATTTGCTGCTCGAAGCGGATGCCACCGATCCTTCGGCGGTCGGTTTTGCCCAGGCCGCCGTGAACCAGCTCGCCACGTCGGTCATCAACCGCGACCTGACCGGTCCGCTGGCCCGGTTGCAGACGGGGGCAGCGCCCTTCAACCTCCTCACCCATCAGCATTACAACCCCGAAAGCATCAGCCAATACAACATTGTTCCCGGGCTCATGGGGGTCATGTTGACCATGACCATGATCATCATCACCGGCCTGGCGATCACGCGCGAACGGGAGCGTGGCACCATGGAAAGCCTGCTGTCCACCCCGGCGCATCCCGGCGAAGTCATTCTCGGCAAGATCGTGCCCTACATCATGGTGGGGTATGTGCAGGTGTTCCTGGTGCTGTTGGCGGCCAGATTCATGTTTGGCGTGCCGATGCTGGGCAGCGTGCCGCTGCTGCTGGTGCTGGTGTTGTTATTCATCGTGGCCAACCTGGCGGTCGGCATCACGTTTTCAACCATCGCGCAAAACCAGTTGCAGGCCGTGCAGATGGCGTTTTTCTTCTTCCTGCCCTCCTTGTTGTTGTCCGGCTACATGTTTCCGTTCCGGGGCATGCCGGACTGGGCGCAGGCCATTGGCGAATGCCTGCCGCTGACGCATTTTCTCCGCGTCGTGCGCGGCATTTTGCTCAAAGGCAACGGCCTGGCCGAATGCCTGCCCGACCTGTGGCCCATTGCGCTGTTCCTGGTGATCGTGCTGGCAGTGGGCATCAAGCGGTACCGCCAGACGCTGGATTGAAGCGCAAACCATGATGCGGGATGCGGGATGCGTGATAGGTGAGAGACGTCTTTTTAAGGTATCCCGCATCCCGCATCCCGCAGCTTGTCTTTCCAATTGCCACCCAAGCCCGGCGCTGCTTAACTCTGGCCAATGAATTGCGGCAAAAAATGGGGATGGTGGTTTCGCAACCTGGCTTGGCTCGGCTGCCTGCTGGGGGCTGGCGCGGCGGCGCGCGCGGGGCTGCCCCAGGGCACCAACCTCTGGTCCACCTGGCTCAATGATTATCCCAACTCCCAAGACAGCCTGTCCACCCCGGCAGTGGCTCCGGACGGCACCATTTATGTCGGCACCTTCGGCGGCACCTTGGATGCCTTTGACCCCGATGGCAAACGCAAGTGGGGATTCGAGATCGGCCGCGAGATCCGTTCCTCTCCCGCCATCGCGGATGATGGCACCATATATTTT
>Ga0302278_10004240_pt1 | contig 14940 bp, 12 predicted proteins | sample III_Bog_N3_2_FD_194543 | JGI IMG/M metagenome (GOLD analysis project Ga0302278, IMG submission 194543) | Peat permafrost microbial communities from Stordalen Mire near Abisko, Sweden - III_Bog_N3_2 | ecosystem: Environmental > Terrestrial > Soil > Wetlands > Peat | place: Sweden: Abisko... | reverse complement strand
AATCGCGCCAATGGGCGCAAGCTGCGCCTGATCGAAACTTACCGAGGCGGGCGCGTACCTCTTCAACATGGTCGCCTTGGTTGTATTGACGGTGATTGATTTGGCTGTTGCTCCTACCCCGCTGGTTAGCACAATGACGCCGGATGCCGGATCAACGCTCTTCACCAATCCACCCACGCCGCGCTTCTGCCAGTCTTCCCGATCCTTCTGCTGCTTGAGGGCGACGTCCGCCGCCTTGATGGCAATAATCTGTGAGGCCCGGATGGCGCCCGCGGGAGCGTCGGGGTCAAGCCGCACCAGAACACGATCTCCGGTCTCCAGATCGCTGAATTGCATTGCCGCGGCGGTGCTCAGGTCTTTCTGTCCCGGCTCGATGCGCTTCAGGATCGCGGTGGCCGGCACCTGAACCTGGTGTACCTCACCTGCGTCGGTCTTCACCGTCAGTGTGTCTCCGCCAATGGCGGTGACGGTACCCAGAAACCGCGATGCCGCCGGCGCCTGCGCAGTGATTGTGCTTAAGGAGGCGGCGGCCAGCAAAGCCATCGTGAGCACCACGCGCGACCTTGAAGCGGAAACTCGAATTCTCATTTTGCTGTTCATAGGCCATTTCTCCACTGGGTATGATGCGATTTGTTCCCCAGTGGGAATCTTGTCTGTATTCGTAGACGAAGCAATGCGCCAAAAGGTTGAATGACTCCGTTGATACAGTACCGGGTTGTGAAAGATCGGTGCGGATTGGCTTAAATCTCTTTATTTCAGCGGTATCAGGACGGACAGGCCCGCATTGGCTGCGAAGCTTATTGAGTTCTCTGTGTCAGTTCGGCAGACTCAAGAAAGGTATAACTGCCAGACGGCGTTGGGACCAGGTTAGTCAGACGGCGGTTGTGAACCACCACCGTATCGCGGTACCAGAGGTTCAGGGCGGGCAGGTCGCGCGCGAGAATCTGCTGCGCCTCGACGTAGTCCGCGCGCCGCCTGGATGTGTCTTCATTTTCGGCGGCATCGTCGAGAAGAGCGTCGAGTTTTGGATTGGAATAATGGCCGCGGTTGCCGCCTTTGGGCGAAAAGCGCGCGGTGGAGAAGGCATAGCCGAAGATGTCAGGTTGCTCATTGCCGCCGATCCAGCGCAGGGCATACAACTGAAAGGCTCCGCGCGTGATGTCAGAGTAGAACGTAGCGTACTCGTAGCTGCGAAGATCAAGCGCGATGCCCACCGCGGCGAGCTGCTGTTGAAGCACCGCGGCCAACAGACGCGCGCCTTCGTCGTTGCTGGTTTTCATCGTCAGGTGAAGGCGAACTCCGTTGCTCCCGCGCGGATGGCCAGCTTGATCGAGGAGCTGTGCGGCGCGCGCCGGATTGTAATCGTAGCGCGCAACGTCTCCGGTCCAGGCCCAGTGCGTGGAAGGCAGCAGACTCGCCGCGGGCTGTGCGTGTCCCAACATCAACGATTGAATGATCAGGTTGCGATCGATGGCGCAGGCAATGGCCTGGCGAATGCGGACGTCCCGGAGCAGAGGGTCGAGCAAATTGAAGGCGAGGTAGTGAATCTGCGTGCCGGCGGTGTCCTCCACTGCCAGGCCCTTGCGCGCGGCAAGCACGGGGAGCGAGTCCATGGGCAGGGAATTAATGGCAATGTCCGCCGAGCCTTTTTCCAATTCAAGCGACTCGGTAATGGCGTCGGGCACAACGGCGAAGCGCACCCGCGCAATCTTCGGCGAAACATTCCAACTGGATGGATTGCGCTCGATTACCACTTCCTGATCGATCTGCTGGCTGACAAATTTGAATGGGCCCGTCCCCACGGGATGGTGCCAGAAATCTTTGCCGCTGCCCTCGGGAACAATGCCGATCGCGCCGGTCGAAAGGTTGATCAACAAAAAGTTATCGGCATGCTTCAGATGGAAAACCACCGTGCGGTCGTCTGGAGTGGCCATCGAGTCGATTGATGCGTAGGATGCAGCCTTGGCAGTGATCACCGCGCCGGGACGCCGGGAATCGATCATGGAGTTGATGGTCCACAGCACATCGCGCGATGTTAACGGGCGGCCATCGTGGAAGCGTACGTCGCCACGCAGATGAAAGACGATTGTGAGCGGGTCGGGCTGCTCCCAGCGCTCGGCCAGCGCCGGAATGAAGTGAAAGTTCGCGTCGCGTTTCACGAGTCCATCGAAAAGCAATTCGTCGATATGCTCGGATTGAGCGTCGGTTCCGATGCGCGGGTCGAGGTTGGCGGGACTGCTCTCGATGAGAAAGACGACTGTGCCGGGATCTCTGGGCGCGGACCTGCAACCAGCCAGCAAGAGCAGCGCAGCCAGGGCAAGGCCTCTAGGCATAAGTCACCTGCCCGAGTATCGCGGGACGCGTTGCTCCGGTTGCCGCGGGCACATTGCCGGGCAGCCGATGCCACGTTTGCCACGCCAACAGCGCAAAGGCCGCGGCTTCCTTGGATTCGGCGGGCAGGCCGAAATCATCAATTGCTGTGAGCTCGCAGCTAAGCGGTTCGAGGCGCTGCGCGAGCATGGCCATGAGCGTGTGGTTGCGCGCACCGCCGCCGGAAACGATGTAGTCGATTCCGGTCATCATCTTTTCCTTTTTCATTGTGGACGACACAAATCGCTTGTAGCTTTGTGCGATGGTCTCCGCGGTCAACGCCGTTGCTGTGGCCAGGGCATCCTCGGGTCTAGGGCTGTGGCGCCGACAAGCGGCGAGAAACTTCGCTGCGAACTCGCGGCCAAACTGCTCGCGGCCGGCGGTGCGCGGAGGCTTGAGATTGAAGTAGGGGTTGCGCATTGCGGCGGCGCGAACGGGCGCAAGCACTGTTCCGCGCGCGGCGATGGCGCCGTTGCGATCGAAGCGTTTGTTGAAGAGTGTTTGGGCGAGGGCGTCGATGATCATGTTGCCGGGGCCGGTATCGAAGGCCACGACTTGATCAGGCGATGCGCCTGCGGGAATGGCTGTGAGATTGGCGATGCCGCCGATGTTCTGCAGAACCCGGCCGCGCTTCTCGTGGGCAAAAAGCACATAGTCGAGGAGCGGGACGAGGGGCGCGCCCTGTCCGCCTGCCAGCATATCCGCGGGGCGAAAATTCGACACCACGGGAATGCCGAGTGCGGCTGCGATGACTGCTGCTTCGCCGGCTTGCCAGGTGCAGGCAAAGGTGCGGCCGGCGTAACTTGCCGGTCGCGCTTGATGATAGAGAGTCTGTCCGTGGCAGCCGATGAGATCCAGTTGCACTTTGTGGCGCTTCACCGTTGCAGTTACTGCTTCCGCGCAGGCAAGGCCGAGACGCCATTGGAGGCGCGCCAGTTCGGCGGTCGAGGTCGAAGAGGCGTTCATTGCTGCCAGCACTTTGCGGCGCAGGGCCGCTGGGTAGGGGAATGCCTCGTGGGCCAGCAGCGTGAGGCTGGGACGCAGCTTTCCGGGTGTAATGCGCACCACGGCTACGTCGATCCCGTCCGCGGATGTTCCGCTCATGATGCCGGCAACAATCATTGCTTTCGTCGTGTTCAATTGGATCTCCGCGTGCTTATTCAATGATCGCCGTCCCTATCGCGATTCTGTTCTCTCCGTTTTGAGATGAGTCACAATTTCTTCCAGGCGCTTTAGGCCCTCATCGTTGCAGTATTGGCGGCAGTTGCCGGGAGGGTATTTCTCCGGTAATTCCGCACACTCAATGCGTATGGAATTGAGCCGTTGATCCTCAATTTTGAGAGAAACGAAGTCGTCCCAGTCGTACGCGCCGCCAGTTCCATTCAAGAACTTCGCGATCTCGTCGATTACTTGGCTCGCGCTGAGTCTCTTGCTCATTCGGGCTGCATCTCCGATGCGGGTTGGGCATTTGCAATCTTCTCGCCGAAGCGCAGGATTCGTATGCGCAGAGCTTCGAATTGGCGATTGGTCAGCGGTTTTGAATCGGATGCAGTCAATAGGCGGGAACGCTTCCGCGCTGATTGTGCTGCGCGAGACAGGAGAAGCTTTCGAAACGCGGCTGACCGCTCGGCTTCCGAAATCAGCGATTCAAATGCGCGCAGAATCAGCTCCGGGTTGTGACAAATCTCCAGCAAATCCATGCCGGCGCGGATAGCGCCAATCGCGGCTTCTTCAATGGGCATACTCTTCAAAATCCCGCCCATTTCAAGATCGTCGGAAAAAACGATTCCGCGATAGCCGATGCGTTTGCGCAGGACGGTGGTGATCCAGAAAGGAGACGCGGTTGAGGGAAGATTTCCGCCCGGAGTGTCGGGATAGGCAGCGTGACTCACCATGACCATGGGTAACTCGCGATGTAACTCTCGATAGGGGAATAGATCTTCGCTCCATAGTTCCTGGTAACTGCGGTGAATCGCCGGCGTCTCCAGGTGCGAATCAAGCGAGCCGCCGCCGAGACCGGGGAAATGCTTTCCGCAACCGGCGACACCGTGAGCGGCCAGGCCGGCAAGAAAGCTGCGCGCGAACTCGACTACGCCGGACGCCGAAGATGCCGCGGCGCGTGTTCCCATGACTGCGGCGGAAGCAGGTAGCGCGAGGTCAAGGACCGGGGCCAAGGTTGTATTGAACCCGAAGACCGTGACGGCGCGCGCCACTAACTCGCCGTGTTCGCGGACCAGGCCCGAATTGCCAGTTGCTTGTGCGGCTCGCGCGACGGCTTGAGCGGAGGGCGTCGGCGCCAGCGCATCGCGCAGACGATCTACTATACCGCCTTCGAGATCGACGCAGCGAAAACTGCCCGCGGCGCACAGGGCCGTTGATTCAGCAAGCAGTGAACGCGTCTGGCGCGCATCGGCGATGTTGCGCTTGAAAAGGATGATCCCGGCAGGACGGATGAGCTTGAGCCACGCGCGTTCGAGGGGCGTAAGCTCAGTTGCACCGAGGCCCACTACGAGCAGGCTTCCCACGGCATGGCGTACGGTCGCAGTCATGCCTTCTCCTTCAATTCCTGCTGTAACTCTTCGAGGAGATTTAATGCTTGCAGCGGCGTAAGCGAGTTTACATCGGTTGCTTCAATTCGATCGACAATGCGTTGCGACAGCGGGGTGAAGATGGTGAGTTGCATGGGCTCGGCGGTCTCCACCTGCACGCTTTGCCGTTCGGCTTTTTCATGCTGCTTGAGAACGCGCTTGGCGCGCTCGATGACCTGAGACGGCAGTCCGGCGAGGCGGGCCACTTCAATGCCATAGCTCTTGCTTGCCGCGCCGGGTTCAATGGTATGAAGAAAGACTATGCCACCTGCCGCCTCTTTGACACCTACGCGCAGATTGCGCACGCGCGGGAGCTTTTCGGCGAGCATGGTCAGCTCGTGGTAATGCGTGGCGAAGAGCGTGCGCGCGCCGGTTTCAGCATGGAGGTATTCGACGGTTGCCCATGCCAGCGAGAGGCCGTCGAAGGTGGCTGTTCCGCGCCCCATTTCGTCAAGGAGGATGAGGGACTTGTCGGTGGCTGTGTTGAGAATGGTGGCGGTCTCGGTCATCTCCACCATGAAGGTGGAGCGGCCGCGGGCTACATTGTCGCTGGCGCCGATGCGGGTATAGATGCGGTCCACAAGGCCGAAACGAAGGCTCTCGGCGGGGACAAAGCTGCCCATTTGAGCTAGAAGCACTAACATCGCGGCCTGGCGGAGATAGGTGCTCTTGCCGCCCATGTTAGGCCCGGTTATCAGCAGCAAACTCGGCCCGGTATCGGTCTCATTGAGGCGCGCGGCATTCAGATATAGGTCGTTGGCGATGAAGCGGCCTTCACGCGTCTCCTCCATCCACTGCTCGATGACGGGATGACGCCCGGCGACTGCCTCAATGACGGGCTCAGAGACAATGGTGGGGCGAACGTAACGGCGCAGAGAGGCCAGGTGCGCGAAGTTCGCCAGTAAGTCAGCCTCGGCAACAACGGCGGAGGAACGACGAATCCGGCTGGCTGCTTCGAGCACGGTCTTGCGCAACTCGATGAAGATGCGCTTCTCGATTTCAATACAGCGGTCGTGCGCCGTGAGGATTTTGCGCTCCAGATCTTTGAGTTCCGGCGTGGTAAACCGCTCGGCATTCACAAGCGTCTGCTTGCGTTCATAGTCGGCCGGAGCCAGGGCCATGTTTGCCTTGGTGATCTCGATGTAATAGCCGAAGACGGAGTTATAGCGGACTTTCAGCGAACCTATTCCGGTGCGAGCGCGTTCGCGCTCTTCAATCGCTGCGATGGCCTGACGGCCTGTGGACGAAATCGCGCGCAGCTCATCGAGTTCGGCGTCGACGCCGGAGGCGATTGCGCCGCCATCGACGAGGGTCAGCGGGGGTTCAGCGACGAGTGTGGTCTCGATGCGCGCCGTAACTTCGCTCAACACATCGAGACGCGCTGCTAACTCGCGCCAAAGGGTCGTCCGCATGGCATCGAGCGCGATCTTCAATGCCGGAAGGCGACTCAGGCTGGAGGCGAGTGCGCGGACATCGCGCGGGCCTGCGGAGTCCAGGCTCAGACGGGCAAGCAAGCGTTCGAGGTCCAGGATTCCGGAGAATGCGTGGCGGATTTCTTCGCGGCGCACCAGGTCGGCCTGCGCCTCGCCGACTGCTTCATAGCGCGCATTGAGGGTCTGCACATCGTAGAGCGGGCGCACGATGGTAGCCCGCAGCAGGCGCTTTCCCATGGGCGTCTGACAGGCATCGAGCGTGTAAAACAGCGTGACCTTGTTATCCTGGCCGGCCTGCCCTTGAAACAGCGGTTCGATGAGTTCGAGGTTGCGGACTGTGACCTGGTCGAGTTCCAGAGCCGTCGAGTGCTCCTGAAACTTGAGCGAATCGATGTGCAATGCCTCGATCTTCTGCGTTGTCCGTACATAGTGGAGCACCGCTCCGGCGGCAATCGCGGCGGCTGGATGCGTGGCGAGACCGAAGCCTTCGAGGGAGCGCACGTTGAGTTGACGCTCGACAAGCGGCACAGCAAAGTCGCGGGTCCAGACCCAGTCTTCTACGCGGGTGCGGGCGGGAATGCGTTCGAGCTGAGTGGGAAGCTCAGCGCTTGTGGCCAGCAAGACCTCGCTTGGGCCGGCTTTCACGATTTCGTCGACGGCCTGCTGGCGCGCGGTTGGGCCGGAGAACTCGGCGGTGCGGAATTCACCGGTGGAGACGTCGAGGAGGGCAATGGCGCTGACCTGTTCCCTGCCGAAGCCGGTTTCGTGGAGCGCGGCAAGGAAATTGTTTTGCTCCTGGCCGAGCGCGGAGTCGAGCGCTGTGCCTGGCGTCAGGACCCGGGTTACTTCGCGGCGGACGATCTTTTTAGTGAGCTTGGGGTCCTCCATCTGGTCGCAGATGGCGATGCGGTAGCCCTTGCGGAGGAGGCGCGTGAGATAGGATTCGACGGCGTGATAGGGAACCCCGCACATGGGTTGGGAGCGCTCGCGGTCGCGTGCGGTGAGGGTGAGCTGAAGTTCGCGGCTCACCGTTACCGCGTCGTCGTAGAAGAGTTCGTAGAAGTCGCCCATGCGGAAGAAGAGCAGGGCGTCAGGGTTTTCGCGCTTGGCCGCGGTCCATTGGCGCATGAAGGGCGTTAATTCCGCCGGGGGTTTATCGGTGGGGGCGGCGGGCGGCGTCAATTCCAGCAGTGTTTCCTGCAAAGGAGGAAGCGGCGGCGCCGCGCCGGGTTGGGAGTCTTCTTTGATCACGTCGGATTTAAGAGTATCGCGGCGGGTCGCGATGCCGGTAGCAATGGGACGGCAGAGTAGAATTCTCCAGTGTATAAACACGGCCAGGGAAGCTGTGGATACCTAATCGACGGAGAATGTCACAATGAAGATACGCCTGCTTGTCATGGGAATGCTGGTTGCGGCGATCGTAGCCGCCAACGTGGGACATGTGCGCGCGGCAAGCGCTCCCAAGCCTCCAAGCGCCAAGAAATTCGACGATTTAGCCAAGTCGGCCCTGGATGCCATGAAAAAGCGAGCTGCGGAACTCAATGTGACGGGCGTCGCAGTGGTTTCCTACGCTCAGGGGGACACGATTCAGGGTTGGACTTCAAGGATGGCCGTGGTGGGCCGGATGAAGGACGATCCAACGGCGACCAGCAAGGGCAACAACCTGCTGGGGATTGCCTACGCCAAATCGGCCGAGATGGCGGAGACGCTCCAGGACAGCGGAACGGCCAAGCGGCCGCCGATGACGGGAGAATTCGGCTGGCAGGGCGGCGTGATTGGGCGTGGGAGGACCGGCTACATCATCGTAGCGTTCAGCGGCGGTAAGTCTGAGGACGATGTGCAGGTTTCGAAGGCGGGGCTTGAGGTACTGAAATCGGCGCTGTAGCCTTCCGCCTGACGACTCTCTGCGCTCGAGCAGCGACTACGGCGCCGCGCGTGCGTGTCCGCGACCTGCTCCAGCTATTCGTGGATGCATTTTTGGTGATTTGCGTCACAGTATACTGAGGGTTTACGCCTTAAGGTAAACAACGATATGTATCTGCTTTGGCTAAGAGTTGCGGCGATTTTGTACGCGTCGGCGAGTGTCGCCGTCTTTCCGGCCGTGCTCTACAAAGTGGATCGGTGGCGCCGGTGGTGCGTTCACCTGGGCGGAATGGCGTGGTTCTTCCACTTTGTTTCGGTGGTTGAAATGCTGGTTCAGGCCCGTCACCTGGTCCCGGTGGGGTTCAGAGAAGTGCAGTCGCTGCTGGGTCTTGCAATGGTGTCGGTATTCTTTCTTGTCTGGTGGCTTTACGAGGCGATCTCGCTTGGTTTGTTTGTTTTGCCTATTGCGTTCTTCCTGGTGCTGGTGCCCGCGCTGGGCCCCGATCACTACACTTTTCCATCCCAGGGAGTACGGGTCAGCTGGCTGATTGCACACATCACAGCTCTTCTGTTGGCCTATGTTGCTCTCGGTTTCAGCCTGCTGGCCTCAGTACTCTACCTGGTGCAGGAGCGGCGGCTCAAGGCCAAGCCTAAGGCGCGATTTCTCACCAGTGAGGACTCCTGGTGGGCGCCGTTCGACTGGCTCCCTCCGCTGGATACCCTGGAGCGGCTCTCGGAGGCCATGCTCGAGTTTGGTTTCCCGTGCATGACCGTGGGGCTGGTGATTGGGGCGGTTCTGGCCCAGGACACTTATGGCGCTACGTATTTTCTTGACCCGAAGATTATTGCCGCGTTCGTCAGTTGGGCTATTTACGTTCTGCTGCTGCTGGTGAGGCGGGCGGCCGGACTGAGGGGACGCAAGGCAGCTTATCTTTCCGGCGCTGTCTTTGCCGTGATGGTGGTCGTCTGGACGGCCAACCTTTTCAGCCACGTTCACAGGTTCGGTGCCCAATGACGCTCGTACTCATTGGAGTGAACCACAAGACCGCGCCCATCGAGTTGCGCGAGCGGATTGCAATACCGCGCGATGAACTGCCTGAAGCGACGCGTGCACTTGCCGCCGTTCCGGGGGTCAGCGAATGCATGATTGTTTCCACCTGTAACCGGGTGGAGATGCTGGCGTCTGTGGAGTCGCCGGATACCGATTTGAAGGGGTTTCTGCACCGCCATTTCGGGCTGGACCCCTCGCTGCTCGCAGCCCACATTTACGAACAGCACGATCGGGACGCGGTGCGGCATCTGTTCCGCGTGGCCTCAAGTCTGGATTCGATGGTAGTGGGTGAGCCGCAGATTCTTGGGCAGGTGAAAGAGGCTTTTGCCGTGGCGCGGGCTTCGGGCACGGTGGCCGGGCAGTTGGAACACCTGCTGCAAAGTGCGTTTGCCGCCGCGAAAAAGGTTCGCTCGGAGACGGAAATCGGATCGAATTCGGTTTCGATTGCTTCGGTGGCGGTGGAGCTGGCGCGAAAGATCTTTGGCTCGCTGCACGGGCGGACAGTGTTCCTGGTGGGAGCGGGAAAGATGAGCGAACTGGCGGCGCGACACCTGGTGCAGCAGGGCGCCGGGGCCATCCTGGTAAGCAATCGCACGCAGGAGCGCGCACGTGTGATGGCGGAGGAATTCAAGGGCCGCGTGATTCCGTTCGAGAAGCTTTATGAGGCGGCCAGCGAAGCGGATATCGTGATCAGCTCGACAGGTGCACCACATCCGATTTTCCGCCGCGAGCATGGCCAGGCATTTATGCAGCGGCGGAAGAACCGGCCCATGTTCTTTATCGACATTGCCGTGCCGCGCGACGTGGACCCGGAGATGGGCAAGCTGGAAGGCGTCTTTGTGTACGACATTGACGACTTGCAGGCGGTGGCCGCAGCACACATGGCAGAACGCAGCCGCGTGGCCAGCGATGCGGAGACGTTGATTGCAGGGGAAGTGGAGCGGTTCCAGCAGCGGCAGCGGACGGTGAACGTGGCGCCCGCGATTGTGGCGTTGCAGCGGCAGGCGGAGGAGATTCGGCTGACGGAATTGAAGCGTGTGCAGGCGCGGCTGGGTTCGCTGAGCGCTGAGCAGGTTGCCGCTGTGGAGGCACTGACGCGGGGGCTGGTGAACAAGTTTCTTCATCCGCCGATGCAGGCACTGAAGCAGGCGGCGCGGGAGGGGAATGCGGCACGGCTGGATGCGCTTTGCGATGCGTGGTCGGTGCCGAGCGCCGCGGACGTTGTTCTGGAGCCGGTGGTTGTGGCGGCTGCGGCCATTCCAGCGAAGGCCGAAGTTGAAAGCGCTGAGCAGGTGGTTGTGGATGAGACGAGGGTGGAGAGCCGCAGATGAAGCTGAGAATTGGTAGCCGCGGCTCGCAACTGGCGCTATGGCAGGCCCACCACATTGCTGCGCTGCTGCGCGGGCAGGGGCATGGGGTCGAGATTGAGATCATCAAGACGACCGGCGACCGGTTGCAGGAAGTGACTTTCGCGCAAGTTGGGTCGAAGGGAATGTTTACCAAGGAGATTGAAGAAGCGCTGGCCGAGGGTCGCGTCGATCTGGCGGTGCATTCGCTCAAGGATCTGCCGACGGAATTGCCGGAGCCGTTTGCGCTGGCGGCGACACCGCCTCGGGTGGATCCGCGGGATGTGCTGGTGTCGGTGAAGTATGACAGCCTGGCGGATTTGCCGCTTGGCGCGCGGGTGGGAACAAGCAGTCAGCGGCGGCGGGCGCAGTTGAAGGCGTTGAGGCCGGATATCGAGGCGCAGGAGTTTCGCGGCAACGTGGACACGCGGTTGCGGAAGCTGGCCGAGGGGCAGGTGGATGCAATTCTGCTGGCGGCAGCGGGGCTGGACCGGCTGGAGAAGACGGAGTGGGTGCGCGAGCGGCTGGAACCCAAGGATTTTTGTCCGGCGGCGGGACAGGGTTCGCTGGGAATTGAGAGCCGTAAGGATGATCGAGAGACGATTGCGGCAGTTGCATTTCTGGATGACGCGGCGACCCGGTTTGCGGTGACGGCTGAGAGAGCTGCCCTGGCGGCGTTGGGCGGAGGGTGCCAGGTGCCGATCGGGATATATTGCCGGGTTGGAATAGAGCCTGGAACGGGCGGCGGGGAAGAGCCGTGGGACGAGATCTTTGGGGTGGTGGCGGCGCCGGAGACGGGGTCGGCGGTGCGGATCTACCACCGGGCGTTTCGTGGGGAATTTGAGCCTGCGGGATTGGGACGACTGGCGGCGCGGATGCTGATTGAGGCCGGAGCGGGGCCTCTGCTTGAAGCCCAGGGCGAGGTTTCGCGGTGAGTTCGCTTCCGTTGGCTGGGCGGCGGGTGCTGGTGACCCGTGCCGCGCACCAGGCTGGAAAACTCAGTGAGGGGTTGCGGACGCTGGGAGCGGCGCCGGTCGAGGTTCCGGTGCTGGAGATTGGGCCTCCGGCCAGCTTCGAGGCGTTGGACAGGGCCTTAAACCATTTCAATGATTACGATTGGCTGATTCTTACCAGCGCGAACACGGTTCGGGCGCTTGGGGAGCGTGCGGCTGCGTTGGGGATTGAGCTGGGGCGGTCTGTTTCGATGAAGGTGGCAACGGTGGGTGAAGGGACGGCGGCTGCGGCGCGGGAGGCTGGGTTTCAAATTACCTTTGTACCGGTGATTTACGTGGCCGAAAGTTTGATTGAGGGAATGGTTGGATTGGCTGCTGGGCAGAGGATCCTGCTGGCGCGGGCTGCCGTTGCGCGGGACGTGATTCCGGATGCGCTACACGCGGCCGGGTCGACGGTCGATGTGGTGGACGCTTACCGGAACGTGATGCCCGAGGCTGCGCCGGAGCTGCTGCGGCAGGCGATGGCGGGCGGAATCGATGCGGCGACGTTTACCAGCTCGTCGAGCGTGACGCATCTGGCGGAGGCGGTGCGGGCGGCTGGGTTGGAGTGGCCGTTGGCTGGGGTTCCAGCGGTTTCGATTGGACCGATTACGAGCGAGACGCTGCGGGAACTTGGCTGGGAGCCGGCGATTGAGGCCGAGCCGTCGGATATTCCGGGGCTGGTTGCCGCCGTGAGCCAGTTATTCTGGCGATAGACCGTGCTTGCGCGCGATTTTTATTGCTTGCCGCCCACTGACTAACTGGCTTGCTTGGTTATGATTGCCAGGTTTTGTCTTTGGAGTGGCAGAGCTGCTCGAGGTTGCAGCGGTCGCATTTGGGTTTGCGGGCGTCGCAGACCTGGCGGCCGCGGCGGGTGAGTTGAGGAAACTCACTCGGTTGGATTGCCGCTGTTCACGAGCTCGTGAATTCGACGAGTTAAACCCGATTCCAGATTCTCCGATACGTCAAAACCCTCATGGACAAACCTCACCTTGCCCGCGGAGTCCAGCAGGACCAGCGAAGGAAGGGCATCCACCTTCAATGCCTGTGCGGTAGCTCCCGAGTCGAATGCCATGGGGAGAACGATGTGGCGCCGCTGGAGAGAGTTTTCTCCGAGTTCCGGCGTCTCATCGCCCCATCCGGTATCGACGGCATAGAAAGCGACCCTGGAATCGTTGCGAAATTGCTGATAGACCTTGTCGACGTGAGGAAGCTCTTGAAAGCATGCGGAACACCAACTCGCGTAGAAGGCGAGAACCGTAACGCGGCCGCGAAGATCGGCAGAGGCGATGCCATGACCGTCAACGGAAAGGTTAACTGCGGCCGGCGACTGGCTACGCGCATCGAAGGTGGAATACGCCGGCAGGTTCGGCATTGCTGCCAACGCGCCAATCGCGACCAGGAGGAGCGTTGTCGTCGCAATTCCGAAGCTCCGAACGCGACTGCCTGGCCATGAATGCCGTGCAACAATGCCCGCCGCCGAAGCCAGCACGCCAGCGGCGAACAGGCTGGCCGGAAAAGAGAGCCGATGAAAACCGTTGTTCATGATCAGCGCGGCGACTCCTAGAACACCGCCTGCGCTTACCCGAAGCGCTTGCCACACTAGCCCAGTGGGCGTTGAGCCTCTGGCAAAGCCGGCGAAGAAGAAGGCCACGCCGCTGATAGCAAAGATGGCGCGAAAATCAAATGAGATCCGAGTGGAAGCAAAGCAACTGCCGAGGACGATTACGATCGCAACAATTCCAGCCCCGAGATCGAACAGGGCGGATCGTACCGCACGATTGCGCATGTCTTTCTCTTTCTGCAGATAGTCTACGGCAATTCACTGGCAGAGGTTCCTGGATGGTTTCTCGATTCGAGGGCTCTGCGAAGAGAACTGAATATCAAGACTGCCAGGTTTTGTCTTTGGAGTGGCAGAGCTGCTCGAGGTTGCAGCGGTCGCATTTGGGTTTGCGGGCGTCGCAGACCTGGCGTCCGTGATGGATGATCTGGTGGGAGAAGTCGATCCAGCGGTCCTTGGGAATGACGCGCATTAACTCCTGCTCGACTTTTTGAGGTATGTCGCCTTTGGCCAGGCTGAGGCGGCGGGCGATGCGGAAGACGTGGGTGTCGACGACGACGCCTTCAGCCTTTTTGAAGCTGACGCCGAGGACGACGTTGGCGGTTTTGCGGGCTGCGCCGGGGATGGTGATGAGTTCGGCGAGGGTCTGCGGGACCTGGCCGCTGAAGTCAGCGATGATTTTGCGGGCGGCGCCGTGAATGGATTTGGCCTTGTTGCGAAAGAAGCCGGTGGTCCTTATAAGGGCTTCAAGCTGTGGCTGGGTTGCTTTGGCCATGGCCGCGGGGGTGGGGAAGCGCTTGAAGAGCTCCGGCGTGACCATGTTGACGCGGACATCGGTGCACTGGGCGGAGAGGATGGTGGCCACCAGCAGCTCCCAGGGGGAGGAGTGGATGAGGGCGCACTCGACGGCGGGGTAGGCTTCGTCGAGAGCCTTGAGGATGGCGGCGATACGGTCGGGGGCCAGGTCGCCGCGCAGGGGTTTCATTGCGGACTTCTTCTTCGGCGATGGTTTCGTTACGGGCATGGCTTATCTTAACTTGGTGCGATTTGTGAGGTCCTTTCTTGCGGGGTGTGAACGGTCCGCAACGGAAGCACCCCCCCTCCCCATCCCACCCGGTGTGTTTGGAGCAAATTGTCTCTTTTCAAGGCGCTGGAGGCGGAGTTCTGGCGTAAGTACCTTGTTTTTGAGGAATCTGGAAGCCAAATTCCTGAAAACGGAGAACTTGCACGGGCCTGTGCGCGAACCGAGAGTTGGGCGCGACGGCGCGGGGGAGTTCTCTAATGATTGTGCGCCAGATGGGGGAAATGATCGGCAAACAAGCTGCGGATAATTTTGGGGACGAATCATGCCGCCCCCCCAGGACGGCGGCGTCGGTGGGGGCGGGATTCCACGGGTTCCACCCGTGGCTATTTTCGTCCGGTCCCTCCGGGACGAGTGCCCAGGCTATTCCTTTCCCTTGCGCCCGGCCACCCCGCGTACTTCCCAGGATAGCGAAGACAAAGAGAATGAAAGGCGAGGTAAATATCTGTTTATTTTTGTGCAACTTAGACTCTTTTATGGCGAAGATTCGGCAAAAGTGGAATGGGTTCATTCTTTTCTCTGGGTTCAGTGGACGGATTTTTGCTGCGGCGATGAGTTTCTGAGCACGCGGTGGGCGATCTCGAGCGGCATAGAGGAGACGGGCAGCATCGACTCTGGTTCCGCTGTGATCATTGTGCGACAAATGAGGGAAATA
>Ga0302278_10004239_pt1 | contig 14943 bp, 16 predicted proteins | sample III_Bog_N3_2_FD_194543 | JGI IMG/M metagenome (GOLD analysis project Ga0302278, IMG submission 194543) | Peat permafrost microbial communities from Stordalen Mire near Abisko, Sweden - III_Bog_N3_2 | ecosystem: Environmental > Terrestrial > Soil > Wetlands > Peat | place: Sweden: Abisko... | reverse complement strand
CAATGTTTTGGAGGATTCGGGAGATACCATTGTCACCTTCGGCGGCCGCAAGCGCCGCACCACGCATGAATCCGATCCAACCGCCAGCTTATATGTCTACGGCCGCAAGGGCGAGCCATGCCGCCGCTGCGCCGAACCCATTCGCATGAGGATGCAGGGACCCGATGCGCGCGTCACCTTCTGGTGCCAGGGATGCCAGCCGATGCCGGATGGAAGCAAAATCGACGGCTGAGGCCGCTTAGTCGCCGGGCTTGCCGAGACCGAAGATCTTCTGCAGAAGGTTGCGTTTGTCCGGAGGATGGTCGCAGGTATCTGTGGGCGCGGTGCCGGGCAGAAAAGCCGCGCTGTAGGCTGCCGGGCACGCCTCGTCGCTCAGCAGGTTGGTCTCCTTGTCCAGCCTTACCACCTGGATATCGTCCGGGGGCGAGAACTCGTGAGTATCTGAGTATTGCGGAAGGGCAACGGCGCGATTCATGAACTCCGCCCAGATGGGCGCGGCGGCAAGCGCACCCGCCAGTTTCACATCGGTATAATCGTCGTTGCCCACCCACACCATGCAGATCAGGTTGCTGGTAAAGCCGCCAAACCACGCATCGTGCGATGTCCCGGTCTTGCCCGCCGCCGGAGCAGTGAAGCCGCGTTTGCGCACCTCGTAGCCGTAGCCGAAGTTCATCACGCCTTCCATCAGGTTGGTGGTCAGATAGGCCACGCGCGGGTCCAGCACCTGTTTGGATGTAGGCGTGTAATCGTTGATGATGTCGCCCGAAGGAGTGCGAATGCTGGCCAGCAGCCATGGGTCCAGGTGTACGCCGCCGTTGGCGAACACCGTGTATGCGCCGGCCATATCCAGCGGAGTCGCATCGTACGATCCAATCGCCACCGAAGGAGTTCCGCGCGCATTCTTGATGCCCGCCTCACGGCCCAGCGCGGCCACATTGTCAAAGCCCACTTGCGAGGCCAACGAGATGGTCGCGTTGTTGAGTGAGTGCGCAAGCGCGTAGATGGCCGTTACCTGTCCGTGGTATTCATCCTTGTAATTCCGCGGAGTGTACTCTTGATCGCCCACTTCGTACGTGGTCTGCTCATCGTTGAGCATGGTGACAGCGGAAAAGGGCTTGTCCTGCCCAGACAAAATGGTGCCGGCAATCGCCGTGTTATATGCTGCCGCATAGACAAATGGCTTGAACACCGAGCCGGTGGGGCGTTTGGCCACGGCGTGATTCAGCTGCGAGTTGCCGTAGTTGCGGCCTCCGACAAGCGCCAGCACCTGGCCGGTATGAGGATTCAGGGCAATCAGCGCCACCTGGGGATAAAGAATTGTCTCGCCCTGTTTGCGATGCTTGTGCAGGTTGTCCACCATCGTGTCCACGTTCTTCATGCCAACTTCGACGGCTTCGGCAGCTGCGCGCTGCAGGTCAGGATCGAGCGATGTGTAGATGCGCAATCCCTCGTGATTGAAGTCGCGATCGCCGAGTTTCTGAAGTAGCTGGTCATGCACCAGGTCAACAAAATACGGCGCTTCGCTCGCGTCCACGCTGGCCGCGGTCAGATGCAGCGGTTCTGCCTTGGCGCGTTCGGCCTGGTCTTTTGTAATTGCGCCGATCTCGACCATCGAATCAAGAACAAGGTTGCGGCGTTCAATCACACGCTCCGGATGACGATAGGGATTGAAGTAGCTGGGCCGCTGAATAATGCCTGCCAAAAATGCGCATTCTGCCAGGTCAAGCTGGCGCACGTCTTTGCCGAAGTAGGCCTGCGATGCCTCACCGAATCCGTCGACTGAAAAGCTGCCGCGCTGGCCCAGGGGAATCTCATTCGCGTACATCTCGAAGATCTGCTTTTTACTGAAGCGGTGTTCGAGCTGAAACGTAATCACGATTTCAATCATCTTGCGCTTGATGCGCTTTTCCGGTGTGAGAAAGAAGCCGCGCGCCAACTGCATGGTGAGCGTGGAGCCGCCCTGCTGCTTTTGTCCCGAGGCGACGTCGCGGTAGACTGCTTCCATCAGCCGCAAGTAGTTCACTCCGCTGTGTTCAAAGAATCGCCGGTCTTCGATCGCCAGCACGGCCTGCACAAGGTTGGGCGGAATCTCGTCGTAGGAAACGAGCCGGCGCTTGGTGCGGTTTGCGTCTTCGCTCAGCCCCGTAATCAGCAGCGGTTCCAACTCATAGCTGGCTAGCGGCTGTCCGTGATCGTCGGTGATGGAATCCACCACGCCCGCCTGCACGCGGATGGTCGCGCCATCCTCGGAGTGATAGGACTCCGGCCCCGGATGCACGTTGATTGTCTGCGAGCCTTCGGAGTAAGTGCCCAGCGGCGATGCCTTTGTGGCTCCGTCCGTTGAATAGCCGGCCTCGCGCAATTCATTGGCAATCAGGCGCACCGTGAGCTTTTGCCCTGGGCGCACCTCGCGCGGCGCGGCAAAGATTTTGGCTGTGTCAGCAAACAGGGGGTGCTTCAGCCGCTCATCCACGATCGTCTGGTATTTAAAGTAGTAGTAACCGAAGACGGAAATCCCAATCAGCGCGATAAGCGCAAGCGCAGAAAACGCAATCAGAAAGATCAGCGTTTTCCCGCGAGGGCTTGCTGCCGATCTTTTCAACCTGATTTTTAAGCCCATCGCCGCTCCTCGGATAAAGATGACAGATTGCAGATTACAGGTAACAGTTAGAGATTGGTGGGCTGACGATTATTCCCGCGCGTCTTGCTCGATGATTGTCCGGAGAGAATTCGCAACTTCGCCCAAGGCTACGTCCACGCTGGTAGAAGTGGAGCGCGTCACCAATTCGACAACGCCGTCCGCGGCTTTCTTGCCCACGTTGATCCGGTAGGGAATGCCCACCAGGTCCGCATCTTTGAATTTGACTCCGGCACGCTCGTCTCTGTCATCGAGCAGCACATCCAGGCCCGCGGCATCCAACTCCGTGGCCAGTTTCTCGCCGGCATCGCGAAGCGCGGCGTCAGAAACATTTGTCACCGTGACCACCACCGTGAATGGTGCTATCGAGGGCGGCAGCCAGAAACCATTCTTGTCGTTCGATTGCTCGATGGCCGCCGTGAGAATGCGCTCAATGCCGATGCCGTAGCAGCCCATGATCGGCGTCACTTCCTTGCCGTTGGGATCGAGCACGCGCGCGCCCATTTGTTTTGTGTACCTGTCGCCAAGTTTGAAAATGTGACCGACCTCAACCGCTCTTCCCACCACCAACTTACCCTCGCAGCCCTCGTTCGGGCAGGATTCACCCTCGTTCACGCTGCGGATGTCGGATAGAAGAGTCCAGGTAAAATCGCGCCCAGGCACAACGTTGCGCAGGTGGTAGTCAAGCTTGTTTGCGCCGGCGACAAGGTTCCTGCGCCCTTCGAGAGATTTGTCCACCACGACGGTCAAGCCGTCTTCTAGCGGCTTCGCGTTGTGCTTGAGCCCGACCGGGCCGAGAAAGCCCGCGGGGCCATTGAAGAACTGTGTAAGTTCCTCCGCCTGCATTGTTCGCAGTTCCGCAGCGCCCACTGCGCCCAGCAGTTTGGTCTCATTTACCTGGTGGTCGCCGCGAAGGAAGGTGGCTACGCCGTGCCACGTGTCGGGTCTTGCGCCGGATTTGTCGGCAACGCCGCGCTTCAGCGCCATATACGCCACGCACTTGATGTCTGAAGCCGGAGAAATCTTGAAGAATTCGGCCACATCGGAGATGGCCGCGCAGCCCGGCGTGTACACCAGCTCCGGCGTGCCATCGCTGGTCGGTTCCATTTCAGTTACGGGATCGAGACGCGACGTTGCCTTTTCAAGATTGGCGGCATAGCCGCAAACAGGACAGCTTGCGATGAGGTCCTCGCCCGCGTCCGTGTACACCATGAACTCCTGCGATCGCGAGCCGCCCATTGCGCCGGAGTCCGCTTCAACAGCCACAAACTTCAGCCCGCTGCGCGTGAAGATTCTGCGATAGGCAGCATCGTGCAGATCGTAGCTCTTGTCCAGGCCCGCCTCGTCGATATCGAACGAGTAGCTGTCCTTCATTGTGAACTGGCGCACCCGCAGAAGGCCCGCCTTGGGCCGCGGTTCATCCCGGAACTTGTTCTGAATCTGATACCAGATTTGCGGCAACTGCTTATAGCTGCGCAGTTCGTTGCGCGCAATCGAGGTCATGATCTCTTCATGCGTCATGCCGAGGCAGAGGTCCGCGCCTTTGCGGTCCTTCAGCCGGAACATGTTGTCGCCCATGCCCGTCCAGCGACCGCTCTGCTCCCATAGTTCCTTTGGATGGATGGCTGGAAGGTAGAACTCCTGGCCGATCTTGTCCATCTCCTCGCGCACAATGGCAATGACCTTGTTCAAAGCGCGCTGACCAAGCGGGAGGTAGTTGTAGATGCCTGCGCCGAGCTGGCGGATGTAACCGGCGCGAAGAAGGAATTTGTGGCTGGCCACTTCGGCGTCTGCCGGGGCCTCGCGAAGAGTGGGAATGAAGAGTTTTGACCAGCGATGCATAGCGATGATTGAACGTGCTTTCCCGCCGGTCCTCCGGCGCAAGACAATTTACGCAGAAACCATTCTAAATGTTCGGAAGGTGGATCGAAGCTATTCGCCGAACGATTCCGGCCAGGACTGCTTTCCATGGAGGACGGCCGCAATCTGCACTTCGTCGTCTCGGATTATGTAGGCAACAATATAAGAGGTGCCGGGAATCACAAGTTCGCGTGTGTCCGGCACGCGACCGGCCCTTCCAGAGTGTGGAAAGCTGGTCAGACGATTTACGGACTCTTTGATTCTGGCAGCCATCTTGCGCGCGGCAGTGAGGTTATCCCTGGCGATATAGTCGCGAATTGATTCAAGGTCGGATACAGCCGTGGGAGACCAGACGATCTTCATTCAGGAACCGGAAGCTCATTTCCCGTGCCCCAACTATCGAGCCATTCGGACACGCGCTCATGCGAAACACGCTTTCCGGCGCTCAAATCAGCAAGTCCCTGGCGGATGTGGATGTGCTCCGGGCTCTGGGTTGAAACGAGCGCTATGCTGCCATTGCCGTTCGGAACCCACTGTAAAGGCTCACCGACCGGGAGAGAGGCCTCAGCAACCAGTTCTTCGGGAATTTCGACGGTGAGGGTATTTCCGACACGGGTTATTTGGGTAGTCATCGGGGCAACTCCTTTTGAAATCATACCGCGATTTAGGATGAACGCCCTGAAAAGCTGTGAAGACTACAAGGTGACCGCGTCTGGAATGCGGTATGGCTCCAGCAGTTCCTTCAAGTCCTTTGAGAGACTTGGGAAGTGGTACGGCTTATTTTCGACCCACGTCTTTGTTCCCTCGATGTGCCCCTTAAGAAGAACCTGTTCCAGCAGTTCTTGATGATTGTACAAATACCAGTGGCCGTGATCCCCATCTCTGAAGCAGATATACAGGTCCTTTTCATGATATTTCTTGTCGAATGTCAACCGACCTTTGAGCTGTACCTTCAGAAATGCCTTTGTTCGGAAATGCTGCGCGATGAAATCGGCCCCGTTCCAATCGTCGCTAAGTCGGATTGTCAAATAGCCGAAATCTGCCAGAACTGCTGAAAGCTTCTGGAAGTTATAGGTCTCCTGTTGGCGACTCTTGAGACTCCCGTAGCTGATTCGTTTTAGTTCTAACGGCATTGGTTCCCCATCCCTTCCCATTTCTGAGGCCTGTTCTTCGCGCCTAGATCAGTTCCACACCCCACAAGTCGTGCAGATGCACAACGCCCTGCACCACGTTTTCCGCGTCCACGACCACCAGCGAAGTGATCTTGCGCTCTTCGAGAATGGTGAGGGCCGTTGCCCCGAGTTCCTTCGATGCAATAGTTCGCGGGTTGGGATTCATGGCATCGGCGGCTGAGCGGCTGAGCGCTGCGCCGCCCTCGCGTATCAGGAATCTACGTAAGTCGCCATCGCTGATGACGCCAAGCAAACGGCCATTTTCCTGCACGGTGGTAATACCGAGTTTCTTCGATGACATTTCGTACATGACATCGGTCATGAGGGTGGTGGGCGCCACGACAGGGACGGCGTTTCCGGAGTGCATGAGGTCGCTGATTTTGGCCAGCCGCTTGCCCAGCTTGCCGCCGGGATGCAGATCCGCGAAATCCTCCGCCCGGAAGCCTTTGCGCAAGCTGACGGCGATGGCCAGTGCGTCGCCCAGCGCAAGCATCGTGGTTGTGGACGCAGTGGGCGCAAGGTTCATGCCGCACGCTTCGCGCTTGACGCCGCAATCCAGCGCCACATCGCTGGCCTGCGCCAGTGTCGAGTTCAAATTGCAGCAGAAGCTGATCAGCGCGTCTCCCTTGCGCTTCAGCGTGGCCAGCAGGCGAAGAATCTCCTCCGTCTCTCCGCTGGCCGATAGCGCTATTACCACGTCTCCCACCATCAGCACGCCAAGGTCGCCATGCACGGCTTCCGCCGGATGCAGAAACAGCGCTGGGCTCCCCGTTGAGCTCAGCGTTGCCGCAATCTTCTGGGCGATAATGCCGCTCTTGCCCATGCCGGTGACCACCACGCGGCCGTTCTCATGGCCGCATCGCAAAATCAGTTGGACGGCGCGCCGGAACGGTTCTGCCATTGCGCCGTCAAGCCGCACGGCCAGGGCCTCAAGCGCCGCGGCTTCGGTGCGTACCAGCTCGGCCGGCGACAGAACGGCTTGTTCCAATTGGAGATACGCGGCTCCATCCAACTCCGGCTTGTTCTCTGCAGACTCACTCATTTGCCAACTCGATCATTGGCCTTTGATGGTAACACCTGCGGAGGTGCAGACGCCGTTTGTGCGCCAGCCCGGCAAGCCCTGTAAGCGCACGCTGCTTTGCTCGTACAATAGATTGCGAGAGGTCGACCTTCCTTGAAGCGAAATACATTGGTTCTGACAGCCGTTTTGGTCATCATGGCCACCTTTGCCTGGGCGGGCTGGGCCAACTTTGAATACCGCAAACAGGCCGCCGATCGCATGCTGGCCTCTGTAGCCAGGGGCGAGCTGGTGCCCGACGCAGCGGGGGGCGCGCCGCAATATGTAACGCCGCTCAAGGGCAAGCCGGCGCCAGCGTTTGTGCTGGAAGACCTGAACGGCAACAAAGTTTCGCTGGCCAGCTACAAGGGCAAGGCCGTGCTCATCAACTTCTGGGCCACCTGGTGCGCTCCGTGCAAAATTGAAACCCCGTGGATCATCGAACTGCGCAATAAATATGCAGCGCAGGGATTCGAGGTTCTGGGGGTTTCAGCGGACGACCTGAATCGCGACGACCCCAAGGAATTGGCCAAAGACAAGATGGAGATTGTGCAATCGGCGCAGAAGTTGCACATCAACTATCCCGTGCTGATTGATGGCGGCTCGCTCGACAAACCCTATGGCGGGCTGGATGAGCTGCCTGAATCGTTCTTTGTGAACCGCAAAGGCGTAGTTGTTGCCGCACAACTTGGATTGACCTCCAAAGACGATATCGAATCGAACATCAAGAAAGCATTGGGGAACTGAAATGCCTCGCAGAACCGCTTCAATTCGGGTTGCTGCCACAGTGGCTTTTGCCCTGGCGGCAATGTTCGCTCACGCGCAGGCCGACGATTCGTCCAAATCGATTTTGAAGGGGGCGGCGGTTGAATATTTATTTCCGGAACAGGTGACTGTTACGGCGGGGAAAGCGAGCGACGTTACGCTCCATTTTCGGGTCGCGTCGGGGTTCCACATCAACTCGCATACGCCGAGGGAAGAGTTCCTGATTCCGACTACGTTTTCGATTCCGGATGGGACGGGTGTGCGGCTGGACAAGGCCATTTATCCGGCAGGGACGGACTTTACGCTGCCGCTTGATCCGAGCGATAAACTCAGTGTTTACAACAACGAATTCACGATTCAGGCGCGCATTGTGGCTGAAGCCGGCAACCACCTGGTGGAAGGCAAGCTGCGCTTTCAGGCCTGCGACAAGAGTGCCTGCCTGCCTCCGAGGACGATTCCCGTGGCCTTCAACGTAGTCGGAAAATAGCCGGCTACGCATTTGAGACTAATCGTGTGTTACGTCGTCGCGGCGTTGGGCTATGTGCCAGAGCACGCCGGACGGGTCGACTACATACGCGATTCTCAGACCCCAAGGCTGCGTGGCGGGTGGGCGCGGGGGAGGGACGTTGAACTTGCCCGGAAGATCCAGACCTTCGATGTGGGACCACCAGGCGTCAAGGTCGTCGACCATGAGCTGCATCATGCAGTTCTCGGCCCAGTCTTTTTGATAGTAGTTTTGCAAGATGAAGCTGCCGGAGCCGACACCAAAGATGGCCACGTCTCCGTCCAGGAGCTTTTCAAAGCCCAAGGTCTCATAGAACCCCTTCGAGAGAACAAAGTCTTTCGCAGGCAGGAAAGTACGAGCCAGTTCGGTTCCGGTGGGAATTTGAGTCATCTGCCCTCTTATGCGCCGGCTTTCTTTTCGATTTTGGCCCATGAGTCCTTTAGCGGCAACGTCCGGTTGAAGACGAGCTTACCGCCTTGCGTATCTTGGTCGAGGCAGAAGTACCCTACGCGCTCGAACTGGTAGGGGGCTCCGGGGGCAGCGTTGGCTAGGGAGGGTTCAAGGGCTGCGCCGGTGACGATTTCCAGCGAGTTGGGGTTGAGGTTGCTGAGTACGTCCGCACCTTCTTCCACGTCGTTGGGGTCGGGCTTGAGGAAGAGCTTGTCGTAGAGGCGGATTTCTGCCGTCAGGGCATGAGCCTTCGACACCCAGTGCATGGTGGACTTCACTTTGCGGCCATCGGGCGAGTTGCCGCCTCGGCTGGCGGGGTCGTAGGTGCAATGCACTTCGACGATGTTGCCGGCAGCGTCTTTCACTACGCTGTGGGCGGTGATGAAGTAGGCGTTGCGCAGGCGGACTTCTTTGCCGGGAGAGAGGCGGTAGTACTTGGGCGGAGGGACTTCGCGGAAGTCGTCCTGCTCAATGTAGACTTCACGGCTGAAGGGAACTTGGCGCGTGCCGGCGGATGGGTCTTCAGGATTGTTGGCTACTTCTACGAACTCGCTTTCGCCCTCGGGGTAGTTATCGATGATGAGCTTGAGGGGGTTGAGGACGGCCATGGCGCGGGTGGCTCTCTTGTTTAGGTCGTCGCGCTGGAAGTGCTCGAGCATTTCGATGTCGACTACGCCGTTGGTGCGCGAGACGCCGGCGGCGGTGACGAAGGTGCGAATGGCCTCAGGCGTGAAGCCGCGGCGACGGTAGCCGGAGAGTGTGGGCATGCGGGGATCGTCCCAACCATTGACTACATTTTCGCGCACGAACTGGATGAGGCGGCGCTTGCTGAGGATGGTGTAGGTGATGTTGAGGCGATCGAACTCGATTTGCTGGGAGGGGAAGATACCGAGTTGGTCGATGTACCAGCGGTAGATGGGCTGGTGGTCGGCGAACTCGAGAGTGCACATGGAGTGGGTGACGCGCTCGATCGAGTCAGACTGGCCGTGGGCGTAGTCGTACATGGGGTAGATGCACCACTGGTCGCCGGTGCGGTGGTGGGTGGCGTGAAGGATGCGGTACATGACGGGGTCGCGCAGGTTGAGATTGGGCGAGGCCATGTCGATTTTCGCTCGCAAGACTCGCGCCCCGTCGGGGAATTCGCCTTGTTTCATGCGGGCAAAGAGGTCGAGGTTCTCCTCGACAGTGCGGGTGCGATGGGGGCTGTCATTGCCGGGCTCGGTTAGGGTGCCGCGGTGCTGGCGGATCTCGTCGGCGCTTAGATCGTCGACGTAGGCTTTGCCGGCCTGGATGAGCTGAACGGCCCAGTCATAGAGCTGCGGAAAGTAGTCGGAGGCGTAGCAGAGGCGGTCCCACTGGAAGCCGAGCCAGCGGACATCGGCCTGGATGGAGTCGACGTACTCCTGCTCCTCTTTGGAGGGGTTGGTGTCGTCGAAGCGGAGGTTGGTTTTGCCGTTGAAGTCTTTGGCGAGGCCGAAGTCGAGACAGATGGCCTTGGCGTGGCCGATGTGGAGATAGCCGTTGGGCTCGGGGGGAAAGCGGGTCTGGACCTGGGCGTCGCCGTATTTTTGGGTGCGCAGGTCCTCGGCGATGATGTCGGCAAGGAAGGTGGTGGCGGGGCGAGGGTCCTGCGTGGGTGCGGCGGGTTTCTGGACGGCGTTGCTTTCCGGATTTGAGTCGGTCATGGCTTTGATTCATTATCCCACTGGAGGACGTGTTCAATCGGAGCCGGGAGAGTGCGGGCATCCTACTAAGACTTGAATGTATTTACAAATATGTATTACAATTTGATCGTGAATGCCTTCCTGTTCGAATGGGATCCATCGAAGAATCTCTCCAACCAGCGCAAGCATGGAGTGAGCTTCGAGGAAGCGGCCCAGGTCTTTCGCGATCCTCTATTTCTGTCATGGAAAGATCGGGTGCAGGATGGAGAAGAACGCTGGCAAGCCTGCGGCAAAGTGGAGGGCGCGACGTTGCTGATGGTTGCGCACACCATCCGGGAAGAAGTTGACGACGGAACCTTGATGGAAGTGATTCGGATCATCTCTGCCAGACGGGCCGAGCCCAAAGAAAGGAGACGCTATGAAAGAGAAAATGGTTAGGTACACGCTGGAGACTTTGCCGCCGTTGACCGACGCGCAGCGCGCCAATCTGAAGGCGCTGTCGGCGCGGCCGGATAGCGAGATCGACACCAGCGATATTCCTGTTCTGACCGACGCGGAATGGAAGAAGACCGAGCGTGTGCGCGGACATCTTTATCGCCCCGTGAAACGAATCGTCACTGCGCGTTTGGATGGGGATGTTCTGGAGTGGTTGAAGTCTCACGGGCGGGGATATCAATCGCGGATGAATGCGATTCTGAGGCGGGAAATGCTGGCTTCGGTTAAGTCGGCTTCGGCTAAATAAACCCGCGGGATGCGCTCATTCGGTAGGCTTAGGGCGGGCTACCGAGCGAAATCCCCAAGTCTCAAAATCGAGCTCTCGGGACCCATTCTCCTTTGAAATGTCCAGCCCCGGACCACGCCCATCAAACTATTATCGTAATCTCACCCGTTCTTTTGAGTTCGGCCAAATGGCCCTCAATTTCTTCCCTCTTTACGTCCTTCGCAATGAAGAATTCTCTGAGTTCTTGCTCCGATTGCACTACTGATTGAGAGCCAATGCGAAGCGCGGTGATGTAGATCGAGGAGTCAAACAGAATGGGCATCGCTACTCGGTGAGGCTTCCGAAGGCATCGCGGATTGAGATTCCACTCTTGACGAATCTCTGATTGGCCTCGATTGTCAACCGATTCCGCTCGTGCTCTGAAATGACGTGATCGAGCGCGCGGACAATCGTCTCAGTATCCGTGGAGGCGCCGAGTGCTCTCTTTGCGCGGGTGAGTTGGACCGGGTCGAGCCTGAAGTTTTTGGGGACTGTGCGGCGATTTGCAGCGGGCATGGATTCTTCCTACCAACTGTAGTTTAGGCTCGGTATACACAATTCGCAATATTGTAAATACGGGCGGGATCGCTCGATGGGGCGGCACCTTCAGAGCCTCAACCGATTATCTTCCCGTTCAAAATGCTCGTGCAACGGGTGGGCGCTCAAACAAGCGAGGCGAGGTGGGCTTCGGCTTGGCGGATGCGGGTTAGGCATGTCTCTTTGCCGAGGACGACCATGGTTTCGAAGAGGGGTGGGGCGTTTTTGCGGCCGCAGACGGCTACCCTGATGGGCTGGAACATGGGGCCGGCTTTTAGCCCTAATTCTGTGGCCGCTGCGCGGAGGGCCTGGTCTAACGAGTCGTGGTCGAAGTTGACCGAGGGAAGAACTTCGAGTGCTCGCTGGAGGGCTTTGAGGGTTAGGGCGGCGTCGACGCCCTTGGGTGGGATTAGCTCGGCGGGGTCGTAGGGCGGGAGCTGAGTGAGGAAGAAGAAGTCGGCGGCGGAGACGGCATCCTTAAGCAACTTGATTCGCTCGCGGATGAGTGGGGTTACGGCGAGGAGTTTGGCTGACGGGGCGTCATCGGCCGGACTGGCGACTTCGTTCCCACCCATTTCCGCAGAAAGCGCGGAATTGGATGGGGCACCCATCGGCGTGCGGTGTGCTGAAGGAATCAAGCCGGCCTGCTCGAAGAAGGGCTGGAGAAGTTTTGCTAGCTCGTCGATGGGCAGGGCGCGGATGTGCTCGGCGTTGAGGTGGACGGCTTTGGCGTCGAAGGGGGCTTCTTCTGAAAAATTGATGACGGCGTTGGCGCGGTTCACGCCTTCGAGCGAGAAAAGCTCGGTCAGCTCGGGGAGAGTGAGGACTTCGCGATCGTTTTTGGGCGACCAGCCGAGAAGGCAGAGGAAGTTGATGAAGGCGCTGGGGAGGAAGCCGGCGTCGCAATAGGTGGTGACGCTGACGACGGGGCCGTGCTTGCGCTTGGAGAGCTTGGCGCCGTCGGGGGCGACGAGGAGCGGCAGGTGCGCGAATTGGGGCGCCGTGACTCCGAGAGCGTCGAAGATGAGGAGATGCTTGAAGGTGTTGGTGAGGTGGTCCTGGCCTCGGATGATGTGGGTGATGCGGAGGTCGGCGTCGTCGACGCAAGAGGCCAGGTGGTAGGTCGGGTTGCCGTCAGAGCGCAGGAGGGCGAAGTCTTCTACCTCATCGGCAAGCTTCGACTGGTGGCCGTAGACGCTGTCGGTGAAATGCAGGGTACGGTCAAGTCCGCGGGGGACGCGATAGCGGAGGGCGAAAGGCTCGCCGGCGGCGGCGCGGCGGTCGGACTCTTCGCGGGAGAGCTCGCTCATGCCGGGGTTGAAGAGCCATGCGCCTTGCGCGGAAGATGCATCGCCTGAATCGGCGTGGGCGGGGGTGAAGTCGCGATAGGCGAAGCCCATTTCGAACATGGTCTGGGCAGCCTGACGATGGAGGTCGAGGCGCTCGGATTGCTTGTATTCCTCGTCCCAGTTGAGGCCGAGCCAGCGCAAGCCTTCGAAGATGGACTGGACGCTAAGGTCGGTGTTGCGCTCGACGTCTGTGTCGTCGAGGCGCAGGACCATGGTGCCGTTGTTATGGCGGGCGAAGAGCCAGTTGAAGATGAAGGTGCGGGCGCTGCCGACGTGCAGGTAGCCGGTGGGTGAGGGGGCAAAACGGACGCGGGGAGCGGGTGGTGCGGAAGGAATCGAATCAGGCATTTTGAGTATGACTTTCCAGTCTCGATGCTAGCACCACCTGCCGTGGCCACCTGCGGTGGGGCAGGCGCTCGCTGGGGGCTCGCACGGGCATTGTTCTTTCCCACTCAATCGTGCTGCCGGCTCAAGCCTGGGGCGGATAAGGCGGTTGTTGCGTCCAGGCTCGCTGTGGCGTCCATTCCCCAAAAGCCAATACGAAGTTTAGGACCAAACCGCCGAAGGGAACGACATAGAGCAGGGAAAGCCACGGTGAAAAGCCTGCCTTCTTACAGATGAACCAGAAGGGAAGAACCCGGAATGGGAAGACAATAAGCGAGAAAACGAAGATAAGCACCATCAGATGCCAAGGCTGAAGCAGGTCTCCCATGTGAGCCTCCTATGCGGAATGCACCATCAGGCGCCATCGTAACATTGCCCCTAACGGCCATGAATCTCTGGAACCATCCCCCTGCGCGATCGAGCGGCCGAACAAACTGCCGCTCCACGAGCAGTTCTGGGACGTGTCAGGACTGGGGCGGATAAGGTGGTTGCGGCGGGTAGGGTGGCTGCGGGGTCCATGCCTGCTGCGGGGCGGGAACCACCTTCCACTCGGCGAAGGCCAGGATGTAAAGCAGAACCAGCACGCCGAGGGAGGGAACCAGACAAACCAGGGAAAGCCAGGGAGTGAATCCCGCCTTTTTGAGGATGAACCAGAAGGGGACGATGAGGATGATGATCCCGATGAGCATGATGAAGGGAATAATCGCCAGCATCATGGGGAGGATAGCCTTTACGGCCTCGGAATTGTCGCTATTTTGCAGAAGAAACAAGGCGAAATTGTGCATTGAGAACGCTCCAGGATTGGGATGAATGCTCGGTGCAAAGTTACGGCGAAAGGGGAAAAATGGCAATGGAAAAACCCCGGCTGCAAAGAAAAGACGAACGACGGGGCTTGAGTTGCGGTCAATTTTGTTGACCAACTTGACCAAGGGGGTAAATTCGAGGACAATAAATGTTGGATTGACCAACTTGACCAAGGGTGCAAGTGCTCAGGTTTGAAGGTGGCTTAGATATGTCCACGGATGCGAAATCAATCCCCGAGCCCGGGGATGAGCTACAGGGAAAGCAGATGCGGACATTTGGGCAGAATCTGCTCGGGATTAAATTCTTAGCGGACGATTGGGAGAAGGATATTCCGCTTGAGTACTTTCTTGGCGAGGGCGAGGAAAATCTATTTGGAGGTGGAAATGCGATGGGAACCGCTCAGGTAAACCTTTATGAAGCCAAAACGCAGCTTTCCGCGCTAGTCGATCGGGCGGCGAAGGGTGAACAGATTGTGATTGCCAAGGCTGGCAAGCCTTTGGCGAAGCTTGTGCCGTTTGCGGCCGAGCCGGCAGTGGCGCGGAAGCCCGGGCAGAACCTGCTCGGGATTACGTATATCGCCGACGACTTCGACGCGCCGCTGCCTGACGATGTGCTCAAGGATTTTGGGCTATAGAGAATGAAGCTCCTGCTCGATACGCACGCATTTTTGTGGTGGGATTGCAACGACGCTCATTTGCCGGAGGTGCTGCGCCTGGCAATTGCTTCGCCGCAAAACGAGATTTTTGTGAGCGCAGTGACGGTTTGGGAGATTGCCATCAAACGATCTTCGGGGAAGCTGACCTTTGGGCGGCGTTTGGCAAAAGCAATTGCGGACCATGGATTCAACTCGCTCCCCATTACGATTGCAGAGGCGGAATGGGCCGGCGAACTGCCGCAATACCATCGGGATCCGTTTGATCGATTGCTTGTGGCGCAGGCGCAACTTGGGGGAATGATTCTGGTGACGGTGGACGAGCAAATTTTGCGGTATCAGGTGC
>Ga0302278_10004232_pt1 | contig 14954 bp, 15 predicted proteins | sample III_Bog_N3_2_FD_194543 | JGI IMG/M metagenome (GOLD analysis project Ga0302278, IMG submission 194543) | Peat permafrost microbial communities from Stordalen Mire near Abisko, Sweden - III_Bog_N3_2 | ecosystem: Environmental > Terrestrial > Soil > Wetlands > Peat | place: Sweden: Abisko... | reverse complement strand
GCCAGCTTCTCGTTCACACACAACGCCCGGCTGCGGGCCAATTTCTGGAGTTTCAAAATGGCTTCATATAGGTTATCCCGATCAGTCCCGCCATTAACCTTATCAATATGGGCTTCATCTCGGGTGACGGGATCTTCAAGGATGACCTCCTGACGCTCATCGAGCATCTGGAACTTGCACATCTCCCCCTTGACCTGGACAACAAACGCCAATTTGCCTCCCGGCAACAGCGTTTTGAACTGGCCGTCTTCGAAACCGGTAGACCAAGCGAGTTTGCCTTGCTCAGTCTTCTCGATCAACTGATTCACAAAGCCTAGTGACTTTTCACCCATTGGACACCCCTTCCTCGACGCTCGATCGCAATTTGCCGCACTGACCGGCTAGCAAATCCAGTATCGCACCAGTGATTCCCAGAAGTCGAACTCTCTCCGATTGGCTTATTACCCCGGCGGTCCGGTTCAGCCCTTCGGTGACGAGCGCCAAATCGACTTGTCTCTCTCTCAATTGCACAAACTGACTGCCCAAGAATGCCTGGTGGACACGGATTGCTAAAGCCAAATCCGAGCGCAGATCCGTGGTACGCAGACGGGCCTCCGGCATCTTCCCGCCCTCGACGTAGCCATGCAGTTCCTTTGCCATGCGGTGCAAAGAGGCAAAGTCGACCTCAGCGTTTTGGCGGCGAATACTTTTCTCCGCTCTCTGAGCGGCAGCTTTTGCTCCGGTCGCCTGCCAAATGGCCCAAAGCGTCAAACCCAGCCCCGCGACTCCGACTCCCGAATTCGACCAGTCGAACAAATCGTGCAGTATCATGCCAGTCTCTACCGCCAAGCATAGCGCAGAATCCCAGTGCCGGCTACATTCCCAGCTCTTCCCACAGCGCATCCACACGCGCTTTGGTCCCACGGTCCATCTCGATCATCGCCGGCCACGGGCGCTCAAGGCCTTCCGCCTTCCACTTCCGCGTGGCGTCGATGCCCATCTTCGAGCCGTAGTTGGGCAGCCGGCGGGTGGCCACGGTCTCACTCGAAATCCCATTAAGTTTAGGGTGCCCGCCGGCCCCTCGCCCTTGGGGATCGGAGATGACCGATGCTCTGGGGCCCGCTCCAATCGCCGGAACGAAATCAGCCCCCAAAGTCGCCATCTCGGAGTCAACTCGCTCCGGCTCGGCAATCGTTCTTGAATCACCGCGAAGCTTCAGCCAACCCACAACCCGACTCAGTGCCCGGTCAGCGTCCAACTCCCCGAAAACAACTTCGCCGGCTTTGCATATAATTGCGAACCTTTGGCGCACAATCGTTTCATAGCCTCATGCAAAGCCTGCACACGACCGATCAAACCTGGGCCGTCAGAAGCCCAAAAAGCCAGAAGATGAAACCAAATAGCCAATAGATCCAAGCTAACATCCAGCTAACTCCTTTGCTTACTTATATCTGCGGAGAAGTAAAGTAGAATCATATACTTACAGCGAAGCCCATCCCCTAACTAACTGAAAACAGGATATTTATTTACAGAGATAGGGGGTGGGGGGGTACGTGAGATTCGAGGACAGTGAGGAGCACTCTATATCCCCATCCCGCTCAAAGCCCAAGCTTCTCCCACAGCGCATCCACGCGCGCTTTGGTTCCGCGATCCATCTCGATCATGGCCGGCCAGGGGCGCTCAAAACCTTCCGCCTTCCACTTCCGCGTAGCGTCGATGCCCATCTTCGAGCCGTAGTTGGGCAGCCGGCGGGTCGCCACGGTCTCACTCGAAATCCCATTAAGTTGAGGGTGCTCGCAGTCCCTCGCTTTTGGGGACCTCGGACGACTGCGTTTCGATGGTGATCATCGCGATTTGAATCTCCAAAGCTAGGAGCCGGTTCTATACTGGATATCGCCACTGTGGAAAGCGTGAGTTCACCGACGAATTCGACACCACGCGAACATTCGCGCTGGCTCAATCTCCGCCTGGCAGGGGCGGTGATTTTGCTCTTGCCGGCAATCTGGTTCAGTTGGAAGACCATTGATTGCCTGACCGCACGCCGTCTCATCCGCACCGACCTGGCCGAGATCACGCACGCGCGCTACGGAATCCTGAGCGCCGACCAATGGCGCGGGATCATCGGTCCAATCCTGAATGCGCAAGTCGATAAGCTCGACCTCAAGGGACAAACCAAGAGTCTCCGGCCCATGGTCGAACGATCGCTCTACGACCTGCTCGACCACATCAAGACGCAGATGACTGCGCCCGCCGCCAAGGGATCGGGCTTGCCCGGCGGGGGCAACGCTTTCATGGTAAACATGATCATTGGATCGCTGCGCCCGCATGTGCCTGAGTATGCCGACGTGGTGATGGCGGAGTTGGGCAAGCAGCAAACGCAAAAGGACTTCAAGGACTCCGTCCGCGTTGTTCTAGCCGATGCGGTAAAGAACACGTTCGGCGCCACGGACATGACCACTTACAACAGCATCCTGAATCGATACGGGTGTGCCCAGACAAGCGATGGCGCCGCTGCCTGCGAGCAGACTCTTCAAAAAAAGATCGCGGAGGCAGACAGCAAGGCGACTCGCTACTACCTCACGGTGCTGGCATCGGCAGCGCTGGGGTTCATCCTGCTCATTCCCGGGAAGCTCACGCGCGGCGCCGTGGCAGTGCTGATGTTGTTCTGCATTGCGATGCTGGCCGGCGGGGTGCTCAGCCCGATGCTGGAGGTGGAGGTCCGCGTCACCAAACTGGACGCAACCCTGCTCGGCACGCCCATCGAGTTTCGCGACCAATCCCTTTACTACCGCAGCAAGACCGTGCTTGAAGTGTGTCAGACGCTAATTGAAATGGGCCGGCCCGAGATGACCCTGGTTGGCGTGCTCGTGATCCTGTTCAGCGTGGTCTTCCCGGCTCTGAAAATGCTCGCGCTCGGCGCGTGTCTTTTTCGACCGGCGCTGTTGCGAACCAACCGCCTGGTCAGGCTGCTGGCCTTCGAGCTATCCAAGTGGTCCATGGCCGACGTTATGGCCCTCGCCATCTTCATGTCCTTTGTCGCGTTCAACGGCGTCATTGAAAGCGGATGGGACGGCGTGCGCGCCATGCCGGGGATCCAGCAAGTGTCGTTTCCGACGAATGCTTCCAGGATCCTCCCCGGCTATTACCTGTTCATCGGTTTCTGCGTGTCGAGCATCTTCCTGTCGAAGAAGCTGGAGCACGGCTTAGCGCCCAGCTCAGCCTCCGAATCAAGCTAGACTCGCTCCTGGTACCACTGGCTCGCTGCAGAAGCAGTAACGGGAATCTCCGTGAGCCTAAGCTCCCGCTTTCGGCATGGCGAAGATTGCTGGATCAATCGTCTTGTTCAGCTCAACCTTCTGCACCGTTATGCTCAGCTGGAACTGACCGAAGTCCAGACTGATGCCATAAGGAACCATGAAGCCCGTTTCCGTCTTCCGGTAATCCGAGTAGGTGGTCGTAATCGTCACAGGCTGGCCCTGCATCTGACCATCCGTGGTCATGGTGTTCACAAGAAACGTCTTCGCATCGATCAGAAGGGTGTATTTGACTTTCTCCTTCGTGGTCAGCTTGATCGTATAGACCTTGTCGTCCTTGCCCGCCAACTCGATCGTGCTTCCTTTGGCAGCGTAGTCGTAAAGTAGCCCGCCCACGTAGATTCCTGCCTTGCCCGTGTTGTACTGGTCATCTGGCATCGGCGCCGGGTCGGCGGCGCCCATCATCGGGTTCACCAACCAGCCGCCCTTGTCCGTGTAGCACGAGATGATCTTGGTTCCGTTGAAGAGAGACTCCTGCCTGGTTCCCACGCCATCCACCGTGATGGTCGTAGTAGGGGCCTCGCTCCCCATCACCTGCATCGAGCCTTCCATCGAAAACGACTTTGTTTTGCTGATTGCATCTTTGCCACCAACGGCGTCCAGGTTCTTGCTGACAACTTCGTCGGCGGTCAGAGCCGGAGCCGAAACTTGCGCCGGGGCCTGAGCCTGCACCGGGGACGAAACCTGAGCCGAGAGTGCAACTGCACCGGCCATAGCGGCAAACGCGATCGTTCCGAGAATAGTCCTTTTCATTTCTGCCTTTCGCTACTTCCAGAGGAGCGTGATTCAGTGTGGAATCAGATTACGCCTCGCTATCGGCGAGGCAGTCCATTCCCTATCCATTGGTACGCAATCGCCCAGTGAAAAGTTTCCGGGTGATCCTCAGACGAAAGGCCGTATTGCATGGCCAGGGGCAAGGATGTCTAGTCCATTCCTCCAGCCCCCGGATTTCCCAGCGGTAAATGAGACGCCCATCGGCCGCTCAAAGCCCCAGCTTCTCCCACAGCGCTTCCACGCGCGCCTTGGTTCCGCGGTCCATTTCGATCATGGCCGGCCAGGGGCGCTCAAAGCCTTCCGCCTTCCACTTCCGCGTGGCGTCAATGCCCATCTTCGATCCGTAATTGGGCAGGCGCGAGGCATGATCCAGCGAGTCTATCGGACCCAGCGTGAACTGAATGTCGCGCTCGGGGTCAATGTTGTTGGTCACGCGGAGGGTGACTTCGCCGATGTCCTGCACATCGCAATCTTCGTCGACCACGATGATGCACTTGGTAAACATGGCCTGGCCCAGCGACCAGATAGCGTTCATCACCTTGCGCGCCTGGCCCGGATAACTCTTGCGGATGGAAACTAACATCAAGTTATGAAACACGCCCTCGACGGGGAGGCGAATGTCCACAATCTCGGGAATCGTCATCTTCATGGCCGGCAGAAAGATGCGCTCGACGGCCTTGCCCATCCAGGCGTCCTCCATGGGCGGCTTGCCCACAATGGTGGCGGCATAGATGGGGTCCTTGCGATGCGTGATGCAGGTTAAATGAAACACCGGATACAGGTCGGTAAGCGTGTAGAACCCGGTGTGGTCGCCGAAGGGGCCCTCGTTGCGCAGCTCGCCCAGTTCCACATAGCCTTCGAGGACGATCTCGGCGTGCGCCGGGACTTCCAGATCGACCGTTTCGCACTTGACGATTTCGACGGACTTGCCGCGCAGGAATCCGGCGATCATGAACTCCTCAACCTCAGGCGGAGCAGGCACAATGGCTGCGAACGTAGTGGCTGGATCGGTGCCGATGGCCACGGCAACCTCAAGGCGCGAGCCTCTCAAGTTGCCCATCGCGACTTGAGGCAGTCCGCCTATCGGCCCGTCCGGAATGCTGACCGCGCCGCCGGCCGACTCAGCCATGGCCGTAACGCGGGCTGTGCGCGGATCGGCGTCGGCAGCTCCGGCGGCGGCGTTGCGGAGGGCTTCGCGGTAGTGCTCGGCGGCAACTTTTTGGCGCTGCCAGTGCATGCCGGTGGTCTGGCCGTCGTATACCTGCATGCGATACATGCCAATGTTGCGCCTGCCGTTTCGCGGGTCGCGCGTATGCACGCAAGGCAGCGTGATAAAGCGGCCCCCGTCGAGCGGCCAGCACTTCAAGATCGGGAACTGGTTGAGATCGAAGCCATCCTCGAGAATCACTTCTTTGCAGCGAGCCTCTTTGGCGCTCACGGTCTTGGGGAAAGCGCTGGTAAGCGCGCCCAGTTGCGGAAGCATTTTGAGCTTGTCGAAGAGGCCGCCCGCTGGAGGCTTCAGGTTGATCAGCGAGGTGATCCGGCCGGCAATTTCGTCAAGGCTCGTGGCGCCCAGAGCCATGGCCATGCGGCGCTCGCTGCCGAACTGGTTGATCAGGACCTTATGGCCGGGATGGCCCTTGATGTGTTCAAACAGGAGCGCAGGACCGCCGGGTGCGTAGTTGCCCGCACTGCCTTTTGCGGCCGCCTTTCCGGTTGCGCCGATCTTCGAAACGCGGTCGGTGATCTCGGTGATTTCAAGCTCCGGCGAGACTTCTGCCGTGATGCGCTTCAGTTCGTCGTGTTTTTCAAGTGTCCTGATCCAGTCGCGCAGATCGTCGTAGGCCAAGGTGTGCTCCCCTGCGGCAGGCGCCGCGCTCAACCTTCCAGCTTAAAGCGTCTGGGCGGGAACGAGAGGCGGCATTTCCAATTGCACCGGCGAAAGCGGAAATCCCAGCCGCTTCCACTCATCGTATCCCCCACGCAAGGGACGCACACGGTCGATGCCCAGCTTTTGCAGCGCCATGGCAACTTTGGCCGCCGTAGCCTCGCTGGGGCAGGTGCAGTAGAGCACAATGTCGCGGTCTCGGGGAATTTCCAAGTGGCGTGCGGCCAGGGCGTCGGGCGAGAAATGGAGCGCGCCAGGGAGCGTGAATGGATCCGGAAGGAGCTCCAGCGGATGGCGCAGATCGACAATGTAAACAAGTTCGCCGGCATCCAGTTGCCGCTTTAACTCCACTGGCTCCAGGCGCGCGGCAACAAGCTTTTTCAGCACCATGCGGCGGCGAATGACCCGGCCGGCAAAGAACCCAAGAATGCCAAGAAGAAGCAGCGCGCCCGAAAATCGGCCCGCCCAATCGAGAAGGCTGGGGTCGTGCCTGAGCAGGTCGCCAAAGAACCGGCCCAGCGCCAGCAACGTGGTCAGCCAGAGCGAGGCGCCGATCGCGTCGAAGAACAGAAAACTGCCGAACGGCATGCCATTCTGGCCCGCGACGGGCGGAGCCAATGTGGCCAGGCCGGGCACAAATTTGGCAATCATAAGGGTGACTTCGCGGCGGCGGCCAAAGGAGTCCTGTGTACGCCGGACACAGACGGTTGGCTCCATGGAGAGCTTGCACAGGATTCGCAGCACGTGATGGCCGTACCTGCGGCCAATGAAATACCAGGCGCTGTCTGCCGTCAGCGTGGCCCCAAGCCCGACAAGCAACGCCAAGGGAAAGCTGATTTCGCCGGTGGCGGACAGAGCCCCCGCAGCCAGCAGGACCGGCGTAGCGGGCAGCGGAATTCCGAGCTGCTCCACCAGAACCCAGGCGAAGAGCAACAGGTATCCGTACATCAGCAAGAAATGTGTCGGCAATTCCATTGGAGTGGGTCCTGTCTGCGCGTCAAAGTGAAATTGGATCTTCTGTTCTCATCTTCCCGTCAGGGCACGGCGGGAGACTCGGGAAGGTCTCATCCCATGGGATGATCGCCGGAGGAATTCGTTGCAAGCAATGATGGGTATTGAATCACGCCTCAAAGAACCATTTCAACCGTTTTCATCGGATAGAAAAGCCGGTCGGTGTTAGTTGCGAGCGGGATGAAGCCGTGTTGAAGATAGAATTCTCGCGCTCCAGCTTTGGTATCGACGACAACAGCCCAGGAAGCAACTTGCCGCGAAGCGTTCGAAGCTCGATCCAGTGCGTCCAAAAGAAGAAATTCTCCAAGCCCCTGTCCTTGCAATGTTTGAGCGACGGCCATACGCCCCAGCAGCGTAACCGGCAGCGGAAACCGCGGCATCCTCTTTCCAAATTCAGCCGGCAAATCCGCTGCCAGGATCGACTCGGCCGAGAGAGTATAGAATCCGGCCACCGATAAGCCATCCGCAGTAGCAATATAAACGGCTGCAAGTTTGCGCTTCGAATCCTGTCCCGCTTGCTGACGTATGTAGCGATCCAATTCTGGATTCCCACAGGAAAAAGCCGCTCGATCATGGTTCGGTCCGAGCGGTTCTATTCTGCATTCGGTTGAAAGGGGCTTTCGGGCCACTACTTCCCTACTCGTTCCTTGTAGCGCTTGGCCGCCGCTTTCATACGTGCATTCGGCTCAGGTGGGTTGAGCAGAGCCTGTACAAAAATGTCGCGGTCCCTCTCGTCCAGGACCCAACTGTTGTGTTGTTGAATGGTCTTGACGGCTGCTTCGTCCGCATGTTGCACCATGAAATCGGAGACCGAGAGCCCCTTGAGACTCGCGGCATGCTCAATGCGCTTTTTTTGATGGGGAAGCAGACGCGCTTCCGTCCGCTCTGTGCGTAGGGCCACAGCCATAGAATCCACCTTTCCTTCACGTACGGGAAATTGCCGTACATGATTCAATTGTGTCCCTGTGGTGAGTGATTGTCAAGAGAAAGACCGGACATCGCAATCCGGTCTTGTAGATTGCGGAAGGGGTATAGGGACTCCGACTTTACCGCTGAACCGGCTGCGACGCAGCCGTCGGCACCGATGCCGCGTCCTGCGCGCCTTTGTCCGCGAAGTAGTTGCGGTCCCAGAGATTCTTGTAGAAAAGGCCGGTCAGCCCAGCCGCTTCGGGCCCGAAGGTTGCCCTGCCCCCTTCAAGGAAGAAAACCGTCACCAGGCTGCCTTGCGGCGAGTCAGAGAAGGCGGCGAACCAGCCGAGGCGAGTCCCATTATTGGAGCACGTACCAGTCTTTCCGAAAATGGGAAGCGCGTTGAAACTCACTCGAAGACGGCGGGCAGTTCCGTATTCAACCGCACCTGCCATCCCGTCCTGCATGTCGGGAACGTACCTGGCGATATCCAGCGTCCGCTTGATCTTTGGCTCGAAGCTGGCAACTTCATCCTTCGTAGTCGGGTGCTGAAGGTAGTAGAGCGTTCCGCCATTGGCGAGCGCCGCCACGTACGCGCCCAGTTGCAGCGGGGTAAGCGAAACGCCTTGGCCAAAGCTGCACATGCGGCCCACTCCCCCTTCAGAGGCGGGCAGTTCCTGGTCGGGGTAAACACCGAGTTGCTCTCCATCGATGTTGTAACCGGCAAGCTCGCCCAGGCCGAACTGCGTGGCGTAATGGCGCACGCGTTCAAAGCCAAGCTCGCGGCCCAGTTCCTCGAAGTAAAGATTGTTGCTATGGGCCAGCGCGGTCGTCATGTCCATGCGGAAGCCGGCAAGCTGTACTTGCGTATCGCGCGTAACAAGGCCCTCGGAGAGAGCTGCCATGGCCACCGTAATCTTTATGGTGGAGCATGGTTCGGCTCCCGGGGAGAGCGCCAGCTTCTGGTTGACCATGGCGAGAATTCGCCCATTGGACGGGTCGATAACCACAGCTGTGCCGTTCATGTCGCCCATGGCGTCGATGGCCGCCTGGCGGACCACCGGATCTTCGCCGGCAGTAATGTCGCCCTCGCCGATGTTCCCCTGGGCAAACGAACTGGCGGTGAACCGTTCGTAATAATGATGCCGTCCGCTTACCATGGCCGCACGGCGCGCTGATGCTCTGGTCTGGCCACGTGACGTCAAATGAGCTTCCCGACCCGGCTGCTCGGCTTTTGCGCCAGAACGGGCTTGAGCCTGACGGGGAGGCGAGGCGTGTTTTGCGGTGGAATTGGGTGCGGGGGCGATGGCATGAGACGCGGCACGGTGACCGGCAGCCCGATGCGGCTCGCTCAGATGCGTATCGGCCGACTTGGCGTGGTGAATTGCATGCGGCGCGTCAAGGGCCGCAGCTCCTCCACTGCCTCCTGAAACGATCAAAGCCAGTCCAAATATCCAAACGCGTGACGATTTCATCCAGCCAACATCCTCTCAACAATGGATTTCGTACCGCGCGTCTGCCCAAGGGCTGCGCACTTGCTGCCTATCGGCTCGCGTCAGGGATTCGTTCATTTCCCCGGGGGCAAGAATTGACTCTACGCTCAACTATCCGACAGGGATTGTGATTCAAGTCACTTCCCGAAACGGCCTGTTGCTTCCTTTGCAAACACTTAAGAAGATAACAACAGTCCTTGCAATTCACCGGCCAACCTTCTGGATAGTAGAGCTATAGTGCACTATACAGGGTTGGCCACCAATCCCAAATCCCAAAATGGTTGTACCGCTCAACCGTCCCCTTCAAAAGTCTGTTTCGGGCCGGCTTAAGCTAAAACTTGAACTTGCGCAGAAACGCCGGATAGTCCAGATCTTTCTGCGCCGCTTCATCCGCATCGTCGAAGAGCGCGGAAGCCGTCTGGGCAGGTTCCTCGTCCACAGCAAGCCCAGCATGGAGACTGCTTCCAAAGTCCGGAGCATAGTCCCTGGGAAGCGGCGTAAAGGCCGGCTCTTCATCCATTTCCGCAAACTTCGGACGGGCGGGCTGAGCCACAGGCTCAAAACTCTCCGCATTGAAACGCCCGGCGACCACCACTGGCTGAACGGCGACGCTTGCGCCGGCGGTGGCAAGAACGCCGGTCGCCACCGGTGCGGAAGATGTGAAAAATGGCTCCTCATCCGCTTCCATCTGTTCCTCCTCCCCGTCTTCATCCTGGCTGAGGAAACGTGGTTGCCCGGGATCAGGCGCTGGAGCGGGCTCGGGCATCCACGCGCCGGGCGCAACCAACGGAACCGAAGCCAGGGGCACGGAAAGCACTGGAGCCTCTTCCACGGTTAACATCCGTGCGCGCCGCTCCGGCATCTGGTCTCTGAAACCGGTGGCGATGACGGTAATCTTGACCTCGTCGCCCATCTTTTCGTCCAGCACGGCGCCGAAGATAATGTTGGCGTCTTCGTGCGCCGAGGTCTGAATCAGCGACGACGCCGCATTCACTTCGGAGAGTTTCAGGGAGCTGGAGCCGGTGATGTTGATCAGGATTCCACGCGCGCCATCGATGGCGCCCGCCTCAAGCAGCGGCGAAGCCATGGCCGCCTGCGCCGCTTCGATGGCCCGGTTATCGCCCGCTCGCACCGCTGTCCCCATGACCGCGTGACCCATGCCGGCCAGGGTGGTTTTCACGTCGGCAAAGTCGCGGTTGATGATGCCGGGGATGGTAATGATGTCGGAGATGCCCTGCACGCCCTGGCGCAGCACGTCGTCGGCAATGCGAAAGCTCTCAAAGAATCCCGCGTCCTTGGCCACTGCGAGCAGCTTCTCGTTGGGGATCACGATCATCGTGTCCACACTTTCCAGCAGCTCCTTGAGGCCGCGCTCCGCCTGCAGTTGGCGACGCTTGCCCTCAAAACCAAATGGGCAGGTAACCACGGCGACGGTCAATATGCCCATTTCGCTGGCCAGCGAGGCAATTACCGGCGCTGCGCCGGTGCCGGTGCCGCCGCCGAGCCCAGCCGTAACAAAGACCATGTCCGCTCCTTCAAGCGCCTCGATGATCTTGTCTGAGTCTTCCAGAGCGGCTCGCCGGCCCACATCGGGGTTGGCGCCCGCACCCAGACCAAGGGTGAGCCGGACTCCAAGCTGTAGTTTCACCGGCGCCTGGGAAAGCTTCAGCGCCTGCACATCGGTGTTGGCGGCGATAAACTCCACGCCCTCCATATGAGCCTGGATCATGCGGTTGACCGCGTTGCCCCCGCCACCGCCCACGCCAATCACCTTGATGCGGGCTCCATGAACGGGCTCGTCGTGATATTGAATGCGCAATTCACCGGATTCATTGCTTTGCTGTTCCATTTGGGCTTCGGCCTCCTTTTCCCTGAATCGAATTCCTGAACGAAACGCTTAAACCTAAAAACTGGCTGCAAAGATAGCGCGCAACTTGCTGCGCAGGTTGTTGCTTTCCGCCGCGCGCGTGACTCGGGTGCGGTAGGCATACAACAACATCCCGATGGCTGCGGAGAACGCTGGATGGACCAGTTCGCCGGGCATATGCGATAGACGCACCGGCATACCCGTCCGGGCCGACACCCGCAACTGGCTCTCGGTTACGTCCAGCATCCCAGGGAGCATGGCCCCGCCGCCGGTAAGCACGCACCCGGCCCCCAGCGCCTCAAGCACCGCGCCCTGGCGCAGGCTTTCCTTCACGTAGTAGAGGAGCTCGCGAGCCCGGGGCTCCAGGATCTCCGCAACCTTGCGCAACGGCAGCATGCGCGGCTGGGGGTTCGAGATTTCGATCTCCGCCAGTTGGGGAACCGCCGTCACCACGGCGTTTCCATGGTGGCGTTTCAGCTCCTCAGCCTGCTGCATAGGCATCTGCAGGCCCATGGCAAGGTCGGCGGTGAAGTGATGCCCCCCAATGGGTACAGACGCCGTGTGTGCGACTGCGCCTTCAAAAAACACAACGAGCTCGCTGGAATGCGCGCCGATGTCCAGCAGGCAAACGCCCAGTTCCCGCTCGTCGACTGAAAGGGTGGACTCGGCGGAGGCAATCGATTCCAGCACCGCTTCCGAGACCTCGAGGCCCGCGCGGTTGGCGCAAGTGACTGTGCTTTGCAGCGCGCTGCCGGAGCAAGTGGCAATGTGCAAATCCACCTTGAGCACCGTACCCACCATGCCCACGGGGTCGAAGATGCCCTCCTGGCCGTCGAGGATGAATTGCCTGGGAAGCAGGTGCAAAAACTCGCGGTCGGCGGGGCGTTCGACGGCCCGCGTCAGCTCCACTGCATTGCGCACATCCTCGCGGGTAATCTCGCGCAGGCGCGCGCCCAGATAAATGCCGTCGGGATGGCTGGTGTTGAGTCCCCTGATGTGCGGACCGCCGACCCCTACCACGCAGTTGTCAATATTCATATGCGCTACGCGTTCGGCCCGCTCGCTTGCCGCTTTTACCGCTTTGGCCGCCGGGGCTAGCTCGGCGATGAGTCCCTTCCGCATTCCCGCCGACTCCACCACCCCATGACCGCGATAGCGCATCGCGCCTTCGTTCAGGTCCGCCACCAGAACGCGGGTCCACGCGCTGCCGATGTCCACCACTGCGATCGAGTTGTCCTGTCTCTGGCTCATCGCATTCACTCGCCTTGCCTGGCAGCCGCGGCCGGGCGGGTTATGGAAGCAGGCTTCTTCTTGCTCACGCTCAGAGCTCCATGCCTTGGCGAGACGCGCGCCTGCCTGCTCGCCACTGCTCTTTCACTTCCCGCTCTTGCCTTCCCGCTCTTTCCCTTCGCGGTTGTGACCCGCGCTGTATTGTCCCCGCTCGCCTTGTCCGTTGCTCCGGAAGTTTTCTGCTTGGAATCGCCGTCTCCGGCCGGTTTTGCGCTTGCCTTCCCGTCGCTTTTATTGGCGACGGGCTTTGTTTGCGCCGTTTCGCCGGCGTCCGTACCGGTCATGCCCGGCTTCGGCTTGGCCTGGCCATTCAGCGCCAACTCCGCTGAGCCATCTGCCGCCGGGACGTTGCCGCTATCTGAATTCGGCGCGCTCCGATCACCCAACAGCGCCTGCACAGCATTGGTTCCGGGAGCCATCTCCAGCACAACCTGCTGGTCGTATCGCAGATCCACCGCAACCAGTTTCGGATACTGCTGCTTCCACTCCGAAATGTGCTGCTTGTAGCGTTGGTAACGCTCCAGGAACCGGTCTTCGCCAAAATGTGCCAGAATGTCGGCACCCTGCTCGGGCATCAGGACGCGGGCATCCTCGGGATCGCTCAGGTCGATCTCCGAAATCTGTTCGGAAAGATGCTGACTGCTTGAGTCGAGCTCGGCCAGCAGGCGCTCGTAAACCGCCATCCGCGCCTTGCGCGATGCGGCCGGATCGCGGGCTTCAATCCCGCTGACCACCGGAAACGAATAGTTGTGCTGGGCCATCATGGCTGCGGGCATGGTGAGCAACACTCCATTCGCATCCACCAGGCCAATCTGCTGCCCCTGTCTCACAAATGCCACCGGGCGCCGCTCCACCACCTGAACGCGAATCTGATCCGGAAGCAGCCGCATCACCGTCGCCCGTTCCACCCAGGGAATCTCTTCCAGCTGCTTGCGCCGCTCACCCAGGGGAACGAAGAAGATGTTGCGGCCAATATCTTCGCCGAATACCGGCAGCATCTCCACGCGGCTCACCTCAGTCAATCCCGAAGCCTGAATGTTTCCGGTCCCCGCAATTCGGAAGCGCGAATCGCGGCCCAGGTAAGTCTTCAGCAGATAAACAGATGTGGTGAGGCCGCCCAGAACAATTAAAACGGCCAATCCCAGCGACATACGGCCCCAGGTGCTTTGGGGGCGCCACCAGGGGTTCCGCGGCGCGCGGGCCCAATCCGGGCGCGGGGAGTCGTCGCCGTCGGGGTCCGGCATCTCCATAGGCATGCCAGGCAGGGGGCGCCCGGCTGGGGGCACACCTTGCTGCACGCGCCGGAAGTGGGGTTCCTCTTGCGCTTCATCCTCCCAAGGTCGTGAGAGTCGCCAGCCTTCACTATAGCCCGCGGGTGGAGGGCTTTTTTCCGCATTGGGCATGGGGGGAACCCGCGGTGTTACGGGGCGTTGGCTTGGGACGGGCTGTGCGCCGCTCCTATATGACGCTTTACATATCACGTTATACGTTATACTCTGGACTTAGATGATCCAGAGCTTCAAGGACGCCGGCACGAAGGAGCTCTATGAGACGGGTTCCAGTCAACGCTGGGGAAGCATAAGAGCGGCTGCTGTGCGCAAGCTGGACCAGATCGAAACGGCCATCAATCTGAGCAACCTGCGCGTCCCCCCGGGCAATCGGCTTGAGGCGCTGAAGCGTGACCGAATTGGGCAACACAGCATCAGAATCAACGATCAATATCGGATTTTCTTCGTCTGGAAAGAGGACGGGGCTTACGAGGTCGAAATCACCGATTACCACTGACGGCACGGAGAGGAACGGGACGAATGACTATCAATAGACCAGCTTCCGGATGGAATCTTCAGCGAGTGAGCACGCATCCCGGCGAGATGCTACGGGAAGAATTTCTTATTCCCCTCGGCATCACCCAGAATGCCTTGGCTTTGAAGATACGCGTTCCCGCCACGCGCATCGGCGAAATCATTCATGGGAAGCGGGCGATCACGCCGGATACCGCGTTGCGCCTTGCCCGTTTCTTTGGCAACAGCCCGGAGTTCTGGCTAAATCTTCAGCAGATGCACGACTTGTCGAGGGCCAAACTGGAATTGGGCAAGACAATCGAGCGGGATGTTGAAGCTTACGCCGGGGCTTGATTCACGCTGCGGAGGGTGGATCATTGCAATCCGCCTTCCCGGGCTCGTTCAAGCGCTACAGAAAGATGACATTCAAGCCAGGAATCTGTTTGAAGTGGCGAACATTCCGGGTCAGCACCGCGAAGCCGAGCGAGAGAGCCGTAGCACCGATAAGCAAGTCGGGAAAAGGAATAATAATCCTCCTCGCCGTTTGTTCTCCGTCGATGCGGCCTGCAAGCAGCGCGGTCTGTTCAGTATAGGGGTAGACCGTCAATGCAACCCTGAGCTCTTCCACAAAAGAACTGCGGCGAAGAC
>Ga0302278_10004228_pt1 | contig 14957 bp, 12 predicted proteins | sample III_Bog_N3_2_FD_194543 | JGI IMG/M metagenome (GOLD analysis project Ga0302278, IMG submission 194543) | Peat permafrost microbial communities from Stordalen Mire near Abisko, Sweden - III_Bog_N3_2 | ecosystem: Environmental > Terrestrial > Soil > Wetlands > Peat | place: Sweden: Abisko... | reverse complement strand
GACGCGCTCGTAGGTGTGTGCGCCGAAGTAGTCGCGCTGGGCCTGGAGCAGGTTGGCGGGGAGACGCTCGGCACGGTAGCCGTCAAAGAAGGCCAGGGCCGTGGAGAATGCGGGGGTGGGGACGCCTAGCTCGATGGCCTGAACTTGCGCCTTGCGCCACGAGGCCTGGTACTGGTTGAGGGCGGTGAAGAAGAAGCTGTCGAGGAGGAGATTTGTCAGGCCTGGATTTTTGTCGAAGGCAGCTTTGATATTGCCGAGGAAGCGGCTGCGGATGATACATCCGCCGCGCCACATGAGGGCGATGCCTCCCATGTTAAGGTTCCAGCCATTCTCTTTGGCGGCGGCGCGGAGGAGCATGTATCCCTGCGTGTAGGAGATGATTTTGGAGCAGTAGAGGGCGCAGCGGACTTCTTCAATGAAGACGGCGCGGTCGGCGGGGGTGGTCGAGGGCGCGGGGCCGGAGAGGATTTTGGAGGCGGCGACGCGTTCGTCTTTGAGCGCGGAGAGGCAGCGGGCGAAGACCGATTCGCCGATGAGGGTGACGGGCTGGCCGGTGTCGAGGGCGCTGATGACGGTCCATTTGCCGGTGCCTTTCTGGCCGGCGGTGTCGAGGATTTTGTCGACGAGGGGCTGGCCGTCTTCATCTTTCTTGGCGAAGATGTGGCTGGAGATTTCGATCAAGAAGCTGTCGAGCTCGCCTTTGTTCCACTCGGTGAAGACGGTGGCGAGCTCGTCGGGGGTAAGGCCGAGGCCGCGATGGAGAAGGTCGTACGCCTCGCAGATGAGCTGCATGTCGCCGTACTCGATGCCGTTGTGGACCATTTTTACGAAGTGGCCTGCGCCGTCTTCGCCGACCCAGTCGCAGCAGGGGGTTCCGTCTTCGACTTTGGCGGCGATGGACTGGAAGATGTCTTTGACGTGCGGCCACGCGGCAGGATTGCCGCCGGGCATGATGGAGGGGCCGAAGCGCGCGCCCTCTTCTCCGCCGGAGACGCCAGTGCCGATGAAGAGGATGCCTTTGGCCGCAAGATCTTTGGTGCGGCGATTGGAGTCGGTGAAGAGGGAGTTGCCGCCATCGATGACGATGTCGCCAGGCTCGAGGTAGGGCAGGACGTGGTCGATGGTTTGGTCGACGGAGTCGCCGGCTTTGACCATGAGCATGACGCGGCGAGGGCGCTTGAGGAGGGATGCGAGCTCCTGGGCGGAGTGAGCGCCGACTACGTTGGTACCCTTGGCTTCGTCGGCGAGGAAGTCGTCGACCTTGGAGGTGGTGCGGTTGAATACGGCCACTTTGAAGCCGTGGTCGTTCATATTGAGGACGAGGTTTTGTCCCATGACGGCAAGTCCGATGAGGCCGATATCACATGATGCGTCTGGCATGAGTTCTCCCAAGGCACGTTGATTTTAGCACCACGAAAGACAGTGATTAGTGGTTAGTGGTTAGTGATTAGAGTTCGGAGTCCTAAGTTCAGGCGTTTTTGGAATCTGCCGGGATGTGGGACGTTGATGGAACCGTTACAACATAGCATTCATCTAAATTTTTACCCGCTTCCAAGGTGGGGCGTGTAGAACTGATTCATAGCTTTTGAATGGGGCTGTTGTACTCTCTCTTCCCCAAGAATGCAGGAGAGATAACAGACGCGATGAGAAATGGGAGGCGGCATGCAATTAGGACTGATTGGGCTGGGCAAGATGGGCGGCAACATGGCGGAACGGCTGCGGTTGGCCGGTCACCAGGTGGTGGGCTTCGACTTTAACGCCGATGCGGTGGCAAAGCTGACGGCCTCCGGCAACGTGGGCGCTTCGACGCTGGAGGAGATGGCTGGAAAGCTCCAGGGGCGGAAGGCGATCTGGATCATGGTGCCTCAGGGGAAGCCTGTGGACGACACGATTGCCAAGCTGGAACCGCTGATGAATCCCGGCGATATTCTGATTGACGGCGGGAATTCGAATTATAAAGACACCATGCGGCGGCATGATGAGATTGCCGAGAAGCACTTCAATTTTGTGGATTGCGGGACGTCGGGCGGTATTTGGGGCTTGAAAGAGGGCTACAGCATGATGATCGGCGGCGACAAGGAGCCGGTTGAATATCTGCGGCCGATTTTTGAGGCGCTTGCGCCGGCACCGGACAAGGGCTGGGGACACGTGGGACCGGGCGGATCGGGCCATTTTGTGAAGATGATTCACAACGGGATTGAGTATGGGATGATGCAGGCCTACGCCGAAGGCTTCACGATTATGGAGACCAAGAAGGAGCTGGGGCTGGACCTGACGCAGATATCGCAGATTTGGCGGTATGGGAGCGTGGTGCGGAGCTGGCTGCTGGATTTGGCGGCGGACGCGTTGAGCAAGAATCCGACGCTGGATGGGCTTGAGGCGTTTGTTGAGGACTCGGGCGAGGGACGGTGGACGGTGATTGAGGCGATTGACCTGAACGTGTCGGCGCCGGTGATTACCGAGTCGCTGATGCGGCGGATCCGGTCGCGCGAGCAGAACAACTTTACGGATCGCATGCTGGCTGTGATGCGGAATGAGTTTGGCGGGCATGCGGTGAAGAAAGACTGAAGAGCAGTTCATAGTTCGCAGTTCTTAGTTCGCAGTTCATGGCCTGGTTATCTTGAGAACGCCACATGTGAGAAGGGACCGCGAAGAGAAGAATCGCGAGCTGCGGACCAGGAACTGCGAACTGTGAACTAAGGACTACGAACTAGGGGGCGAGATGGCGACGATACAGGCTAGTGTGCGTGCGGAGGACCTGTCGCAGGTTACTCATGGCAAGGAGCGGGTTCCCGAGGCGGGAGTCCTGGTGATCTTTGGTGCGTCTGGCGATTTGACCAAGAGGAAGCTGCTTCCGGCGCTGTTTCATTTGCGGCAGCAGAACTTGCTGCCCAAGGAATTTGCGATTGTGGGCGTGGCGCGGCGTCCGCTGGGCGATGAGTTTGCGGCGGATATGCGGGCGGGGATTGTGCAGTTTGGCGGGGTGGATGCGAGCGACTCGGCGCTGGATGATTTTGTGAAGCACATCAGCTATTTTCCGCTGAAGTTTGACGATCCGAGTGATTATGCGGGGTTGAAGACGGAACTGGACCGGGTTGCGACGGCGAACGGTATTGGGGGCAACCGGCTGTTCTACCTGGCGACCGCGCCGGAGTTTTTCGCGGGGATTGTGGAGAACCTGGGAGCGCAGGGAATGGCGCAGCCGGAGCAGGGAAAAGTGGGAGTGGTGATTGAAAAGCCATTCGGCCACGATCTGGAGTCGGCGAAGGAATTGAACCAACAGGTGAACGCGGTGTTCCACGAATACCAGGTGTTCCGCATCGACCATTACCTGGGCAAGGAGACGGTGCAGAACATTTTGGTGTTCCGGTTTGGGAACGGGATATTTGAGCCAATATGGAACCGGAATTACATCGACTCCGTGCAGATTACGGCAGCAGAGACGCTGGGCGTAGAAGGACGCGGACCGTTCTACGAGAAGGCGGGAGCGCTGCGGGATGTGGTGCAGAACCATGTGATGGAGCTGCTGAGCTTTGTGACGATGGAACCGCCCTCAAGCTTTGAGGCGGAGAGCGTGCGGCAGGAGAAGCTGAAGGTCTGGAAGTCGATTCCGCCGATTCCAATTTTGAATGCGGTGCGCGGGCAGTATGGGCCGGGACTGGTGAAGGGCGAGCACGTGGTGGGTTACCGCGATGAGGAGCGTGTGAGTCCGGAGAGTGGCACGGAGACGTACGCTGGGATCCGGCTGGGGATTGAGAACTGGCGGTGGGCCGGGGTTCCGTTTTATCTAAGGGCGGGGAAACGGCTGAGAAAGCAGGCGACGGAGATCAGCATTCAGTTCAAGCAGCCGCCGCTGTTGATCTTCAATCGGCTGCAGGGGGCGGGGCCGTGCCAGGAGATTCAGCCGAACCTGCTGACGATACGGATTCAGCCGGATGAGGGCATTGCGCTGCGATTTGGGGCCAAGGTGCCGTCAACCGGAAGCATGGATGTGTGCCCGGTGAATATGGACTTTGACTATGCGGCGGCGTTTGGGAAGTCGAGCGCGAACGGGTATGAGCGGCTGCTGCTGGACGCGATGCTGGGGGACCAGACGCTGTTCTCGCACCGCGATGGGGTGGAGACGACGTGGGCGCTGTACACGCCGATTCTGCAGGCGTGGGCGGCGAAGAAGCCTGAGGTGTTTCCGAATTATTTTGCGGGGTCGTGGGGACCGGAGTGCAGTGACCGGCTGCTGGAGCGCGGCGGGCATGTTTGGCGGAATGATTTGGGGAGAAAAGCTTAAAAAACAGGGATCAGGGATCAGGGAACAGGCTAAATGCTGGCGGTGATGGGGAGAGCTGGGTGACGAAAGAACTCGCTTGGGGGTTGGCGGAAGAGTGGGTTGGTGCTTGGAATGCGCATGATCTGGAGCGGATTGTTGCGCACTATGAGGATGGGGTGGAGTTGACTTCTCCTGTGGCGGCGCGGCTCTTCGGTGCGGCGGATGGGAAGGTTGTGGGCAAGGATAACTTGCGGGCTTACTTCCAGCGAGGGCTTACGGCTTATCCGGAATTGAACTTTAAGCTCGAAGACGTGCTGTGGGGATTGAATTCTGTGGTGCTGTACTACACCAATCAAAATGGAAATCGTACGGCGGAGTTCATGGAGCTTTCTGCTGCCGGCAAGGTGGCGAAGGTTGTGGCGCATTACAACGCGTAGTCGTGGACTCGCGGTGCATTCGTTGGTGCGAATTCGGCTGCATCCGCGAGGGTTGGCGGGCATCTGATGGACTGATGAGCAATCCTCTTTTTTCTCCATTTCAATTGCGTTCAATTGTGTTTCCCAATCGCATCGGGGTTTCGCCGATGTGCGAGTACTCGTCTGAGGACGGGTTTGCGAATGACTGGCACCTGGTTCATTTGGGGAGCCGGGCGGTAGGCGGTGCGGGGCTGGTGGAGTTGGAGGCATCCGCAGTGTTGCCGGAGGGGCGGATTTCGCCGGGCGACTTGGGTATCTGGAAGGATGCGCATGTGCCGATGCTGGCGCGGATTGTCGAGTTCATCCATGGACAGGGGGCGCGGGCGGGGATTCAGTTAGCTCATGCGGGGCGCAAGGGGAGCATGTCTGTGCCGTTTGCCGGGGAGAAGCTGGTGCTGCCCGCGGAAGGTGGCTGGGAGCCGGTGGGGCCGAGCGCGGTGGCATTTTCTGACAAGTACGCGGTGCCGCGGGCGCTGGACCAGGCGGGGATCGACGGCATTGTTGAGGGGTTTCGACAGGCAACGCTGCGGGCGGTAGCGGCGGGGTTCGATTTCGTGGAGATTCATGCGGCACATGGGTATTTGCTGCACGAGTTTTTGTCACCGCTGGCTAACCAGCGGACGGATAACTATGGCGGAGACCTGCTGAACCGGGCGAGGTTGACGCTGGAGGTTGTGGATGCCGTGCGATCTGCGTGGCCAGGGCATTTGCCGCTGTTTGTGCGTATCTCGGCGACCGACTGGGCGGAGGGCGGATGGACGGTGGATGAGTCGGTTGAGCTTGCGGGATTGTTGCGCGAACATGGCGTGGACCTGGTGGATGTTTCTTCCGGCGGGATGGTTCCTTACGCGAAGATTCCGGTGGGTCCGGGATACCAGGTGGAGTTTGCGGCCCGAATCAAGCGCGAGGCGGGGATTCCAACCGCTGCAGTGGGAATGATTACCGATGCCGTGCAGGCGAATGGGATAGTGGCGGCGGGAGAAGCGGATTTGGTCTTGATGGCGCGGGAGTTTTTGCGCGATCCTTATTGGCCGGTGCATGCGGCCGCTACGTTGGGCGAGGGGACGAGTTGGCCTCCGCAGTATCTTCGTGCGGGGCCGCATGGCTCGGTGGCGCGGACGGCGGTGAAGCGGCCAGAGGGCGTGTGACGGATTACAGATTGCAGATGACAAATTACAGTGAAGAGCCCGCGTTGCTGCCGTGGATGGGATCAGTAACTTTCTGAGAACAGGGTCAGCTATTTCCTTGACTTTGCGTCGCTTGCGGGGGAAAAGGTGGCCTATACTTCGTGAAGAGGGCAGTTTACGCCGTTTCTGGATTGGCGATTCTGCTCAGAATGCCCATGGCTACGCATCTTTCCCAGAAGCGCGTCCACGACTCGGCTCCGATCCCGGACCGCCTGTATTTCAAGATTGGCGATGTTGCGCGGATTCTGGATGTAGAGACGTATGTGCTGCGATTCTGGGAGACGCAGTTTCCGCAATTAAAACCTAATAAGAGCGGGACGGGACAGAGGCTTTACCGACGTCGCGATGTTGAGCTGGCGTTGGAGATTCGCGACCTGGTTCATGGGCAGGGGTACACTCTTTCCGGAGCGCGCCAGGCGCTGGATCAGGCGAAGCGTCCACGGCGCGATATACAAAAAGCCCCCTCTCTGAAAGTTACGCGTGACTCTCAGTCGCGCTTGCCGCTGGCCGGGACTGAAGCAGTGGCTCGGCCGGATGCGGTGGTCCGCGCGGTGGGACACGCCCGCGCCGAGTTGCGGGAGATCATCGCGCTGCTGGCATCACCGGAGCCGCGCGCGCCGAAACGCCGACCGCGTATCAGCGGAATTCAAGATCGCGAAGACACGCTTTTCCCAGCCTAAGAGGACAGTTCGCAGTTCTTAGTTCGTAGTTCACAGTTACGCTTCCGAGAAGCGGGCATTACAGATGTGACTTGAGTCATAGAGCGGAAAGCTTGCGATGGGTATCGTAGGGGGTAGAAGGTTCCCCGTGTCGATGGTCTCCGCATCTCCGCACATTGCCCAAACGCCGTTAAAGATTCCGATGAAGGCAAAGAAGGTTCTGGTGCGGAGGTCCTCACGGGATCGCTCGCAACTGGTTCGGCATGCAGTGCAGCTTGGCTTTCTTGCGCTGAACGCGTGGATCGGCGTGCAGTTCATCCTTTGGGTTCGCTTTTATGAGAGCCAGGGCCGTGCGCTTTATGTGGGCCGGCCTGCGGGGGTGGATGGCTGGCTGCCGATTGCGGGATTGATGAACCTTAGATATTCGCTTGCTACTGGGAGCGTATCGCAGGTTCATCCTTCCGCGATGGTTTTGTTCTGTGCCTTTCTGCTGGCGAGTTTGCTGATCAAGAAGTCGTTTTGCTCATGGCTGTGCCCTGTGGGCACGGTATCCGAATACTTGTGGAAGATTGGCCGGAAGCTGGTTGGGCGCAGCCTGCTGCTGCCGCGGTGGCTGGATTGGGGGTTGCGCAGCTTGAAGTATCTGCTGCTGGCATTCTTTGTGTTCATCGTGTTCACGATGTCTACGGAGGACCTGGGCGGTTTTATGGGATCGCCATTCGGCATTGTGGCAGACGTGAAGATGTTGAATTTCTTCCGGCATATTGGCGGAGTGGGAATTGCGGTGGTTGCGATTCTGGTTGTGGCGTCGTTCTTTATTCAGAATGCATGGTGCCGCTATCTATGCCCCTACGGTGCGCTGATGGGGGTGGTTTCAACGCTGAGTCCGGTGAAGATTCGGCGCGATGATATGGCCTGCATTGACTGCGGCAAGTGTAACAAGGCTTGCCCTTCGCATCTGCCGGTGGACCGGTTGGTGCAGATTCGCTCAGTAGAGTGCACGGGATGCATGGAGTGTGTTGCAGTTTGCCCGGCGGAAAATGCGTTGCAGATGGCGCTACCGCCGTGGCCGCAAAGTGTGGTGGATCGCAATCTGCCGCAGGCGGCGCAGCTACGCTGGCAGAGGCGCGCATTGAAGCCGCAGATGGTGGCGGCGGTGCTGGCGGTTGTCTTCTTCGGCCTGATTGGCGCGGCGCGTATAACCGGGCATTGGCAGACCAATGTTTCGCGCGAGATATATATGGATCTGGTTCCCAATGCGGACCGATACGACCACTGAGCGCTCTGAAGGCATGAAGGCCAGCCGTGGCTCAAGCATCGGAGCTCCCGGTCGATCCGGGAATTTAACATCGATACCTTAGCACTGCATCCTGCTTGAAGCTCGAGCGCTTCCTGCGGACTTACCGTTCTTACAATCATCTTTCTTTCTCTTCATGCCTCCTTTACGGCGACCGGACAATACTCGGTAATGGAGGGTAAAGAAATGAATGTACGTCTCTTTGCAGCGAGCATTTTGACTTTAGCTTTTGTGGGTATTGGAACGGCACAGGGCGCGGCTGCTTCTGGCGGGGACGACTCACACACCAGCCCAGCTCAATTGAAAAAGATGGCACGCGAAGCGCATACGCAGGATCAGTACAAGGTTCTTGCTGCTTCTTATGAAGTTGAGCAGAAGGATTACCTGAAGCAAGCGGCCGATGAGAAGCAGGAGTGGATTCGCCGCAGCCAGATAACAGTGAGCCTGTACGCGAAGTATCCAAAGCCTGCGGACCAGGCGAAGGCCCTTTACGAGTATTATCTCGAGAAGGCGTCCGAAGCTGGAGTACTTTCCGCAAAGTACGCGCAGTTAGCGGAGCCGATGGTCCTTGCTCAGCAGCACATGTAAGCGACGCACGGATTTTGAATTAGAGCACGCGATGGTGCAGTAGAGAGCCAGGTTATCGGTTCTCTGCTGCACCATACTTGTTGAACTCAGAATCGCGGATGATGAAGCCGGTGTGGGATGGGGGTCGTTTCAAAACAGCAGCATGGATGCCGACGGGAGCGAGTTTTCGTAATCTTTTTATGCTGGCGTGACGGCTGTCTCTTCCGGTTGCACCGCATTCATTCTGGCGCCCAATCTGGCGGCGTCCCGCTCGTCGGCCTGAGGGTCGGCAAATCGATATCCAACATAAATATCGGTGAGGAGATAGACCGGATTAGCGGGATCGTCTTCAATCTTCTTGCGTAGTTGATTGACGTAGACGCGAATGTACTGGATCTCTTCGCTGCAGTTTGCGCCCCACACCGCGGTAAGCAGCTTGGAGTTGGTGACGACGCGACCGGCGCGGCTCATGAGACAGTGCATGATGTCGAATTCCTTGCGGGTGAGATGCAAGGGCACGCCACGCTTGGTTACTGTGCGCTTCACCGGCTCGAGACGAAATTCGCCAATTTCAATGGGAGCGGTTTCAGCGCGGACCGGCGCGTGGATGCGACGGACGGCGGTACGGATACGCGCGACCAGTTCGCGGGTGCTGAAGGGCTTGGTGACGTAGTCGTCGGCACCAAGTTCGAGCGCCTGTACTTTCTCGTTTTCTCCATCGAGCACGGTAAGCATGAGAATGGGAAGCTTTGGAGAAAGGGTGCGAAGGCGGCGAAGGGTCTCGATGCCGCCAATGCCGGGCATGTTGATATCAAGCAGGACTACGTCGAAGGTGGCGGTACGAAGCATCTGCAGCGCTTCTTCACCGCGAATTGCTTCAGTGACGTGAAACCCGAGTTCCGTGAGGGGCGGTCGCAGCGCTCTACGGATGGCGGGTTCGTCATCGACGATCAGCACTCGAATGGGTCGCGGGTTCATCAGTTAGTCCTCCCTTGCAGGGCAGTGGGAATATCGGCGAAGAATGTGGTGCCCTCCGCCTCACTGCTGGTTGCCCACACGGAGCCTCCATGAAAAGACGCAATCCGTTTGGCCACTGAAAGGCCGAATCCCTTGTTCTCAGTTCGTCCGACAAGGGACGCGGGCAACTGGTAATGCTCAAAAATCCCGTCAAGATGGTTCTCTGAGATGACGGGGCCGATATTGTGCACTGAAAAGACTACTTTGGAGTTCCGATCGACGGCGCGAATTGTGATGGAGGTTCCGGGGTCCGCGTATTTGCATGCATTGTCGAGGTACTGGCTGAGCAGCATGAGGATCAATGGGCGATCGCAATGGAGCACCAGGTTTTCATCTTCGAGCTCGATTACTACTTTCCGATTTTCCAAACGCGGCCGGATCGCGGCGACCACATCATCAATGATAGGCTCTACGCCGACGGGTTTGGGGTGAAGCTCGATTTCTTTTGCGTCGAGGCGGGCGGTGGCCAACAGCCGCGACGTCAAATTGCTCAACAGGCGAGCCTGATCCTCTATAAGGGCAACCAACTCCGCCTGAGTCTCAGAGAGCTTACCCATTTCGCTGAGGCCCGCGCTGGCGGCAAGGATAGCAGTGAGCGGCGTTTTGTAAACCTGAGCGAGGCCGTCCAGCACCGAAGAGCGGAGACTCTCGGCACTGCTTCTTTGGACATCGCCCTTGACAGATGCGGGGCGCAATAGATCAAGGCCTTCAGGCATCGAGCCACCATCTCTCAGTCTGACACAATTTTGTACGCAGAATGGTGCAGAAGTTACGATCTCCGTGAATTCTCGAGTGCTGCCACGTATGCGAAACCGGTGGGGAAGAAACCCGGTTCGACTTCGAGAAATCATCGCTAACCCGGATTGTATATGAATTTCATAAAGAACTCTTTGGATATTTTTAATAGCTTCTTTATGGAATCTTTGTGTAACTAGAGTTAATCCGAAACGACCTGACCGGCTCGCGGGCTCCGTGAATCTCCCATGGGATTCAACAGGATCAGTGTGCTCTGAAGGCTACAAACCCGGCGACCAGGTCTCTGACTCCACTCACTTTGCCTTATCCCAACAAGACTTTTTTCGGGAGGAACAGTGTCAATGAATTCAAATCTTGATCACATTCTAAAAATTATGGCTTGCGCCACGATGTCCGTGGCCATGATGGCCAGCGCTCAAGCGCCGGCAACACCAGCACCCGCAGCGACAACGCCGCCAGCTGCTCCGCCAGCAGACCAGGCACCGGCTGCTCCGGCTGCTGCCCCAGCGGCGCCTACGTGGAGCGTGGGTCCCATGGACATCAGCGGATTTATCGATGGCTACTACAGCTTCAACGTGAACCGTCCCAATACCACCGACGGCTATGACCAGATCAACCAGCTTTATAACTTCAACGACAAGACAGACCAGTTCGAACTGAGCGCGGCCAAGCTGACGCTGAATCACGATCCCGATCCGGTTGGCGCGCATGTTGACTTTATCTACGGGCGGACCAATGAACTGATCAACGCAGCTCCCACGAACAGCAATTCCAGTTCTCAACTGCCTTACCTTGAACAGGCATTTCTCAGCCTGAAGCCACCGAAGGCCAAGGGATTCGAACTGGACTTCGGTAAATTCGTAACGTCGGCCGGCGCGGAAGTCATTGAGGCGAAGGATAACTGGAACTACTCGCGCTCACTTCTTTTCGTCAATGCTATTCCTTACTGGCACTTCGGCGCGCGCACTTCGTTTCCAGTCTCCAAAACCGAGACCATCGGTTTCCAGCTGGTTAATGGCTGGAACAACGTTTCCAAGACCAACGGCGGAGTTACGGGCGCAATCACCAGCGCGTATGTAAAGCCGAAATACACATGGAACGTGAATTACTACCTTGGCCCGGAAAACGCGAACACCACGGACGGAATACGCAACCTGCTCGACACTACGATTCTGTTTACGCCGCCTGGAAAGCTCAACGCCTACATCAACTACGACTATGCCTCTAACCGTGACGCCGTGGCGGCGCAGGGCGACACCAAGCTGAACACCTGGCAGGGCGTGGCATTTGCCTTGCATGAACAGGCAACGGCTAAGTCAGCGGTGTCGGGCAGATTCGAATACTTTACCGATCCGGACGGATTCCAGACCGGCCTGGCCCAGCATCTTTACGAGTTCACAGCGACTTACGAGTACAAGTGGGTCGAGGGCCTGCTGGCCCGTGTCGAGTACCGTGGAGATTTTTCGAACGAGCAGTACTTCCACAAGCTGGCCAACGAAACGACGGACCAGCAATCGACCCTGACAGTGGGCTTTATCGCGTTCTTTGGTCCGAAGCGCTAGATCGGCAAGAAAGCGAAAGCCGACGCAATCTGCTCGATTAGCACGTGAGGATCGGGCGAATCCTACAAGGCTCCCAGTGGCCAACCATTGGGAGCCGATTCACGAATCCAAATTCCAGGAGAATGCTCATGGCAGAACAGAAAGCACCTCAGATGCAGGCCACTCTGGGCCTTACCGGATTGACCAGCAACGCAATGGCTCTCATCGCTCCGGGAGCCTTTCTGTGGCTCACCTTCTTCATCCAGGCCACCACGGGCACCACGGCGCCAGCCATGTGGCTGGGCATCTTCGGCGCCCTACTGCTGTGCCTGGCAACCGCTGTAGCCTACGCCGAAATCTCCAAGCTTTATCCCGGCACCGGCTCCAGCTACTACTACGCTGAACAGGCACTTTTGTCGCAGGACAAGATGTTCAAGTATGCCCGCATTGCCAAGTTTGTTGTTGGCTGGGGCTCGCATCTCTATTACTGGGTGTATCCCGGCGTGATGGTTGCCACCACCGGCATCTTCTGCGGGTATGTTGTTGGCTTCCTTTATCCGAACGTCATGAGCGGATCGAACCCAGGGCCATTGTTCATGGCATTGGTTGCGGTGCTGTTCTCGATCTTTGTTGGCTGGATCGCCTCCAAGGGCGCAGGCGCATCGACGGCTGTGAACCTTGCCATCAACGTAATTCAAATTTCGGCGCTGGTGGTCTTCAGCATTCTGGCAATCGGTTATCGCGTGAGCCATCCTGCCGGCACACCGTCCTTCCAGTATGATGGGCAATCGCTGGCTACCTACACGTATCAATTCGCGACAGCCAAAGATGGCACGACGATGCGCGATGCTACGGGAAATCCCTTGCCTCTTCTGGATTCCGCAGGCAAGCCGGTTCCCTTTACCATCGACTATCCGGAGAAGGATTCCACTGGAGCCTTCCTGTCGCATCCGAATGCGATGTCGGTGATCTCGCCACACAAATTCAGCTATCTGTTCATTCAGGCAACGGTCGCCATTCTCATCCTGGTTGGCTTTGAATCGGTTACTTCAATGGGAGGCGAGGCAAAGAATCCGACCAAACATATTCCAATCGCTGTGATCGCATCGCTGTTGATTCAGGGGCTGGTTTGCTACCTAATCGAGTATTTCGCAGCCAACTACTTCCTGAACTCAGGGTACACAATGGCGAGCGCAGCCGGTTCCGCTGCACCTATCGGCGACATGATGATTATTGTCGGCGACGGGTTGCTGGGACAAGGCCATGGCAAGTACTTCATGCTGGCTGAGGCGGTCACAGTGTTCTTCGCGCTGATCGGCACCACGCTTAGCTGCATGAACACCGGAGCTCGCGTGACGTATGCCATGGGCAAGGACGACGAAGCGCCCGAGCACTTCGGCATTCTTCATGCGGAGTCTTTGTCGCCACGCAAAGCCATCTGGACGCTGGTCGCAATCTCCGCAGTCATCGGTGTCATCGCCGTCAGCCTGGTATTTGGCGACGCCGGCGCACCTACCGACGCAGCGATTGCCGCTCTGCCGCATGGCCTATTCTCCAACTTCGGCTACCTTTCACACGACCAACTAGCCGCGTTGCCGAATTCGTTGCTGACTATCACGCTGACCTCCAACTTTGGCACGTTCATTCTGTACGCGCTGAGTTGCTTCCTGTGCATCGTGGCCTTCCATGGGCGGCCTGACTATAGCTTCATCAAGCACACGCTCATCCCTGGCTTCGGTCTGCTCGCCAACCTGGTATGCATGGCCTTCTACATCATCAGTCCGGCCTTCGGGTTGGGCACGTTCAAGGAGCCGCTGCTTGCGGTGGGAATTGCTGCGGTCTGGGGCATTTACGGGGCGATCTACTTTATTCGCTCCTCACAAAAGAAGGGCAAAGCGGTTCTGCTTGTTTCGAAGACATCAGTCTAGAAGTAGGTCAACCTAACCTCAATCTTGCTGGGTGGCATCTGTCTTTCGATCCTGTTTACTGGGAGCGATGGGCAGAGGGCCACCCAGCGATTGTTTGAAATGAATTCTTTTTATCACTATCAAAAGGGGCATTCACCCACTTGAAGTGTGGGGTGTGTCCAAGGCGGCGGCGCCCATGTTGGAATTGCAGTTTGGACAGGCCAGCGATTTTGGAAAGGTACGCACCAACAACGAAGACGCAATGGGGTCCTTCATCCCTGCCTCACGTCAACAGGCCCGGACTCACGGGTATCTGTTTGCCGTAGCCGACGGAGTGGGCGGGATGGACCTGGGAGAAGTAGCTTCGGCAAAAGCCATATCCGTAGTCACCGAGGAGTTTGCGACGGCCCAGTCCGGGACGATGCTTATCAGTCTTTTGCCGCGCCTGATTCAGCACGCGAATGCGGCGGTTCACGATTGCAAACTGACGGTGGAATACCGGGGAAAGAACATGGCAACGACCCTGGTGGCGTGTGCGGTGAGGCACGACCAGGCGATTGTGTCGCATGTTGGAGATTCGCGCTGCTACCTGGTCCGCGATGGTCAACCCAAGCAAATCACACAAGACCATACGTTTGTGAATGAGCAGAGGAAGCTGGGTTTGATCTCCGCCAGCGAAATGGCAGTTTCTGAATCGCGGCACGTGCTGACCCGCTCACTGGGGCCGGAAATGTTTGTCGCCGCGGATACAACGGCGATTACGCTGCAGGCTGGGGACGTACTGGTTCTTTCGACCGATGGTCTTCACGGGGAGATGAGCGATCGGGAGTTGGCCAGTATTGCGGCACAGAGCAAGAGCGTGGATGAGATTGCGCGCGAACTGGTGATGCGAGCGGTTGAAATCGATGGCGGCGACAACACGACGGCCCAGGTGATTCGGGTGCGGTCAGTTGAGCAGGTGGGGATGTATCGGGGAAGGCCTTATCGGCTGCCCCAGTGAGTCTGTGCAATTGGCGCCGTTTGAGCACTCCGCCGGAGAAGGTGGATCGTCTTCTGAAAGCTTCATACTTATAACTTCTTTATCTTTTCTTTATCCATTTTTTACTAGACTTGAGATTGACCCTCGAAATTTGATCCACGAAAATTATTTCCATCATCAAGAAGGAGACTCATGACCAAGTACAAACTCGAATACATCTGGCTCGACGGCAAGAAACCGATTCCTGAGCTTCGCGGCAAAACCCAACTGAAGTCGTTTGAGACTCCGCCCACGCTTGAAGATCTGC
>Ga0302278_10004220_pt1 | contig 14993 bp, 9 predicted proteins | sample III_Bog_N3_2_FD_194543 | JGI IMG/M metagenome (GOLD analysis project Ga0302278, IMG submission 194543) | Peat permafrost microbial communities from Stordalen Mire near Abisko, Sweden - III_Bog_N3_2 | ecosystem: Environmental > Terrestrial > Soil > Wetlands > Peat | place: Sweden: Abisko... | reverse complement strand
CGCTGGGCTTTCGTGCCAGCCTGAAAATCCAGCGGGCGGATCGTGCCGGGGCCAAGGCGGACCTGGAAATGGCGCTCAAATTGGATCCGGAATATGAGTTTGCCGCCCTGAATCTTTTTGAGCTGCAGTTGACGGACGGAGACACGGAGGCGGCCAGACAGACGCTGGAATATATCCGACGTTATGCCGGCGCGGAAAAAGCCAAGGCCTGTGAAATCAAATGGCGCACGAAGTTCCTGCAGCAGGCCGCCCGCCAGAAGCAGCCGGGCAAAAATGACGGCCCCCAAGGGGAACCAGCCGCGTTGGACCGGTCGTTTGAACAGTTCAAGGAACTGTGTCTGAGCCGGGCGGCGGGGGCCGGAAATCTTGACCTGGCGATTGAGGCCTTGCTGGAGGCGGGCCAGAATAAGCGGGTGGACCAAACCCTGGAGGCCGCGATGCTGGTGCCGGACTGCAATCCCGGCGTTGGCAATTGGTGGATGCAGCGGCGCATCGCCCGCGGAAAATGGCTGCTGCCCTCGAAAATCAGCCGGCTTTGCCCCAACAGCGAGGCCGCCAGGAATGCGGTGTGCCGGCTCATCGAGGCTTTGGCCAAACAAAAGCGGCTCGAAGGCCGGATCATTGTGCTGGTCCGCCTGATTGACACTTTCGTCAAGTTCGTCGAACGGCAAATCCGGGGCTTGATGTTGGGCTGGCTGGCTTGGCGGCATCGCGAATGGCTGCGGGCGGATAACAACGGGTGGGCCACCATGGGATACGCGCTGGTGACGTTGAAACGATACCGGCTGACCGCCCGCTGGCTGCAGGACTGGCGCAGCCGGAAGGGGCTGAAAATGTGGATGCTGTTTAATCTGGTCCTGGCGCTGCGGGTCCGCCGGCAATGGTCCGAGGCCAAAGCCCTGCTGGAGGCGGCGGTGAAACTGCCCGGGCAGGATCACACCTTCCAGCGGCTGCGCCTGTTGCTGGCATTGGAATGGGCGCTTGAGGGGCGGACCCACGAAGCCAGCGCGCATTTCCGGGAATTGGACCCGGAAGGCGCGAGTGCCACGGTGCGTCTGCAATATCATTACACGCACGGGCTGCTCGCGGTGCAACAGGCCGACCCCGCGCAAAAAAAGCGCGTGTTCAAAACGGAATTTGCAGTGATTCGGAAAAGCATGGCGAAACACAAGGCCTCAACCTTCGCGGTGGATTACCGGCGTTGCCTGACCCGGATGGCCCGGGATGCGCATCAGCAATGGAGATTGATTTACCTCTGGCTGGGCTTCTGATGGCAAAGGCCTGGGGCCAATGGTCAGCGTTCCGGTCCCGCAGTCATCGCATATACATACAGGTTCAATATGAACTTCATACAGCCGGCCGTGCGCATCGGCGTCTGTGGCCAGCCACACTGAAGGCCATACATGCTGATGATCGCAACCAGGCGGTCGTCCACCCCAATCCCATACAATCCGTAGTTGGCGCACCGGGCCTGATTGCCCATGTCGGCGGTATAGACATCCACCCGGCTGAGGTTGAAGTAGCAATGGTAAACCCCATGGGTTTCCGGCAGCTTTTGCATCCTGGCCCCGGGCAGCATTCTGCTGAAAATGGCCAGGTTATCGCGAAGGAAGACTTCCATGTCCGGATTGACCGCCTCGGTGGCGCAGGGGTCAACGCACAGGAAACCACCCCGCCGCAAATACTCCCCGATATTCGCCAGTTGCTCCGCGTCGCCGACGCGCCGGAGGTCCTTGGCGTAGATGAAGGGGTGGCGGCACAGCTGATCCAGTTGCGCCGGATCGGCGGGGTACGGAGACAAGATTCTTCCGTTATTTGATTTCCCCGCCATGACTGCTGGGTGAAATGACACCGGAATGGCGGGCGAAGTTCAATCTATTTCCCCGGCCGGCGATTGGGGCGGAGGTGTGACCGCAAAGTAACTTGGGTGGGGTGGCCAGCCAGTTCGAAGAAATCGGCGTGGTTGCCCATCCTTCCAGGGTTGGCAGGGGCCATTTGCCGATCCTGGTTGCCGGCTCAGTGCGGATTGACGCGTTCACCGCGCCGGGCGCGCGACCGGTCCTTTCGATTTTACCGGTTTCACCGCCCACTTCGGAGTTCTGATTGAAAAATGCCGCAGTCTGCGGCAGAATGGCAGGGTGAAACATGTCATCCTCTTTTCTGGACTGCTGATCGGCGGAATGGCCGGTTGCACCAAACCCACGCCGCCGCCCGCGCCACTGGCCAATGAGGAATCCACCGCCGCGGAGCCCACCCATGCCCAACCGAAGCTGGCGACGATGAAGCTTTATCTGGGGGCCGAGACGTTGAATGCCGAGCTGGCACTCACCGCCAAGGAAGAGCAGACCGGCATGATGTTTCGCACGAACATCCTGGAAACGGACGCCATGCTGTTTCCGCTGCCGTATCCCATGCGCGCCAGTTTTTGGATGAAGAATTGTCCGGAATCCATTTCGGCCGCGTATATCACGTCGGACGGGGTGATTCAGGAGATCCATCATCTGGAACAGAACGACACCAATGCCGTGCTGGCGGCGCGCGAGGACATTTTCTATGTGCTGGAAACCAGGGAAGGCTGGTTTGCGCGGCACAACATCGGGGTGGGCTCAGTGATTGAATCCGAGCACGGCCCGCTGGCGCAGGCGTTCGACCGGCAGCGGTAGGCGCGAGGGTTTGGCCGATTCAACGACGGATGCCATCGCAAGTCTTGCCGTGCGCAGGCGCGCGCTCCCCGAATCCGTTTTACTCCAGCCGTTTGACGTCCACTTTGACTTCAAGCTGGTGCTCGGTGCCGCCGCGGTAGCTGCCGGTGACGGGTTGCACGGTGGCGTAGTCGGAGCCGACCGCGATTTTCACATAGGTTTCGTCCACCGGACGATTATGTGTGGGATCCAGCCCCACCCAACCCACGCCGGGGAGCAGCACCTCCACCCAGGCGTGCGTGGCGCTGGCGTTCTCGGTGGCCAGATAGCCGCTAACGTACAAGGCGGGAATCTTGAGCGTGCGGCACAGGCCCAGCATGACATGCGCGAAATCCTGGCACACCCCGCGCCGTTCCCGCAACACGTCCCGCATGTGCGTCTGGACGGTGGTGGACCGGGATTCGTATTGGAATTGTTCGTGCAGGAACCGGAGCAGGGCCAGGGCCGCCTGCCAGGTGTCGGTCTGCCCCACGGTGGCATCCATGGCCAGCCGCCAGACTTGCGCGGAAAGCTCCACGTAGCGGCTGTCGCTCAGAAAATCAAAGACGCGCGGCTCGCGCAGGGCTTCGCCGATGCGGGCGAGCGGCCAGGGGGTGTCGGTCAAACCCGGCCAGACCGGCGGCCGGGTGGTCACCCGCAGCCGGCTTTCCACCAGCAAGGTCGCATGCGGTTCCGCAATTTCGAAGGTGTGGACGGTGTTGGAATAGAAATCGTGATGATGCCGCAGGCGCGCCGCCGGCTGCACGGTCAACTGGAAGGAATCCACAGTTTGGCAGTCGTTGGAAAACGGCAGCAACCGGGCCTCGTTAAAGCTGTCGCGCACGGGCGTGGCATAGAGGTAGTGCGTGCGATGGTTGATGTCAAACTTCACAGGCGATCTCCTCCACATCCACGGAGACTTTCACGTCGTGCTTGCCGCCCCCGGTCAGGATGCCGGCCACGGGGCTGACGTCATCGAAGTCGCGGCCGTAGGCCACCACGATGTGTTCTTCGCCGGGCTGCACGTTGTTGGTGGGGTCGAAATCCACCCAGCCCACGCCCGGGCAGAAGACGCGAAACCAGGCGTGGCTGGCATCCGCGCCCACCAGCCGCGGCTGGCCGGCCGGCGGGCGCGTGCGCAGATAGCCGCTGACGTAATACGCCGGCAGACCGAGCGAGCGCAGGCAGGCGATGGCCAGGTGCGCGAAATCCTGGCAGACCCCGCGCCGGTTTTTCCAGACGTCTTCCAGAGGCGTGGCGACGGTGGTGGCCTTGGGATCGAATTTGAAGTCGGTGAAGATGCGGCGGGTCAGGTCGGCGGCCCCGGCCAGCAGCGGCGTTTTGGGGGCAAAACTGGCCAGGGCGTAATCGGCGAAGGCAAACGAGGCCCGGATTTGCGGGGAATCGAAAACAAACTGGTACGGCTCGACCACTTCCGGGGAAACCGGATCACGGAACAGCTCCACCACCCGCTCCCAAGGCGTCGTGGTTTCGGCGGGCGGCAGTTCCCGGGCCGTCACGGTGACGTCGCTGTGGGTGATGATCTCCAGTTCGTCGTGGATTTCCTGGATGGTGAAAAAGCACAGGCGGTTGCCGAAATAATCCTGGCGCGTCATGCGCAGCGCGGGGTCGGGATGAATTTTCAGCGAATAATTGTCGCAGACCTGGGTGCGGAAATCGCGCGGCTCCAGCCGGGTGACGTGCTGGGAGACGGTCACCGGGGCCGAGTATTCGTACAGCGTGCGATGGGTGATATGATACTTCATTGTTCGCTGCCGCGGCCGGTGCGGGAAATCGCGGTGTGGGCAAAATAGCTTGCGGCGATGGAGTCGGACAGTTTCGGCAGGGTTTGCAGGGTTTCGTGGATGACCGCCCGCACCTCGCTCTGGGGCCAGGCCTGGCCCTCGGTGGCCAGTTCCCGGGCGTCGGTCTGGTTCAGGCGGGCCAGACACCTGGCAATGATGCTTTTGCCGGAGCCGGCGGTGCTTTCCCGGTCGCGGGGCAGGTGCTCGAAGTGCTTGGCCAGCTGCCTGATCTGGAACAGGGCCGAGCGCGGGTTCTTGTCATCCAGCAACACCAGGTCAAACACGGCGGGCACGCTGGGCAGCAGCGTGTAGCGGGAGCGGAAGGTGATGCTGCTGTCGGCCACCTCCAGCACGGCCTCGAGCAGGCTGGGGTTTTCGACGTCCGGCGAATGCAGCGTGGCGTCCAGCAGCAGGCAGATATAGACCGCGCGTTCGATGCGCAGGCCCATGTCCAGAAAGCGCCAGGCCTGGGCGCGGGTCATGTTTTCGCGGGCCAGTCCCTGAAACGCCGCCAGTCCGAGCAGCGCCTCGTTCAAGGTGGCCATGGCGTCGCTGGCGAGCAGCAATTTCTTGGGGGGCGGAGCCAGCCGGTCGTTGAGCTTGCTCAACGCCCGCCACATGTCGCTGGAGGTGCGGTCACGCACCAGGATGCCCAGCCGCTGCAACTGGTCGGCGGTGCTGCGGAGGCTCCCGGGCCGGGTGTGATCAAAAATGGCTGCGAGCAGTTCCGCCTCGAAGGCCTCCGCATTCTGCCACAGCTCGGGCCGGGCGGAGAGGTCGGGCAGCTGCCCCTGGCGCTCGAGGGTTTGCAGGAGGGGGGCGACCAGGGTTTGGGCGCCGCCGCCGCGTTCGGGATTGAAGCGCTGCAAGGCGCTGCGCAGCATGCGGGCGGTGGCGTCCGCACGCTCGGAATAGCGGCCGAGCCAGAAGAAATTATCCGCCAGCCGGGACGGCAGATTGTTGCCGGTGCGGCGCAGTTCCATGTTGTGCGAACCGCTGTGCAGGAGCGTGAATTCCTCGACCGGCGTCTCGGAAACCACCCAGGCATCCTTGCTGGAACCGCCGTTCTGCATGGAAATGAACCGGCCGTTTTCCGGCGAGACGCGCACCAGGCCGCCGGGCATCACGCGATAACCGTGTTCGGTGGCCACCAGAAACACGCGCAGGCTGATCGGCCGGGCTTTCAGGCCGCTGGCTTCCAGCGCCGGCGCGGTGGACATGCCAATCCGCTCCTGGGCGACAAACATGTCCGGATCGAATTCAATGTGGCGGCGCAGGGCCGCGAGCTCGGCCTCGCTCATGCGTTTGTCCGGATCGGGCACGCGCAAACGCGACCGGAAGGCGGTCTTGATGACGAGCTGGTCCAGGCGTTTGAGCACCTGCTCGCGCGCGTGCTTTTGCCCGCACCACCAGGTGGCCACCGAGGGCAGCATGAGGTCTTCGCCCAGGATATGCTGGCACAGGCCCGGCAAAAACGGCAGGAAGGTGGGGCTCTGCACCAAACCGGCCCCCAGCGCATTGGCGGTGGCGACCTGGCCCGCGCGCACGGCTTCGACCAGGCCGGGCACGCCCAGGATGGAATCATTGCGCAGCTCCAGCGGGTCGCAAAAATCATCGTCCACCCGGCGGAGGATCACATCCACGTGCTCCAGGCCGCTCAGGGTTTTGACAAACACCTGGTTGTCGCGCACGGTCAGGTCCTGGCCTTCCACCAGCATGTAGCCAAGATAGCGGGCGAGATACGCCTGTTCGAAATACGTTTCGTTGTGCGGGCCGGGGGTGAGCATCACGACCCGGGTTTTTTCCGAGGGGCGCGGCGCGAGGCGCGCCAGGGCTTTCTGAACGTCGCGGAAAAAACCGGCGAGCCGGTGGACATGATTGTCGCGGAACGCCTCGGGCAGGATGCGCGAGGTGACCATGCGGTTGGCCAGCGCGTAACCGGCTCCCGTGGGAATCTGGGTGCGGTCCGACACCACCCACCACTGGCCATCCGGCGAGCGGGAGAGGTCGGCCGCGTAAAAGGTCAGGAAGGAGTCATGCGTCACGCCCACCCCATGGCAGGGCCGCAGGAAATCCGGCTGGGCAAACACCAGGGCCGGCGAAAGCCAGCGCGAGCGGATGAGCTCCTGCGAGCCATAACAGTCCGCCAGAATGCGGTTTAACAGCGTGGCCCGCTGGATCAATCCCGCCTCCAGCACGCTCCATTCCCCCGGCGCGAGCAGCAGCGGAATGGGATCCAGCTGCCAGGGCCGTTCGACGCCCCGGGGATCGCCATACACGTGATAGGTGATGCCCTGCTCCTGGACCAGCCGGTCGCAGGTGTCCCGCCGGCGGCGGATTTCCTCGATCCGCAAGCCTTCCAGCTCGCTGGTCAGCTTCGCGTAATGGGCGCGCGGCCCGCCTTCCTCGGCCAGGAATTCATCAAATGCCCCCGGGCACCGCTGGTAGTTTTCCAGCAGTGTGGACGGTTTCGACTTGGGCGCCACAGACAGCTCGCTCATTAGGTCGGCGTAAGGTAATGGCACCGCCGCCGTTTTTCCAGTCCCGTCAGGCTTTTTCCCGTCAGACATTTCGCAGATCCAGCGTGAAGGGAAAATCCGGATTCGCCGGCACCGGGGCCACGGCAAACTTGCCCGGCTGGTGGCCATGCCGGAAAAACCGCGCGAGCCGGCGCGATTCCGCCTCGTACGAATTCACCGGAAACCCCTCGTGACTGAGCCCGCCGGGATGGGCCACATGGTAGGTGCAGCCGCCGAGTGAGCGTTGATTCCAGGTGTCATAGAGGTCAAACCGCAGCGGGGCATGCGGCGCAATGGTGGGCTGCAGGCATTCCGGCGGCTGCCAGGCGCGATAACGCACGCCCGCCACGCCCCCGCCGTTCTGGCCGGTGGGATGCAGCGGCACCCGGTGGCCGTTGCAGGTGATGGCAAAGCGGTCGCCAATCAGCCCGCTGGCCCGGACTTGCAGACGTTCCACGGAGCTGTCCACATACCGCACCGTGCTGCCGCCACCGGGTTCTTCGCCCAGCACATGCCAGGGCTCCAGCGCCGTGCGGAGTTCAATCTGGAGGTCGCGCGCCTCCAGATCGCCGATGAACGGGAAGCGGAATTCGAAATGCGGCGCGAACCAGTCCATTTCAAACGGATAGCCGGCCGCGCGCAAATCCTGCACCACATCCTTGAAGTCGGTCTCGCAGAAATGCGGCAGCATCCAGCGGTCGTGTATATCGGTGCCCCAGCGGACGAGTTCGTTCCGGTAGGGCTCCTTCCAGAATTTGGCCACCAGGCCGCGGAGCAGGAGATGTTGCGCCAGGCTCATGCGCGCGTGCGGCGGCATTTCAAACGCCCGCATTTCCACCAGGCCGAGCCGGCCGGAACTGCCTTCCGCCGGGAACAGCTTGTCAATCGAGAATTCGGAGCGGTGCGTGTTGCCGCTGGCGTCAATCAGCAGATTGCGGAACAGCCGGTCACAGAGCCAGGGCGGCGTGTAGCCGGAGTGCCGGGTGTTGCGGTCCAGCTCCTTGAAGGCCACCTCCAGTTCGTACAGGGAGTCGTTGCGCGCCTCATCAATGCGCGGGGCCTGGCTGGTGGGGCCGATGAACAGGCTGCTGAAGAGCCAGCTCAGCGACGGATGGTTCTGCCAGTAGGTCAGCAGCGAACGCAGCAAGTCCGGCCGGCGCAGGACCGGGGAATCCGCCGGCGACTCGCCGCCGAGGATGATGTGATTCCCGCCGCCGGTGCCGGTGTGGCGGCCGTCAATCATGAACTTCTCGGTGCCCAGCCGCGTCAGCCGCGCTTCCTCATACAGGACGGTGGTGCGCTCCACGAGTTCATCCCAGGATTTGCTGGGGTGCAGGTTCACCTCGATGACCCCGGGGTCGGGCGTCACGGCCAGCTTGTGCAGGCGCGGATCGCGCGGGGGCGTGTCCCCTTCAATGATCACTGGCAGGCCCGTTTCGGTGACGGCGGTTTCAATGCCGGCAATCAAATCCAGATAATCCTCCGTGGTGGTCACGGGGGGCATGAACACATGCAGGCGGCCGTCGCGCGGCTCGACACACAGCGCCGTGCGGATGATCCACGGCGCGCTCTGGCCCTGCACCGGGCGGCGGTTGGGATCGTAATCCGGTGGCAGGGGCGGCCATTCCCGCGCCTTCGGTTCGGCCGGCTGCTGCGCCCGCTGGCCGGGCCCCTGCCCCGCCGGCAACGGCGTCGCGCCACTGCGACGGATGAAGCGCTGTCCGGTGCTTTCGGGCGCGCGCGAACGGTAGGGAAATTCCTTGGGCAATTCCGGCAGCCCGGGCGTGGAGGGATCTTGCGGGCGGTCCCACGGATATTCTTTGTCCGCAACCCAGGGAATGGAATCCAGCGGCAGACGCAGACCCATGGCCGAATCCCCGGGAATCAGCCAGAGCGTGTCGTCATCGCGGAGAAACCACGATCCGGCCATCCAGCCCTGCTCGTTGCCGTACCATGCGCGTTTGATGGGCAGCATGTATCCGACCGGTTCCCCCAGGCCTTGCTGAAAGAGCCTGGCAATCCGGTCACGCTCCAGCTTGTCCTTCAGGTTCGATTTCTCCGGCGTCACGTTGGACGGCAGGCGGCGCTCTTTCCAGGTGTAATAAAAAGCGTCCTCATACGCGGGAAGCATGTATTTGGGATCGGTGCCCACGACCCGCGAAATGCGTTCGAGCAGCGCCTTGGCGTCCTTGGCGGAATGGCCGTAATCCTTGCCCTCGTCGGCGATCAGGCTGTCATCCTTCCAGATGGGCACGCCATCCTTGCGCCAATAACACGCCAGCGCCCAGCGCGGCAGCGGTTCGCCGGGATACCACTTGCCCTGGCCGTAGTGCAGCAGCGAGCCGGGCGCGAACCGGCGGCGGAGCCGTTTGATCAGCTCGCCCGATAGCACCCGTTTTTTGTGCGAGATCGCGGTGAAATTCCATTCCGGGCCATCGGGATCATCCAGCGAAATGAACGTCGGTTCGCCGCCCATCGTCAGGCGCACATCGCCCTGCTTCAAATCCGCGTCAATGGCGTGGCCCAGCGTTTCGATTTTGCCCCATTGCGCGTCCGTGTAGGGCAGCGTGACCCGGGGCGACTCCAGAATGCGGGTGACCGTCATTTCGTGGCTGAAATCGCTTTTGCATTCGTCAATCGCACCGCTGATGGGCGCGGCACTGGAGGGATCCGGCGCGCAGGCCAGGGGAATGTGGCCTTCGTCGGCCAGCAAGCCGGACGTGGGGTCCAAGCCAATCCATCCCGCGCCGGGCAGATACACTTCCGTCCACGCATGGAGGTCGGTGAAATCCTGCGCCGGGCCGCTGGGGCCATCGAGCGATTTCACGTCCGCCTTGAGTTGAATCAGATAACCGCTGACAAAGCGCGTGGCCAGCCCGCAATGCCGGAACAACTGGCAGAGCAGCCAGGCGGAATCGCGGCAGGACCCGCCCAGTTTTTCCAGCGTCTCCTCCGGGGTTTGCACGCCCGGCTCCAGCCGGATGGTGTATTTCAGGTCCTTCCACAACCGCTGGTTCAGGGCCACCAGAAAATCAATCGTGCGCGGCTTGGGCTCGAACGGCACGCTCCGCCGCTCCGCCTCCGCGCGGCGGCTGGCCTCATCCAGCACGTCCGCGCGAAAATCCGCGAGGTATTTGGCGAATTTGGGCGTCAGCTCGCACCGGCTCTGGAATGGCTCCAACTCATGATCCAGCGCGTGGTCGTATTCAAACGGAAACCGTTCCGCGTCCGGCTCCAGAAAGAAGTCGAAGGGATTCAGCACCGCCATTTCCGCCACCAGATCCACCTCCACGCAAAATTCGCGCGTCGGCTCCGGGAAGACCAGCCGCGCCAGGTAATTGGACTGCGGATCCTGCTGCCAGTTGATGAAATGCTTCGCCGGCGCGACCCGGAGCGAATAGCTCAAAATGCGGGTGCGCGAATGCGGCGCGGGCCGCAACCGCACCACTTGCGGACCGAGATTCACGAGCCGGTCGTACTGGTAGTGCGTTTTATGATGGAGCGCGACGTGGATGGACATGATATGATTGTTTGGCGATTGGTTTGGCTATCTGCCTTTGGGAAAATGACTGATGACGAATTCCGAATGGCTAAAGAATACCCGGGCACGAATGCCGGAACCGGTGACCGGTGTCGCCGTCCCGCGCCTGCCGGGGTGGCACGGGCCACTGGTCCGTCCTGCCGGGCTGCCAGCCCGGCAGAGCCGAGCCGGACCGTCGGGAAACAAAGGGAACCCGCTTGAAAACCACACCCGTTCCGTCCGGCGGGTCACCGGACAGTACGGCCCGGTGGCCCGTGCCCCCCGGTTTGCTTTGGCGCGGCCGTAGTTGGTTATTCGGGCCTGGTCATTCATGCGACATTGATCATTGGTGATTGCGGCGGCGACGGAACACGGAACACTTGACACTGAACACTCCAGCCTCCGTCATTGCTGTTGCTGCTGCTCCTCTTGCTGCACCATGATTTCGTCCTCCAGATTGGTGAAGTTCTGAACAATATAGGCATTGAACAGCGCGACGCCTATGTCATTGAGCTTGCCTTGGAGCCGGTCGAGATAATCGTGCAGCCCGGCCTCAAAGATCTCGTCGATCGTGGCGAACTGCAATTCCGACAGCAGCCGGCCCGCCAGCTTTTCCGCGTCGTTGCTGAACCGGCCACCCGCCACGCCCGAGATTTTGCGCAGCGCGTGGTTGCATTCATCCACACAGAACCGGACCGACCGCGGAAAATCCTCGTTGAGCAGCAGAAACTCCGCGACCAGCCGCGGGTTGACTTCCGCCCCGTTCAGGCTCTTGTAGGCATCCCAGGCACTGCAGGAGCGCAGGATGGCCGACCATTCCAGCGCATCGGTTTCACTGACCGCCTGGGGCAGCCCCCGGGCGGGCAGCGCCTCGTAGCGCAAGTCGAGGATGCGCGAGGTCTTGTCGGCCCGCTCCAGGTATTTTCCGGCCTGCGCAAACCACCAGCCCTCATTATGGATCAGCGTCGCGTAGGTCAGGCCGATGATCAGCAGCGAGCTGGACTTGATCTGCTGGAAAAATTCGCTCGGGCTCTCCTTCCACACCTGCCGCGCCTCCGGCGTGCGCACAAACCAGTACAGCCGGTTCAATTCCTCCCACAGCTCGATGGTGATCTGGTCCCGCACCATGCGCGCGTTTTCCCGCGCCTGGCAGATTGAGGAGATGATCGAGTTCGGATTCTCCATCTGGAACACCAGAAACTCCGTGACGCTCTGCGCGGTGGCTTTTTGATGCAGGGCGAAGAACTGCGATTCATCGCCCGTGGTGAGCACGATCGGCAGCCAGTGTTTGGCGAGGCGCTCCTCATTCAGGTTGCGCAGGTCCAGCAGCAGTTGCAAGTTCACGTCCACGATGCGCGCGATGTTTTCGGCGCGCTCGATGTAACGCGACATCCAGTAGAGCGAGTTGGCGACACGACTTAACATGATGGTTTAATTCAGATTTGGGTTGAAATTCATGGCGCCGGGGACGCCTGCGGTTCATTCGTCTCCATACAGCACCCAGGTGTCCTTGCTGCCGCCGCCCTGCGAGGAGTTGACCACCAGCGACCCTTTGCGCAACGCCACGCGGGTCAGGCCCCCGGGCACAATCACCGTCTTCTCGCCGGACAAAATGAAGGGCCGCAAGTCAATGTGCCGGCCTTCAAACAGCCCGTCTTCCACATGCGTGGGATGTCGCGACAGCGAAATGGTTGGCTGCGCAATGTAATTGCGCGGCTCGGCCACCACTTTCGCGCGGAATTCCTCGATCTCCGCCTGCGTCGCCTTCGGCCCGATCAGCATGCCGTAGCCACCCGACTCGTTCGCCGCCTTGACCACCAGTTTTTCCAGATTATCGAGGATATACTTCCGGTCTGACTCCTCGTTGGCCAGGTACGTCGGCACATTCGGAATGATCGGTTCCTGGTCGAGGTAATACTTGATCATTCGGGGCACGAAATAATACATCACCTTGTCATCGGCAATGCCCGTGCCAATCGAGTTCGCCAGCGAAACATTGCCCGCGCGGTACGCATTCACCAAGCCGGGCACGCCCAGCATCGAATCGCGCCGGAACACCGTGGGATCCAGAAAATCATCATCCAGCCGCCGGTAAATCACATGCACCGGCTGCAACCCCTTGGTCGTGCGCATGAACACCCGGGCGTCGCGCACCAGCAAATCGCGGCCTTCCACGATCTCAATCCCCATCTGCCGCGCCAGATAGGTGTGCTCAAAGTACGCCGAGTTGTACGCGCCCGGCGTCAGCAACACCACCCGCGGATAAGCCACCCCCGCCGGTGCGATGTATTGCAGCATCCGCAACAATTCCCGGGGATAATCCTCCACCGGCCGCACGCCCACCTGCTCAAACACCTGCGGAAACGTCCGCTTCATCGCCCGCCGGTTCTCCAGCACATAACTCACCCCGCTCGGACAGCGACCGTTATCCTCCAGCACCATATAATTGCCCTGCTCATCCCGGATCAGGTCGGTGCCGCAAATATGAAGGTAAATATCCTTCGGCACATTGAAATTCACAAATTCCCGCCGGAAATGCTTGCCCGACATGATGTAAGACAGCGGGATGACCCCGTCTTTCAGGATTTTCTGCTCATGATACAGGTCATGCAGAAACAGGTTGAGCGCGGTGATGCGCTGGATCAGCCCGCGCTCCAGATATTCCCACTCTTTCGCCGGAATGATCCGGGGCAGCAGGTCAAAGGGGAAAATCTTCTCCGCGCCCGCCTTGTCCCCATAAACGTTAAACGTGATGCCCTGCCGCAAGAAAGCCAGATCCACCGCCTGGCGTTTATGCTCGAATTCCGGCTGGGTCAGCATCTGGAACAGCTCGCGGTAACGCTGGTAATGCCCCCGTGGTTCACCGGTGGCGGTGAGCATTTCGTCAAAAAAAGTTTCAGGGTCATACCCCTGCAACATTCCCGCAGTCAGCGGCGTTTTAGTCTTGGTGGCCATTTTATTACACTTCAGCAAACGTTTTTTCCGACTTGCGAACTGTCTAAAAAACGCCAGTCACAGCGTTTTCACGCAAATTCTGCACTGCAACCGGCCAAACTGGCGGTTTAATGGGCTGCAATCCAGCGTATGGCATGGTTAATAGCAAACTCCTTGCCGACCAATTGAAGTAGGGGAATTATTTGAAATTAGCAAGTACTAGACGTAAAAAAACGTGGCCGCCTGGGCAGGGAGTTTTTTTTGACCCGAAATCCGAAGGGGGCAATGAGATCGAACGGAGCGCCCAGCGCGGGCAAATTTGTCCCGAGGTTGTATTGCCAAACCATTGCCGATCACGTTGCCCCAGAAATACATGCGCGTCAGGATGGAAGGTTGCGGGTTTCGGACGCGACCGGGTTGAGGGGATCCCGCCACACGCTGGCGTTGCGGGCCCGGCCCTCCGCCCAGTGGCGCAGCCGGTTGATTTGCTCATCCATGGTCTTGGCCAGCGGCACGGTTTGCCCCAGCGTGGCGAGGACCGATTCGGTCGTGATGTCGCGCCGCTCGTAAAACGCGTCATACAGGGCGCTGTTGATGGCTTCCCCGATTTCCGCGCCGCTGAAATCCCGGCTGGCGGCGGCCAGGGCGGCCAGGTCAAATTGCTCCACCGGCCGCTGATGGCGCGCGATGTGGATGCGGAAGATTTCCGCCCGTTCCTCCACGCTGGGCAGATCCACGAAGAAGATTTCGTCGAGCCGGCCTTTGCGCAACAGTTCCGGCGGCAGTTGGGAAATGTCGTTGGCCGTGGCCACCACGAACACAGGCACCGTCTTTTCCGACAACCAGGTCAGAAAGGTGCCGAACACGCGCGCCGTGGTGCCGCCATCCGACGCCCCCGAGCCTTGCGAGCCGGCGAAGGCTTTGTCAATTTCATCCACCCACAGGATCGCCGGGGCCACGGATTCGGCCACCGCAATGGCGCGGCGCACATTTTCCTCCGAGGATCCCACATAGCTGCCGAACATCCGGCCCATGTCGAAGCGCAGCAGGGGCAGCTGCCATTGGTTGGACACGGCCTTGGCGCACAGGCTCTTGCCGCAACCTTGCACGCCCAGCATCAGGATGCCTTTGGGGGCCGGCAGCCCAAACGCCCGCGCCTCCTGCGTGAAGGCCGCCGACCGCTTGTTCAGCCAGTCTTTCAAGATGGCCAAGCCACCCACGTTGGCAAAGCTCTCCGCGGTGGAACAGTATTCCAGCAGGCCGCTTTTCCGGATGATTTGCTGCTTTTCCGCGAAGACCTCGTTGACGGCATCGCCGCTCAGGCGCTCCTCTTTGACGATGATCTTGGCAAAGACATTTTCCGCCTCGCCCAGCGTCAACCCGAGGGCGGCTTGCAACAAACGCTCGCGTCCGGCGGCGTCCAGTTCGATCTTCACCTGCTTGAACTGGCGCACGTCCGCGATGATTTTATCCAGCAACTCGTCGAGATCATCATGCGTGGGCAGCGGATAATTCAGGACCGTGATTTCCTTCT
>Ga0302278_10004216_pt1 | contig 14997 bp, 9 predicted proteins | sample III_Bog_N3_2_FD_194543 | JGI IMG/M metagenome (GOLD analysis project Ga0302278, IMG submission 194543) | Peat permafrost microbial communities from Stordalen Mire near Abisko, Sweden - III_Bog_N3_2 | ecosystem: Environmental > Terrestrial > Soil > Wetlands > Peat | place: Sweden: Abisko... | reverse complement strand
GCCGGAACCTGCGCCCGTGGCGTTCCAGGAACCGGTCAGCATGCCGCATGCCGCCGAGGTAATTTCGCTCGAAGCCATGCGCTCTCCCGCGCCGAATTATCAGGCAGAGGATCTGGATGTTCCCGCGTTTCTGCGCAAGCGTAGCGAAGTGATGTAAACCCATCGCCAACGAAATCATTGCGCACGAAATCATCGCGCACACGAAATCATGACGAGCTACAACCGCATCGCTGGACAAAGCGTCGAGCGTTTGGCTGCTCTCAGCGACGGCATCTTCGCCTTCGCCATGACCGTGCTGGTCCTCGATCTGCGCGTGCCCGCCTTGGAGTCCGTTCATAACGAGCGCGATCTCTGGCACGCTCTAGCGGCGCTCTCGCCGCGATTGCTCATGTACATGATGAGCTTTCTGACGCTGGGAATTTTCTGGGTCGGGCAGCAGACACAACTCAACCACCTCTCCGCTTCGAACATCCGGCTCTCCTGGATTCACATCGGATTCCTGTTTTTCGTCACCGTGATACCGTTTTCGACCGCGCTCCTCGCCGAGTTCATCGCCTACCGTATCGCCCTTCTCGCCTATTGGCTGAATGTTCTCTGCCTCGGCGCCGCGCTCTACCTGAGTTGGGGATGCGCCACGAGGTCAGGACTGGTCAAAGATGACATCGGCCCCGACGTTCCCGCAGCGGTCTGCCGCCGCATCGAAATCGCCCAGGCGCTGTATGCCATCGGAGCGCTGCTCTGCATCATCGACACGCGATGGAGCATCGGCTTCATCGTGCTGGTCCAACTTTATTACGCCCTCGCGCCCCGCCTGCCAAAGTAACCTTCGCCGCGTGGCAGCTTCATCCCTGTGAGACTGCGGAAAAACTCTGATTCGAGTGCCTTCAGGAAGAGCACGATTCCGGAGCCTCGAAGAAATTTTGTGCTGACTCTGTGATGAAAGGGAGCAGCTTTAGCCGCGCCGTAATTTGTGACCAAGTCAACATTGCCATAACACTAACTACAGACCGTCTCTTTCAAAGCGTTCTAATTCCTGCATCTATATCTAAACGCGGGCAGCTCAAACGTCATTGAAGGACGCGGAATACCGTTCCCTCACCAGCGCTCCGAGCGCGCCGATTGAGTAGGTTACGCTTAGTGCCAAGGGGAGCGTGAAGAAAAAGCTGAGGCCACGAAGAAGTGCACCACCAGAAACGCAGGATAACGCCAAAAGGGTTTCGACATTCGCGAATGAGATTATACGAGCACTTGGCTAAACATCCCCGTTACACTAACTAGCTCGAGACCGGCCGGCCGAGGGCGTAGCTCACCCGCTCTACATTCCCAGACTTTTTCCGCAACCTGTTATCAGGTTGAAGCCCAGCCCGCATTCCCGTTCGAATTGACAACCCGCCTCACTCCCACTCATCGCTCCCAATCGGATCCCCATCCGGTGGCGCTGCCGGTGCCGTCAGGTGGATCTCCGCGGGATTCTTCTCGAAGCGCTCAATCTGGCTCGCGCCAAAGAAAAACTGCGCCCGCGCTCCTTCATCTTTTACCGCCGCCGATTGCGCCATCATCCACTTCCTAAGCTCATCGAGCTTCAGAGAAGCAATCGCGCGCACCTGCGCCGACGCATGTTCATCGGACGCAAGCGAAATGAGATGGTTCAGCGCGACTGCATTCACCGCCCATTGAATCGCCGCATAGTAGTCGTTCTTCGCACCCTCGCCCGTCGCCGTCCTCTTCCACGTGGCCCCGACCAAATCGTTCAACAGTTCATCAAAGCTGGGATTCCCCGCATCCAGCGCGTGATACTCCACCAGTCGCTGCGCCCGTTCCGGCTGCAATAAGACGTTCGCCACAATCTCCGCCGCAGCCTCCGCCGGAGCCAGCGCATCGAACGCCGGCGAAGTCCGCCGCGAAAAATTCTCGCGTCCCGTAGGATAATCCGGCGGCCTCGGCGGAATCATCTTCAGCAACGGCAGCGGTACCGCCAGCACCTCCGGCGCGAGCGTATCGAGAACCGCCCGTATCGCCGCCCGCTGCTGCGCCGCCGGCACGATCTTCGGAGCCTTATCTTTTTCGCCGCCATGGCCCACCGCGTCATCACTCGCCCGCAGATCACCAGGTCGCAGATTACTGGGCCGAAGATTAAACGAGTAGTCCAGCCCTCCAATCGACTTCGCGACCGCCGTCACCTGATACCGGTGGTATAGATATATCGGAACCAGCGCATCCTCAAGCGTCGCCATCGGAGTGTGCTCTGGAATCGCCGCCTCCGACAGATTCTTCAACGCAGCTGCCCGCACCGCCATCACCGTCTTCAAGCCATCGAGATCGTTGCTGCCAGTGTCCCAGAGGTGGGCAATCGGGCTGGAAGAGCCGAGAGGGCGTGCGTCCTGGTCGGTGAGATAGAGCAGCCCGCGCGAGAAAGCGTCGTCGAGAATCTTGTCGAGCGCCGCCGTTTCGTTGTCTCCGTTTTGTGAGAGATCGCCATATCCGTAGGTGATCGAAACTTTGTCCCACTCGCCAATACCAACCGCGTACGCATTCGACACATCGGGAAGGCCGTCAGCGCCAATGGTTACGGTCGGCGGTGGATAATCCATCACCGAACTGCGATTCACGATGCTTGCCGCGTAATTGTGCATCAGGCCGAGAGTGTGTCCGGTCTCGTGCGCGGCCAGTTGCCGGATCCGCGCCAGCGCCATATCGTTCGCTTTCTTCAGTGCCGACGGATCATTCCCAAACGGATCGAGCAGTCCCTGCGCGATGAGAAAGACCTGGCGGATCCGTAGCGCATCCAGATTCACGTGGCCATTGATGATTTCGCCGGTCCGCGGATCCGCAATCGCGCTACCGTACGCCCATCCTCGCGTCGCGCGCGGAACCCATTCGATGACGTTGTAACGAACATCCATGGGATCGACACCCTCGGGCAACACCTTCACCTGAAAGGCGTCTTTGTATCCCGCCGCCGTGAAGGCTTGATTCCACCAACTCGCCCCTTCGACTACAGCGGAGCGAATCGGCTCGGGGATGGCGCGATCGACATAGTAGATGATGGGCCGGACGGGTTCGCTGATCGCCGCGGACGGATCTTTTTTCGCCAGCCGGTGATGCGCGATGTAGCGCTTCACAATCGGCTGATCCACCGGCGTTGCAAAATCCATGAAGCTGATACCAAAGAAGCTAGATCGAGGATCGTAGGCGCGCAGGTGAAAGCCCGCGGTGGGAGCCTGAATGAACGAGACATGCTCGTGAACTGTGATGGCGTGCGGCTCGGGAGTGACCTGGTCGACCCAGCGTCCCGGACTATCACCGACTAGAGTTAAAGTGGATTCGACGTCGGTATTCTCCGGAAAACTTTTTGTGCGCGGGATGTAGATGGCGGAGCGCGCCGGGTCGACGTGATACGCGCCCTGTTTCGCGGCGGCAAGTTTTGCGGCGACGTCGTGGACGTCACTTAGAAAGAATGGCGTGGCGTCGACCAGTACCGCATCGCCACTCTCGGCAGCCGCCTCGAATCCCCAAAGCACGGACTGCGCAAAGGCCTGCTTGACGGCCGATTGCTGTTCCAGGTCGTCGGTAATGGCGCGATACTGTTCATTCTCCGCGACCAGCAGAACACGCGGCCCGCTGCGCTCGAAATGGACCACATTCGTCTTCCCCGGCTGTCCGCGGTCCAGCCCGATATCATTCGACCCCACGCCGTTCGGAAGCGTTTCGTAGTAAAGAAATGGCGCGTTCCACTGCTCGATCTGGAGCCACAGCTTCCCTTCCCGGTCGTCCCAGTAGCAGGTGAAGAACCCGGAAAGCTTGGTCATGCCAGCGGTTTTCTGCTCGATGGTTTTCTGCTCCGTCGCCTTGGGATTGATAGCGGACGGATCTTTACGTTGCGCGTCAGGGACGGAATTCTGGGCTGCCGCTGCGGCAACAAAAACTATGAATGTCAAAGACATCATCAGTGCATGCATCGTCTGACCACGCTTCATTGCGGTTCCTCCCGGGGACGCCAATTGTAACGGAACTCGCTGGGCTGGCAGACGGTGCGAACGGCAGGTGGGACCGACGGTGCGGACGGACGAATGCGTCCGTCGCTACGTTTTTCTTGCTGGGGCGCGGGCGCATCGGTGTTTCTATCAGCCAAATCGCGTGGTTTACACAAGCGATTTACACAACCATGGAAACGGGCTGCAGAACAGGAGAGGTTGCAGCAACTCGCTTGCCGATTTTTCGAGGGACTAATTTAGTCTTGGCGGCTGCGGATTGACTCGCGATTCTCCACAGGTACATGGCGGCGTAGGCGCGCCACGGACGCCAAGCTTCGGCTCGACGTTCGAGCTCCCGAACACTCGCCACCGCCATCGCGCGCAGAAGCCACAAATCGCTGGAGGGAAATGCGTCAGGTTCCCCGAGGGCGCGCATGGCAACGTATTGGGCGGTCCACTGGCCGATGCCGGGAATCTCGCAGAGGCGGGCCACAAACGCATCGACATTGACCACGCCCTCGAATCGGATCTTCCCAGAACTAACGGCGCGTGCCAGGGCGCGAATGGTTTCCGCGCGGGCTCCGGTCAATCCGATAGCAGTGAGGTTCGCCTCGGCAAGAACTTCCGGCGCAGGAAAAAGATGAGTAAGGCCCGCAGGGCCGGAGAAGCGCTCCCCGAACGCCTGGGCAAGACGACCCGCTAAGGCAGTCGCTCCTTTTACCGTGATCTGTTGCCCCAGAATCGCTCGCACCGCCAGTTCGAAACCGTTCCAGCATCCGGGAACACGCAAGCCAGGATCGGCGTCCATGCTCGCCGACAGGACAGGGTCATTACGGAAAGTCTGCTTGATCGCGGCCCAATCGGCTCCCAGATCGAACATAGCCCGCACCCGTTCGACGATATAGAAGAGGGACTGGGGATCACTGAAATCGAGGCTGACCAGCAGCGCAGCGCGGGATTCATCGATGGAGACGGAAAGATATCCGCTGCGGCCGTTTAGAGAAAAAGTACGGCGGTAGGTTGAAGCATCTACAACTTCGACTCCCGGAGTGGCGCGCGCGCGCAGAAAATCCAGAATGCCTTCCCAGTGATAGGGCGGCCGAAAATGCAGACGAAACGAATAGTGGGTGCCGGTTTGAATTCCGGCGCGGCGAGCCAGACGGCGGATCTGGGTGGGCGTTCGATGGTAAACCCGACGAATGCCGGCGTTGAAGCGGCGGACGGAACCGAAGCCCGAGGCCAGCGCGATCTGGCTCATGGGCAGGTTAGTTTCGTCGATCAGCTTCTTGGCGAAGTGGAGACGTCGCGTTTGCGCGACTGCGATCGGAGTTGCTCCGAGATGCCGAAGAAACAGACGGCGCAAATGACGCGAGCCTACGCCCAGTCGTTCGGCTAGCAGTTCGACGCCGCCCTCTTCCAGTCCACTTTCTCCGATCAAGCGCAAAGCGCGCGACACGGTGCTTGACGTTCCTTGCCAGGCAGGCGTTCCCGGAGAACTTTCAGGACGGCAGCGCAGGCAGGGGCGAAATCCCGCCTCAGCTGCGGCGGCGGCACTGGGAAAGTAGCGGCAATTCTTCTCTTTCGCGGTGGGCGCAGGGCAAATCGAACGGCAGTAAACGCCACTGCCGACGACGCCGATGAAGAATTTTCCATCGAAGCGCGCGTCGCGCGATAACCGGGCTCGCGAACATACCTGCCAATCCAGATTCATTTTCTGCTTCCGTTTCTGCTTCCGTTTGAAAGAGCGAAACGTTGGCTTCTACACAATCCTTCTACACAATCAATGATGCGATGGTTTGCTTATGATAGTCGACCTTCACACAAATTCTGGACGTTTTCGGACCACGCTCGAAATCGCCTGTTTGCGTCTCTATTTGGGTTGGTAGCGAGGTCCGGAAACGTCCACTGCAGCGGCAGCGAAGTCCGTAAACGTCCAACCGGATCGCATGCATAACGCTATGGTCGGTGCAGATCGGCAGTTCAGTGTTTCGACTCTCAGAAAATTACCCATCCACGGAGGCAACATGCAGCCCTCGAGATTGACCTACTTCACCGCATTCGCTCTGTTCGCCTCGCTGGCCGCGCCAGCTCTATTTTCGCAGGCCGCGAACAACAATCAGCCGCGACATTATTACGTTTTCAATCTCGGAGTTCCGGGCGGTGGGACGATCGCCACGCCCGCGAGTGTCAACAACGCGGGTTGGGTGGCAGGCGCCGCGTTCCAGTCCGGAAATACGAGCGAGCATGCGGAACTCTGGGTGGGCGTGCCCTTGGACCTCGGGACATTCGGCGGCCCAAACAGCGCGGTCGCTTGGCCAAACAAAAACAATCAGGGAGAGATTGCCGGGATTGCCGAAACCTCGGAGGCGAATCCTTTGCAGGAAAACTGGAGTTGCGCGCTGGCGAATTTTCCGACCATTACGAACCAAGTCTGCCTCGGCTTTGTTTGGAAGGACGGCGTGATGTCGGCGCTGCCAACACTGGGCGGCTATGACGGTTACGCGGCCGGCAACAACAATCGGGGACAAGTTGCCGGATGGGCGGAAAACACGGTTCATGATTCAACCTGCGTGCCTCCGCAGGTGCTGCAATTTGAGCCCGTGATCTGGGGCCCGGCGCTCGGACAGCTGACGCAGTTGCCGCCACTTTCCGGTGACGTCGATGGCGCGGCCACTGCCATTAACGATCAGGGACAAGCGGTCGGAATCTCCGGAATTTGCGATCAAGCGGTGGGACGATACACCGCCAAGCACGCGGTGCTATGGGAAAACGGAGTCACGACGAATCTAGGGAACTTTGATGGCGGTGTGGCCTGGAACACTCCGACGGCAATCAACAATCGAGGCGAGGTGGTCGGGTTCGCAAACCTGGCCAACACTCCGAGTGGCGAACTGAATCCGATCGCGTTTGTTTGGACGAAATCCCAACCTATCCAACAACTACCCCTGCTGGGGCAGGATGGCAATAGCCTGGCGTGGGGCATCAACAATCTCGGGCAGGTGGTCGGCCAGTCGGTCGGGGCGACGAGCGCGCGGGCGTTTCTTTATCAAAACGGAACGATCACAGATCTCAACGCGCTCACCTCACCGGATTCGGCTTTGTATCTGCTTTTGGCAAATGACATCAATGATCGCGGCGAGATTACTGGATTTGCCCTCGATTCGACAACGGGAGACACGGTCGGGTTTCTCGCCGTCCCCGAGCCAGGAACCGGCGCGGAGCAACCTTCCGCCGCGGGACATACAACATCGCGTTCGATTGAGATTCCGCCGAACTTACTGCGGCAAATGCCGGGATTTGGACGCTTCGCGCTGGGGGCGATCGGGACTAAGTGAACTCCTACTCCCATGGCGATCCGAGTTTTCCCGATGTGTAAACCTGCAGCCACATCCGCGAGGAGAGCAGAGTTATGGCACTGCTCTCGTTTTTTCATTTTACAAATTTAATTGGCGTTAGATCTGTCCCCGTCATTCCAATCGTTTCTTAAATTGAGAGTTTGAGAATCCTGGCATTCGGTTCGTAGAAAATGACACCACGAGTTCGACATTGCATTGAGTGTCCGAAGTGCCGCACGCGATATCTGCCGGGGTCAAGTCCCTATCGCAACGGCTCCTATCTGATTGCCGTCGGACCCGGTTTCGCCGAGGAGTGGACGCTCTACTGCGCTTGTGGACGCCCCCACAGTTCGAGTCAATGGCGCTGGAACGACTTGAAAATGTACGCCGTCTCCAATCCAGCCTTCGGACGCGGCTACGGCCCGCCGGAAGAGATCGTTCCGGTAGTAAACAAAGTTGAGACAATGAACCGGGTGAGCCCGGCGGACGCTCGCCGTCTATAAGATTTGCGTCAAGATTGAGACTGACGCAGCGACATCAGCGCGGGCATCGCGTTCCCTGGTCAGATACCTTGGTCTCATTTCTGCGCCGCGATCCACCCGTCGATTTTTTGATCCAGCAAATCGAGTGGCAGCGGGCCTTGATCCAGAACCGCATCGTGGAAGCTGCGAATATCGAATTTCGCGCCTAACTCCTTCTGGGCACGGGCGCGCAATTCGAGAATCTTCATCTGGCCCATCTTGTAAGACAAGGCCTGCGCCGGCCATGCAATATAGCGATCCACTTCCGTGTTTATATTTTCGTCGTCCATGACTGTGTGGGCGTGGAAGTAATCGACCATCTGCTGCCGCGTCCAGTGCTGCGAGTGAACTCCCGTATCGACAACCCAGCGGACGGCGCGCCAGATCTCATTTTGCAGACGGCCGTAGTCGCTGTACGAATCCTGATAGAAGCCTACTTCCTTACCCAGGCGCTCCGAGTAAAACGCCCATCCCTCGGTGTAGGCATTGAGATCTATATTGAACTTGCGAAACGGTGGCAGGCCGGTGAGTTCTTGCGCGATCGAGAACTGCAGGTGGTGTCCCGGGACGCCTTCATGATAGGCGATCGCTTCCACGTTGAGCAGTGATCGTTTTTCCGGCGCATATTCGTTGACGTTAATGCGGCCAGGCCGCGACCCGTCTCCCGCGCCGATCGAATAATCCGCGGGAGGGCTCGACGCTTGCCGAAACTCTTCCATCTTGACCACGTCGAGTTTGTTTTTCGGCAGCCGCCCGAACAATTCAGGAAGCTTCGTATACATCTGGTCACGATAGTGCGAGTAAAGATCGAACAACTGTTGCCCCGAGGTGGCGCGTAGCTTGGCATCCTGACGGATGTGGTCGTTGAACGATTTCAAATCCGCGAAGCCCTGCGCGTGGGCGATGGCGAGCATTTGCGTTTCGATTTCGGCCACGCTCTTCAGGCCGCGCTCGTGAATCTCCGCGGCGGGCGTCTCGGTCGTCGTCTGATGCCGAACCGCGAAACGGTAACGTGCTTCTCCGTCCGGCAACGCCCAGATACCGGGATCGAGGCGCCCGTGGGGCGCGTATTCGTACCGCACGAACTTCGCGAACTTCGCGTACTCAGGGGCGACCTCATTTTTTACCGTTGCTTCGATTTGCTGGCGGAGTGCGGCGCGGTCCGTTTCACCAATCGAGTCCGGAAATTTTCGCAAGGGCTCGGTGAATGGACTCTTGTCCAGCGAATCGTCAGCGATGCCCTGCGCCTGATCGGAAACTTTTTCCAGCAGATATTTTGGCGGCATCAGATGATCGCGCAGTCCGTCGCGCATGTGGCCCATCGCCTGCTCGAGTACGCGTGGTATCTGGTGCAGGCGCGAGAGATAGTCCTGATAGTCCTTCACACTGCGAAAAGGCGAATCAAAGGGCAACGACGCGTAGCCCAGATGGATGCCTCCGAATTGCGTCGCGGGCATCTCCCAATCCTTGAACTGGGCAGAGTCCAGACCCTCGCGCAGGCTGCGGATCATCAGCGCGGCATTCAGCTTTTCTTGTTCGGGAAATCCTGTAACGTCGATCGCCTCGAACCGGGCAAGCGATGCGCGAGCGTGGGCAAGATCGTCGGCGATCGCTTTATCTGAGAAGTCGCTGAGACGGTCGTTATAACGATTATCTCCCACCTGCGTGGCGAGTTCGGGCTGCGTCCGAAGCGTATATTCCCATTCCTCGGACAGAAGGCGGTTCAGTTCGGCGCGACGCGCTTCCAGGGATTGCCCGGTGGCGTGCGCCAGCATTGGGACGATGAGAGCGAGGGTCAAAGAGAGGATGACAAGTAATGCTCGCACGGGGGAAGCCTCCGAGGATTCTGTTTGGAATGTGCCGTCCGAAAATAACAGAAAACAGGCCAGCCGTGACACTTTGAGCCGCCGCATTGTGTGCAAGAGTTTGCGGAATGCCCATCGGAGCGGGTAACGCACGGGCTGATTACCAAGGTGTGCGTCCTTCCTCCGGAATTTCGTTAAAGGCTGCTTATTCAGCCAGTTACCGCCAAGATTCCGATTTGACGGATTTGTAGTTTAACGTTGCAAAAAAAAGCGTAAATCGCCTACTATCGGATAGTTGCACGAAACGCTCCCAAACAGCGTGGATTTGGCGAGGCTCTTGCATCTTACTGACTAAGCCGACATACAAATTAGGGTTCCGATTGGCTGGCTGGTTACCGGGGATGGGTGAAGTGAAAGTGAAGGCCTGTTTTCTTCGTCTCATAATTTTCTTAGGAATTGCCGCGTTGCTGGTGGTAAATGGCATCGCAGCCAGCGTCAATCCTCCGGCGCTGACAGCGCACCGCAAGGCTCGTGGAGTCACGGAAACGCAACACGCGAAGAAGCGCATGCACACGCTGGCGCGAAGCCGCGTTCCTCGTTCGCACGATGCTGCATCCACGCATCCCGCCGCTACGACTGCATCGGCGACGGCGCGCCGTCATCGATATTACGAGCGTTTCTATACCAGTTCGTTTGCTTCCGACATCACGGAAGGCGATGTGACAACGGGCGAAGATCCGATCGTTCGCCAAGCCGCCATCGATGCTTTGGGAAACATGAACGGGACGGTGGTCGCGATCGAACCCACCAGCGGACGCATTCTGGCCATGGTCAATCAGCGACTCGCCCTCTCCAGTGGCGCGCAGCCCTGTTCCACTATCAAGTTGTCGGTCGCTCTCGCCGCTCTGAGTGAAGGCGTGATCGACAAAGAGACGCAGGTCTCTCTCGGCAGCCGCAGCCGCATGAATCTTACCGAGGCGCTCGCGCATTCAAACAATGCCTACTTCGAAGCGGTCGGGCGAAAACTCGGATTCGAAAAAGTTCAGTCCTACGCCCATCAGTTTGGCCTCGGTGAGTTGGCCGGGTATCACATTCCCGGCGAACAACTGGGCACCTATCCCGAGACAGAAATTTCTTCGAAACTGGGCGGCGTCAGCAAGATGTGCTCGTTCGGCGAGGGCATATCCATGACTCCGCTGCAACTGGGCGCCTTGGTCACGGCAATTTCGAATGGCGGAACGCTGTATTATCTGCAGCATCCAACCAGCCCCGAAGCGGTTGCGAATTTCCAGCCCCGGGTCAAGCGACATCTCGATATCGAACCCGTGATTCCCGAATTGTCGGACGGCATGGCCGGAGCAGTGGCCTACGGCACGGCGCGCAGCCTGCGTTTGAACTTCAACGAAGAATCGATCTTAGGGAAGACTGGAACCTGCTCCCACGCGGGCACGCGGTTTGGCTGGTTCGCTTCCTACGCCAACACCGATATTGGACGCATCGTTACCGTCGTCTTTCTGCAGGGTGGGCGTCCCACATTCGGACCCAAAGCGGCTGAGATTGCTGGCCGCATGTATCGCAATCTTTATGACCACAACTTCTTCGTAGCGGGAACGTCGGGAATTGCGCCGGCGGCCACCGTGCAGAAAGCCAGCAGCGTCAGCGCCCAGCAATAGCAGAATTCAGCTTCAACACTAACATCGCGCTTCGATTCGCAATTACCTTTGCTGCCAATTGCCTCGCCCAGCAAATGATATCCCCCCACAGGTAACTTGCGCCCGCTCTAAGGCCCGCGTTTTACTCAATGCAGGAGTTCACCGTCCATGGAGGAGCAACTTCAAGTTCTGCTTCTGAAGCTCGCCGGCCACATCGGCCATCCCGTGGCAATTGCTGTTGCCGCCTTTGTCGTGGCGGGTTCCGTCTTTGCTCTCTTGCTCTGGAAGAAAAAGCCTGTCATGGGCTGCCTGGCAGCCGCTTTCGTCGTGGCGCTCGGGATCGCTCCATATATGGCTTTGAACACCCTGCAATCGCGCGGGGTTTACCACGTGCAAGTGGTTCTGCTGCGGCCAGACCGGTCGATTGCCGACATTGCGCAGGTGAAGTCCTCGAATGGCGGCGAACTGAAAATGGTCCCGGGAGGCTGGGAGTTGCTCGTGCCACCGCAAGCTCGACCGGCCGACGGCAAGCTGATCCTGACCGCTTCCATCAAAGATGAGTTTCTGAAGGGCACTTCTTCCGTCGTACTAGCGCAGGACTACTATCCGACGGCCACGATTCAGCTAGTCGCGGACACTTCGGCAATCGTCCGTGGTGTCGTGGTGGATGAAGACCTCGGCTCGATCGCGGGCGCTACGGTCTCCGTCGAAGGATGGTCGGAGAAAGCGTTAACCGACGCGAAGGGGAATTTCGTTTTGCCGGCGCATGCTGGCAAGGGTCAACTAGTTGAAATCCAGGCACGGAAAGGACCGCTGAGTGGCACTCTTTCGGCCCCTGCGGGAAAAGTTGTTGAGGTCGTTTTGACCCGGCAATAACCTCGCTCCGCGAACTTCATCGGCGCAATCGATTTAGGAAGGGCCCAAGTTCACGGACCGCTGAAAAGGGCGACTTGCGCGGTTGGCTTTGCCTCAGGGGCTAAAGCCCTATCGATTTGCGTGATATTACGGCGCAGCTAAAGCTGCACCCTTTCAAAACGTGAGCAAGACCAGGCTTTTCCCGCAACCTCTGAGGTATGCTCCGGGTGATTAGCGGCCCTCAGTGATTAGCGGCCTTCTTTGACTTCGTCTTTCGCCACCACTCCGTCCTTGATGTAGATGATGCGGTGGGCGTATTCCGCGATATCGTGCTCGTGGGTGACGAGGACAATCGTGTTGCCTTCAGAGTGCAGCCGATCGAAAAGCGCCATGATCTCGTTACCTGTCTGCGAATCCAGGTTTCCGGTCGGCTCGTCGGCCAGAATGATCGCTGGCTTGTTGACCAAAGCGCGCGCGATCGCCACGCGCTGACGCTGCCCTCCGGAGAGTTCGTTGGGCTTGTGGTTCATGCGCGATTCCATGCCGACAGACGCCAGCGCCTCTTTGGCGCGTATCGTGCGCTCCTCGGACGGAACTCCCGCATAAATCAACGGCAACTCAACATTGTGGAGCGACGTCGCGCGCGCCAGCAGGTTGAAGGTCTGAAACACGAATCCGATCTCTTTGTTACGAATGCGGGCCAGTTCGTCGTCGTCGAGTTCGCTCACTAGCTGTCCGTTGAGCCAGTATTGGCCCTTCGAAGGCGAGTCGAGACAGCCGATCAAGTTCATCAGTGTGGATTTTCCCGACCCGGACGGACCCATGATGGCAACGTATTCGTTGCGCTGGATGCGAAGATTGATGCCCCGCAGAGCGTGCACCTGCTCCGAGCCCATATCGTAGGTCTTCCAGAGATCTTCGGTGGAGATCATGTAAGAATTGGGCGCAGACCCAGGCCAGTTGGCCGGTTTGTCGATCGGCAGCACTTCAGCGGTTGCCATCTTGCTCTCCTTCGCGGAATCGGGCTGGGACACGCATGCTCCTATAGCCGTTCTAGCTTGGACGTTTTAGGTCCGCAGACGTTAGACGCCCGGCGACTAACTCTCGTCGTCTTCTTTCTTCGGGGCCGAATTATCTATCTTTACACTGGTGCCGGGCTTCAGCGTTCGCAAAACCTTGTAACTGCCGGTGATCACTTCGTCACCTTCCTGCAATCCCTTTAGGACTTCGATGTCCGTCGTCCCACTTACGCCGGTTTCTACGGGGACAAATTGAGCTTTTTTATTGCGAATGACGAACACACCCTGGACTTCTTCTTTCTGCTTCGATGCGTCGGCGGGAGCGCTCGTGGCGGCTTCCACCGACCCCTTCCCCAAGTCTTTCGGAGCCAGATCGGCTTGCGTTCGAACCGTGAGCGCTTGAATCGGAATGCTCACCACATTCGAGCGCGTTGCGGTGGTGATCTTCGCCGTCGACGACAATCCGGGACGCAGGTCCGGAGGCGGATCGGTCAGCGTAACGACCACTTTAAAGTCCTTCGCCTCTTCGCTCGTCGAAGTGGCTTGGGAAGTCGCTACTCCGGTCGAACGAACAATGGCGTTGTCTCCAATTTCACTGACCACGCCATGAAAAGTCTTGTGCGGGATGGCATCGATGGTGACCTCGGCAGACTGTCCCAGATGCACGTTGACGATATCGGTCTCGTCCACTTTGACTTCGGATGTAATCACCGACATGTCAGCCAGGGTCATTAATGTGCTACCGGGTGAATTTTGGATCCCGATGACCACCGTCTCGCCCTCACGCACCGGAAGGTTGGTGATGACGCCATCAAAAGGTGCTTCGTAGGTAGTTTTCTGGAGCACGTCAGAGACCCGGGTCAGATTGGCCTGGTTCTGCGCGATGTGCTTGTCCATCGAGTCTTTTTGCGCTTTGGCCTCGGCGAGTTTGGCTTTGGCTTGAGCAAGGCCCGCCTCCGCCGACTCCCATGCCGCTTTTTTCACGTCGTAATCCTGTTTTGCGATCAGGGCGGCGTTGTAGAGTCCCTGGGCGCGATCCCAATCGAGTTTGGCGTGGTTGGCGTCAGACTGTGCGCGGTTCAGGTCTGCCTCAGCCGTGTTCATGGCGGCATCGCCGGCGGCGGCGTCGGTAACCGCGGCCTGAAGTGAGGCACGCGTGGCGTTCACATCGGCCGAGGATTGCACGTTTTCGAGTTGGGCCAGCAATTGACCCTTCTTTACCCGGTCGCCTTCCTTCACATGCAGCTTAATAATCTTGCCGAAGGCGTTGGCTCCGATGTTGACGTAGGTTTTCGGCTTGATTTCCCCGGACGCGCTCACGATCGAGGAAAGATTCTCTTTTAGGACCTTGCCGGTCTGCACCGTGACCAGATTCTTGTGGCTCTGATATACAGTCGCCGAAACGACGATCACCAGAATCAGGACTCCGCCGACGCCAATCAGTACTTTTTTCCAGGTTTTCATGAGTCGCTGCTTGTAGTTGGTTCCAAGTCCTAAAAATGGGCGTTGATCGGTGCGCCTAGCGGTAGAACGGCCAAAACGCACCACCGTTGCGCATGAAATGTTACGTTCAGCTTAGCGGAAAAGTTCCCAAAGGCTCAAAAAGCGATGTATTACCTATGCCGTTTGCTTGTCTGTCACTGACTTTATTCACTAATGTTAATAACCTAACTTGGACTGCCGCATGCACGGAAACGATGGCCGCCGATACTGCGCACAATTATATCGCGGCCAATCCCCGGGCGTACACGCGGGACAAAAGTGTGACCCCTCGCGCGAAATGCGGGATCTTCCGGCGGCCCCCGAACTGGCATTCGCCGGCCATGGATCGCAACC
>Ga0302278_10004212_pt1 | contig 15001 bp, 10 predicted proteins | sample III_Bog_N3_2_FD_194543 | JGI IMG/M metagenome (GOLD analysis project Ga0302278, IMG submission 194543) | Peat permafrost microbial communities from Stordalen Mire near Abisko, Sweden - III_Bog_N3_2 | ecosystem: Environmental > Terrestrial > Soil > Wetlands > Peat | place: Sweden: Abisko... | reverse complement strand
CACAGCGCTCGCCTACAAGCACAATCTGGAAGCCATCGGCACCAACGCCCACGAACTGCCCATGGCCATGGCCGCCATTGCCTCGCGCGGCCCCGTCTCTGCGAAATCCGATGAAGTCCTCCGCCAATCGCAGTATGAGGTCCTCCGCCTGTGGCAGCAGAGCTACGGCGGCGAGCTGCTCATCACCCTGCCGGACACCTTCGGCACCACGCAGTTCCTCCAGGGCGCGCCCGACTGGGTCGCCCGCTGGACCGGCGAGCGCGTAGACAGCAAAGACCCCTTCGTCGCCGGCGACGAGTACATCGCATGGCTGGTCTCGCGCAGTCAGGACCCCCGCACCAAGCGCCTCATCGCCTCGGACGGCCTCGACGCCTCCACCATCGCCGACCTGCACGCCTACTTCAACGGCCGCATCCGCTTCTCCGCCGGCTGGGGCACGTTGCTCACCAACGACTTCCGCGACTGCCACCCCCGCGGTGAAGACACCTTCGAGCCCATCTCGCTCGTCTGCAAACTCACCAGCGCCGACGGCATCCCCACCGTCAAGCTCTCCGACAACCCCAGCAAAGCCACCGGCCCCTCCGACGCCATCGAGCGCTACCGCCGGGTCTTCGGCAGCCCCGTGCTGGAAGAAGTGCCCGTTCTGGTCTGACCTTTTTCGCGTTAGGATATTGTTATGGCGACGATCCACATCTCGCAAGCCGAAGCCGAGCGCGACCTCTCCAGCCTGCTCGCACGCATCGACGAGAACACGACGTTTCTCATCGAGAATGGCTCGGAGCCCGTGGCCCTCATTCAAGCGGCACCGCCGAAGAAACTGTCGCTGCGGGAGCGCATCGCCCTGCTGCCAGATCGACCGGACGTTGTAATCGATGAGGACTGGCCAGCCGACCTGGACGAAGCGATCGCTCGTCACCGTGCGCCACTTGATCGCTCCCTTTGGGAAGAATAAATGGGAGTACTTCTCGATTCGACTTTTCTGATCGATGCCGAGCGCCGTGGGCTATCTGTTCCCCAAACGCTTTTAGAAGTTGACGCTCTTGTTCCTTCTCAGGATTGCGGCATCAGTGTGATCTCAGTCATGGAGATGGCACATGGGGAAGCGCGTGCGGTCAATACAACCCGCGCCTCTATTCGCGCGCTCTTTCTCACAGACCTTATGGCTGCCCTGCAGGTATATCCCGTAACTGCGGAGGTCGCTCGATGAGCAGGAAGGTTAGATGGATACCTGACGAAGCGCGGTGAGCCAATCGCCTTCCCCGACCTCATCATCGGCATGACCGCGCTTGAACTCGGTTACAGCGTCGTCACCAGGAATCTCCGTCACTTCCAGCGCAGCCCCGGCCTTACCGTCCTTCAACACGGCAAGCATTAGTACGTTAATAGCGGAAGCGCAGCGCATACCACGCATCTCGCCGACGCACTTATACTCACCCCATGCGCCACTTCTCCCGGCTCCTTCGCCTCGCCTCTGCCTCCGCACTGATCGCACTCCTCGCCACGCAGCCCGCCTGGGGCTGGGGCTCGGACGGCCATCGCATGATCAACCGTCTCGCCGCCGAGTACCTGCCGCCCGACGTCCCCGCCTTCCTGCGCAACGGCAACGCGCTCGACACCCTCGAGTACCTCGGCCCCGAGCCCGACCGCTGGCGCAACAAAGCCGAGCAGGAGCTCTCCGACACGCAGGCCGCCGACCACTTCATCGACCTCGAATACTCCGACCTCATCTCGCCGCTGCCGCGCAAGCGCTACGACTTCATCCGCGACCTCGCCGCCATCCAGCTCATGCACCCCACGCTCCCGCTCACGCCGGAGAAGGTCGGCCTTCAGCCCTGGCAGGTCGAAGAGGTCTGGCAGCGCCTCAAGGTCGATCTCCGCGAGTACCGCAAGCTCGTCGCCGCCAACCAGGACACGCACCCGGTCCAGACCGCCATCCTCTTTGACGCCGGCTGGCTCGGCCACTACGTCGGCGACGGCTCCATGCCCCTGCACACCTCCATGCAGTACAACGGCTGGAACGGCCCCAACCCCAACCACTACACCACCGAGCACCACATCCACTCCCAGTTTGAGACCGCCTTCGTCTCCGCCAACATCAAACCCTCCGATGTCGCGCCGCTGGTCGCCGCCAGCAAGCCCCAGATCTACGCCGACGAGTGGGTCAGTTACCTCGACTACCTTCACCACACCCACACCTTCGTCGAGAAGGTCTATCAGCTCGACAAGGACAACGGCTTCATCGGCGCCGGTACTCCCGAAGCGAAAGCCTTCACCGAAGAACGCCTCGCCGCCGGCGCCATCGAACTCCGCAACCTCATCGACTCCGCCTGGGTCCACTCCGCCGACCCCGTCGAGGAATACCAGGGGAAGTAAGGCAGCTAACAGCCAACAGTTAACAGCCACCAGTTAGCGTCAGCCAGGGAAAGCCCTTTCGCTGTTCGCTGTTATCTGTTCGCTGTTAACTGTTCGCTGTTAACTTTCTTCTAGCCGCCCTCTCCAGCACCGGCCTCATCCCAAACGCGATCGCCGGCACCGCCACCGCGGCGAACGCCGCCCACACCACCAGCGCGTGCCACTCCCACACCCACAGCACTCTTGTAGTGGCCCACGGATGCAAGCGGGCCGCTGCCCACAACTCCTCGCGCCCCCACGGCAGCCGCGCCGTGCGGAACACCAACGACCCCAGCTTCACAAACACCGGAAACATCGCCAGCTCCACCGGATACATCACGTGGTTGCCCAGTTGCGACGCCGCCAGGTTCAGCCGGAACGCCGCCGCCAGCCCTAGCGCCAGCAGCGTCGTCGACCCCAGCAGCGGATTCACGCCCACCACCACGCCCACCGCCAGAGACCACGCCAGCCGCTCCGGCGTCGCGCCCATGCGCAACAACGCAAGCACCGGAATCACAATCCGTCGATGAATCCAACTGGCCACTCACCTCAGCATATCGCCACGAGGTGCCTGCATCTAATATCGTGAACATGGATCGACACAATCCGCTCCGACAATTAACCTTCCGCTCATAGAGCCCCTTCAGAAAATCACTCCGCTGCCCTGCTCCAAGGAACCCGCTCACCTTGTCTCTTCTCCGCAAGCTCTACCACGCAGCCGCCATCGCCCTGGCCTTCGCCTACTCGATGGCGGAGGTCGCCGTCCAGCGCCCGCGCACCCGCGCCGCGCGCGCCGCCTGGCTCAGCCGCCTCTGTAGCCGCCTGATGCGCAGCATGAACATGACCGTCTCCACCATTGGCCCCGTCCCCATGCACGGCGCGGTCATCAGCAATCACCTCAGCTACACGGATGTCCTTCTGCACTCCGCCTCGCGCCCGTGCGTCTTCGTCGCCAAGGCCGAGCTCCGCAAGACCCCCATTCTCGGCTGGTGCAGCATGATGTCGGGCACCGTCTACGTCTCCCGCGGCGCCGGCGGCAGCGCCGCACGCGCCGGTGAGGAGATGGCCGCGGGCTTCCGCGACGGCCTCCCCGTCGTCTTCTTTCCCGAAGGCACCACCGGCGTCGGCGACGAACCCACCCTGCCCTTCCGCAGCGGACTCCTGTCGCAGACCCTCGCCGCCGGAGCCCCCATCACCGCCGCCTTCGTGCGCTATCAACTCTCTGCCCGCGATCTCGCCCACGGCAAGACCGTGCGTCGCGACGTCGTCTGGGGTCCAGAGACCCTCCTCCAAAATATGTGGAAGCTCTTCGGCACCCGCAGCATGACCGGCACCATTGAATACGCCGCGCAGCCCATCGCCTTCTCTAACGCCGCCCTCACCGACCGCAAGCTCGCCGCCATCGAAGCCCGCGACGCCGTCGCAGCATTGGGCAAAGCATTAGGCAAGTAGTTCCCTCGCCGTTGCCTGTCTTCCTCCGCGCCCCTTTGCGTCCTCCGCGTTTGCCGTTGCCTTTCCTCTTATCTCGCAATCTCTATGCTCTAAGCTCTGAAAGACCCCCCTTCCGTCGTATCACGACCCAAATCCTGTCAAGCCCCCTCGGGCGACAAAACCTGCCTAACTGCCTCATCCTAAAGAGTTAAGAAATATCCAAAGCATGTCCTATAATTAGAATCCGCTTCGTTATAATTAAGACATAGGGTGAAGCAAGAGAACCACCCATAGCTGCGACCGGCACAAGCCGCTTGCGGCTTTTGTCTTTGGCTCAAAGCTCAACCGCTCGCAGCTGATCAGGGACCCGCCTTAACTCAAGACTCACCAACTCGTAACTCTAAACTCAACAAGACACGTTCTTCGCTGTTCGCTCTTGACTGTTCGCTGTTAACTTGTTTCTTTTGAATATTTTGCCTCTAAAATCTCTGGAATCAATATTTTGACCCCGGGGTCACCCGCTAAACCTCTGATTCCAGAGATTTTAGAAAAAGGGGGGGAGGGGTACCCCCCTACCCGCGCACAAAAATCGAACCTTCTACTTAACGTGTAACGGCCTCGCTCACGAGCCACTTAGTAAGCTCCAGTCCTCCCGCGAAGTTATCCTCGTCGAGCGGCGCCTTTCGTCCGTCGGTGTACTCGTTGTAGATCCACGGATCGACGTTCGCATACACCAGCCCTTTGCCTGCGTGCGCGACCGCCATGAACACATCGCTTCCGCCGTTGCCGTCCGGCTCACTTAGGATCGCCTTCGCCGCAGCCGAGACCGTGATGGTACACGTCTCCTTCATCACCGCCTTGTGCGCGTGGCGGAAGATTCCGCCGGTCCCCGCGGGAATCGCGACCACGGTGTTCTCGTAGCTGTCATTCAGCTCGCGGTTGCGCGTCACCGGATTGAAGTGGATGCCGAACCTGTCGCTCAGCAGGTCGAGATGCGTCTGGTCCGCGTGCTCGGAGTCGTTCTCCATCAGCACCAGAACGCCGCCGGACTTCACCCACGCCTCGATCGCCGCCGCGCTCGCGTCGTCCATATAGTGCAGGTTTGGGTTCAGCGCAGGAATGTCCGGCGAGACGATGACGTAAATCTCCACACCCTTCAGGTCTTCGGCGCGCGGAGCGTGGTCGAGCGCCTCGGTATGCATTCCATACTGCCGGAACATGTGGCCCCACGCCGAGTAGCCGCTGTTGGCCTCGTCGTTCCACTTGTAGTGGAAGAGCTGCGAGTTCCCCGCGGGCGTCTTGCGCTGCTGCGAATTGAACCACGCGTCGACCAGCACGGTCTTGCCGCGCGCCTTGCGGAACAGCTCTCCCGCGCGGCGATGCTGCGTCACCTCGCTCAGCGCCAGCAGGTACGCTCCAACGCCCTTGGCATCGTTGTCGCGTACCGGCTCGCTCAGGTAGTAGTCGTAGCTGCCGTCGCGGAACGGCTTGCCGCCCAGACCGCCGACCGAGACCGTTCCCGTGAGCGTTCCATCGGGCCTGACGAAGTGCTTCTGGATTCCCTCCCAGCCGCGCATCACGCTGTCCTCGCGCGCCGGTGGAAGCACGCCCAGGCGAATCCCCTTGGCCAGCGCATAGACGAACATGCAGCTCGCCGAGGCCTCCAGATAGTTGCCCTTCTGTCCGCCCTTGTCCATTACCTGCCACCACAGCCCGCTCTCCGCGTCCTGGTAGCGGGCAACGGCCAGCAGCGTTCGCCGCGTCACCGCTTCCAGTTCCGCACGCTGCGGATCGGTCGGCGGCATGCGCTCCAGCACGTCCACCAGCGCCATCGCGTACCAGCCCATGCCGCGGCCCCACGCCTCAGCGCTCAGCCCGGTCTGCTTGTCGGCCCACGCCATCTGCCTGGACTCGTCCCAGCCGTGCCGCAGCAGACCGCTTTGCTTGTCGCGCATCTTGGTGTCCATCAGCAGCAACTGGTTCGCCACCTCATCCATCGCTGCCTGGTCGTCGAAGCTCTTACCGTACATCTCCAGAAACGGCCCAGCCATATAAGCTCCGTCAAGCCACATCTGGTTCGGATAGATGCCCTTGTGCCAGTAACCGCCATCCGCGTTCTTGGGCTGCTGCTGCATCTGGTCATAGAGGAACTTCGCCGCCTTGTAGTAGCGGTCCTGCTGCAGCACGCGATACACCGTCATCACGCTGCGCCCCATCTCGATGTCGTCCAGCGTGTGCGCCTCCGCGGGAAACGCCGATCCGTCGCCCATGTGGATCACGCCATCCTTGTCCACGGACTGGTCAACTGCCGCCTTTACGTAGCTGAAGAGCCGGCCATCGCCGGTCACGCGCCACTCTGCGGTCACGCCGTCCAGCAGCGTGCCCTCTTCATAACCCCACGCTCCGGGATGCTTCGCGGTGTCCACCTTGCCATCGGGCCACTGCCGCAGCACGCGCTCCAGCACCGGATCGCTATCCGCGCTCTCGGCGGCCGGAGCCGCAGCGCCCGTAGGAACCTGCTCCACCGCAGTCTTCGCCGGCTCCGGTTGTGCCGGCTGCACCTGCGCCGCAACCGTCGCTGCGCACAGGGCCAGCATCACGCTCAGGCTACACTTCGCTGCTATCTGCATGCGCATACCTCAACGCACACAGAATACGCGACGAAGCAGCTCCGTGACCGCTCTCTGAGCCCTGAACCCTGACCCCTGTCCCTACTGGCACTGCAACGCGGTCCACACCGGCGCAGCCGTTCCCGACGCCCCGCTGATCTGGTAGTCGATGAACTGTCCCGGCGCCACGACGACTGATCCTGTTGCGAGACAACTACTGTTCGATGCCACCGAAGAACACACCAGCGTCGACGACGTCATCAACCCCGGAGCGCCCGTTCGCAGCGTCACCGTAATCGTGCCCGACTGCAGCGAGTACACATTCAACTGCGTCGCCGTGCAGCCCAGCGGAACCCAGGCCAGAACTCCCGTCGTCGACGTCGTTCCGTTCTCGTTGGTGTAGACATTGGGCGAGTTCACCGCATAGTACATGCCGCTGCTGCCAGTCACCGCATGAAACACCGCCGTAAAGATGCCACTCGCCGATCCACTGCCCGATCCTCCACTTCCTGACGCTCCGGTCGCCCCAGTCACTCCCTGCGGAATCCCGAAGTTCAGCACCGCCGACTGCGAAGTCCCGCTGTTGGTCACCGTCGCCGAACTTCCTGCTGCCAGCGTCGTCACCGTCCCCACGCTCACCGTCGCCGCCGCGCCCGTCGGTCCCGCGCCGCCGGCTGCAGCCAGCACCGACCACGACGTTGAACTCACATCCGGCTCCGCATTGTTGTTCGCCGCGATCGCAATGTACGTCGAGCCCGAATACGTCACCGCATCATTGATGGCATAGTGCGTCGCGGAACTCCACGCGCTGCGGAAGTTGATCCCCGCCGCGCCGTTCGCACCCGTCGAACCCGTTGGCCCCGTCGCTCCAGTGGCGCCCGCGGACCCTGCAACTCCCTGTGGTCCAGTGGCGCCGACAGGCCCAGCCACTCCCTGCGCTCCCGCCGACCCCGCAACTCCCTGCGGCCCTGTCGCTCCTACTGCTCCCGCAACACCGGCTGTTCCGGTCAGGCCTTGCGCGCCCGCTGGCCCCTGTGGTCCCGTCGCGCCCTGTACTCCCTGTGGTCCGGCAACGCCCTGCACACCCTGCGCGCCCGTCGGCCCAACGATCCCCTGAACTCCCTGCGGCCCCGTCGGTCCACTCGCGCCCTGCGCCGCCACCACCGACCACGAAGCCGGCGACTCATCCGGTTCCTGCGCTGCATTGCCCGCAATCAGCGACACATAACTCGCGCCTCCATAACTCACCACATCGCCCAGCGCATAGTTCGTCACCGAGTTATACGCCCCCTGCCACACCAGCCCTGCCGAGCCCGTCGTTCCCGTCGCGCCGGTTGCGCCTGCAACTCCGCTGACTCCGCTAGCACCCACCGGCCCTGCTGGCCCCTGCAATCCCGTCGGCCCGGTCACTCCAGCAATCCCCTGCGCGCCCGCTTGTCCGGCGTCCCCTTGCGGCCCGGTCGGTCCCTGCGCGCCCACGGCTCCGGCGGGTCCGGTTACACCCTGCGCTCCGGCGGGCCCCTGGATTCCGGTCGCCCCAACAGGTCCAGCTGGCCCAGCCGCTCCCACCTCGCCTTGGATTCCCTGCGGCCCCGTCGGTCCGGCCACACCCTGAACTCCCTGCGGCCCTGTCGGCCCCAGGGGTCCCGCAACTCCCTGTGCTCCGGACGGCCCAGCGGATCCGGTCGCGCCAGTCGGTCCCGCGGGTCCCGCATAACCCGCCGGCCCCTCGAATCCCGTTGCACCGATCGGCCCGGTCGCTCCCACCGAGCCTGCGGCTGCCAACACGCTCCAGTACACCGGGCTCACATCCGGCTCACGCCCTGTATTCGCCGCGATGGCAATATAGCTCGCACCGCCATAGCTCACCGCATCCCCCACCGAATACGCCTGCGCCACCAACCACTCGCCCGCGAAGTTCACCGGAGGCCCCTGCGCTCCCGTCGCTCCTGTTGCCCCCGTCGCTCCAGCCACTCCTGCGGCACCCGCAACTCCCTGCGCGCCGGTCGCCCCCGGGCTGCCCGCCGCCGCCACCTGCGCCCAGTAAGCCGGACTCAAACCCGGCGTCTGCCCAAAGTTCCCCGTCACCAGCGACACCCAGCTCGATCCGCCATAGCTCACGACGTCGCCCGCAAAATATCCGTTCGGCGAACTGTACGTCCCCTGCCACACCAATCCCGGCGAGCCTGTGACTCCGGTCGCCCCGGTCGCGCCCAACGCGCCCGCAATTCCCTGAACTCCCTGCGCGCCCGTGACACCCACCAGTCCCTGCGCGCCTGTCGCACCCGTCGCGCCCACCGCTCCACTCGCGGCAAACATCGCCCACGCCTGCGGGCTCTGGTCAGGAGTATTGCCGTGATTGCCCGCGATCAACGACACCCAACCCGCTCCCTGCCACAGCACACCATCGCCCGCACCATAGTTCACCGTTGAGTCATAGGCTCCGATGAAGTTCAACCCCACCGGCCCCTGCGCACCCGTCGCGCCCGCCGCGCCCTGCGACCCCGTTGGCCCCGTCACACCAGGAATCCCCTGCGCACCCGCCTGCCCCGCCGTGCCCTGCAATCCCTGTGGCCCTGCCGGCCCTACCGCTCCATTCGCTCCCGTCAGTCCCTGAGCTCCCGCAGGCCCCTGCGGCCCGGTCGCGCCTTGAACTCCCTGAACTCCCTGCGGCCCCGCCGGTCCCACTCCGCCGGTCGCGCCCGTCGCGCCAATTGGTCCCACCGGTCCCGCCGAGCCCACCGCTCCATTCGAAGCCAACAGCGACCAGTACGCCGGGCTCAGACTTGGCGTCTGTCCCACGTTGAACCCCACCAGCGAGACATAACTCGCTCCCTGCCATCCCACCACATCTCCCAGCGCATAGTTCGTCGTTGAGGTGTAGCCACCCCGCCACACGAGACCCGCAGTCCCCGTGGCTCCGGTCGCGCCTGTAACTCCCGGCGCTCCATTCGTCCCACTCGCTCCCGCCGCGCCCACGGGCCCCGTCGCCCCGGTCGCTCCGGTGGCTCCGCTCGCGCCCGCCACTCCGCTGGCCGCAAACATCGCCCAAGCTGTCGGGCTCAGGCTGGGAGTATTCCCATGATTGCTCGCCATCAAAGAAACCCAACCCGCGCCCTGCCACGAGACCCCATCACCCGCGGCATAGTTCACCGTCGAATCATACGGGCCGATGAAGTTCAGTCCCACCGGCCCCTGCACACCCTGCACCCCCGCCGGCCCCTGCAACCCGGTCGCTCCTGTCGCTCCCGGAATCCCCTGCGCTCCAGCCTGCCCCGCCGTTCCCTGTAGACCCTGTGGTCCGGCCGGCCCCACCGCCCCGTTGGCTCCCGTCAGACCCTGCGCTCCCGCTGGGCCTTGAATCCCGGTCGGACCTTGAACTCCCTGACCTCCCTGCGGCCCCGCTGGCCCAACTCCACCCGTCGCTCCCGTCGCGCCAACCGGCCCCGCCGGCCCCGCCGAGCCCACCGCTCCGTTCGCCGCCAGCAACGACCAATACGCCGGGCTCAGACTCGGCGTCTGCCCCACGTTAAAGACCACCAGCGAGACATAACTCGCACCCTGCCAGCTCACCACATCACCCAGCGCATAGTTCGTCGTTGAGGTGTATGCACCCTGCCACACCAACCCCGCCGTTCCCGTGGCTCCGGTAGCCCCTGTAGCTCCATCGGTCCCATTCGTTCCACTCACTCCCGCCGCGCCCACCGGCCCCGTCGCCCCGGTCGCTCCCGTTGCGCCGCTCGCGCCTATCCCTCCACTCGCCGCAAACATCGCCCACGCCTGCGGGCTCAGGCTCGGAGTATTCCCATGGTTGCTCGCCATCAACGACACCCACCCCGCGCCCTGCCACGAAACTCCATCGCCCGCCGCATAGTTCGCCGTTGAGTCGTAGGCGCCGATAAAGTTCAGCCCTACCGGCCCCTGCACACCTTGTACCCCTGCCGGCCCCTGCAATCCCGTCGCTCCAGTCGCGCCCGGAATTCCCTGCGCTCCCGCCTGCCCTGCTATCCCCTGCGCTCCCGTCGGACCCGGAGGCCCCACCGACCCGGCCGGCCCCACTACCCCTGTTGCTCCCGTAGGCCCCGCTGCTCCGGTCGCTCCCGCCAACCCCTGCGGCCCCTGCGCGGTCAGCAGCCCCCAATATGCTGGACTGAGGGATGGCGTCTGCCCGGCATTGAACGCCACCAGCGAAACATAACTGGCACCTTGCCAGATCACCACATCGCCCAGCGCATAGTTCGTAGTCGAGCTGTAAGTACCTTGATAAGTCAGCCCCGCCGGCCCCATCGGACCTGTCGCGCCGGTTGCTCCCGTAGCGCCCGGCACCGCGATCCCCACTCCCGTCGCTCCCGCGACTCCCTGAACGCCCTGCGGCCCCTGAGCCCCGGTGGCCCCGGTCGCTCCATTCGCTCCAGCCACGCCCGCAAGTCCCTGCGCTCCGGTCGCACCAGTAGCTCCCACCAAACCCGCGGCCCCCGTAGCGCCCGTCGCCCCAGCAACTCCCTGCGGCCCCTGCACTCCGGGAAGCCCCTGCAACCCCATCGATCCAGTCGCTCCGGTGGCCCCAGTAGCACCCGTGGCCCCGGTCGCTCCCACAACACCCACCGTCCCCGAGCCCCCCGCCGCCAGCGCGATCTCCAGCACCGGCTCGTGACTGGTCTGGTCGCTCTCCTTACTGTCGAACTGCACCACCGTTCCCGCCGCGCCCACCAGCGCCAGCCCATCGTTTGCCGCCGCGCCACTCACCCACGCCTGCACCGCCGACGTCACATCGAAGGTCACGAACTCCTGCGCCGCGCTCACCTGCGACGTCTGCACCACCCCGCCCAGCGTAGGCAGCGTGGCATATGTCACCGAGCCCTCAGTCCACGCTCCACCGACCGTCTGCACCTGCACCGCGCCGGGTGCGTCCGCCCGATTGCAGAACACCCGGAGCGTCGCCCGCGTAACCTGCGCGGCAGTCGTCCCCGCCGGCAGCACGCTCAGGTCGAACTGCACTAGCGCGGTGTACCCGCCACCCACATTCAGATTGCTCAGCGAGCCCGCATTGACCGTCGGCTGTGCGCTGGAGACATGCGCGTCCCCCACCAGCGTCGCCTGCTGCGCATGCAGCATCGCACTCGCCAGCACCAGGCACGCCAGCCCACGCCGCAGCCTCCCCCTCTGTTGGAGATCGCCCCTCAAAACAGCCATCCTTGGACAACGATTCAATCTCTACAGTGCACGTCGCCGGTGGCCTCGTACGGGCAACTCGGTACGCAGGAATCTTAGACCCTGAGAAGTTCCACCTTTTTAATCGTCACATCTGAAAAATGCAAGAGCTTTCCCCGGCCTACATCCTGTTTTCTAATCCGTACTCCCTATTCCCTACTGCCTGTTCTATCCTTCTCCGCATGTCTGACCCGCTGCTCAACACCCCCGGCCACCTCGCCTCGCCCGACAAGCTCGTGAACCTGCCGCGTCTGCTCACCGCCTTCTACGCCAACCACCCCGACCCCGAAAACCCCGCGCAGCGCGTGAGCTTCGGAACCTCAGGCCATCGCGGCTCGTCGCTCGCATCGAGCTTCAACTACGCGCACATCCTCGCCATCACCCAGGCCATCGTCGAGTACCGCGCCAAGGAAAGCACCACCGGCCCGCTCTTTCTCGCCATGGACACCCACGCGCTCTCCGAGCCCGCCTTCACCACCGCACTCGAAGTCCTCGCCGCCAACGGCGTCACCACATTCATCGATAGCGCCTGCGGCCAACCGGGAAACGCCCTCGGCTACACGCCCACCCCCGCACTCTCGCACGCCATCCTTACCTACAACACAGGCCGCTCTAAAGATCTTGCCGACGGCATCGTCATCACTCCCTCCCACAACCCGCCCGAGGACGGCGGCTTTAAGTACAACCCCACCAACGGCGGCCCCGCCGACACCACCGCCACGAAGTGGATCCAGGACCGCGCTAACGAACTCATCGCCGCAAAATTGCAAGGCGTCAAACGCCTCAGTTACGCCAAGGCCCTCGCCGCGCCCACCACCCAGCGCCACGACTACATCACCGCCTACGTCGCCGACCTCGCCAACGTCATCGACTTCGCGCCGCTCGCCAACACCACCCTCAAGCTCGCCGTCGACCCCCTCGGCGGAGCCGGCGTCGCCTACTGGCCGCGGATCTTCGACCACTACCAACTCGACGTCACCGTCCTAAACCCCTACGTCGATCCCACCTTCCGCTTCATGACCCTCGACTGGGACGGCAAAATCCGCATGGACTGCTCCTCGCCCTTCGCCATGGCGAGCATGATCAAGAACAAGGACCTCTACGATGTCGCCTGGGCCTGCGACACCGACCACGACCGCCACGGCATCGTCACCCGCACCGCCGGCCTGCTCAACCCCAACCACTACCTCTCCGTCTGCATCCAGTACCTCTTCACCCACCGCCCCGAGTGGTCCGTCAAAGTCGGCATCGGCAAGACGCTCGTCTCGTCCAGCATCATTGACCGCGTCGCCAAAGGCCTGAACCGTCCGCTGCTCGAAGTCCCGGTCGGCTTCAAGTGGTTCGTCGACGGATTAATCGACGGGTCGTTAGGTTTTGTGGGGGAGGAGTCCGCCGGCGCGACCTTCCTGCGCCGCAATGGTCGCGTCTGGACCACCGACAAGGACGGCCTCATCCCCGGCCTGCTCGCCGCCGAGATGACAGCGGTGACCGGCAAAGACCCCGGCCAGTTCTACGCCGACCTCACCGCAAAATACGGCTCGCCCGTCTACCAGCGCATCGACGCCGCCGCCACCAAAGAAGAAAAATCCAAGCTCGCCAAACTCTCACCGTCACAAGTCACGGCCAAAGACCTCGCCGGCGAACCCATCACGGCCATCCTCACCGAAGCCCCCGGCAACCACGCCCCCATCGGCGGCCTCAAGGTCACCACCGAAAACGGCTGGTTCGCCGCACGCCCCTCCGGCACCGAAGACGTCTACAAGATCTACGCCGAAAGCTTCTTGGGCGAAACCCACCTCAAACAAATCCAAACCGAAGCGAAAGCGTTAGTCGCCAAAGCCATCGCCTGAACCAAGACCGAAGAATCAGCTTGGCTTGCCGTCGCATCTGCGCTACCCTTCTTCCGTTCCCGCCGAACCCAAAATCAGGAGCCCGCACGTGAAGAAACTCCTCCGCATTCTGCTCAACATCGTCGTCGTGGTCGCGATCATCGCCCTCGGCGCCTACGTCGACGGCACGACCCTGCCGGTGAACCACACCACCACGGTCACCCGCACCATCAACGCTCCGCCGGAGAAGGTCTTCGCGCAGATCACCAACATCGCCGCCGGCGCCTCATGGCGGCCCGAGGTTAAGTCCGTCAAGGTGCTGGCCCCTCAGAACAGCCCCAGCGGCCCGCAGGATCACTGGGTGGAAGACCTCGGCCACGGCCAGACTATGACCTTTCTGGCCACCAAGACCGCGCCGCCCGCCTGGCCCGCCGAGACAGGCGTCCGCGAGGTGCTGCTGGATGTCCCCGGCGCCAGCTACGGCGGCACTTGGACCTACCAGCTCTCGCCCGGCCCCACCCCCGGCACCACGACACTGGCCATCACCGAAGACGGCTACATCGAGCCGCCGCTCTACCGCTTCATGATGCACCACATCTTCGGCATGACCCACAACCTGGACGCCTACCAGAAGGACATCGCCAACGTCTTCAAATCCTGACGACAGCGTGCCTTTCAGCACGAAAATCCGGCCTTGACACCGTTCGCCATCGCCTTTAGTCTCAAAGCTTGATGAAGCAGACCCTCCATACCGCTGCCTGTTGCTGCATGTGTTGTCCCATGCTGCGCTGTTGCGCCGGTGTCTGTCTGCTCTAAGCGAAAACAAAACTTTTCGACTTTCAGCTCAAACACCCACGCACAGCCCACCGTCAGCGTGGGTTTTCTGCTTTCTGAGCCCACATCTCCCTCACATCCAGACATTCATCGCAGGAGTTTCAGATGCCCCGCAGCATTTCAAACAGCAAGCAGTCACTTCCGCACAGCAAGCTGGCCTTCAATGTAGACGCCGCTGCCATCGCCATTGCCCTGGTCTTTGCCGCACTGGTTCGCCTCAACATCATCCATCACATCGGCTGGTAGACGGCGCTTTCGCCGCTCGCTGCTGACTGTTCCCGATAACGATCCTTCTTGTCCGCCCAGACCATCTCGCTGCCTGCCGCTGCGGCTCGCCCCTCGCGCCCGCAGCAGTTCCTCGCGCTGCTCCCGGGAACACTGCTGCTCTTCGCCATCGGCATCGCCGGAAAAGGCCTGGAGTCGCTCGGTGTCTATCTCGGCCAGCGCCACATACCCTTTCCGCACGTCGAGTACGTCCTGTGGGCCATCATCCTCGGCCTGATCATCTCCAACTTCCTCAGCATGCCACGTATCTTCCGCCCCGGCATCGCCACCTATGAACTCTGGCTTAAGCTCGGCATCGTCCTGGTTGCCGCCAAGTTCGTCCTCAGCGACCTGCTGCGCATCGGCGGCATGAGCCTGGTGCTGGTCTTCATCGAGCTCGTCCTGTCCCTCAGCGTCATGACGCTGCTCGGC
>Ga0302278_10004206_pt1 | contig 15007 bp, 10 predicted proteins | sample III_Bog_N3_2_FD_194543 | JGI IMG/M metagenome (GOLD analysis project Ga0302278, IMG submission 194543) | Peat permafrost microbial communities from Stordalen Mire near Abisko, Sweden - III_Bog_N3_2 | ecosystem: Environmental > Terrestrial > Soil > Wetlands > Peat | place: Sweden: Abisko... | reverse complement strand
CGCCTAGGGCGATAAGGCCTTTCTCAGCGAATTGGTAATGCGAAGAGGAGCTATTGAAAAAGTACTGATCGAAGCCACCGTTGTTGACCTCTAACTGCAATAAGCCAACGGCGTAATAGAGCTTTTCATGCTCGGACAGCGCGTCGAAGCCATTCGGCGAAATGTGAACCCTTTCGACAAGAGAACGCCAATGACTGCGAAAAGGGTGGACGCGCTCATCCTCGCGTTCCTCTGCAGCGCGGAGCTTTGAGTTCTCAATGCTCTGTCTATATCCCCCTTTGCAAGGCATGCACAGGCCGTTTGTTCTGGCTGCCGTTCTCGTAAGGATGAGTGCGCCGCAAATCGTGCAAGGCAATTTGTCGCTCATAGCAAAAGAGAATAGCGCACGAGACGAGCCTGGGCGAATCATCGACGCACTCATCACCCCTGGCCAGCCAGTTCCAGTCAATCTGACGCAGATCTATTAACAGCCCAACCGGAAATCACTCCGCCGGCGCAATAGGCTTAGCCGGCGGCGTTAGCACGAATCCCTTCCGCACCAGCGCGAACCCCGCCTGCGGCAATTCGGCTTGCAATAACTGATTCTCAGGCCCGGAAAAAAGATCGGTATTGGCTCCGGCGATGGTAGCCACAAGGTGATGGACGACCACCGGCTTGCCGTCGAGCGCACCCTGCTGATCGGCATAGGTAGCCAGCGTTACCGGCTCAACGGACCCTGCATTCTTGGGCAGAATCGCCCACAGGTCGCGATTGTTCTGGGTCACCGCCAGGGTAAGCAGCGTCTCAAGCGCACCCGGATCAAAGTCAGCCAGAAAGACCGCCCCCGGGTGCCCCGCCAGCCGCGTGGTTGTGCTGCGGCCGTTGGCTGAAATGTTCAGCAATAGCTGCGCATCGTCAGGCTTGCAAACCGCATTCACCGCCGAGCCGTTCACAGTGGCGCTCAACTGCACATGCACCAGGTTGTTGCCCGGGCTAAGCCGCTCAGTCTTCGACAGCGCGTAGTCGAGCCCCTGCATGGCGACTTTGACCATCGATGTCGAATCGTAGCCGTCCTTTGTCGACGTCACACTGAACGAGGCTGTGCCGATGTCGTGGCCGTTCTGGGCCACCATAAACTCGCCCGACTGGGCGTGCAGCCCGGCCGCGACCATCAAAACCAAAGCAAAGTAAACTGGGTTGCGCATCACTACTCTCTTACTACTTGTTAATTAGACACGAAAGCGCGATAACTGTTGCAAATGGGATGAAACTCCGCTCCCGCCGCCCCGTATCAGGCATTGCGACGCAGAAACCCAACCCAGCCAGCGGGAAGAGAGTGGCGCATTTTTTTAATCCCATTGACTTTGACTGTTGCGAAATATGGGTATACTCCTTGCGCAGGAGGTCTGAATCATGCCCAAACCCCACAAGCATTCGCCCCAGCCTTCAAAAAAGAAACCGAGCCCCAGGGCGAGCGGCGACCCAACATTCTCGCAACCCGTTCCTTCAGCCGATCCGACAAGCTTCAAAGATCCCGTGACAGATGCAAAACAGCAGGATGTTGCCGGAGTGCTGGCAGTGCCGCAACCCGCCATCGCGGCAGCCGAGCCGACTTTAACGCTGGCCCAGGTTTATGGCAGCCAGGGCGCGGCCATCCAAAGCAAGCTCCAGGCGGCGGGGCAGGTTGTATTCCATTGCGTGGGAGATACGGGCAGCGCTAGTGGCCCCGGAACGCAGAACCTGGTAGCCGACAAAATGGTGTCGGATTTCAACGAAGCCAGCGCCGCCGATATCCCATCGTTTTATTACCATCTCGGGGATATTGTGTACTACTTCGGCGAGGGCGAGTACTACTACGACCAGTTCTACGAGCCCTACAGAAACTATCCCGCCCCGATCCTGGGAATTCCCGGAAACCACGATGGCATTGTTTATCCCAACGACACGGCAACCACACTTGAAGCGTACCTGCGCAATTTCTGCGGTTCCACTGCGTCTCCCGCACCCGACGCGGCCGGCCTGGTGCGGACGACGATGATTCAACCCGCCGTCTACTACACGTTTGACGCGCCGTACGTCCGCATTCTGGGTTTGTACAGCAACGTGCTTGAAGACCCCGGCGTCATTTCCGATCAGAACGGCACCTATCCTTCGCTTGACAAGCGCCAGCTCACTTTTCTGCAGACCGCGCTTGCACGAGTGAAGAGCGAAAACTACACGGGCGCGTTGATCATTGCCATGCACCACCCACCGTTTACGGGCGGTGGCGACCATGGTGGCAGCCCTCTGATGCTGGCGGACATTGACAACGCCTGCAAAGCGGCGGGAGTCTGGCCCCATGCTGTGCTTTCGGGGCACGCGCATAACTACCAGCGCTATGCCAGGGCCGTAAATGGTTATCAAACGCCGTATGTCGTGGCGGGATGCGGAGGACACTCGCCCTTGAGCAAGATGCGGTCAACGGTACGCACTCCGTATCCGATTGACAGCACGCTGACGCTCGAAAGCTACGACGATACGGATTTCGGCTATCTGCGCATCGTGGTCAATGCCACAACTCTGCGGATTGAGTTTCACCCGCAATCGGATGGAGGCACAACCAAGACACCCGATGATGCGGTAACGATCAACCTCGCAAATCGCGCGGTAAGTTAGAGGCGCAGGAAGCGGAAACAAAACACCCTCCACGCGGATTCCGATTGCGAGGAGGGTGACTTCTGAGATGGGTTGGGATGGAATTCCGATCCCGCACCCCAGGCGCAATCACAAACATGCGCCCGGGGGGCGGCAAGCAACGCCGAATCGGTCATTCACCGCAACGAAATCAGTTTCTGATATCTGGCCTCCTGCGCCTGTATCCGGCTGTTATCTGACCTTTGCGGGAAGGACAAGCCGTGGAAGCGCGGACCGAAGTTGTTTGGCACGTTGCACGGCTGCCCGAATCCAGAGGGTCCGGGACGTGTCGGTTGATCGCTGACCAGCCATGACGATGAGTCGCACACGATGGTTCCGCCAACATTTGAGGCAAACGTCGCGCTGGATATATCGACGCTGGAATTATCGAGTTCGAGGATGCCCGGGCCGCCATTCTGCGAAATTTGGCCGCCGCGAACAAAGGCTTCAGAGTTGCCGTCCACGCGGACACCTGCTCGCGTGGGGTAGGTCGACTCAGGGCCGGTGGCATTGTTGCTTATCTGGTCGTCGCCATTGATAAGAACCTGGCTGTGACCGAACACATCGACCCCTGCGTCAGGTTCGTTGGTAATTTGAACACCATTCCAAAGAGTAAGCTGGCTGCCCATTCCAACGTAGACGCCGACAGGGCCGTTCCCCTCGATTACATTTGTCTGCCAGGGTCCGGTGCTGCCCGGCGCCGAACCACTGAGGCTCATTTCGGAGCCTTCGTTAACATCAACACCACCGGCCTGATTACCCGAGATCACATCGGGTCCGGCTGCAAGGTTCCACACGTAGAGCACCGCGCGCGCATGTCCCTGTAACTGAATGCCATATCCGGCTGCATCGCCTGTCAATTGAGGGGCCGGGGCACAGGACGACTTATTGTTGCTGATGATCAGGTTGCCGTTTGCGTTCATCTCGCCGTCCTGTAGCTCGATGCCGTTGCACGCATTATTGCTGATGTTGATCGGCCCGGCGGATCCGTCGAAACCAATATCCCCAGCGCCGCTTGCGTTAATCCCGTTACTGCCGTTGTTATTAAAGGTCCCTGTATTCTGCACAAACACAGTCGAGTCTGAAATGTTCAAACCGAAGTTGACGTTGTTGCTGCTGGCGCAAGCGTCCAGCGCTACGTTGGAGCTGTTAGAGATGCTGATTCCGTTCCCCGTCGATCCCGTGACATTCAATCCGTAAAGAAACAGGTTCTGCATGCCATTGATGGTCAGGCTGCCCTGCAGAAGCGCGGTTTGTCCCCAGGGCGCGCCAATCCACAGGTTGTCGAGTCCGCCGATTGTTACGTTCTCAGTACAGGGGCCGGTAATCTGTACCACCGCACCGTTGGTGAGAAGCGGAACTACGGAGTTGATGGTGGTATACGCGCCAGGCGTATTACCGGTGCAGTCGACCACAAATTGGCCGAAGGCGCGCGAGGGACCAAGCACGGATAGCGCGATTCCGCAAAGAAGAATGGGAAGACCAAGTCTCCTGGTTAGCATTAAGAGCTCCTTTTAGGCGACGCAAAGCGTCTGTATCTTGGGGACGCCTCAGCATACGCCTACGAGGCTGCAAATGAATACGGCCGACTCAGTGTGAGCCGGCCGTATGGAATATTCTGCGGTTTTCCACCCACCTTTGATCCGCATCGTTTAACCACAAAAACGATGGGCGGCGCGAAGCACGCAAACCTCGCGCGCACGCACCGCCCATCGTCAAGCACAATCTAGCTGAAGGCTGAGAGCTGAAAGCTGTTGTTAGCCCTTAGCCATAGCGAACCGCTTGTTAACCTCTTCCCAGTTCACAACGTTCCACCAGGCCGCCAGGTAATCGGGGCGCTTGTTCTGGTACTTCAGGTAGTAGGCGTGCTCCCAAACGTCGTTGCCGAGGATGGGGTACAGCCCCTGCGAGAGCGGCGAATCCTGGTTGGGAGTGGTAATCACCTTCAACTTGCCGCCGGTAAACACCAGCCAGCCCCAGCCGGAGCCGAACTGCTTGGCGGTGGTCTCGTTGAAGGTCTTTTTGAAGGCTTCAAAGTCGCCGAAGTCGGCGGTGATTTGCGCGGCGATTGCGCCGGTGGGGTTGCCGCCAATGCCGGCAGATCCGGCCGGACCCATCAGCTTCCAGAACGCGGTGTGGTTTGAGTGCCCGCCACCGTTGTTGCGGACAACGCCGCGAATGTCTTCGGGAATCGCGGCCAGGTCCTTGATGAGGTCGTCGACCGACTTCGCGGCCAGGTCGGGGTGGTTTGCCAGCGCGCCGTTCACATTGTTGATGTACGCCTGGTGGTGCTTGTCGTGGTGCAGCTTCATGGTTTCCGCATCAATATAAGGCTCAAGTGCGGAGTAGTCGTAGGGAAGCGGTGCGAGTTCGTATGCCATAAGGGGAATTCTCCTCAGATCAGATTGTAGCGGTTAGGGGTGGACCATCCGGCGGCCCAGACATTCAAGAATAATCAACATCTTACGTCAGCAACGACACAATCCCTTCGATGCCGCCCCGTTTGGCCCGGGTGCGAAAAAATTACCAATTCCCAATCTTCGCCTCACTGTGAGAGAAATTAGTATCTTTGCCATGGCGCGGAGCGTCCTACGTTTCGGGGGTTGAATCAAAATCTCCGCAGTCCGAACCTGAACAGGCCGAGCTTTCCCGTTTCACCCGGTCAAAACCAGACTCGGTCAACCCGGCCACCGTTAATTCATTGAAGGCTGCGTAAGCATTGTCCGGTAAAGCGCGCCGTAGGCGCAGTGGTTGTTAGCCCCGCGCTTTAGCGTGGGGAAAGGGATGCACAATACGACGGCGGAGTCCCGTAGGGACGGCGCAAGAACGTTTCATTTGCAGGGACCAAAAGCCTATGAGCGAACAACCTGTGTACAGATGCCTCACCCAGCAGGGCGAGGCATTCGGCGGGCCCGGCATGCAGCCTCGCTGGACCTCGAGCGTTAAAGACGCGGTGGGCACGGCCTACGCGGCCTCAAGCCGCATCTGGTTCACCTGCTCCCACGGTATTCTCAACGAGATTTACCACCCCACCATCGACCGCGCCCAGGTGCGCGACATGGAGTTCCTGGTCACCGACGGGGAGACCTTTGCCCACGAAGAAAAGCGCGACCTGATCTCGGAGTTCGAATACATCCACACTGAGGCACTCGGGGTCCGCTACATCAACCGCGATCCCGAAGGCCGCTATGCCTTGATCAAAGAGATCATCTGCGATCCGCACCACTCCGTGGTGCTGCAGCGGATTCGGCTTGAGGGGCATGCCGAACTGATGCCGCGACTGAAGGTCTTCGCGCTGCTGGCGCCGCACCTGAATGGCGGAGGAGCAGGCAACACGGCCTGGGCGGTGGACCTGGCCGGCCACAAGGTTCTGCTGGCGTGGAAAGACGAGTGGTCCCTGATGATGGCGGCGAGTTGCGGCTTCTCTCACGTGAGCTGCGGCTTTGTGGGCTTCAGCGATGGTTGGCGCGACCTGATGCAGGGCTTCAAGATGGATTGGGAGTTCGGCACGGCTACCAATGGCAATATTTCCGTGATGGGCCAGATCAACCTTGCCGGCTGCGGCATTCCAGACAACGTGGTGCAGGCGGACGAATATGCCGCCAAGTTGACCGAAAGCACCAATGGGTTGGCAGCATATGAATTTACCGTCGCCATTGGCATTGGCGCAGGCCACCACACCGCAGCGCAAAAGACACTGGGCGCACTTAGCACTTCTTACGACGACATGCGAAAGAGGTTCATTGACCAGTGGCACCGCGCGGCCAACCCGGAGTGGCTCGCCGCCAAAGCCATGGACGGCGGCAAGCTGATGCGCGCCAGCCACAACGTGCTGCTGGCCCATGAAGACAAAACATACAGCGGTGCGTTTGTTGCTTCGCTGTCGATACCCTGGGGCCAGGCCAAAGGTGACGATGACCTGGGCGGCTACCACCTGGTATGGACCCGAGACATGGTGCAGACCGCAACCGCTCTGCTGGCCTGCGGCCGCGCTGAAACCGCCCGGCGCGCCCTGGTGTACCTCGCCTGTACCCAGCAGCCCGACGGCGGCTTTGCGCAGAACTTCTGGATCGACGGCACGCCCTACTGGAGCGGTAAGCAGCTCGACGAAGTTGCCTTCCCGATTATTCTTGCGTGGCGACTGTGGAAGGCCGGCGCACTCGGGAATCTTGAGAATTTTGCCTTTGCCGAGCGCGCCGCCGGTTACCTGGTCCGCAACGCTCCCATCACCCACCAGGAGCGTTGGGAAGAGAATTCCGGCTACTCGCCTTCGACGCTCGCGGTTGTGATCACTGGGTTGATTTGCGCAGCCGACATAGCCCGCGCACATGATTCCGACGAGCTGGCAGTTTTTCTTGAGGAGTTTGCAGACTGGATCGAAGGCCACCTTGAAGATTGGACGGTGACCAAGAACGGCGTTCTGCTGCCCGAAATCAAACGGCACTACATGCGCATTCGCCCGCCGGAGTGCGGCGAAGCCTATGCCCACGAGGCCTGCGGCACCGAGACCATCCGGCTTGCCAATCGCCCTCCCGGCACGCCTTACGAATTCCAGGCGCGCGAGATTATCGATGCCGGGTTCCTCGAGCTTGTCCGTTACGGCGTTCGCCGTGCCGACGACCCGCTGATGATTGACTCGCTGAAAGTGGTGGACGCCGTTTTGAAGCGCGATCTGCCGACGGGCGTCGGCTGGCTGCGCTACAACAACGACGGATACGGCCAGCGTCCCGATGGCGGCCCGTTCAAGGGCTGGGGACAGGGGCGCGTGTGGCCGCTGCTGGGCGGCGAGCGCGCTCATTATGAGCTTGCCGCGGGCAACGATATAGATTCGTTGATCGCCACCTACGAAAAGCTGGCGACCGACGGCCAGATGATGCCGGAGCAGGTGTGGGACGAGGCCGACCGCCCCGAACGCCACCTGAAGTTTGGCAGGCCCGCAGGGTCCGCAGTTCCGCTGGTGTGGGCTCATGCCGAGTACCTCAAACTGCTGCGCTCGGCCGTCGACGGCAAGGTGTTTGACCGCATCGACACCGTTTATGATCGCTACTCCAATCCCAAGGGCCGCGGCCCCGTGAATCACAACCTCGAAATCTACACCCGGCAGCGACCCATCCAGAGCATGAATGCCGGGCGGACCCTGCGCATCCTCGACGACAAATATTTTGAAGTGTTGTGGACGTGGGATGGCTGGCAAACCAAACAGACCGCCGACAGCCGCGGAATAGGCAGCGCCGGCTTCAGCATCGACATTGCGCCCCAACCCGGCGCAACCACGCTCGAATGGACCCTCCACTGGCCTGAGCCCAACACCTGGCTTGGTTACAATGTGAAGGTCAAGATTGACGCCGCCACATAAGGCATCAAACGCCGCGCAGAATCGGGCTATTTTCCTAATTGCGTTTCCTAATTGCGCATCGCGCTCCAACCGAAAGGACGAGTCTTAAAAGCCATTATGAGTTCCAGCATTCAATCGCTCTCACTCGATCAGCTTTCCATCGACACGCTCCGCCTGCTCGCCGTCGACGCCGTTGAAAAAGCCAATAGCGGCCACCCCGGCGCGCCGCTGGGCTGCGCGCCCATCGCCTACCTGCTCTATCACAAGCTGATGAAACACAACCCCACGAATTGGAAGTGGCCCGACCGCGACCGCTTTGTCCTCTCTAACGGCCACGCCTCGGCGCTGCTTTATGGTTCGCTGTTTCTCTCCGGCTACAACGTCACGATCGACGACTTGAAGAGCTTCCGCCAGTGGCACTCCAAAACTCCCGGCCATCCCGAGTATGGCGATACCGATGGCGTTGAAGTAACCACCGGGCCGCTGGGACAGGGCGTTGGCATGGCAGTAGGCATGGCCATTGCCGAGAAACACCTGGCCGCCACCTACAACAAGCCCGGCTATGAAGTTGTGAACCACTACACCTATGCTCTGTGCGGCGACGGCGACCTTATGGAAGGCGTCTCGCACGAAGCCGCGTCATTGGCCGGCACGCTGGGCCTGGGAAAGCTGACGCTGCTTTACGACGACAACCTGATTTCGCTCGACGGCCCCACCGAGCTAAGCTACACCGAAGATGTCTTGAAGCGATTTGACGCCTACGGCTGGCAGGTGCAGATTGTTGAAGACGGCAACAACCTGGCACAAATCGAAGCCGCCATCAACGTAGCCAAGGCTGAAACATACAAGCCCTCGTTCATCGCTGTGCGCACGGTGATTGGCTACGGCAGCCCCAAGGCCGGCACCAATAAGGTGCACGGCGAAGCCCTCGGCGCGGACGCCGTTGCGGCCACCAAAAAGTTCTTCGGCTTCCCTGAGGACCAGAGCTTTTACGTGCCCGAAGACGCGCTCAAAAACTGGCGTCAGGCCGTGGATCGCGGCGCAACGTTTGAATCCGATTGGAAGAAGCTTTTCGACGGCTACGCGGCGGCCTTCCCTGAACTCGCCACCCAATTCACGCGCACGCAGAGCGGCAAGCGTCAGGCTGGTTGGGAGATGGCCATCCCCAGCTACCCGGCCGACAAGCAGGTTGCCACGCGCAATGCCGGCGGCGAAGTGATGAACAAGATTGCCGAAGTAGTGCCGGAGCTCTTCGGCGGCGCGGCCGACCTCACCAGCTCCACCAAGACCATCTTCAAGCCGGGCGGAAATTTCCACGTCGACCCAGCCGGCCGCAACGTGTTTTTCGGCGTGCGCGAGTTTGGCATGTGCGCCGCGGTAAACGGCATGGCGGCCCACGGCGGCCTGGTGCCATTCGGCTCAACCTTCTTCACGTTTTCTGACTACTGCAAGCCTGCCATCCGTCTGGCCGCGCTCATGCAGATTCACTCGCTCTTCGTCTTCACGCACGACTCCATCGGCCTGGGCGAAGACGGGCCCACGCACCAGCCCATTGAGCAACTAATGATGCTGCGCGCTGTGCCGGGCCTCACCGACTTCCGCCCTGCCGACGCCAATGAAACCGCTGCTTGCTGGCATCTCGCGCTCGAGCGCACCGGCCCCAGCTTTTTCGCGCTCAGCCGCCAGAACCTGCCGGTAATCGATGCATCCAAAGTTGATGTATCGGGCGGCACCAGCAAGGGCGCTTATGTGTTGGCCGACGCAGCAGACGCGAAAGTGACTTTGATCGGCACCGGCTCAGAAGTATGGTGCTGCATGGACGCAAAGAAGCTTCTCGAAGCTGAAGGAATTGCGGTTCGCGTGGTCTCCATGCCGAGCTGGAAGATATTCGACGAGCAATCAGCCGAGTACAAGGCCAGCGTGCTGCCGGCAGGCGTGCCCAAGTTGGCGGTTGAAGCAGGATCGCCGCTCGGCTGGTGGAAGTATGTTGGCACAGATGGTGGCGTGGTCGGCCTCGAGCGCTTTGGCGCCTCGGCACCCGGACCAATCGTGATGGAAAAGCTCGGCTTCAGCGCGGAGAATGTGGCAGCGCATGCGAAGGCGTTGGTCAAGTAACGCAGGGACTAGGCAATAGGGACTAGACACTAGAGACTTCGGCGAGGAACAGGAACCGGCGCCGGATCAATACGAAACAGTGGGCACCGGGTCATTAGTTCCTAGTGCCTATTGCCTAGTCCCTAGTGCCTGGTCCCCCGCTCCAAAGGAGCAACATGAAGTTAGTAATCGCATCCGATCATGCAGGCTTTCAGTTGAAGGAAGAAGTGCGCGCCTATCTCACCAGCGCCGGGCACGAGATTGTGGACCTGGGCGCCTATACCGGCGACCAGCCCGACGATTATCCCGACTTTGCCGAGAAGGTGGGCGACGCCATCAACCAGGGCGTCTCCAAGCGCGCCATTCTTATATGCGGATCGGGAGTGGGTGTCTGCGTCGCTGCAAACAAAATCCCCGGCATTCGCGCCGGCATGTGCCATGACACCTACTCCGCGCACCAGGGCGTGGAGCACGACGATATGAACGTCATTGTTTTCGGTGCGCGCGTCATCGGCACCGCCCTCGCCAACGAGCTTGCCGACGCATTCATCGGCGCCAAGTTCATTTCAAATGAACCGCGCTTTACCCGGCGCTTCAACAAAGTGTTGGCCATCGAAGCCAAATACCGTTGCGGAGACGGCTCCAACAGCCCCGCATAACGAATTTTTAACCCGCGCAATCCGGCCGACCGTTTAAACTCGCAATGCACGCTCTCTTCCCTGCTCGACTGCTGCATAATGTAACGGGCCAACACCGCTAACGCCGCTAACTCCGCTAACACCGCTGTCTTTCTTCCCTATGTCCCCTTATGACGTAATCCTCTTCGATGTGGGCGGGGTCCTGCTGACCAACGGCTGGGACCATCAGGAGCGCGCGGCCGCCGCCGCGAAGTTCGGCCTCGACCTGGCGTCGTTTGAGGCACGCCACGCCACAGTTGTCGATCCATGGGAAAAAGGCGAGATCTCACGAGACGCTTATCTTGATGCAGCAGTCTTCAACGAACCGCGTCCGTTCTCGCGCGACGACTTCTTCGCATTCATCCTCGCGCAGTCAAAGATTCTGCCCAACGGCGCTCTCGGAATCCTTGCGGAGCTTGCCGCATCAAAAAACTTTATGGTGGGGTGCCTGAACAACGAAGCCCGCGAAACCAACGACTATCGCTTTGCAACATTCGGCCTGCGCCAGTATTTCAAAGTTGCATTCAGTTCCTGCTATGTAGGCCTGCGCAAACCCCACGTTGAGATTTATCTTCGTGCACTCGATATTCTGGGCACGCCAGCGGAGCGCATCTTATTCATCGACGACCGCCAGGAAAACGTAAACGGCGCATTGCAAGCCGGCATGAAAGGCATTCGATTTGAAGACGAGCAGCAACTTCGGGAAACGCTGAAGGAGATGGGAGTGATGTAAGAGCAGCTATTAGCTGTTAGCTATTAGCTTTTAGCTCGTTCGTGCAGAGGTTGGCGTTTGAGATTTTCCCCGATGAACGCGCGCGCGGCTGGGCAGCGCACAGAAAAGCTAAGAGCTAACAGCTAAAAGCTAATAGCTCCTAAACACACGGAGGTCACATGCAACTAGGACTAATCGGACTAGGCAAGATGGGCGGCTACATGGCGGAGCGTATCCGCCTCGGCGGCCATCAGGTTGTCGGCTTCGACTTCAACGCCGACGCGGTTTCGAAACTCACCGCATCAGGCAATGTGGGCGTCGATTCCCTCGAAGACCTGGCCAAGAATCTGCACGATCGCAAGGCCATCTGGATCATGGTGCCGCAGGGCAAGCCGGTGGACGACACCATCGCCAAACTTGAGCCGCTGCTGAATCCCGGCGACATTCTGATTGACGGCGGCAATTCGAATTACAAAGACTCCATGCGCCGCTACAAAGAAATCACCGCCAAGGGATTTCAATTTGTCGACGTGGGCACATCGGGCGGCGTATGGGGCCTGAAAGAGGGCTACAGCATGATGGTGGGCGGCGACGATGAAGCCGTCAATTACCTCAAGCCCATCTTTGAAACCCTCGCCCCCGCGGCCGATAAAGGCTGGGGTCACGTTGGCCCTGCCGGCTCAGGACACTTTGTAAAAATGATTCACAACGGCATCGAGTATGGCATGATGCAGGCCTATGCCGAGGGCTTTACCATCATGGAGAAGAAAGAAGATTTCCACCTGGACCTGCCGCAGATTGCGCAGATCTGGCGCTACGGAAGCGTGGTGCGCAGCTGGCTGCTCGACCTGACCGCCGACGCGCTCGGCAAGAATCCCACGCTCGAAGGGCTTGAGGCTTTCGTTGAAGATTCCGGCGAGGGTCGCTGGACGGTGATCGAGGCGATCGATCTGAATGTATCGGCACCCATCATCACCGAGTCGTTGATGCGGCGCATTCGCTCGCGCGAAGACAACAACTTTACCGACCGCATGCTGGCCATCATGCGCAACGAATTCGGCGGCCATGCAGTGAAAAAGGGCTGAAAGGCTAGCTTTCAGCTCTCAGCTATCAGCTTTTAGCTTTTCTTGCTTAACGAGTGATTTCAGCTCGGTCAATGGCGGACTGTACTTACGAGCCGTAGAGTACATTTGGCTAATCGGCGAGAGACTTGGATTTTGCAGAATGAAGCTGAGAACTGAGAGCTGAAGGCTGAAAGCTGAGAGCTGAGAGCTGAAGGCTGAAAGCTGAAAGTTGAAAGCTAACGGAGGTTTTTATGGCAACAATTCAAATGAAGGTGCGGCCCGAAGATCTTTCCCAGGTTCAAAAGGGCGGCGAGCGAATTCCCGATCCCGGCGTCCTGGTGATCTTTGGTGCTTCAGGCGATTTGACCAAGCGCAAGCTCTTCCCCGCGCTCTTTCACCTGCGCCAGAACAAGCTGCTGCCCGAGAACTTCTCCATCGTCGGCGTGGCGCGCAGGCCCTTGGGCGATGAGTTCGCGGCCGACATGAAAGCGGGTATCGTCGAATTCGGCGACGTCGACGCCTCCGATCCCGTGCTCGAAGAATTTGTGAGCCACATCAGCTATCACGCGCTCAATTTCGACGACCCGCAAGACTACGCCAGTCTGAAAGCTGAGCTCGACCGCATCGACAAGGAAAAAAACATCGGGGGCAGCCGCCTGTTTTACCTCGCCACCGCCCCCGAGTTCTTTGCCGGTATTATCGAGAACCTGGGCGCGCAGAATATGGCTCAGCCTGAAGCGAGCCAGGTCGCAATCGTCATCGAGAAGCCCTTCGGCCACGATCTTGACTCGGCTCGCGATCTCAATCACAAGGTCAACGCCGTCTTCCACGAGAGCCAGGTCTTCCGCATCGATCACTACCTGGGCAAAGAGACCGTCCAGAACCTCATGGTCTTCCGCTTCGCCAACGGCATGTTTGAGCCGGTATGGAACCGCAACTACATTGACCACGTGCAGATCACCGTGGCCGAAACCCTCGGTGTTGAAGGTCGCGGACCGTTCTACGAAAAAGCCGGCGCCCTTCGCGATGTGGTGCAGAACCACATGATGGAGCTGCTGTCATTGGTTGCTCTCGAACCGCCTTCGAGCTTTGAAGCCGAAAGCGTGCGCCGCGAAAAACTCAAAGTATGGCAAGCCATTCCATCCATTCCCATATTGAATGCGGTGCGCGGGCAATACGGGCCGGGCATCGTTAAAGGCGAGCACGTAATCGGCTACCGCGACGAGGAACGAGTCAATCCCGAGTCGGGCACCGAGACCTACGCCGCGCTCAAGCTTCAAATTGAAAACTGGCGCTGGGCGGGCGTGCCTTTCTACATGCGCGCCGGCAAGCGCATGCGCAAGCGCGCCACTGAAATCACCATCCAGTTCAAGCAGCCGCCGCTGCTCATCTTTAATCGCATGCAGTCGAGCGGCCCCTGCCAGGAGATTCAGCCCAACCTGCTCTCCATCCGCATCCAGCCCGACGAGGGCATTGCGCTGCGTTTCGGCGCCAAGGTGCCCACCAGCTCGCAAATGTCCGTCTGCCCCGTCTACATGGACTTCGACTACGAAACCGCCTTCGGCAAATCGAGCGCCAACGGCTACGAACGCCTGCTGCTAGACGCCATGCTCGGCGACCAGACTCTGTTCTCGCACCGCGACGGCGTCGAAACCAACTGGGCGCTCTACAACCCCATTCTCCAGGCCTGGGCAGCCAAGAAGCCTGAAGTCTTTCCCAACTACTTCGCCGGCACCTGGGGCCCGGAATGCAGTGACCGCCTGCTGGAAAAAGAAAATCACGTCTGGCGCAACGAACTCGGCCGCAAGGCATAAAACCAGGGAACAAGGGAGCAAGGGAACAAGGAGCGCCGGTCTCCTGACCGGCTGCAGGGAGTGTCCCTCCACCCTCCCGCTCGCTAACTCCCCCCTCCCCCCTCGATAGCCCCCGGGGGCTACAAAAAGGCTCAAAGTCTATTGTTTTCAGCGCGATAGAGGGTGGACTCAGCCTTCAGGTCTATTGTTTTCAGACAGTTAGGTTCTGAAGGTCTCAACCTCAGGCCGGAATAAACCGATTTCAAGATTCAGGATAGAACGGGCGCCGTAATTAACCAGCAACGCTGGGTACGAATTAAGTTGTTTTGAATCATGGTCAGGAAAGAAGGGGGCGGGGTGAGGGGTTGACAAGCGAGGGAGCCGGTTCCGTCCGGGCACAGCGGCATATGGGAAATTGCAAGCTAGAGCCGCCGCCGAAAGCGCAGCTCGTTCACCGCAACTCCCCAAATAACCTGGGAGCGCTCGTGGCCGTCGGCCTGCCAACCATCAATCGCGTAGAAGCGCTCAGCCCGCAAGTTCCCTTTCATCACCCATAGCGTAGCCTGCTCGAATCCCAGCTCAACCAGCCGCGCACGTGCAGCCTTCATCAGATCCGCCCCAATTCCGCGGCCCCAATAATCAGGGTCAACATAGAGAGCATAGAGCTCGCCACAGCCCTC
>Ga0302278_10004204_pt1 | contig 15009 bp, 12 predicted proteins | sample III_Bog_N3_2_FD_194543 | JGI IMG/M metagenome (GOLD analysis project Ga0302278, IMG submission 194543) | Peat permafrost microbial communities from Stordalen Mire near Abisko, Sweden - III_Bog_N3_2 | ecosystem: Environmental > Terrestrial > Soil > Wetlands > Peat | place: Sweden: Abisko... | reverse complement strand
CCGCCCCAATGACAAACTCTTGGGCTTCCTGGAGAGCCTCTGATTATGCCGATTCCAAATGCGTCTCGGTCGCCACCAGCGCTGGCTTGGAGTATTGAGTCGGCATGATCAGGAAATCGGCATGCTGACGATTATGCCGCTAGCGGCATAACCGCCACACTCTCTCTGTTGTTGGCCATCGCCGCGGTCTCCACGCAGTCGGCTGCGGCCCAGGGCGCGCCTGCCTCGCCGCCACACGAACAACCGCTGCGCGCGGAACTCGCACTTGACTACAGCTACATCCGCAGCAACGCGCCGCCGGCCAGTTGCACCTGCTTCAACCTCAACGGCGGCAGCGCCACCTTCGCATGGCCTGTCAAGCAAGGCGGTTTCGCCGCCGTCGGCGATCTTACTGTCGATCAAGCATCAGGCATCGGCAGCAGCGGCCTCGGTCTCAGGCTGGCTACACTCACCGCTGGAACGCGCTATGTGCCGCGCATTGGCCACTCGCCGCTGCAGCCGTTCGCGCAGGTGTTGGCCGGACTCGCGCATGCCTCCGGCACGCTTGTCGGGCAAGGGACGCCAGCAGCAATCAACGCCGGAGCAGCCTTTGCCGCCAACATGGGCGGCGGCCTCGATCTACGCGTCAACCGCCGCTTCTCCGTGCGCCTGGCTGAAGTAGATTACCTGCTAACCACCGTCCACAACGACACCAACAACCACCAGAACAACCTCCGCATCAGCGCCGGCGCGGTCTTGCGGTTCTGAGCAAGCGATGGGCGGGTCAGAAGAAACCAGCAATCAGATTTGAGAGAGAGTGGCCGGTCCTGGGTTTAGTCCGGGCAGCAGAGCCCATGCGCGTACGCTTCCTGAGGAGTTTGGGACGGGCTTCAATAGCCGCCGCATTTCACTGACTTAACCGACAACGCTTGATCGTTGGCCTGGCGCCTCGCTCAAGCCGGATTGAGAAGAGCCGCCCCCCTATGCTCCCTCACCCAATCTCCCGGTCCCAGTTCTCCAGCACTCGCTTGAACAGGCTCATGAACTTGCCGCCATCGGCGCCGTCGATCGTTCGATGGTCGAAGCCGAGGCAGTAGCTCTGCATGGCGCGGATGGCGATCGCATCGCTACCCTCGGCGTCCGTGATAACGACCGCTTCCTTCTTCAACCCGCCAATCGCCAAAATCGCCGACTCCGGCTGATTGATGATCGGCGTCCCAAACTCGCCGCCAAACACACCCGAATTCGTCAGCGTAAACGTCGACCCGGACGCCTCGTCCGGCTTCAGCTTCTTGCTCCGCGCGCGCTCCGCCAGGTCGGCCATGGCCCGCGCCAGCTCCACAAAGCTGAGCGTCTCGGCTTGCCGAACGACCGGCACAATCAGGCCCCATTCCAGAGCTACGGCGATGCCGAGGTGGATGCTCGCGTGGTAGTGGATCGAGCCGTCTTTCAGCGACGAATTCACAACGGGATACCGCCGCAGAGCCTCGACCGCGGCAGCGCCAATGAAAGGCATGAACGAAAGCTTCACTCCATGCTTCTGCTCGAAGCGGGTTCTCTCCCGCTCCCGCAGCCGCACAATCCGCGTCATATCCACCTTGTAAACGGAGTAAACGTGCGGGCTGATGGCTACACTCTCCACCATCCGGTCGGCAATGATCGCTCGCATCCTCGTAAGCGGCGCCACCGTCCCCGGCAACGTCGAAGCCACAGGTGCAGTCGATTGCGCGCCGGCATTGGCGAGAGCCGGCGCTGCGGCTGTCGAAGCAACGGCATTGCTCCCCGCACCGTGCTCGCTGAGATACTTGAGCACATCTTCCTTGGTAATTCGCCCGCCCGCGCCCGACCCGGCAACTGTGGTCGCAACCCGGCCCAGGTCCAGATTGTTTTCCCTGGCGATGCGCCTTACAAGGGGCGAGGACCGTACTTGCGCGCCATTGGTCACGGCCGCTTCGGAAGCAGCCTCCTCAGCAGGCGGCAGTTTGGGAGCCAAAGTCGTGACCACCGGAGACTCTTTGCTTGCACCCAAAATTGGCGTTACGACCGGAGCCGACGAACCACCAATCACCGCGACTACCGTATTGATCTCGACCGTCGCGCCCACAGCAAACCTGATCTCGGTCAGAACCCCCGCCACCGGAGAAGGAATCTCCGCATCCACCTTGTCGGTGGAGATTTCAAAAAGCGGCTCGTCCTTTTCGACCGTATCACCGGCCTTCTTGAGCCATTTGGTGATGGTGCCCTCAAAGATGGATTCACCCATCTGCGGCATCACCACCTCGGTTCCGCCAGAGACCGGCCCGCTTGGAGCCTGGACCTTTGCCGCCGGAGTCGTGGAGATTGTTCCCTGTTCCCCGTTTCCTGTTCCCTGCTCTGTAACCACCGCAACAACGGTATTGATCTCGACCGTCGCACCCTCTTCCACCTTGATCTCGCTCAGCACGCCGGCCACCGGAGACGGGATCTCCGCATCCACCTTGTCGGTAGAGATTTCAAAAAGCGGCTCGTCCTTCTCGACCGTATCGCCGGCCTTCTTCAGCCATTTGGTAATGGTGCCCTCAAAGATCGACTCGCCCATCTGCGGCATCACTATGTCGGTTGGCATGAATCCCTCTCTCCGCAATCTGGGACGAAACAAACGCGCCCGGCTCCTGCCGGATTATAAATCGCACGCCATGAATCAGGCCCTATTCGGCGCCTCACCGACACCACGAAGCCGCTCCACTTCCGGCGGCGCCTGCATTGGCCTATCTTCGGCCGGAAATTTCCGCGGCGCCTCTGCTGCGGCCGCCCGCAGAGCATCGAGGCTCTCCACCGCCAGCGCCTGTTCGTCGAAAACCACCCCAAACTGCCGAGCCGCCTGGTTTGCCACTGTCTCCAGAGCCGGCAATTCCTCCGCCCCTGAAGCCTCGTGCGTCAAGGCCATCTCCCGCTCCAGGCTCGTGACCGCATGGTCCGGAATTCCGCATGGAACAATCAGCTCGAAGTCGCGCAAGTCCGTCGTCACGTTGAGAGCGAACCCATGCGAAGTGATGCCCTTGGCCACATGAATTCCGATGGCTCCAATCTTCCGCTCCGGCCCACCAGACACTGCGTTAGTCCCTAGTCCCTTAGTCCCTAGTCCCTGCTCGCTATTCCCTGTTCCCTGTTCCCTATTCCCTGCTCCTCCACACCACACGCCCGTCAGCCCCGCCATGCGACCAGCTCTTACGCCAAACCCGCCGCAAACCCGGATCAGCGCCTCTTCCATCCCACGGACGAAGTCCACCGGCCCCATCCTTCCGCCATTCGGATTTCTTAGGGAGCGCAGGTCGAAGATCGGGTATCCCACCAGTTGCCCTGGGCCGTGATAGGTCACGTCCCCACCGCGGTTGATCTCGTGCAGCGTCACTCCGCGGCGAGCAAGTATCTCATCGCTGGCCAGCACATTGGCACGGTTCGCATTCCGGCCCATCGTCAGAACCGGCGGATGCTCCAGCAGCAGCAGCATGTTTGCGATGCGTCCCTCGGCCACCAAGCCGGCAATTTCCGACTGCAGGCGCAAGCCCTCGTCGTAGCCCACTCTACCGAGATAGAGATACTGAATCATCGTGTCTTAATTGTAGCGACCCGAGACTGTTTCCAGCAGACCGAGGCCTTTGCGGGGCAGTGTTCATTCCTCAAGCCGCGCCGCAAACAGCCTCTCAAACACCGTCCGATGCTGCCCGGCAACCAGGAACCAAAGAAGCGTCGCAAATGCACCCGTCCAAATACCGCTCGGGTTCATCAGGATGTGAAATACGAGGATGTTGAACAGCACAGGGCCCAGAAGTGTCAGCCCCAGCCCCACAAACCGGTTCACCAGGAACAGGATGGCGGAAACAACCATGATGCCGCCCACAACGTAAAAGTAGTGCGCGGCAAACAGTACGGTCGTAAACTGTCCGGCCAGCCCTGGCGGCATCTGTCCCATGGGAATGAACTGGAGAAACATGTTGGAACCGAAAACCAGAAACGCCAGCCCGAGCAGGTAACGTGCAATCGCATAGACAATCTTCATCGAATCTCTCCTTGCTTAAGGTGATTTCTGAGTGGGAGCCGCGCCGCAAGTCGGCACACCCCGTCGCGGCGGCGCAATCGCTCCATGTTAAAAGGGAGATGGCTGCACGCCGCCCCTCGATTCAAACCATTCCATCAATCCTCTCAATTTGATACAGTGTCCCTACACGGAGTGCCACTGAACGTCCTTGTCTAATTCGTCCTCTCACACATTGCCCCGTCGCCAGGGTCCGGCAGGGGTGTGTCTCTTTGCATCTGTAAAGAGAGGATGATCTCCATGTTCCTTCAAGATCTCGGCTGGACCAGCTTTTTTGAAAGCCAGCTCGCCACCGCGCCCCCCGGCGCCCCCGGCCGCGTAGCCTCCGCCAACCACGGCCGCTTCCTTGTCTGGACAGCCACCGGCGAAGTCGATGCCAGCGTCAGCGGCGCGCTGCGCAACTCTGGAGCCCTTTGGCCCGCCGTGGGCGACTGGGTAATACTTCGCAGCGACGACGCCGTTATCGACCGAGTGCTCACCCGCCAAACATGCGTCTCCCGCAAGCAGCCGGAACGCGAAATCCGCGAGCAGGTGCTGGCCGCCAATATCGACGTGCTGTTCATCGTCAGCGGCCTCGACCGCGACTACAACCCCCGCCGCATCGAACGGTTTCTGGTCATGGCCAACGAGAGCGGCGCTCGGCCAGTGGTCCTGCTCAACAAGGCCGACCTCGCCCCGCAGCTCGGCCTGGGCCTGGCCGAAATCGTCGCCAGCGTTCAGCAGTTGAGCCCCGCCGTTACCGTACTCGCCATTAGCGCGCTTTCAGACCATGGCATCGACGCCATCCCCGCCCAACTCTCCCCCGGCCAGACGGCCGCACTCATCGGCTCTTCGGGCGTCGGCAAATCCACCATTCTGAACCGCCTTCTCGGGGACGAACGGCAGCGCACCAGCGCCGTCCGCGCCTCTGACAGCCGCGGCCGGCACACCACCACCACCCGCCAGCTCTTCCGCATGCCCGGCGGTTGGCTCCTCATGGACCTCCCCGGCCTGCGCGAAGTTCAGCTCTGGACGAATGCCGAGCAGCCAACCGAGAACCTCGAAGCCAGCTTCGACGACATCCAGGCGCTGGCGGAAAACTGCCGCTTCCGCGACTGCACTCACTCCGCTGAACCCGGCTGCGCTGTCACCTCCGCCGCCCTCGACCCAGCCCGCCTGGCCAATTTCAAAAAAATGCAGAAGGAATTAGCTCACTTGGAGCGCAAGACCAACCCGCGCCTGGCCAAAGAAACCCGCGCGAAGTGGAACGCCATCGAGAAGTCCGTCCGCAACCACCCAAAACGGGAGCCGTAAAAGCTTCCGCCGCGTTGCCCGCTTCGCCCTTGACACCTCAATACGCATCCGTTCTCTCGTCAAAGTCCTATACTGGGCGAGGAAATCGCTCTCGTCCGGATCGACGAATGGAAGGAATGCATCTTGACGCGGAAGAGCCAGAACCTGCAACGCATGATGGACACGGCTCTTCAGCATCATCGGAACGGAAGGTTACCTGAGGCCGAGGAGATATATAAGCAGATTCTGGCCGTCAATCCACGCCATGCCGACTGTCTGCACCTGCTGGGCATGATCGCCTACCAGGCAGGAGACCTTGAGACCGCTGCCGATCTCATCGGCAAGGCGATTGCGATCCATAGCACGGGGACTTCTTACTACGTGAACCTCGGCACCGTCCTCCAGGGTCAAGGCAAATTGGACGAGGCTGTCGCGCTGTATCGGCATGCATTGACGCTCAAGCCAAACTTGACTGAGATTCACGTGAACCTCGGAAACGTTCTCCTGGCTCAAGGGGGACTCAATGAAAGTGTGGCGTGTTTTGAGCGGGCGCTGGCTCTCAAACCAGACAGCGCCGAAGCGCACAACAACCTTGGAAATGCACTCCAGAGCCAAGGCAAGCTGGATGAGGCCATGGAAAGTTTCGAGCGAGCATTGGCCATCAAGCCGGACTACGCCGAGGCCCACTACAACATGGGCAGCGTTCGCCGGGCGCAGGACAGGCTGGATGACTCGATCGCCTGCTATCGCCTCGCGCTTGCCATCCGGCCTGACTACCCCGAGGCACATTACAACCTCGGCAACGTGTTCAGGGAGCAAGGGAAGCTCGATGCGGCGTTGGCTCAATATGGAATTGCTCTGACGCAGCGACCGGATTATGCTCAGGCGGGATTCGGTGAGGCGCTGGCCCAATTGCTTCAAGGCGACTTCGCGATTGGCTGGCAAAATTACGAGCGCCGCTGGAAGTCGATCGATCACGACACGCCGAAGAGAACCTACTCTCATCCGCTCTGGGCGGGCGAAAAGCTGCCAGCCGGTAGCCTGCTGATATGGGCTGAACAGGGCATCGGTGACGAGATCATGTTTGCCGGTCTTATCCCAGACGCAGCCCGCACCGGCAATCGCTGCATTCTGGAATGCAACTCCCGTCTCAAGCCTCTCTTCGCCCGCTCGTTTCCCGAAGTCGAAGTTGTCTCCGGCTGCGGCCCGGTTAGTCATCCGAAGCAGCCCGACCCGCTTTCAGCGAGTGAAGTCTGCAATGAACCCAATGCACGATTCGCCAATACAGCCCCGTGCCCCGTTCTTGCGACTTTTTTCTGTCGCAAGGGCGGGAAACCTCAGCCGTCGACCAGCCTGGTTTGTGAGGAGTTGGAAATCACTTCACAAATCCCCAGCGGCAGCCTGCCGGGATTGTTCCGAAAAACTGTTTCGGATTTCGCGGCGACAGCTTCGCCTTTTCTGTTCGCCGATCTGGAAGTCCGCGACCAGTTGCGCACTCGCTATGCCGATGGCCGCAAGCTTGTGGGGCTCGCCTGGTATACAAACAGCGCGAAGACGGGCCGTTTCCGGACGATCGATCTTTCTCTCTTCGCTCCGCTGTTTGCGCGTCTCGATATCCGCTGGGTCAGCCTGCAATACGGGAATCACGATGATCTGGAGAATCAGGCTACGGCGGCAGGCGCACCAATCCTGATTGATCGCGATGTGGACCAGTTGGCCGATATGGACCAGTTCGCGGCGCAGATCGCGGCAATGGATTTGGTGATTACGATTGATAACTCGACGGCGCATCTCGCCGGAGCACTGGGCATTCCGGTTTGGGTTCTGCTCCCCTTCGCGCCTGACTGGCGTTGGCTGCTGGAGAGAGAAGACAGCCCCTGGTATCCAACCATGAGGCTCTTCCGCCAACCAAAGCCAAGCGATTGGCAGTCCGTCGTCGAAAAAGTGAGCATTGCCTTGGACGAGATGAAGGTCGAAGCTCGCAATGCCTGAGGTCTCAGTCTCAAATCGCGGTAAACCAAACCCGAGCAGGAGCAGCGAGCGCCATGCGGCCGTCTGAAGTCCTACCCCAGCATCGAGACACCATCCGCCAGCTTGTGCTTGAAGCCGGCATGGCGAACCCGCGCGTCTTCGGGTCGGTTCTGCACGGCGAAGATCAGGAAGGCAGCGACCTGGACTTGCTCGTGGACCCGGCGCCGAGAACCAGCCTGCTGGATTTGGCTGGCCTGCAAATCGAAATCGAAGGGCGCACGGGAATCAAGGTGGACCTTTTGACGCCAGGGTTCCTTCATCCCCGTTTCCGCGAGAAGGTCCTCGCCGAGGCTGCCGCTTTATAGATTAAGGGGTGAAGATGGAAGGACAAGAGCATCAACCCACTGAAGAGCAAGCCGAGCCTGATAGGCTGCTCTATCACTACACCAATCAGACTGGATTTTTGGGCATACTTAACAGCAAGACCATTTGGGCAACTCACATTCGATACCTCAACGATCTCGAAGAATACAAAGCCGGTGTTCGACTCGTTGAGAGGGTGATAGGGGAGACAAGGGCACAAGGGCTAATCGACAAGGAGACTGAGGATAGCCTCAAGAGTATTTTCGAAACCCTGAACACCTGTGACTTCTACGTCGCATCGTTTTCTAGTGCAAACGACGGTGATTCACTAAATCTTTGGCGGGCCTATGCCGCGTCTATTCCTGGGTATAGTCTTGGATTTTCTCCAGGGAAGTTGAGGGAGGCCATTCGCCCGCGATCGGACGGAACCTATTCGGGCATGAGTTGGCTATCAGAGGTCTTCTATGTTTCTAAGGAACAAGATTCGGAACCAAGAATGATAAGTTCTTATCGCCCGGTTCCAACGATTGCCGTCCTGATTAGTCACTTGAGATCGAACAGCTATAAGAGCGATGCCAGATTTGGCGTGAATTTGGAAGACACAGTCGCATCGATCCAGAACAATCTTGAAGCGGCGAAGACATCTGGTTTGCTTCTTATGTTGATTCTTCCCGCCTTGAAGGACGCTGGCTTCTCAGATGAAATTGAGTCGAGGATCATTCAGGTGAGACCGGATGGAGCACCATCGAACGTGTCTAATCCAGTACGGTTTCACCACGGCTCTTGGTCAATCGTGCCACATGTGGAGATTCCTATAAGCCTTGGAAAAGAACAGCCGCCGGCAATTGAGAAGATAGTAGTTGGACCTTGCCCGCATCCTGGCGAGGCGGTAGAGGCTGTACATATGTTGCTCGGCAGCAAAGGCATTGCAGATGTCGAGGTCGTCCCCTCCAAAATCCCCTACCGCAACTGGTAACTCGCAATTGGGGTAAACTAACCTCTGGCAGGAGGACCGGGCGGTCGCTGCCGGCGGCTTCGCGCTTGCGCCTAGTCCGCCGGGGGAGGAAAGTCCGAACTCCGCAGGGCAGTGTGCCGGATAACGTCCGGGACGTGGGCCTCAAAACCCATGGACGGCCAGTGCCACAGAAAAGATACCGCCTCGGCTACCCCTTCCCGCATCTTCGGATGCGGTCGGAGGGCCTCCCTGGAAACGCAATACCCGTGTTGGCCCGGCTTGCCGGGTACGACCGCCGTTGCGGAAACTCCAGCGCTTAGGTAAGGGTGAAATGGTGCGGTAAGAGCGCACCGCTCCGGCGGTAACGCCGGGGGCAGGGTAAACCCCACACGGAGCAAGACCAAATAGGGAGGGATGTGCGAGTCCGGAGCAAGACTCGCCCTCGGTGCCGGCCCGGCGCCGCAAGTCTGTTCCTTGCATGGATCAGAGCCTTTAAGGACTGCTCCATGCAATGGCGAAACCTCCGGGTAGGTCGCTGATGAGTGTCCGCGGCAACGCGGCGCCTAGAGGAATGACCGCACACGACAGAATTCGGCTTACAGGTCCTTTTGCCGAATTCACTGACAGCCCCGGCCGGGAACCGATCCCCGCCGGGGCTGACCATTTTCCTTCTGTGCCGTGTTCTTTTCGGCTTTTCCACAGTCAACCGCCGAAAACCCGGGCTGTGAACCAAGTCAGGCACCCGTTATCCACGTATTTTTTTGTTGCAACGGTAGTAACAGCCTGATTATCCACGCATACTCTTGGCATAATCGCAGCAAGAGCGGTTCCTCAGTAACTGTTCCAAGAGCCGGGTCCTGGGCTTGACGCAGGAATTCAAAGCCAGAGATTCGGTTCAGAACACGAGTTCAAGCCCTCGGACCATGGAAGACCGTACAGGAAAGCGCGGGGGTGGGAGCACTCAAGAGTGGCCAGCTACAGCCGTCAGGATGTGTTGCGAATCTTCGAGATCAGTTCCCACCAGTTGCAGGGGTGGGAGCGAGCCGGACTCATTCCCGAACAGCAAAATTACACCTTTCAGGACCTTGGTCAGTTGCGGACGCTGCGCGCCTTGCGCGAAGAAGATGTGCCCGCCGCTTCCATTCGGCATTCGATCATGGCCATGAAGGCTGTAGCGGGAATGGCCAACCCTCTTCTGGAGGCGTGCCTGGTGCGTACCGGGACGCGGCTTGTCTTCCGCCATTGCGGCGCGATCGTGGATCCCATTCGCCGCCAGTTGCTCTTCGACTTCGAACGCCTGGACAAGATGGAGCGCAACGGCCACGCGGGCCACATGGAGAAGCCTTCGAGCGGATTCGAGCCGTGTCCTATCCGCCGTCCAGCCGCAACCAGCCCACGTGGCGTGCACGACCGCTTTCTGGCCGCCGTGCAGGCTGAGGAGGTGGGCGAGAAGCAGCGAGCCATGGGCCTCTATGAGGAAATCCTGGAGATCGATCCGGGTTACGCCGCGGCCTATATCAATCTCGGAACGATCAACTTCCACCTGCGCCAGTTTAGCCGCGCCGAGGAGCTTTACCGTCGCGCAACCGTGGTCGATCCCAACTACGTGCTCGCGTTCTTCGATCTGGGCAACGTGCTGGACGAGTTGCAACGACCCGATGAATCCATTGCAGCCTACCGTCAGGCGGTTTCTCTGTCGCCGCGGTATGCCGATGCGCACTACAACCTGGCCCTCGCCTACGAGCGCAAGATCGAGCGCAGAAAGGCTCTCCGCCACTGGCACGCCTATATCCGGCTGGACAACTCAGGCCCCTGGGCCGACCATGCTCGCGGCCAGATTCGCAAACTTCTGAGCCACGAGAAGCTCTCCATCGCCGGTCGCGCAACTGGATTTATTCCACCAGGTAGAGGGATGGCGGCGCTGATGCTGGTTCCTGGGATGGACTTGAGTGCGCCTCGGCAGAGCGCCTAATCGATTCGATTAGAAAGCGGCACTCGAATTCTCCATATAAACATTCGCTGGAGACAACTCTCCGTTCCCCATTCCAATCTAAGGAAATTAAGGAGAAACTATGTCCCGAGGTAAGATCCTTGCATTTTCGGTTCTGGCGATTGCACTGCTAAGCTGCGCATCTCTAGGCCCAGCCCAGGTTGCCGTCAGCGTTGGAGTGGCCCCAATGTGCCCCTATGGGTACTTCGACTATGAGCCCTATGACTGCGCTCCGTACGGCTACTATGGTCCCGACTGGTTTGTCGGTGGGGTGTTTCTTGGAGCCGGCCCCTGGTTCCACGGCCGGCACGGCTTCTACGGCCACGTCGACAACCGCTTTGATCCGCATCACGGTTACGCTGGGCCGCTGCCAGGGCGCGGGGAAGAACGGTTCAACCACTTCCATGGGAATGAGGCCCGCGATGGGCAAGGCCACACAGGCGACGCCGGCCATGAAGCGGGCAAAGAGCGTGCCCTCCCGGGATACCGGGGCGGTAGCGGTGCGCGGAGACACTAAATCCAGATTCAAAATCTCAAAACACAACGAGATAAGGCGCCATGAGCGCCTTATCTCATTTGTGCCGAGGATTGCAGATTAATTCGCGGAAACGTGCACAATCGATTCATGGCCGCCAAAACTTCCGAAATCACTCCGTTTGCAACCCCGCAGTTCAACCTGCCCGTGACCACCCAACTACCCACCACTCCCCCGTTTTCATTCCATGTACCTGGAAACAATAACGTTACATTGATTCTGGCCCAAAACAGCTGTCGAAACAAACAAGTTACATTCCAGAGGCCGTCCAAAATCCCCCGTTTTGCACCGAAAATGAAGAAGCATTCGGCACACCCGCAGCCCGTTTTGATAAACTCCGAAGCCGGAGGCATTTCCCTTTTTGGCCCAAATTTCCCGTCCGCCCCTTACCCAGCTCTCTGAAGAGGAGAGCCTGCTTTACACGACTGTGCGGCAGTTTGCCGAAGAGAAAATAACACCCCACGTTCAGCAGATGGATTCCGACCAGCAGTTCGCCGGCGGGTTGGTCAAGGAGTTTTTCGACCTGGGCATCATGGGGATCGAGATTCCCGAAGAGTTTGGCGGAGCTGGAGGCACATTCTTTGACGCCGTGCTGGCCATCGAGGCCATCTCCACTGTGGACCCGGCTGTGGCCGTGCTGGTGGATGTACACAACACGCTGGTCATCAATGCGCTGCGCCGCTGGGCGAGTCCTGCGCAACAGAAGCACTGGCTGCCTAAGCTGGCTGCAGACACAGTCGGCGCTTATGCATTGAGCGAGGCGGGCTCCGGCTCGGATGCGTTTGCTCTGCAGACGCGCGCCGAGGCCATTGCGGGTGGCTTCCGGCTGAATGGGCGGAAGCTGTGGATCTCGAATGCGCGCGAGGCTGGGCTGTTTATTGTCTTTGCCACGCTTGATCCAAGCGCCGGCTATCGCGGCATTACGGCATTCCTGGTCGAGAAGGGGACGCCAGGCTTCACCGTCGGCCGCAAGGAAGACAAGCTGGGCATTCGCGCCAGCAGCACCTGCGAACTGATCTTCGATGAATGCGAAGTGCCGCAAGAGTGCCTGCTGGGCGAGTCAGGCAAAGGCTACAAAATCGCCATTGAGACTCTCAACGAGGGCCGCATCGGGATTGGCGCGCAGATGCTGGGCCTGGCCGAGGGCGCGTGGGGGCACGCGGTTCGGTACGCCAAGGAGCGCCGTCAATTCGGCAAGCCGATTGCCGATTTTCAGGCAGTGCAATTCACCCTTGCCCAGATGGCCACGGAGATTGAGGCGGTCAAGCTGATGGTCTACAACGCCGCCCGGCTGAAGGACGCCGGCCAGCCCTATATGCAGGAAGCGGCCATGACCAAGCTGTTCGCGTCGCAGGTGGCGGAGCGCGTGGCCAGCGAGTGCGTCGAAGTCTTCGGCGGCAACGGCTTTGTGCGCGATTATCCGGCGGAAAAGTATTACCGCGACGCCAAGGTGGGCAAGATCTACGAAGGCACGTCGAACTTGCAGCTTGCCACCATAGCCAAGTCGGTTCTCGGCAGCCGCTAGTTCCTTTTGACCGGCGAGAGCTTGCTGGCGACCGCTTCAGCCACCAGCCGGATATGCGCCGGACGCGTCCGGCAGCAGCCACCGACAATTTGCGCCCCCGCTGCAAACCACTCCGCTGCCCGCGCTCCAAAACTTGCTGGATCGCCGGTTCCGGTCCAATACCGGGCGGCAGCATCCCAGCCTTCGCCGGAGTTGGGATAGACGACGACTGGCTTGTCGGTGGCTCTGCGCAATTCGACGATCAATGACGGGATCAGAGCTGGCTGCGTGCAGTTCACGCCGATGGCAACCGTTTGTGGGAAGCGTGCAACCGCCGCAGCGCAGTCCGCGAGCAACTCGCCGTGAGCCACATGCTCGCCGTCCTTGCAGGTAAAGGAAAACCAGGCCGCCAGTTTTGGCCATGGGGCAAGCGCCTCGCAGATGGCCTCAGCCTCTTCGAGTGAGGGCAGTGTTTCAAAAGCCAGCAGGTCTGGCGCGTTTGCTCCGGCTTCGGCCAGCACACGAATCCTCTCGCGGTGGAACTCGACCAGCGCTTCAAAGCTGCAGCCATAGTTGCCGTGATACTCGGCTCCATTGTGCAGCGCGGCGCCATACGGCCCGAGCGACGCGGCAACTACGATTCGGTGACCGGGGAATTCCGCAGCTGTAGTCCGAGCCAACTCCACTGCCCGCAACAGCGCCGCGTCGGCCCGTTCCGGCGTCAGGCCAAACTCCGCATAGCCAATGCGCGAGACCTGGTAGCTAGCGGTCTCAACACACTGCGCGCCAGCCTCAATGTACGCACGATGGACGGCGATCACCTTCTCCGGCGCATCTTCCAGCACGTGCGCCGACCACAGAGGCCCATCGATATTTGCGCCCTGGTATTCGAGTTCCGAGGCCATACCGCCGTCGAGCACATGGATGCCGTTCAAGATCGCGCCTTGCTCTATTGCTGAAGGTGTCATCGGGATGTTCTGTCCAATTGATGGCTGGTAGCTGATAGCTGAAAGCTGCTTCTCAAAGCTTCTGCGTCCTCTGCACCGCCCGTACCCCGGCGACGCGACGAATGCCAAGTACCATGCGGTTCAAATGGTGAAGGTCTTCCGCTTCCACCACAAAATCGATTACGGCCTCGCCATCCTCCTGGCGGATATCCACGCCTCGGATGTTGGTGTTGTCGTCGGAGATGACGGCCGTCAGCTCCTTCAACATGCCGGTGCGGTCATCGCAGAAGATGGTGATCTTGACCGGGTAGCGTTGCGGACGGCCTGCCGACTGGTCGCCGACGCGGGACCACTCGACAGCAATGCGGCGGTCGCTCTCGTAGAGCAGGTTCTGCACATTGGGACAACTGCGCGCATGAACAGCTACACCCTTGCCGCGGGTAACGTAGCCAATGATTTCTTCGCCGCGTATGGGGTTGCAACAGCGCGCTCGATACACAAGCAGGTCGTTCTGACCCTCCACCTGCAACGAGTCGGAGCCAGTGAGGTGCAGCTTGCGCACCGCGTCGGACATGGCCGCTTCGCTACCCGCACCAGGCTTGGTTTCGGGCGTGGCCTCGGCCTCGCTTAGAGTGCCGATACTCGGCACCAGCTTGGTGAGCACCTGGTGTGCGGTGTGCTTGCCCTGACCCAAAGTGGCGAGCAGATCGGCGGCAGTAGCGACGCCGTATTCATTGGCAATGCGGCTCAGATCCTGGTCGTCGATCTGGCTCATCGGAACCTTGAATTTGCGCGCTTCGCGCTCCAGCAATTTGCGGCCGATCTCAACGGCGCGGCGGCGTTGGTCCTCGTTCAGCCAGTGCTTGATCTTGTTGCGGGCGCGGGGACTCTTGACAAACGTGAGCCAGTCGCGGCTCGGCTTGTGGTCCTTCTGCGTGACGATTTCGACGATGTCGCCGGTGCGCAGCTTGGAACGTAGCGGCACCATGCGGCTGTTCACCTTGGCGCCCACGCAAGTGTGGCCGACCTCCGTGTGGATGGTGTACGCAAAGTCGACCGGCGTGCCGTCAGCCGGCACGACCACAACCTTCCCCTTGGGCGTGAAGGTGTAGACCTCGTCGGGGTAGAGGTCCATCTTCAAGCTGGAGAGGAACTCGTTGGGGTCGGTCATCTCCTTCTGCCACTCGACCAGTTGCCGAATCCAGTTCAGCCGCTCTTCGTCGCGCGCCGTAACCATTTTCCCGCCCGACTTGTACTTCCAGTGGGCCGCGATGCCTTCTTCGGCAATCCGATGCATCTCCTCGGTTCGAATCTGCACCTCGAACTGATGACCGCTGGCTCCCATCACCGTGGTGTGCAGGGACTGGTAGCGGTTGGCGCGAGGGATGGCAATGAAGTCCTTGATACGCCCCGGCACA
>Ga0302278_10004203_pt1 | contig 15010 bp, 7 predicted proteins | sample III_Bog_N3_2_FD_194543 | JGI IMG/M metagenome (GOLD analysis project Ga0302278, IMG submission 194543) | Peat permafrost microbial communities from Stordalen Mire near Abisko, Sweden - III_Bog_N3_2 | ecosystem: Environmental > Terrestrial > Soil > Wetlands > Peat | place: Sweden: Abisko... | reverse complement strand
GAGAACAGGGCACAAGAATTCGGTTGGGAGCATTGGCGTTAAGCCACGCTCGTGAGGTATTGCGTCCTCGCGGGCTATTCGTGTCTGAGTGGGTACTTCCCCGAGACAGAGCTTTTGGCCTCTCATATACCCTGCGCGCACAAACCCCCTGTGCGGTTTTTCCGGAGAGTCCGGATTTACCGCAACTCGCGCTTCACCAATTGAGCGCAGTCTAGCCTAACCACCCGGCGAACGGCAATGCCCACAACGCGTTATTTAACGCGGTTCTTAATCGACCCCCTGACCAGGGTTTCAAAGCGGGACCGGTTTGGCACTTTGATGCAAGCCGGCACGCAAGCTATGACGGAAGCCTTAATTTCTGAGGCTTCTCCGTCCGGTTTTCGACGGAAGAAAGCAAACTGCCGGCATCCCAGAGACTCGGGCGCCGGCCCGGTACGCAAACTGGCGTACCGGATCGACGAGGCTCAGAGGTGATCATGTCTAACGAGAAGCGCGCGATTCGCAGCCGGCTCGATTTTTCAAAAATTCCCACCGCAACCCAGATTCCTAACCTGATTGAAGTGCAGAGGCGCAGCTACGAGCGTTTTCTGCAAATGGACAAACTGCCCAATGAGCGCGACGACTCCGGCCTGCAGTCGGTATTCGTCTCGGTATTTCCGATTACGGACTTCCGCGGCATCTCGCAGCTCGACTTCGTCGACTTTTCGATCGGCAACTGGGAGTGCAAGTGCGGTCACCTTAAGGGACTGCATCACTTGAGGACCGCCTGCGTTCATTGCGGGGCAATGGTCATAACTGACCCCTTTCTGCCCGGCGATGTGCTTTGCCAGAAGTGCGGCACCTACAACAAGAACATGCCCGACTTCTGCAATAAGTGCGGCGACCCGGTAAGCCTGCAGCTCAAGTATGACCAGCAGGAATGCGAAGAGCGCGGCATGACTTTCTCGGCCCCGCTCAAGGTGACGGTGCGCCTTACCATTTACGACAAGGACCCTGAGACCGGCAACAAGACCATCCGCGACATCAAGGAGCAGGAAGTCTTCTTTGGCGACATTCCGCTGATGACGCCGAACGGCACGTTCATTGTGAACGGCACTGAGCGCGTGATCGTGTCGCAGTTGCACCGCTCGCCTGGAGTCTTCTTCGAGACAGCCAACAACCGCACCTATTTCCTGGGCAAGATCATTCCCTATCGCGGTTCGTGGGTTGAGTTTGAATACGACCAGAAGAACACGCTCTATGTGCGCATCGACCGCAAGCGCAAGTTCCTGGGCACCATCTTCCTGCGCGCGCTTGGCCTGCGCAGCGACGAGGAAATTCTCAAGACCTTCTACACGGTCGATCGTATCAAGGTGTCTGACAGCAAGCTTTTCTGGACCCTTCCGCAGGATGCCGGTACCAGCACGCATCTGCAGGGCGCCAAGCCCGCGCACGCCGTGCTGCATAACGGCGAAGAGATCGCTCACTCCGGCCGCAAGATCACCGCTCACTCGCTTAAAGCGCTTCGCGCTGCGGCAATTGAGAAGGTTGAGATTGAGCAGGCTGAGCTGGATGGCGCGCTGACCGCTTCAGACGTGGTCGACACCACCAGCGGCGAGGTGATTGTCGAAGCCAACGTGGAGCTTACGGCCGATCGTTTGCACAAGATCATGGCGTCCAGTGCATCGAGCTTCGAGGTCTTCTTCCCCGATCGCGACGATGTGGGCAACATCATCACCAATACCCTGAAGCGCGACTCGGTGCGCAAGCCTGAAGAGGCGCTCATCGAGATCTACCGCAAGCTGCGGCCGGGCGATCCGCCGACGCTGGACACTGCCACTGCGCTCTTTGAAGGCATGTTCTTCGATCCGCGCAAGTATGACTTCTCGCGCGTGGGCCGCCTGAAGTTCAACATCAAGCTGTATGAAAACCAGGACGCCACGCATCTCGATCACCGCACGCTGACGCCCGAGGACTTCTACGGAACCATTCGCTACCTGCTGAAGCTGCGCAAGAACATCGGCATGGTTGACGACATCGATCACCTTGGCAACCGCCGCGTGCGCGCCGTCGGCGAGTTGATGGAGAATCAATTCCGCATCGGCCTGGTGCGCATGGAGCGCGCCATCAAGGAAAAGATGAGCGTGTACCAGGAGCTCAACACGGCCATGCCGCACGACCTGATCAACGCCAAGCCGGTGATGGCCGCGATCCGCGAGTTCTTCGGGTCTTCTCAGTTGTCTCAATTCATGGACCAGACCAACCCGCTTTCCGAGATCACGCACAAGCGGCGTCTCTCGGCTCTTGGGCCGGGCGGTCTTTCACGTGAACGCGCGGGATTCGAAGTACGCGACGTGCACCCCACTCACTACGGCCGCATCTGCCCGATTGAGACGCCTGAAGGTCCGAACATCGGCCTCATCAGCTCGCTTTCGTGCTTTGCGCGCATCAATGAGTACGGCTTTATCGAGTCGCCTTACCGCAAAGTAAAGGACTCGCGCATCCTTGACTACATTGAGATCGTGAACGCCGGCGAAAGCGGCCTGCGCGTTGGCGACCACATTGAGAAGGAAGAAGGCGCGCGCTTGAATGCCCAGTTGAAGAAGGCCGGCAAGCGCGGCATCGACCACATCCCGTTCAGCTTTTACCTGTCGGCATGGGAAGAGGACAAGCACACTATTGCGCAGGCCAACATCGAGTTCAACGCGGAAGGCCAAATCACCGAAGATCTGGTGAACGCCCGCCGCATGGGCAACTTTGTGCTGGTTAACCGCACCGATGTGGACTACATCGACGTCAGTCCGAAACAGCTGGTTTCAGTGGCTGCTTCGCTGGTGCCGTTCCTCGAGCACGACGACGCCAACCGCGCGCTGATGGGCGCCAACATGCAGCGCCAGTCGGTGCCGCTGTTGGTGGCCGAGGCTCCGCTAGTGGGCACGGGCATGGAAGGCGTGACTGCGCGCGACTCTGGCGCAGTGATTCTTGCCAAGCGCAACGGCATTGTTGACTCGGTCGATTCCGAGCGCATCATCGTGCGCGTCGAGGGTGAGCATCACCCCACGCAGCTTTCTCGTGAGGTGGGTTCGGACATCTACACGCTCATCAAGTTCAAGCGCTCGAACCAGAACACCTGCATCAATCAAAAACCAGTTGTCCGCGAGGGCGACCGGGTTTTGAAGGGTCAGGTAATTGCCGACGGACCTTGCACGGAGCAAGGCGAGCTGGCCCTGGGACGTAACGTGCTGGTGGCCTTCATGCCGTGGCGCGGCTACAACTTCGAGGACGCGATCCTAATCTCGGAAAAACTGGTGAAGGAAGACTATTACACCAGCGTGCACATCGAAGAGTTCGAAATCGAAGCGCGCGACACCAAGCTGGGACCTGAAGAGATCACGCGCGACATTCCCAACGTATCTGAGCATGCGCTGCGCGATCTTGACGAGAGCGGCGTGATCCGCATCGGAGCGCAGATTGGCCACGGCGACATCCTGGTGGGCAAAGTTACGCCGAAGGGTGAAACGCAGCTCACTCCGGAAGAGAAGCTGCTGCGCGCAATCTTCGGCGAAAAGGCCGGCGATGTGCGCGACGCTTCGCTCACGTGCCCTCCAGGCATTGAGGGTACGGTGGTTGATGTGCGCATCTTCAGCCGCAAGGGCCAGGAGAAGGACGAGCGCGCCAAGCAGATCGAGGCCGAGTACGTGGCCAAGCTCGAAAACAACCTTGGCGACGAAATCCGCATTCTGACCGATGAGCGTTTGAAGCGTCTCGAAGCGATCCTGGGCGGCAAAGAAGTTTTGGCCGACCTGCACGACGAGCGCACCAACAAGCGTCTTATCACCAAGGCTGCCATCCTTGACCGCGAAACCATCGAGCGCATCTCGACCAAGAATCTCAAGAGAATTCGTTACGCCGACAAGGATCCGCGGGTGAACGAACAGATCGACGAGATCGAAGAAATGACCTCGCGCCAGATCGAAGTTCTGCGCAAAATCACCAATGAAAAGGTAGCCAAGCTGCAGAAGGGCGACGAGCTGCCCCCGGGCGTCATCAAGCTGGTAAAGGTCTACGTCGCCATGAAGCGCAAGCTTTCAGTGGGCGACAAAATGGCCGGCCGTCACGGCAACAAGGGCGTGATTGCGCGCATATTGCCCGAAGAGGATATGCCGTACCTGCCCGACGGCACACCGGTTGAAATCGTTCTTAACCCGCTGGGCGTTCCCAGCCGTATGAATGTGGGCCAGATCCTTGAAACACACCTGGGCTGGGCGGCGCATGCGTTGGGATTAAAGATTGCCGCGCTGGTCAAGGGCAACAGCGACGCCAACTTCATCCGCGAGGAAATGAAGAAGGAGTTCGCGGGCACAGCAACGCTCGGTCAGCTTCTCGAGCTCGATGACGAGATGCTGATTCGCGTGGCGCGCGGAATGGAAAAGGGAATCTGGTTCGGGACCAACGTATTCGACGGCGCGCAGGAGAGCGAAATCAAGGCTCTGCTGGCGTCGGCGGGCCTGCCTTCGTCGGGCAAGACAATGCTCTTCGACGGCATGACGGGCGACCAGTTTGAGCAGCCGGTAACGGTTGGCTACATCTATATGCTCAAGCTTTCGCACCTGGTCGACGACAAGATTCACGCGCGTTCCATCGGACCGTACTCGCTTATCACGCAACAGCCGCTGGGCGGCAAGGCGCAGTTCGGCGGGCAGCGCTTCGGCGAGATGGAAGTGTGGGCACTAGAAGCATACGGCGCCGCATACATCCTGCAGGAGCTGCTCACCGCCAAGTCCGACGACGTATACGGCCGTACCAAGATCTACGAGGCCATCGTCAAGGGCGAGGCGGCGATCGAACCGGGCGTGCCCGAGTCGTTCAACGTGCTCATCCGCGAACTGCAGTCACTCTGCCTCGACGTAGAGCTGATCAAGCGCGCGGATCTTATCAAGAAGTTGCCCGTGCCTGAAGTCGCGGCGGTGGCGGACTAAGTACGAGCTCTCAGCTGTCAGCTTTCAGCCCTCAGCTTTATCGGGGTTGAACTGGCAGCCGAGGCAAAGTGGAGTTTTCTATTAGCGGGAAAGCGCAGAAGCGGCTCAGGCACCGAAGAAGCTGAGAGCTGAAAGCTGAAAGCTAGTAGCTGGTTTTTCGGATCCTTCTTATCAGCGGCAAACACCGCTGCCCGGGAAGGAAGGGTCCAGTTAAGAATCCCGGGAAACACTATGGCGGCAAATAACCGCCTGGGAGGGTCGCCTTGTTCCGTTCGAACCCGTTTGAGCTTACCAGCCCGATTACAGACTTCGACGCCATTCGCATCATGCTGGCTTCACCAGAGAAGATCCGCAGCTGGTCGCATGGCGAGGTCACCAAGCCTGAGACCATCAACTACCGCACCTTCAAGCCGGAGCGCGACGGCCTGTTCTGCGCCCGCATCTTTGGCCCGGTCACTGACTGGGAGTGCTTGTGCGGCAAATACAAGCGCATGAAGCACCGCGGCGTTATTTGCGACAAGTGCGGCGTTGAAGTGACTGTGAGCAAGGTGCGCCGCGAACGTATGGGCCACATTGAGCTTGCGTCCCCGTGCTCGCACGTCTGGTTCTTCAAGGGCCTGCCGTCGCGTATTGGCCACCTGCTCGACATCTCTTTGCGCGACCTCGAATCGATTCTCTACTTCGAGTCTTATGTAGTTGTCGATCCCGGCGACGCACCGGTTCGCGAGCGCGAAATCATCAAGGACGAGACCCGCTTCCGCGATCTCGACCAGCAGTTCCGTCCCTCCGGCTTCAAGGCTATGATGGGCGCTGAAGCAATCAAGGAACTGCTCAAGCGCGTGCAGATCGAAGAGCTGGGCCTTGAGTTGCGCGAGCGCATGAAGAACGAAGCCTCCGCGCAGAAGAAGCTCAAGTACGCCAAGCGGCTCAAAGTTGTCGAGGCATTCCGCAAATCGAGCAACAAGCCGCAGTGGATGATTCTCGACGTGCTGCCCGTCATTCCTCCAGAGCTGCGCCCGCTGGTGCCGCTGGATGGCGGCCGTTTTGCCACATCCGATTTGAACGATCTCTATCGCCGCGTGATCAACCGCAACAACCGCTTGAAGAAGCTGATGGACCTGCACGCGCCCGAAGTGATTGTGCGCAACGAAAAGCGCATGCTGCAAGAGGCCGTCGACGCCCTGTTCGACAACGGCCGCCGCGGTCGTGTACTTCGTGGCGCCAACAACCGTCCGCTCAAGTCGCTCTCTGACACGCTCAAAGGCAAGCAGGGCCGCTTCCGCCAGAACCTGCTTGGCAAGCGCGTCGACTACTCCGGACGTTCAGTGATCGTGGTCGGCCCCGAGCTCAAGCTGCACCAGTGCGGCCTGCCCAAAAAGATGGCGCTCGAGCTGTTCAAGCCGTTCATCTATCACCGTCTCGAACAGACCGGCCAGTGCACCACTATCAAGCAAGCCAAAGAAATGGTGGAGATGCAGGAGCCGGTGGTCTGGGACATTCTTGAAGAAGTCATCAAGGATCATCCGGTGTTGCTGAACCGCGCACCTACGCTTCACCGCCTTGGCATTCAGGCTTTTGAACCGGTGCTGGTTGAAGGCAAGGCCATCAAGATTCACCCGCTGGTCTGCACCGCCTTCAACGCCGATTTCGACGGCGACCAGATGGCCGTGCACATTCCGCTCTCGCCTGAGGCGCAGATTGAAGCCAGCGTGCTGATGCTGGCCTCGCATAATATTCTTTCGCCGGCATCCGGCCAGCCCATCACCGTGCCTACGCAGGACATGGTTCTCGGCCTCTACTACCTGACCAAGGCCAAGAAGGGCGGCAAGGGCGAAGGCCGCGTGTTTGCCAATGTTGAAGAAATATTGATGGCACTCGAAGCCAAGGAAATCGAAACCCTTACGCCCATCCGTTTGCGCTACACGGGCAAGGTTCTCGATATGACGACGGCATACGACGACCAGGATCTGCTGCACACCGAGCCAGTGGACTTCAACAAGGAGTACATCAGCACCACGGTGGGCCGCACCATACTCAACGATGCGCTTCCCTCGGGCATGCCGTTCATCAACGGCCTGCTCAAGAAGAAGGGCATTGGCCAGTTGGTGAACTACTGCAACCAGAACCTCGGCCTTGAAGTTACAGTGGGCATGCTCGACCGCATCAAGTCGCTGGGCTTCAATTACGCCACAAAGTCGGGCCTCTCCGTGGGTCTTGACGACATGGTCATCCCGGCCAGCAAATACACCGTGGTCGACGAAGCCGACAAGAAGGTGATCGAAGTCCAGAAGCAGTACATGGACGGCGCTATCACCAACGGCGAGCGTTCGAACAAGGTTATCCAGATGTGGTCTGCGGTTACCGACAAGGTTGCTGACGAAATGTTCGGGAACATGAAGCGGGCCGACGAAGAAGGCGCCATGAACCCGATTTACGTCATGGCCGACTCCGGCGCCCGCGGTTCGAAGCAGCAGATTCGCCAGCTCAGCGGCATGCGTGGACTGATGGCCAAGCCTTCGGGCGAAGTCATTGAGACGCCCATCACGTCGAACTTCCGCGAAGGCCTCACGGTGCTTGAGTACTTCATCTCGACCCACGGCGCGCGCAAGGGCCTGGCCGATACGGCGCTCAAGACCGCCGATTCCGGCTACCTGACCCGCCGCCTGGTCGACGTGGCGCAGGACGTGATCGTGACTGAGAACGACTGCGGAACGGTGGAAGGCATCTACGTGGGCTCGATCGTTGAGTCCGGCGAGATCATTGAGCCGCTCCGCGACCGCATCATTGGCCGCGTTTCGCTCGAGCGCATTAAGGACTACGACGGCAACGTGGTGGTTGAAGTGAACCAGCCCATCGACGAAGAAATTGCATCGGCGATTCAGGGGGCGGGCGTTGAGCGGGTGAAGATTCGCTCGGTGCTTACGTGCGAGTCGCGTCGCGGCGTTTGCGCGCTGTGCTACGGCCGCAACCTGGGCTCGGGCCGCATGGTCGAGCTCGGCGAAACTTGCGGCGTCATTGCCGCGCAGTCAATCGGCGAACCGGGAACGCAGCTCACCATGCGTACCTTCCACGTGGGTGGCACGGCAAGCCGTGTTTCTGAAAGTTCGCGCCTCGACGCCAAGAACAATGGCTTTGTGCGCTTCATCAACCTGAGCACCGTTGAAAGCAGAGACGGCGCGCTGGTTTCAATGAATCGCTCTGGCTCGATTGCAATCGTTGACGAGCGCGGTCGTGAAAAGGAACGCTACCAGTTGGTTTACGGTGCGCGACTCCGCGTGAAGGACGGCGCAGCCGTGAAGCTTGGCGAACTGCTGGCTGAGTGGGATCCGTATACCTATGCGATCCTCACTGAGATCGGCGGCACCATCAGCTTCAAGGATCTGCAGGAAGGCATCACGCTCAACGAAGAGGTTGACGAAGTGACCGGCCTATCACGTTGGGTGGTTGCTGATTCACCCGACGAAAAGCGTCAGCCGGCCTGCCTGGTGAAGAACTCAAAGGGCAGCAAGCGCTACCTGCTGCCTCGCGGCGCTCACCTCATGGTGCAGGACGGCGATGAGGTCGGCCCCGGCGACGTGCTGGCCAAGATTCCCAAGGAGTCGACCCGCACCAAGGACATCACCGGCGGTCTGCCGCGCGTGGTCGAACTGTTTGAAGCCCGTACTCCGAAGGAGAAGGCCATCATTTCAGAAATCGATGGCGTGGTTCGCTTCGGCGAAGTGGCCAAGGGTCAGCGCAAAATCTATATCACCGCCGACAATGGCGATGAGAAGGAATATGCGGTGCCTCGCGGTATTCACGTCAACGTGCAGGAAGGTGAACGCCTGCGCGCCGGCGACCCACTGATGGACGGCCCCCTGAACCCGCACGACATTCTTGCCGTGCTGGGCGAAAAGGAGCTGCAGGCTTACCTGGTGAACGAAATCCAGGAAGTCTACCGTCTGCAGGGCGTGGCCATCAGCGACAAGCACATCGAAGTGATTGTGCGGCAGATGCTGCGCTGGGTTCGCATCGACGAAGTGGGCGACACGACTTTCCTGCTCGAGCAGCAGGTTGATCGGTTCCGCTTCCGCGAGGAGAACGAAAAGGTGCTGGCCAACGGTGGCCGTCCGGCAATCGGGCGTCCGCTGCTGCTGGGCATCACCAAGGCCTCGCTCTCTACTGACAGCTTTATCTCGGCTGCCAGCTTCCAGGAGACGACCCGCGTTCTTACTGAAGCTTCAATCAACGGCGCAATCGACAACCTGCGCGGCCTCAAGGAAAACGTGATCGTCGGACGCTTGATCCCGGCGGGCACTGGCCTTGAGTACTACCGCAACGTGCAGCTCTCTCCTGAGCTTGAAGAGGCGGCGGCAAAAGTACAGCAGGAAGTAACCGCCGAGAAGGAAGCCGAAGAGCGCGAGTTGGAGATGATGCGCCAGGAAGGCGAAGCCGAGGAAATGGCGGCGGAGTAACGACAGTGGTCAGTTGTCAGTGATCAGACAGGCCCGGCTTAACCGTCGGGCCTTTTTGTAGCGCCGCGCTCCGGCGCGGTTGTCGCGCGGGCCTCCAGGCCTGCGAACAACGTTCCGTTATGCTACTCATAAATTCACTTGACAAATCTATAAAAGCTCTGCAGAGTTCCGTCATGGAAATTCGTACTCTTACACGCGCCGAGGAGATTGCGCTCCTTAAGCGCTTCGGCAAGTCTCTGGATAAGTATGTGGCATCTCTTCGCGAGCAACTCGATAATCCGGCTTTATCGGCTGATGAAAGACTCGAGTTAGAAAAGGATATTGCCAAGTGTGCCGAATTGATTGAACAGGGGGACGGTGCGAGGCGTGCCCCTCAAATTTAATCCCGCAAGAATGTGATCAACAACCGCGCGTTCAGCCCGCTTGAGCTGGCGTAAGAATTCACCAATTTGTCGAAGTTTCAATTCAACTACTTTGGCCCCGGACAAACATCCGACAACGACGCGCTCAGCCCCTCCTGCTCGATTTCAAGCGTGGCCCGCGGAGCGCCCTTGTCCGTCCGCTTGATGTGAAACACATAGATCGATTCATAGTCGCTGCCTGGCCAGTCGGGCACATCAACATTGCCGGTTCCGTACTGCTTGAGCATCTCCACCGCGAAGTCACGCAACTTGGCGTGTTCCCAGGCAACAAAGATCTTCGAGTCTTCAAATGCGGGCTGAAGCAACGCCTGCTGCAGCAGGTCGATCCTGTCGAATGCAATCTGCGTATTTACCGGCAATCCCATACTGATTGCCGTGGGCTCAATAGTGGCCAGCGGCCGAACGTAAGAATAACCTTGAGAACTGTGGTCGCTTACCATCACGCTTGGATTCGGCGCGTAGATGAAGTCCGGCTTGCCATAGCGCCCCGTCAACAACGGCGGCAAAGCCAGCGCCCGATTCAGCCCCTTACATGTAAGCTGGCCAAGTCCACCCGGCGGTTTCTCACCGTGACGTATGAGGACGATGGTTTCCTGGTGGACCCGTGGAGTTTGAGTGCACGAGACCGGGAGAATCGCGAGCCAGACGAGCACAATGATGATTCCGGAAAAACCTCGCAGCAGACTTTGCCGTTTCACTTGGTTCTCTCCTTGCCCATTGTTGAGGAGGCATCTATACGATAAACGTACATATTATGCCGGCACTGTCACTCGTACCTGTACAGAACCACCTTCTCAATGGTTTGGCCATGTGGGCTGAAGCGCCAGGCTACACCCTGATCATCCTCATCGCCGTTCATGCGCCGGCCAGGGATCCACTTGCCGTCTTTGAAGTCTCCTTCGTCAACGTATGAAATGCCCACATGGGACGCGGTGCGGGGCTGCGGAGTGAAGGTGACGCGAAAGCCCTTGCCCGCGCCCAGAAACTCGCCATTGCCCGTCGCCATGATGAGTCCATAGCCGCTTTTGGCTTCGCCGTCGAAGCTGTTGTCGAGCGAAACATGTAACACCACATCGCCTATGGTGAATTCAACAGAGTCGTGATTGCCCTGAAGCACAAAGCCATGAATGTCGCCGGTTTGCTGGTGCGCGAGAATCATGGGCGCAAGCTTGGCGATGGTGGCGTAACTTTCGGCCAGCGGATCTTTTTCGCTGGCTTCGCTCTCAATTCCGAAAGGCGAAAAGCCCAGTCCCGCCTCTTCGCCCAGCGCGTAAAAGACGTTGGCCGCGCCGACTGCGTCGCCACGCGCCTCCGGCATATAAAGCGGGTTGCCATCGCGATGGTAGCGGCGAGACCATTCCTGAAAATCTGTGGAGTAGAGATCCGGCGCGTAAATGTCGATGGCCGACCCGGCCGCGCGCCAGATGTCAACCACCCACGGTTCGGGGCACCCGCTCGGATATTGGCCTGGTGTCGCGCCATAGTCGTTGAGCCAGGTGTTCACGTACATGGGAATGTTGTATTCGGTCTTGCCGCGCGCACCTACCGCCTGGATATACCGCGCGTAATGCCACGCCATGAAGATTTCGTCAGCGTGCTGCGTGTCGCCGAAGACCTCTGCCCATGTGCCACTGGTTTTATTGCCATTTGCGTCCCACAGTTCGCGCAGGTTGGGGTAAAGAGTGTCGTGATGGGCCTTGAGATAGGCGGTGAGCTCTGTCGGCACCGGGCTCGCGAACGCCCTATTGGCGGCATCAGAGTGGTCGCGCGTATCGCCCAGCACTCCCACCTCGTTTTCAAGCTGCATCATCACCACGGTGTGGTCGGTGCTGTCGACATTCTTGATGTGCTTCATTAACGCCGCGAACGCGCGCGAGTCGGCTTCCTGGGTGGCCGCGCCTTGCGGACTCATGATCTCGACCTCGTTACCTTTCGCAATGACGCGCGGAAAGCGCTTGGTGTCTTTCTTCACCCACAGCGGCACATAGCTCGACATTCCGTTTTTCCACGAGGCCAGCCATAAGAACACGATCCTCTGATGCGAAGCGCGCGCCTGCTTCAGCAGTCCATCCACGAGCGTGTAGTCGTATTTGCCCTCTTCCGGCTCAATCAGTTCCCAGCTCAGCGGCGTCACCACGGTGTTCAGCCCCATGGCCTCGAGTTTGGGCCAAACGGGCTCCATGTAGGCCAGGCTCGACGACGATGAGTTGTGCAGCTCGCCTGAAAGCATGAGGAATGGGGCGCCATCGACGATGAGCTGCGTGGTTTGTCCGCGCTTCTCAAGGCGGGGTGCGGACGTTTGTGCATTGAGAGTTGCGGCGGTTAAACAGAGAGACAAAAGCAAATAAGGCAATGCGAAGCGATTGATTTTCATATCGCCCGGAGTCTAGCACAAAGGCGCTGCCTGTTTCTGCGTTCTGGTCTCAATTCTCGCATCGAAGCAAGAAATCTCGCATCATCCCACTTTGGGCAGCGTTCCGATTCAGTTCGGCGCGCAACTTTTTGAACGCCTTCAATGCTCCACGCGCATCTGCGCGGAGCTACGTTAGGGCCGTGGCTATTCTTTCAGTCGATCTCGCACACCGGAGCTGGTCAGATCTTGGAATCGTGATTCTCGATCGGGTTAGGTCAAAAACCGCCCTTGTTGATGCCTATGGCGCCAACGTGAAGCCGGGCACAGTGAGATGCGAAACCATCCGCTTCACGGCCGAAGGGTTGAACAGTCTGAACTCGTTTGCCCCTGCCTCGCAAGCCATGAACCCGGTCGACGCCGAGGTTCTCGCCGGGCAATTGAATCACTTGGCAAATGTGCGTGGCATTCGAGCCATTGTGCTGAACGGACCGCAGGCATGGAAGTCGGGCGCGAACGGGCTCGAACATGCGCGGGTGAGCGAGCGGGAGCTGAACACTTCGGCTAAGACGGGGCTGCCCGGGGTGGTGGTCCCCAGGACTTACCGGGCGTTTGCCGAATTCTGCATGGACGTATTTGAAGGTTTGTGCCGTCGCGGCTGGCACCGGCTTTCGACACAAGGCCAGGTTGCGACGCTGGAGAATCGAGTGCTGATTGAGAGCTGTCCGCATGCAGCGTGGAAGTCGCTGGGGCTAAAGCCTCTGTGCAGCAAAAGGCGTGCGCGCGTAAGCGACCTGGCCGATGCTTATGCCGCACTGAACAAGCTGGTGCCGATAACTTGCAACCGGCCGCCTAATCACGACCAGCTTCAGGCAATTGTGAGTGGGCTGCCGGGTCTGGCGATTGCGGAGCACGACATTGCGGCTGTGCGCATTGTGGGCAACGCCCCGCGGCGGGAGCAGGGCCATTGGCGCGAGGGCTTCATCGTGCTGCCATTGCCGCCGCCTGGACATGATAACTGGCTGAGGGGAATGCGTTGGCTGAATTAGCCGCCTGCTGAGTAATAACAAACGGCCGCCTTGGTTGGCGGCCGTTTGAATTGCGAGATTACGCAAGGACCTTGGTTCAAGCCTGCGGCGCGGGCGGGCGAGGCGGCGGCGGTTGCGGCGGCTTGGGCTTAGCTGAATCCTTTTTTGCCGGGGCGAGAATGGCGTGGAGGATGGTGCCTTCCATGCGCGGCATGAACTCGACAATGCCTGCCTCGCCAATGTCGAGGATGAGCCGGTTAATAATGTTGTAGCCCAATTCACGGTGCGCCATCTGGCGGCCGCGGAAACGCAGGCTGGCCTTCACCTTGTCGCCGTCGCCCAGGAAGCGCACGGCCTGGTTTTTCTTGGTCTGGTAGTCATGCTCGTCAACGGTGACGGAGAACTTGACTTCCTTGAGGGTGATGACCTTTTGTTTCTTGCGGGCGGCGCGCTCGCTCTTTTCCTTTTCGTAGAGAAAGCGGCCGTAATCCTGAATGCGGCAGACGGGCGGAACGGCGGTTGGTGAAACCTCAACCAGGTCCAGGCCACGTTCGCGAGCGATCTTCAGCGCCTCAAATGGCGCCAAGATGCCCATTTGTTCGCCGTTTTCGTCGATGACGCGGATTTCGCGGGCGCGAATTCGATCGTTGATGCGGATAAAGGACTTGGCCGAACGTTTATCGAGTGCGATGGTGCTCCTCCAGGTGAATTGTTAAGTTAATTCGGTGCAAGTTGCAACGCCTGCAAAGCGGCGCGCAAACGCACAAACGCACACTGAGTATAGCATTGGCCCGGGTTCTATGAATCAAGGAGTTAGCTGAAGCTTTGGGCGCAAGTTTCAAACTGATCCGGGGCGGTTTCAACAAGCCCAGCGGGGCACGCGGTGAGTGCGCCTTCGGGTGTAAGTGCTTTCACGGAGATGCGAAGAAGTTGGTTGGCGGCATAGGAGCCCTCGAGTTCGACAGGCAGGAAGTTATCAGTAAGTGCTTCAGTTACTCCGCGGGCGGCAGGCGTGTGCAATGTGATGGCGGGTAGTTCACGGCCGATCATCGGCGTGCGGTGGGCGACGGACTTCTGGCGGGCTAGAACACGCAGCGTGTGCATGCGTTCTTGAACGATTTCGGTCGGGACAGGAGCTGTTGCATGCAATTCCCAACCGCGAGTGCCGGGGCGCGGCGAAAACGGGAAGAGGTGGAGATAGCCGAAGGGGAGTGCGCGGATGAATGCTACGGTCTCTTCGAATTCGGCATCGGTTTCGCCGGGGAAGCCTACCATGACGTCGGCGCCGAGGGTTAGTTCGGGGCCGGCGGCTTGCACCAGGGATTCTACTTTGGCGGCGTAGTGCCAGGGACGGTAGCGGCGGTGCATGCGGCGCAGTACGGCGTCGGAGCCGGATTGCAGCGGCAGGTGCGCGTGGCGGGCCAGGCGTGGCTCGCGTCCCCCGAATTCGGCCATCAGGGTGATTAGCTCGTCGGTCCAATCCATGGGCTCGATGGAGCTTAGGCGGAGGCGCGGCAACGCTGTGCGGGTTAATATGTGGCGGACGAGAGATGGGAACGAATCCTTCTCCGCAAGTTCCTTTCCCCAGCGACCTAGGTTGATGCCGGAGAGAACCAGCTCGTTGCCGCCGGCGGTGATGAAGCCTTCTACCTGCTTTAGAACCGATGCGCGGGGCAGGCTTTTTGATGGGCCGCGCGTGAAAGGAATGACGCAGAAGGTGCAGCGATTTCCGCAGCCTTCCTGGATCTTGAGGTTGGGCCGGGTCTGCGCGCCGGGCACAAGCTGCGCTTCTTCAATG
>Ga0302278_10004201_pt1 | contig 15012 bp, 10 predicted proteins | sample III_Bog_N3_2_FD_194543 | JGI IMG/M metagenome (GOLD analysis project Ga0302278, IMG submission 194543) | Peat permafrost microbial communities from Stordalen Mire near Abisko, Sweden - III_Bog_N3_2 | ecosystem: Environmental > Terrestrial > Soil > Wetlands > Peat | place: Sweden: Abisko... | reverse complement strand
CGTTCGATTCTTCTCGCCGCTTGGACCCTTCTCCGGCATGAACGATGCCTATGCCTGGGGAATCTGGAAGACCTTCAATGTCATGACGCTGACCGCTCTCGGATCCGGGCCGCTCGCGGTCGGCATAGCGGCGTGGGTCTTCAACCGGCACAAGTTGCATGTGGTCATGCGGACCGCCCTGGTATCCGGTTTCCTCTTTTACGCCACCGGTCTCTTTGCCCTCGGCTTCGACGTGGGCCGTCCCTGGAATTTCTATAGCTTTGTGCTGCCCTGGCGCTGGAATGCCGAGTCCGCGATGCTTGAGATTTCGATCTGCATGCCACTCTACTGCGCCGCGTTCCTGGCGTTTGAGAATCTTCCGTTAGTTCTGGAACGCTACTATTACACCGGCACCGACCAGACCCGTGCGGTTCTGCGCGGAATCGCACCATTTCTGCGCAAGATTTATCCCTTCGTGATCGTCGGCGCCTACGTTCTGCCTCTCATGCACCAATCTTCTTTGGGAGGCTTGCTGCTTCTGGCTGGAAACAAAATCAACCCTATTTGGCAGACTCCATTCCTGCCGCTGCTCTATTTGCTGGCTGCAGGTTTGTGCGGGCTGGGCTTCGTCATCTTCCTTCTTCTTATTTGCAGCCTGCGCTACTCGCGTCCACTTGACCTGGATGTGCTGGGCGAACTGGGCAATCTACTCTCCTGCGCCTGCTTCCTCTTTCTGGCGGTTCGCGCCGGGGATCTGCTATGGCGTGGACAGGTTCGAGCCGCTTTCGCGTTCGATACGATGAGCATCCTCTTCCTTATCGAGACCACCCTCATCCTGATTCCAGCCTTTGTGCTCCGGATAAAAACTGCGCGCGAGACTCCACGAACCATGTTGAAAATGGCCATGCTCGCCTGTTTGGGAGGTATGTTCTACCGTTTCATTCCAACCACGATCGCGTACATCCCTGCACACCGAGCCAGTTATTTTCCATCGCTGCCCGAGGTGCTGATGGCGATTGGTTACATCGCGCTCGGGATCACGGCTTTCCTTCTGGCAGTCAAATATTTTGCCGTACTACCGGGAGAGATCAAGGATTGGAATTACATGTTCAGAAGCGCGCCCTGGCGCCGACCGGCCGCGCAGCCCGGTCAATCCGGAAAACTCGAACACTCCCAAGGAGAACAGCAATGGCCCGCATCTCTATCGACCCGATAACTCGCATCGAAGGGCACCTGCGCATTGATGTCGAGGTCGATGGCGGCAAGGTGCAGAAGGCATGGGCGAGCTGTACCATGTGGCGCGGACTCGAAACGATTCTGCGGGGGCGTGATGCCCGCGAAGGTTGGGTCTTTGCCCAACGTTTCTGCGGAGTCTGCACAACGGTTCACGCCATTGCCTCGGTGCGCGCGGTGGAGGATGCCCTTCAACTCGAGATTCCAGCGAACGCCCAATACATCCGCAACCTGATTCTCATCGCGCACGCCCTGCACGACCACATCGTTCATTTCTATCAACTGTCTTCTCTCGATTGGGTCGACATCACGACCATTCCCAAAGCAGATCCGGCGCGCGCTGCGTCTATCGCAGAAGGCTACGGCAGTTGGCCGGGAAATTCGCGCCGCGAGTTAGAGGTGGTGCAGAACAAGGTCAAGGGGCTGATTGGGAGCGGACAGCTCGGCATCTTTTCTCATGGCTACTGGGGCCATCCAGCGATGCGGCTAAGCCCGGAGCTGAACCTGATTTTGTTTGCTCACTACCTGCAGGCCCTGGAATTTCAGCGCAAGGCATGTCAGATCGTCGGCGTGCTGGGAGGGAAAACGCCGCACATTCAGAATCTCGCGGTCGGCGGCGTGATGAATGCGATTAACCTCAACAGCCTGGCGACGTTTAATATGGACCGCCTGGGGATGTTGCAGTCCCTGCTTCAGGACTTGATCCCGTTCGTACAACAGGCTTATTTCGTCGATGCCTGCCTGCTCTCCGCTTCCTACCCCGAGTGGTTCCGTTATGGACGCGGCGTCTCAAATTATCTGGCCCTCCCTGACCTTCCCACGGACGCAAAAGCTACGCAATTCGATTTGCCGGGCGGCCTTATCATGAACGGCAATCTCAACTCCGTCCAACCGATTACCAATTGGCGCGATGAATCCTTTCGTGCAGCGGTCGCTGAGGATGTGACGCATGCCTGGTACAAGGGAGAAGGTGCGCAAACACCGTGGAAAGGTGAGACCGATCCCGATTACACCGATTTTCGAGAAGAAGGTAAGTACACCTGGGTAAAAGCGCCGCGCTACAACGGTGAGCCGATCCAGGTCGGTCCGCTGGCTAATGTTCTGGTCGGTTACGCCTCCGGCCATCCGCTCACGCGCAAATGGACGGACACCGCCTTCAAGACAATTTCCTCGATCCATGATCCCGGCGTGCATGGTTTGACTCTGATTCCGGAGCACCTGCAATCGACCATGGGCCGCTACCTTGCCCGGGCAATTCGCTCCGCCATGCTCTCCGACCTCGCGCTGCAGCACTGGCAGTTGCTCACCGACAACATTCTCAAGGGCGACGATACTACTTACAACCCGCCGCAATTTCCGTCGCATGAGTGCGAGGGTGTCGGGATGCATGAGGCGCCGCGCGGCGCGCTTTCGCACTGGGTAATCATCGACAAAGGAGCTTTCTCCAACTACCAGGCGGTGGTGCCGACCACATGGAATGCCAGTCCCCGAGACGAAAAAGGCATTCCTGGGCCCTACGAAACCTCTCTTATAGCAAACCCGGTGCTTGATCCCTCGAAGCCGTTGGAAGTCCTTCGCACCGTACATTCCTTCGATCCTTGCATGGCGTGCGCCTGCCACACGCTCGATGCGAGCGGCCGCGAGATCGCCCGGGTGAAGGTGTTATGAGTACGAATCTTGTGGACCCAATCACGGGAAGCCCTCTTCCTCGAATCGCCGTTGTCGGTATCGGAAACGTTCTTCTTGGCGATGACGGCTTCGGCCCTTTGGCGGTGGAGATGTTTCGCCGCCTCTACGAGTGCGACTCGAATGTTGAAATTCTCGATCTCGGGACGCCGGGCCTGGACCTCGCGCCGTATTTGTACGACACAGATCTGGTCGTAATCGCGGATGCGATTTATCCGCATAAAGAAGAAAAGCCGGGAACGCTTTGCGTCTACTGCGAAGACGATCTGGGCACGTCTCACGCTCAGCTTCGCCTGACGTCGCATGACCCCGGGGTGCGGGAATCGCTGGCGCAGTTGAGGCTGGCTGGCCATGCCCCATCCGAAGTGATTGTCGTCGGAGTCGTTCCCGAGTCCTGCGGTCTCGGCAAAGGCATCAGTCTCTCCGTGCTGAACACCTGTTTGGTTGCGGTCGTTACTATCGCTCAATTGCTTGTGGAGCGCTCAATCGAGTGCCGGAGGCGACACGATCCCGTCCCGAGAACTCTTTGGTGGTTATCCAGTTCGGCTTGAACTCGATGCTTGCAAAGTGAGCCATTCTGCACAGTATTTGGAGAGCGATTCAGCGAAATTAGCTACGTGAGTGGAAGGAATTCAAAGTCATGATAAGTGTCGAACATGCCGCGGGATCACTAAGCCGTCGCTTGGGCAGGCGAAGTGTAAATCCGCGGAGTTTCGTTCCGCGGACTTTACTTCTTATGTTCTGTTCAGTTCTGCTGCTCGCCGTTTGGCCACGGACGCTGGCTGCTCTGCAAGACCAGCAGGCTCCGCAACTGCCGTCGCAAGACCAACAAGCGCAGTCGCAGGCAGCTTCGGCGCCACCTTATGCACAACAGAGTCCTGAGCAGTTGCAGCGACTCGTCGCACCCATCGCGCTCTATCCCGATTCGTTGGTGGCACAGATTTTGGCAGCGGCCACGTTTCCCGAGCAAGTCGTCGAGGCGGATCGCTGGGCGCAGGCAAATCCCGACTTAAAGGGCGATGCCTTAGGCAAAGCCGTCGATCAGCAACCGTGGGATCCCAGCGTGAAAGCGCTTACGGCGTTTCCCTCCGTTCTCGGAAACATGGATAAGAACCTCTCGTGGGCGTCCTCGCTCGGCGATGCCTACTTCAATCAGCAGCCAGATGTAATGGATGCCGTGCAGGTGATGCGCCGGCGCGCCCAGGCAGCAGGCGATCTCAAGAGTACCTCGCAGCAGAACGTCTCCACGCAGGGCTCGACCATCTCGGTTGAGCCTTCCGATCCGCAGACGGTCTACGTCCCGGCGTATGATCCGTGGCTGGTTTATGGAGATCCCATCGTGGCCTGGCCCGGATGGTATCCCTATCCCGGAATCTGGTTCGGCGGTCCGTACCTCTCGTGGGGTGGCGGCTACGGCATCGGTTGGTTCGGCGGTTATGGGTGGGGTTGGAATCACTGGGGATTCAATTGGGGTGGCCGATACGCTATGTACGGTGGCGGCAGGTATTACTCCCGCAGCAACACGTTTTATAACCGCAGCAATTTCTACCGGGCAGGAAGCGCGCGTGGTGGTAACGGTATGCGGGGCGGAACTGGCTCCCATGGTTTTGCGGGCAACCGGTCTGCGAACGGGAACGTTGGAGAGCGCGGCGGAGCCGGTAACCGTCCTGGCGGAACGACACGGACCTTCAACGGAAACAGCCAAGCTGCGCGAGGATACGCGGCACCCCGCGGTCAAAGTGGGGTCCGATCGGGCGCGTTTAGCGGCTACGACCATGGCGGACAAGCCCGGAGCTATTCCTCGCGAGGCAGTGCCAGCATGGGCGCGGCGCATGCCAGTGGAGGATCGCGCGGCGGTGGCGGAGGTTCGCACGGCGGCGGTGGTGGCCATGGCGGCGGGCACCGGTAAGCGAAGTTATTAAGTTGCTGCGTCTGAAAAGTGTGAATTGGAGAGAACATATGCCACGAATCATCCTGAATTTCGACAAGCCTTATTGCGCAACTTTTCTTAGACTGGCGACACTCGCGGTGCTCGTGACTGTGTGCTTCCTCACTCCATCCCAAGCACAGCAGCCCGGCCAAAAAACTTTCTCGTCGCCAGAAGATGCGAGCAGCGCACTGGTCGCGGCCGCCCAGAGTAACGACGAAAAAGCGATGCTCGCGATTCTCGGTCCCGATGGAAAGGAAATCGTTTCCTCGGGAGATGACATCGAAGACACCCAGAGCCGCGCAAACTTTGTGGAGAAGTATGGGGAAATGCATCGTCTGGTGAAAGAGCCGGACGGAACCATGGTTCTGTATATCGGCGCGCGAAATTGGCCGACTCCGATACCGCTGTTCGGTAAAAACAGCCTGTGGTTTTTTGACACCGAAGCTGGAAAACAGGAAATTCTGTACCGGCGTGTGGGCCGCAATGAGTTGTCGGCCATCCGCGTATGCCAGGAACTGGTCGCGGCACAAAAGGAATTCCGTTCCACGCACGGCGATCAGTACGCCCGTGAAATCTTCAGCGATCCAGGGCAGCAGAATGGCCTGTACTGGAAGGCTGCGGACGGAGAAACGGAGAGCCCAATCGGGCCGCTCGTCGCTGCTGCCGTTGGCGACGGCTACACCAAAACTCAAGGCGGCGCTCCGACTCCTTACCTTGGTTACTACTTCCGCATCGTGACCCGCCAGGGAAAAAATGGGCCCGGCGGCTCCAAGAGCTACCTGGTCGCCGGCAAGTTGACTGGGGGCTTCGCGTTTGTGGCCTATCCGGCGGAGTACAGATCATCCGGTGTAAAGACATTTATGGTTGGCTCGGATGGAGTTGTGTACGAGAAGGATCTCGGCTCGAAGACCAGCGTTATTGCCGGGAAGATGAAGGAATACAATCCCAATTCCAGTTGGCAAGAGGCGGAAGATCAGCAGAAAGTCATTGCCGGCGCGGAGGAGACCAACAAATAAGCCATGCCATGAGACCGCTAGCTCATCTCCTTCACGGTTATTTCATACTTGAAGTTGTCCGGATCGAATGGATCCACTCGTCCCTCGGCGGTTTCAGCCTGCGGGTACATGAAATAAACCAGCGGCTGTTTGGCGGAACCTCGCAGCGCTACGTCGTGAGCGTAGTTGAATGCCATCCAATTCATCTCCCATGAGCCGAACAGCCGCTGGCGCGCCTTCGACACCATCTCGTCGCTTAGCAGGCGATTCCCAGGTGGCTCTTCCAGAACTACCTTGCGTACGTCTGCCGGGTCCACCGGAACCCATCCGTGTCCGCGAAGGTAGACCTCCGTGCGGCAGTGCTGTCCCTTGGTGGCTCTGTCCGTCGCCAGTCCAAGGCTTTTGTAGCCCAAATCGGATTTGGCTATTCGCAAACCATAAACATGCCGCGCCGGCAGGCCCACGGAGCGGGCCAAGCCCACGTAGAGTGCATTCAAGTCGGCGCATTTTCCGCCCATATCGCCCGACTCCAGCATGAACCGAATGTCGCCCCGACCGCAGCCACGAACCTTTGGATCGCGGAAAGTGTTGTCCACCACCCAATCGTAAATCGCGCGAGCTTTGTCCTTGTCAGTGGACGCGCCGGCAGTAGCCTTGAGGGCGGTCTCTTTCACAATGCCATCCGTAGGCACATAACGGCTGGGCTGAAGAAAGTAGTCGAGCTCTTCTTTTGAAACATGTGGCGCTCTACCGGGAACCGATAGATCGACCGCGTAATTCTTCAGCAAAACCTGGCTGGTCAGCGTCAGCACGGGTTTCGCATTAACGGGGTAACTCGCCGATACGATACCGAGTGCGTTCGGCTTGTCCTTGGTCAACTGAGCCGATCCACCCTCGGCGCTGAACCTGTTGGCATCCGTTCTCTGAAAGGGGGTATCACGAATCAGCGCCGCCGGCAGCCAGATGTGAGTCACTCCGCTTGGCTTCAGTACTTCCACCCTTGTGGTGACCTCGAAGGCGCGCCATCTGTCGCTCGTCTGTAATGCGTCGGAAAAAACCGGGATCGATTTTGTTACTGCGAACCCAGCGCACAGTGCTCCGGTCGATTGGAGAAAATTGCGGCGATTCATAAGCTCCCCTCTGAAAACAGGTTAGGGCCAGGCAAGAGGACATCCGCGAGTTCACGTAAAGCGTTGGTGGTTTCGGGACTGACCGCCATCGGGCCGAGTATGCCTGGCGCCTCCCGCTACTTGCATGTGGGCCATGACGTTTTTTCTCTCTGCTATCTAAAATCCAAGAGCCTTTGCTGCCATTGCCGTTCCTTCGACACGGTTCCTTATCTTCGCGAACGCCGTCTCGCGCGACGTGGAAGTATCATCAGCGAAAGGTGAGAAACCGCAATCGTCGGTCGTTCCCAGCGACTCGATCGGAATAAACTCGGCCGCTTCAAGAACGCGATCACGCACTTCCTCGGGACTCTCGACTCTGGGATTGATCGGGTCCGTGACACCAACGAACAAAAGTTGGCGCGGTTTCAGCAGTCTCCGTATCGATGCCAGCACGCTCCGGCGGTCTGGTTCGCTCGCCAACTGAACATAGTAACGCCCGACTTTCAGACCAAACAACGCCGGCAGCAGGCCCGTGTAGTCCACATCTGCGCTGTGCGTGGAGTCATGATCGCCACCGGGGCAGGTGTGCACTCCGATCCGTTGGCGTTCCGTTGCATTGAAGCGATCGAGCACGCGGTTATTCAATTCGATGAATGCATTCAGCAGGCCGCCCGAGGGATCGAGCTTTAGGGCAAGTCGTCCTTCCGTGAAGTCGATTTGCACGCATGCGGCGTTGCCTTCCAGGCACTCGCGAATATCGCGTTCCGCTTCGCCGACAAGATCTTCGAGGAACGCCTCCCGCGAATACCCACCAATGCCACTTTGCGGATAGAGCAGACTCAGGGCTGACGCCGAAATCACAGCCTGTTTCAACGGTCGGTGAGCATACCGCTGAGCGGCCTTCAAATACGTCACAGCGTGGACGCCATAGCGGAACGGCCCGGCTGTCAGCTTTGGAAGTTGCCTGGTGTGTCCATCTGCAAATGGAATGATCACTCCATCGGATGCCAGATGCTCGCGTCCCGAAAGAGGATATGTGGCGAAGCTGGGCTTCGTCTGCTCCCCGTCGGTGATGACGGGCGAGCCAGTCTCTTCCAAACGCGAAATCGTGTCACCGAGGGCCGACTCCTCAACAGTTTTGAGCTGTTCGGCGGAGATCTTTCCTGCGGCATGAGCGCGCGTGGCTGCCAGCAGATCTGCCGTACGCGGGATGCTTCCAATCGGTTCGGTCGGTATCGGCATGTTCCTGCTTCGCAACTCCAGTGTATGAGTTAAAAATTCGCGTTGGTTCGGAGACGGACGTCCATGGCCGTCCGGCGGTGTTTCGGAATGGGTGCAACCTTAATTGCTATCACGCGAGGGCAGCAATAATCAAAAAAGACTAGAGATGAGGCCGCGCACCCGGTGTAAGCTTTCCGTTTTTCCACGGCGTGTCGAGGGGCGCGCTCAAGGAAGATTGGGGAATCCAGGGAATGAGTGAGAGGTCCTTTTCCGGACGCGTCGGAGTTGGCGCAGCCACAGTGCCGGCCGCCGAAAACGTGATGGTGCAGTCCCTCACCCTAACTACCAGGATCCGTTTCTAAGGCCAAGGGTGCACTACCCATAATAATGCCCTGAAGCCGCGGGAACAATGCGGCTCTCCGGATAAGTATCGTCGCACTCTGCCGCGCAGATTTGAGCAAAGGTAGCCCATTTTGCTTTGGGGGAGAGCCATTGATCGTGTCCTCGAAGCCGATTTCCGTCCCCGAATCGTTCTCCGAATAGCGCTGGAATACAATCGTAGCCCAAGCTGTGGCGTTTATATGTTGCATATGCAACACTTCTATGTTGTCATAGCAACATAGGAGGCTACCCGTGAGCGAAATCCTGGAAGCGCTCTTCCGCAGGCGGGCAGTTAAGGCCTTTGAGCCGGTTGATATCCCAGAAGGCCTCCGTGAACAAATCCTCGATGCCGCCCGCCATGCTCCCTCCAGTTTCAATATGCAACCGTACCGGTTCTTTTGGGTGGAATCGCCTCCGGAAAAGGCAACCGCAGCGAAACTCTGCCTGGGACAGATGCCCGCGGCAACGGCCTCGGCGCTGGTGGTCGCGGTAGCCGACATCGGGTCGCTGGCAGCGACCTCCCATGCCCAATTGGAGTGGATGCGCAGAAGCGGTTTCAGCCACGCCAAAGTCCGAGACTACGAGCGGACGGCGAAGATCGGCCGGATCCTGTTTATGCCTGGACCGTTCGGCATTTTTGGCGCGGCCAAATGGACGATTTTCCGAATGTTGAATCTGTGGAAGACGCTTGGCATGCCACCGACGTCCCGACGGGACTTGTTAAAGTGGGCGACGAAGAGTACATCGTTGGCCTGTGAGAATCTGATGATCGCCGCTGAAGCGCTGGGACTCAACACGTGCCCCATGGAAGGATTTGATGGCCGCAGACTCTCCAGATTTCTCGGGCTGTCAGCCCGATATCATGAAATTGTGATGGTCATTGCGATCGGGAAGAGATCGCCTGCTTATACGGAACCGCCACAGTGGCGGCGACCCCTCGGTGCCACGGTGACGGTCCTATGACCCTCGTTCCGAAGACCGGCGTCCCGAAGAAGGATATTCCTCAAGACATCCTAAGGGACTCAGTACTTGCCCATGTTGCTGCAGCCTATTTTTCTGTCGGGAAGAGACTTGAACGAAAAACTCGGTGCTCTGCGACTCGTGGCTTCATCCTATCCACACTTCGGGGCGGTGCCGCGCTCAATCAGAATCAAATCGCCACACTTCTCGGTTTCGACCGGACTGTCGTGCACCGAGCCATCAAGTCAATGGTTCAGGAAGGGCTTGTGTCGGAGAGAAAAGCAAAATCGGGCAGAGCAATTCACGTTACGCTGACGCCGAAAGGCCACAGATACAGGAAACGCCTGATCAATGCGAGGGTAGCCGCTGACGATAAACTCCGAAAACAACTGACTCCGGAGGATCGCGTAACCCTTCTTCGGCTCTTGAAGCTGATTGCTGAGTTAGAGTTTTAAGACTGTGCCGCCGTCCACTCCGGATGGGGTTGTAGCCTGCGCACTACTACCAGAAAGCTTAGGGGAAATAAATTTGCAATCTCCAAGAGGACTTCTTTCCAGCGCTGTTGAGAGTACGTCCACAGGCATAAATTCCCCCGGACGCGTGCATCCTGGAAGAATCCTCCTTCAGTGAACGGGAACCGCGCGGTTTCAACTACTCGCTCACCGATGTGATGATGGCTCTTGGCAGGTGGAGCGTGATCTTCTGTTGAGTGTTGGCTGAGGAATCGCCTAGCACCAGATCGTAGGTTCCTGGGTTGGCATGCCATGCTGCCGCGCTGACATCATAAAAACTAAAGCTGCGCGGACCGAGATCCACTGTGACCTGCCTGGTCTCTCCCGGTTGCAGCATTACGCGCTCGAACTGTTTCAATTCCTTCGCGGGGCGTGGCGCGGTAGGCGATACTTCGCGCACATAGAGCTGGGCGACGGTAGCTCCGGCACGCTTGCCCGTATTCGTCACGTCGAAGCTGACGGAGAAGCGGCCCTCACCGGCAGAAGTGGCCCTCAGATGAGTGAAGGAGAATGTCGTGTAGGAGAGTCCAAAACCAAACGGGAAGAGCGGCTCGATATGAGTGTGCTCGTATCCGCGATACCCCACAAAAATGCCTTCGCGATACATGATCTTGTCGGTTCCGGGGTCGAGGTAGTAACTGGCGAAGCTGGGATTGTCGGCAATGTTCTTTTCCCAGCTGATGGGTAGATGGCCGGACGGATTGGCCTCTCCGAAGAGCAGCCGGGCCGCGGCTGTGCCGCCCTCTTCGCCTGCATACCACGTAGCAAAGATACCCTGGACCTTCTGTTTCCACCGCGAGACATCAACGCTGCCCCCTGAGGTGATCACGACGATAGTCTTCTTTCCCAGTGCTGCGACTTGTTCGATAAGCTGCTCTTGCCCGACGGGAAGCTCAAAGCTCCGGTCTCCACCTTCGGACTCGGACGATGCATTGAATCCGACCGCGAGCACGACCGCGTCGGCTCGAGATGCCATTTCGAGGGCATCGTTTTCGACGATGCTACTGAGCGGAACGATGCCCACACGCATCCCCGAGACGGAAGCGGACTGTGTCGCTAGCTGTTCCATCACGACCTTGTGAGGGCCTGTGGAGAGCTCGACGGTCGTTTGGTTCAGGATCGCCTTGGGTACGACGGAACTGTCGAAGACGACAGCATCGTCAATCGACAGCCGGTACCTTCCGTCGGTCTGCGCGAACACCACAAATTTGCCCGTAGCATCCGTCGCATAGTAGCCGGTCCACCGGCCACTCGTCGTCGCCCGCTGATAGGGGTTGGAATCCCTATGAGAGGTGAGAGCGTTCAGTTCCTGTTCTTCTGGTTCGCGTCGCGTCGAGCCGGAGAGCAGCATCGATCTCTCTACGCTGGTGCCGGTCTCTCCGCCCTGCAGATCGGCGTCGGCAAACGTGGTGTGCGTTACGCCGGGGGTTGAGCCGAGAGCGTCAGTGGTGAATCGCGTGAGGCGCGACATCTGGTTGATGCTACGAACGCCGCGTGCGTAAAGCACAGAGGCTCCGTCGCCCAGATAGTTGCTGATGCCTGCGAGCAGATTGGTGCTGGCGAAGCTCACAACTTCGCCGCTACCTCCGCCAGTGGTGACGGTCTCAACTGCGGTAGGTCCGATTACGGCGATCGTTTTGATCCTGCTTCGGTCGAGGGGCAGTGCGTTATTGTCATTTTGCAGCAGCACCGCACCCTCCAGCGCAGCTTGCAGTGATGCCGCCCGACCGCGCAGGTTGTAGCGCGGTATGCTGGTGTCGAGTGCCGGATGATCGAGCCAACCGAAATCAATGGCCACCCGCAGAATCCGGCGCACCTTGTCATCGAGTTCTGCTTGCGTGATCGCTCCGGCCTTGAGTAGCGGAAGAAGTACTTGCTGGTTGTAATGGACTCCGAACGGCATTTCGAGATCGAGGCCGCCCTTCACGGCAGCGGTGGCGTCGTAGGTGGCGACCCAGTCCGACATGATGATGCCGGGAAAGTGCCACTGCTCTTTCGCCACTTCGACATTGAGCCGGCGGTTCTGCGTCATGTGTTCGCCGTTGGTGAGATTGTAGGAGTCCATAATCGCACCGACCTTGCCCACCTTGACCGCAGCTTCGAAGACGGGCATGTAGATTTCCCGCAACGTGCGCTCGTCGATAACTGAATCGGTATCGTGCCGCAAGTATTCGGAATTGTTGCCGAGATAATGCTTCACCGTGGCGGAGACGCCTTCTTTCTGCACCCCCTGGATGTACCCGACCGCGATCTGGCTGGCCAGAAAAGGATCTTCGCCGAAATACTCAAAGTTGCGCCCGTTCATGGGAGCGCGGTAGATGTTGACGCCGGGACCGAGCAGAAACACCGCTCCACGGGACCGGCAATCGCGCCCCAGTTCCTCGCCAATGCGGAGTGCGAGTGGCTTGTCCCATGAGGCCGCCAACCCGATGCCGGCTGCGTAAGCGATAGTCGGCGCTGGAATGTGAGCTCCTACCGGCCCGTCGGCCATCTGAAAAAACGGAATATGGAGGCGTGTCACAGGGTGAGTGCGAAAGGGAGTGTCACCGCTGAGCAGATCGATCTTCTCGTCGATGGTCATTGCGCCCACGAGTTCATTGACCCGTTTGTCCACCACTGCGGCGTCGTTGGCAACGAATTGCGCTAAGGCAGAGACACTGGTTAACAGCAGCGCACCGACAAGAAGGCTACGGCCTCCAAAAGCGATCGGGTTCGTGGGCATCGTGACTTTCTCCTTCGGGAAATGGTACGACGAAAAAGGGCCGCATCCAAGCGGTGTCCACGAACGCCGCGACGGCTTACCACTAACAGCACTTCAGCGCTTCATCTCAGTCTAGAAACCGGCTTCGCGGAAATCAAATGGCATTTACTCGGGCAGAAAGCGCGGTTGGCGGCAGTGAATTTGCGCTCCGCGCGGCAAGCATAAACGCAATGGCAAGACGTGACATACGTTGCTATCGTGATATTGATAGACAGCCAATCGAAATATTTCGTAGTATTTCGAAACAATACATTCGTGCGAAGATCAGCAAGAAGATCAGGAAGAGGATGCTTAATGTTGTCCACGGAAAAAGAGACCTTGCGATCGACGACATTCAAAATTTGCCTCGCTCTTGCCATTGTGTTCGCGTCGTGTAACTACGCAACCGCTACAGACGCCCCGACCGGCAAGGCTCAGATTCAAGGCGGCAATCTGCGAATTGAATTTGATCACAACCTGCGCAGCCGGGTGGTAGCCCGTTTCGACAAGGAGACGGTGCTCGGGCCTTTCAGCGCCTCTGAGACAGTGACAACCGCCGACAAGGTTTGGACGGAATTCCCGCTGTACTCTCAAAAGCACGAGCGCACAAAAGACGCTTTCGGAGAGGGCGAGCGGCTCATCGTGGAAGGAAAGTCAGGAAGACTCACCAAGACAGTCGCCGTCACCCTATACGACGATTTTCCAACCATGGCAATCTTCGAGGTTCAGTACACCAATACCGGAACGACAAAGCTTGAGATCAAGAGTTGGACCAACAACGCGTACACGGTGAACCCCCAAAGCGGTGCGGGCTTGCCAGCTTTCTGGTCGTACCAGACTGGCTCTTATGAGAAACGTCCCAACTGGGTTTTACCATTGCGCGCTGGTTTTCGGCAGGGAAATTATCAGGGCATGAACGCCAGCGACTATGGTGGCGGCACGCCGATTCTCGACGTCTGGCGGCGCGATGTGGGCGTGGCTGTCGGACATGTCGAGCCACGACCCAAGCTGGTTTCTCTGCCAGTATCCATGCCCGATGCTGGGCACGCCAAAATCGCGATACGTTTTACCAAAGCTATCTCACTAAAACCCGGTGAGAGTTTTCATACGTTTCGCACGTTTGCTGCTGTTCACCAGGGAGACTACTTCCGGACGCTCACCGATTACCGGCGTTTCATGATGAAGCAAGGGTTCCAAATGGCGACAGCTCCAGATGACGCTTTCGGCGCCATCTGGTGCGCGTGGGGATATGGGCGCTCGGTGCAGCCTCAGCAGGTATATGACACGCTGCCGACGGCGAAGCGACTGGGTTTTAAGTGGGTGACGCTCGACGATGGTTGGCAGAACAATGTGGGCGATTGGGCCTTGGACCCCAAGAAATTTCCTCATGGCGATGCTGACATAAAGGCTCTGGTAGACCGCATTCATCAAGAAGGATTCAAGGCTCAGCTTTGGTGGTCACCGCTCAGCGCTGTGCCAGACTCGGAACTGCTCCGCGATCATCCCGACTACGAGTTACTGAACCGCGATGGCTCCAGGAGAAAAGTTTCCTGGTGGAATTCCTATTACCTATGTCCCGCCGACCAGCGCGTCGTGGATTACCACAAGGCATTAGTGCGGAAAATTTTGGTGGATTGGGGATTTGACGGACTCAAGCTCGATGGCCAGCACATGAATGGAGTTCCAGCCTGTTACAACCCGGCGCATCATCACGCACAACCCGAGGATTCTGTCGAAGCCCTGCCGGATTTCTTCAAAGCAATATACGATACCGCGCAGGCAGTCAAGCCGGGAACTCTGGTTGAGTTCTGCCCGTGCGGTACGTCGTTTTCCTTTTTCACCATGCCGAACTTTAATATGTCGGTGGCTTCCGATCCGACTAGTTCCTTTCAGGTTCGTTCCAAAGCGAAAACCTTAAAGGCTCTGATAGGGGACACAGTTCCCTTCTTCGGCGATCACGTCGAACTGAGCGATGGCGGCAATGACTTTGCATCCACTTTGGGCGTGGGAGGCGTTGTGGGAACGCAGTTTGTCATTCCGTCTCTCGTGACGAAAAGAAGCAAATCCGATTTGACCCCTGAGCGGGAGAAGGAGTTCGAAAAATGGCTTCGTATTTATCGCGAAAAGATGTTGTCCACAGGAGAGTATCTCGGTCAACTCTACGACATCGGCTTCGATAAGCCCGAGGCGCATGTCATCCGCAAAGGCCAGACCATGTACTACGCGTTTTTTTCAAAACACTGGAAAGGCCCGGTCGAACTGCGCG
>Ga0302278_10004200_pt1 | contig 15020 bp, 10 predicted proteins | sample III_Bog_N3_2_FD_194543 | JGI IMG/M metagenome (GOLD analysis project Ga0302278, IMG submission 194543) | Peat permafrost microbial communities from Stordalen Mire near Abisko, Sweden - III_Bog_N3_2 | ecosystem: Environmental > Terrestrial > Soil > Wetlands > Peat | place: Sweden: Abisko... | reverse complement strand
GCCGGCTTCACCACGCGGCTGCTGTGCGTGGTCTGGGTGGGTTTCGACGACAATACGGAACTGCCGCTTCAGGGCTACCAAGCTGCGCTGCCGATCTGGACTGAGTTCATGAAGCGGGCGCACCGGTACCGCGAATACAAGAACGTCTCCGAGTTTCCCGCTCCTGATGGGATCGTAACGGCGGACATCGACCCGCTCAGCGGCAAACTTGCAACCCCGGCGTGCCCGAGTTCGCATCCGGAGGTTTTCATCGCGGGTACGCAACCGCTGGAGTACTGCCCGCTGCACGGCGGTTCGGGCAAGACGATGATTGCCGGCTGGGACACGCCAGACGCCGACGCCACCGCCAGAGGCGCCGGCGGGGATGCTTCGGCTGCTTCTGGCCCGCGCCGGGCACAACGGCAGCAGACTTCGCAAGAAGTTAACAAGTCAACACCCGCTCAGAGCGCAAAACCGCCGAAGAAGCCAGGTTTCTGGGACAAAATCAGGTCTATATTTAAGTAGGATTAAGGGCCGCTGGGAACTTCAGGCGCAATGTCTGCGATTCGCCCGCTAGCCCTATGGCATCGGGAGGCGGATATGGTGTCTTCTCGCCGGCTCAACGGGCTTTGGGGGGGGGCTTTGGTGCTCATCGGCGGATCTGCATGGGCCGCTGAGCTGGCCGCACAGAATCCTGCCCCCCCAGCGAAACTCCTCTCCTTTGAAGAGCGCGGCGACATTTATGGCGCGCGCAAGATGTACCGCGAAGCCATTGAGGCCTACAAGCAGGTCACGCCCGTCACGGCAGTCGTCCTGAATAAGATTGGGATCGCCTGCCAGCAGCAGAATGACCCGGAGTCGGCGAAAAAATACTACGAGCGCGCCATCAAACTCCAACCTGGATACGCCGAAGCCATCAACAATATTGGGACTGTAGAGTACGCTAACAAGAACTACAGGCGCGCTACCAAGTTCTACAAGCGAGCCCTCGCGATTCAGCCGCGTTCAGCCTCGATCTACTCCAACATCGGCACCGCCTGGTTCGCCCGGCGCAACTACAAGGAAGCCTCACGGTGCTATGAGCAGGCTCTGGCCATAGATCCCGACGTGTTTGAACGGCATGGAAACCGGGGGGTCATGCTGGAACAGCGCGATGTCCTGGAACGCGCGAAGTTCAACTATTACATGGCGCGCGTTTATGCTAAGAAAGGCATGAACGAATTGGCGCTCCAGTACATCCGCAAGGCGCTCGAAGGCGGCTTCAAGGACAAGAAGAAGTTTTATGAGGAAGAGGACTTCACGGAACTCCGCAAGTTGCCGGACTTCGACGACCTGATGAAGCTGGAGCCGCGTGTCCTCTAGGCGCGGGCTGGGCCTGCTCCTGGCGGGTGCCGGGCTCCTGGTTCTGGCGCTAGGGTTGACGTGGCGCTTGTGGCGGTTCGCGCGCCCTGCGCCAATGCAGGTGCGTCGAATCGCCATTCTCGCGATCGACAATCAAACTGGCGATCAGGGCCTGAACTGGGCGGACGGGGCGATCCGTGAAGGGACGCTGCTTGAGTTAGGGCAACAGCCGCGGCCGGGCGAGCAGACAACTGTGTTTCTGGTTCGCGATGCCGGGGACGCCGCGGCCCGGCAGGCGACTCATCTGGTGTATGGCCGGCTTGAGCCGGGGTGGGCCGGGGCGGCAGGTAAAGGCCCGGTGGCGCATCCTGCCTGGATCACCTACAGCTTCTCAATGGAAGAGGTTGCGCGGCATGCGGTCGTGCGCCGTGTCAGGGACAGCGGGCCCGTTTTGAAGGCGACGTCCGCTCTTGCCGCGCTCATCGCGCCGGAAGCCGGTGTGCAGTCCATCCGGCCGGCTGGAGTGGATAACGACCAGGCGCTCGAGTTTTTCTCGACGCAGAAATACGCTGAATGCACCGGCGCGGATCCTCAGGCGTTCTGGTGCTGGGAGCGTTGGGCAACCGCGACCTTCGAGGTGGGCAACAAAGAACAGGCGCTCTCGATCCTGGCGCGCGGACGGGTGCAGGGCAAGCGGCTCCCGGTCTATGCGCGAGCCCGGCTGGATTTGCTGGAGGCGTCCATTCGGGGCGATGAAGCTATGCGAATGGCGGCGCTCGAAAGGCTGGTCCAGGCCGACCCTTCCAACCCGGGCGCACTTGCGGAACTGGCTTCCGCGCTCATGGCCAACCGCCGATTCCCGCAGGCGGAGACTCTCTACCGAACCGCGCTGCGGCGCAATGGCAATCAGCCCGAAACATGGAATTTGCTGGCGTACGCCCAAGCGGGGCAGGACCACTTCGACGAGGCTCGCAAGAGTCTGACGGAGTACGACCGGCTGGCGCCAACGGGGCCGAATCCGCCGGATTCGCGAGGCGAGATCGAGTGGATGGCAGGAAACCTCGCCGAAGCCTCGAAGTGGTTTTTGGAATCGTACCGCCGGGACGCCGGTTTCAACAACGGTGTGGCGCTGGAAAAAGCGGCGCTGTCCCGGTACCTGGCGGGAGATGCGCACGGGGCGGAAGAACTCGCAACCAAGTACCTGTCCGACCGGGACCGTGCCGGCGACGTTCTCGCAGCTTATCACCGCGCACGGTGGCAGTTTCTTTGGGGCGATTCCGCGGGTGCGGAAGCACTGCTCGAAACTCTCGTCCAAGGCGCCGGGCCTGACGCTCCCCTCGCGGCCTCGCGCCTGATGCTGGCAGCCCTGCGCGACAACGATGTCCCGGCGGCAAAAAAGTGGGCTCAAGCCGTGGAGAAACTGACGCCGCGGCAGAGAGACCTATTCCTCGGCCGCATAGCGGCAGCACTGGCCGATGGCGACGCGAACGCCGTGACGGATCCGGCTCTGCGTTCAGAACTGGTGGCGGTGCGCCTCACGCTGCGCGGCGACTTCGCGCCAGCGGCGGCGGCCTGGGACGAGCCGCTCCGGACTCCGCGTGGCGCCAACGACACGTTTGCGCTGGAGATGAAAGCCTGGTGCCTGTTGCGGGCGGGCAGGAACTCCGAAGCAGCGAGTCTGGTGAAAGGTGGGTGGCCCCTGCTCGACGCCGACGACCGGCTGCTGTTCGATTTCCTGGTGTATCCCAATCTGCTCTTCGTGCGCGCCGAGGCCGCCGCTACGCGAGGAGATGCCGCGGAGGCGCGCCGGCTCTATGACCTTTATCTTCGGTACGCCGGCCCCACCAAGGACCGGTTCGGCCAGATGGAAAAAGCCAAGGCCGCGTCCCGGCTCTGACTGCCCGCCATAGCAGTAGCAACAACAGAACAGCTCAAGGCCCGTCACCCCCAATTATGAGAATCGACCCCCCCCCAGCAGGAGCTGCGACCGTGAGGGAGCGGTTGTATCGGAGTTCTCTTGTGGTGAAGAGGCTTTCGACTGGGCACTGCCTGTTCCACAAAAGTACTCATGGGTTTGAGTATTCGTCGAGAAGCTGTTTGTCTGGGGGCACCGGTGAAGCCTTTGATTCTGCTTGCGCTTACATTCGTGGCTGCGGTGCCCATAGCCGCGGCTCCGGCCACGATTCTCGTGGAGGCAGAGAGCTTCCGTGAGCTTGGCGGTTGGGTGATCGACCAGCAGTTCATGGACCAGATGGGGTCTCCGTTCCTGCTCGCGCACGGGCTTGGAGTGCCGGTCGATGACGCTCGCACAGAAGTCACCGTGCCCGCTCGAGGCAGTTATCACGTGTGGGTTCGCACCCGCGACTGGGTAGCGTCTTGGAAAGCAACCGGCGCTCCGGGACGCTTCCAGCTTCTCATCAACGGGAAACAGTTGCAGAATACGTTTGGCACGGAGGGCGCCCGATGGCACTGGCAGGACGGCGGCAGCGTGCCACTCGAGGCCGGTACAGCGACCCTTGCATTGCACGATCTGACCGGCTTTGACGGGCGCTGCGATGCCATCGTGCTCACCACCGATGCGGGCTTTCATCCTCCTGACGACGGAGCGGCGCTCGCGCAGTTTCGAAGACAGGCTCCGAGGCTGCCAGAGGCCGCGCAAGAGGCCGGCAATTTCGATCTCGTTGTAGTGGGTGGCGGCATGGCCGGCACGACTACGGCGATCTCCGCGGCGCGGCTCGGACTGAAGGTCGCGCTGATTCAAGACCGTGCTCAACTGGGTGGCAATAACAGTTCGGAGGTACGTGTCGCGCTGGGGGGCAACATCCACCAGGAGCCCTATCCGGCCTTGGGCGCGGTTGTCGCCGAGTTGGACTCCGGCCGCATCGGCAATGCGCAACCCGCGGCCAATTACGACGATGAGAAAAAGCTTGGCGTCGTGCGCGCCGAGTCGCGCATCCGGCTTTTCTTCAACACGCGCGCCGTGGGCGTGGAGAAGACCGGCAACCGCATCGCCGCAGTGGTGGCGCGCGATGTGCGCACGGCTTCAGAGCTGCGATTCACCGCGCCGCTATTTGCCGATTGCACCGGCGACGGCTCCATCGGTTATCTGGCCGGAGCGGATTACCGCTATGGCCGAGAAAGCCGCAGTGAGACTGGCGAGCCGCTCGCTCCCGTGACAGCCGACCGTCTGGTGATGGGCGCCTCGATCATGTGGTACTCGGCCGACGTGGGCAAGCCCGTCGCTTTCCCCGAAACGCCCTGGGCTTTGCAGTTCTCCGATGAGACGGTGCAAAAAGGAACGCGCGGCGATTGGGATTGGGAGACCGGCCAGCGGCGCGATCAGGTCGAGGACCTGGAAGCGATTCGCGACCACGGTCTGCGCGCGGTCTACGGCAACTGGTCGTTCCAGAAAAACCATGGCAACGATAAAACCTCGTTCGCCAATCTGCGATTGGAATGGGTGGCCTATATTGCGGGCAAGCGGGAATCGCGCCGCTTGCTGGGCGACGTGATCCTGCAGCAGCAGGATATCCAGAGCAACCGATCCTTCCCCGATGCGGCGGTCACCGCGACGTGGTCCATCGATCTCCACGAGCCGGAAGAGAGCAATGCGAAAGCCTTCCCCGGTGAAGAGTTTCGCTCGGTCGCGACCTTTGGCAAGAAGACGCCATATGCGATCCCGTACCGTTGCCTGTACTCGCGCAACATCGAGAATCTGTTCATGGCCGGACGCGACATCAGCGTGACGCACGTTGCTTTGGGCACTGTGCGGGTGATGCGCACCACAGGCATGATGGGTGAAGTAGTGGGCATGGCAGCCTCCATCGCCCATCGTTATTCAACAACGCCGCGCGGTGTCTACCAGGTCCATCTCGATGAGTTAACGCGGCTGATGAGCGAGGGCGTCGGCAAGAAGTAGCCGAGGAAACGTCATCATCGGTCGGCGGCGAGCACGGGAATTGTGAGGCCGTTCGCGAACCCGCCGCTTGTCTTTCTACGCGGTGCCATGGGCACGGCCTGGCGGGCTAGGTTCGAGCGCCCGCCATTGGGTAGTAGGTCAATTTTCGGAAATCAAGTTTCCCGTTCCGGCCGGTTGTATGCCGGGCCGACTGTGCGGCCACTTGGACGTTGCGTGGCGAACGCAAGCACCTTCGGTGGCCTTTCCTCATTTCAGAGCAGCCAAGACCGAAGCAGCAGCGCATAAATGAAGTTATGTTGGGGTAGCCTTGAAGCATGAGTCCATTCTCAGAGAGCCGCTTCGCTGTGGATCGTGATATCGACCGTAGTTCAGACCGCGCCCAGTGCATTGCAGGCGTGTTTAAGAGTTTTCTATCCAGGCGCGTGGAAGCCAGAATTGGATGGGAGTGTCGCCTTTCAGAGAGCGACGTAACTGTAACGGCTCCCGATGGTCACCTCGGAAAATGTAATCCAAGTGCATTTTCGGAAGATCTCTTAGAACAGCAGCTCCGCGAGTTCAGTGTACGAAGAACGGGGCGGATGATGCGCTAGGCATATACGGCTAAGGCTTGGCAGAATACAACGTAGTCTACATTGAGAGGGTCGGAGATACCGTGAGCGGCGTCCCCGCTCGGTTCCTGGTTCCCTACCGAATTAGTCTACGGACCGTTCGATGTATGACCGATCCCCTTGCTGTGCGGGCCGCAAAGGTGCGTGGCCAACCTCCACTTGGTCCTTAAATAGAACCAGGAAGGATGTTCTGTCGATCTTTTGGACGTCCCGCACCTTGGCCTTTGAAACCACAGTGGCCTGCGATTCGCCATGGACGAGCCGGTGAACGTAGACATAGCCATCGGCGCACTGAGCGTCTCTACACCGCCCTGCGACCTCCGCGTCCGTTGTTATCGCTTCGATAAAACATGTCCCCTGGACCCATGAATTAGCCCAAAGTTGCTCCGCGTCGGGATGTCTCACAACTATATAAACAGCCACGCTCTGCATCCTCCCGATAAAGTGATCTGCCTTGGCAACTGTTGTTTGTGCTATTTCAGCACGGACGGGTCGAATTCTTTGTATTTCTCGTGGCCGTCGGCGGAGATAACCGTGACGGTAAGCTTCACGCTGTCAGGTGGAATGTCAAATGAGAACCAAGTACGGGAACGCGCTACGTCGTACAGGGCCGATTCATAAAGCGGTGTGTAGGTGACAAGATTACCGCTTCGAGTCACGACTCCAGTCTGACCTGTAAAAAGTTGTGTTTCTCGAGTCTCAGTACGTGATTCGGATAGCGGCTGGATCTCACGTCCGTCTGCCGTGATGGTCATATGCACAGCCGGAGCTTGCCATTTTGGGAGGTTTGCAACGTAAATGCCTCCAGCCACCGCGACGAGAAGGACGTGAGTGGTTCCCAGATTACTCCACCGTTTCACTTCGCCAACGGTAAGGCCACGATGACGACGTGCCGCCTCAGAGGCGGCCAAAGTGATCAGGTCTCGATCAGTCAAGAAAACAGCCGTCTTTCCTACGCTGTCTGCGAACGACTGTCGGTTTATTCGAACGGCATGATGCTTCTCGATGGTCTTCCAAACCGCCTGTGCTGTTGTCGCGCTCCCTGAATCAAGTGCTTTCTGGATCGCATCATCCGATAAAGAACTTCGGCTCGCCTCGAAGGAGTCCTGCGGCGTTCCAGCGCTTCTCTCGTCCACCCAGCTGGGGAGTTTTGGGGCCTCACTCTGGCCCCGCGCGGCAGCTTTGCGGTGCCAGTGGACTGCCTCTGCGAAGTCCTGCGGCACTCCCAGACCATGCTCGTACATGTAGCCAAGAGCCTTCTGGGCGTCGCTCTGCCCCTGGTCAGCGGCTTTTTTATACCAGCGAGCTGCCTCAGGGTAATCTTGGGTTACTCCTTGTCCTACGGCGTATAGGCCGCCGAGGGAGCACTGGGCATCAGCGTGCCCCTGCTCGGCGGCCTTTCGGTACCAACGGGCTGCCTCGACGTAGTCTTGGGCCAGTCCCTGGCCGACGAAATAGACCTGGCCAAGCTTGAACTCTGCGTCGGCTTCGCCCTGCTCGGCCGATTTGCGCACCGTGTCGAGAGGCTCATCGGGTTTCGTGGCGGCTTCTTTCTTCCCTTGCTCAAAGGCAGGCGAGGGAGCCGCCCCCATAGATCCCATCAGTAGGACCGCCACTCCACACGTTGCCAACTGTGCGGTCATCCAGAGTGATTTCATTCTTCCGCCCTACGTTACTTGCGGTGCGCCCGTAGTGATTCTAACGCCATTTTCAGGTAGAAAACTCCGCCAAACGGCGAAGGCTGGGAAGAAGGTGCACAAGGATCGAGCCCCTCACACTCCGTCGAGGAGCGTTGTCGTACTTTGAGCCGAATGCCTCACACCCGCGCGGCATCCGGGTCGCGCCGGACCCGGAATGAGGTGCCACTCGCCCTAGGTGTTCATTCCGCTCGTACTGGCGCCTTCTACGAGCAACTCTCCCAAGCAGCTTAGTGTTCCGCCGCCGCGGCCTTCGCGGCAGGCAGCGTGAACGGGAACGCCGTGACACGCAGCTTCGCCGCGCCGTAGGGGATCAGCGTGAGAGTTTCCTCCGGCCGCGTGGTGTGCACCGGACTGACGGGCAGCGGACCGGCCGAGTTTTCAACCATGGTCCATTCGGGCAGGCGGCGTCCTTTTGCCTCAATCTCCACGGGCGCTCCTTCCTGGCTGAAGGGCTGCTTGCCCACGGGCTTCTCCCGGACCTCGAAGGACTTCGCGAAATCGTCCGTTGACACGACCAGCGCGTAGTTCCACGGCGTTGTGGGGAAGACTTCCCAGTCCGTTGCCGGGCCGGTCTGCTTGAGTTTGCGCCAGCTCTCGCCGATCTTCAGCGAGTAGACCAGAGGCCCGCGTTCGACGGCGATGGAGTTGTTGTACCAGGTGGATTTGCGGACGGTCATCGGGAAGCGGAGTTGGACCTGGTCGCCGCTCTTCCATTCGCGCTCCACTCGCAGGAACTCGCCCGGTTTCACTCCGGCCACAGCCTGGCCGTTTACCGCCACGGTGGCGCCTTGCGCCCACGCGGGGATGCGCAGCACGAGCGGGAACGACGCGCGGCCCTGCAGCTTCAGCGACAGGCTGACGCTCTCGCGGAACGGGTACTCCGTCGCTTCGAGGATCGTCACCGGCGTGCCGCCCTTCACCGTGGTTTGCACTTTGCTCGGACCGTACGTGACGGCAGCCAGGCCCTGGTCAGCGGTCGCCATCCACAGATTGGCGGCGAGTTTGGGCCAGCCCTGGTGCATGTTGGCGGTACAGCACCCGAAATTCGGTTCCAGGCCAAAAATATTGGAGTCCGGCCCGTTGTTCGACCAGTTGCGGTTGCCGAGGCTGCACATCACCTGGTTGGCTTGCTGGTCGTACTGGTGCGCCCACATGTCGGCGGTGAAGGTCCCGGGCAGGGCGTTGTACGCGATTCTCTCCAGACGATCGCCGAGGCTCGCGTCGCCCAGGATCGACTCATCCATCTCGAGTGAGAACATCGCTTCGACCACGGTGCAAAGTTCGGTGCCCTGCGACGGATCGAGACCCGCGTAGTGTTCGTCGGAGGCGAAGATGCCCTCGGGCTGCCCGTGGAAACGATCGAGAGTTGCCAACATCCTGGCGAGGCTCACGCGATCGCGCTCGTCGCCGGTCAACTCGTACCAGACCGCCGCCGCCTTCAGCGCCATCGCGTTGTTGACGCCGTGCGTGGCCAGGTTCCTGGATGAGATCACTTTGTCGGGATAGCGGAAGTTGTCGAACTGCGCCTCCCAGTCGTGGCCCTGCGCATGCAGCTTGCGCGCCAGATCCAGCAGGCTCTTGTCGCCATTCCGGTTGTAGAGCCAGAAGACGCTCAGCGCCTCGTCGTGCCAGCGGAAGATGGCCCACTCCTTGAGCGGGCGTTCGTCGATGTGTTTGGCCTGGTAGGCGAAGTACTTCTCCAGGGCCGGGATGACGCGCGGGTCGCCGGTGGCTTCCTGGTACTGCGTCAGAGCCTTCAACATGAGGTAGTTGGGCCACCAGTCCTTGTTCTTGACCGGGCCCAGCCAGCCTTCCGGCGTCTGGTGGTCGAGCGCCCAGTCCATCCACTTCTTCACCTTTGCGATGAGCTTCTGGTCTCCTGTCAGATACGCGAGCGGCACCAATCCGTCGAGGTAGTATGGGCCGCGTTCCCAGCCTTCCCCCGTGCCGCCGAGCCAGGCCGTGTTCGGGCCCAGGTCGGGCCAGAACTCGTCAATGTGCCCGCTGAGCCCGCTGGCCTGAATGCGAAGCTGTTCGAGCAGCCAGCCCGAGGGGCGCACCGAGGTCAACGGCAATAAGTTGAAGGCATTCGGCTGAAGCGGTTGGCGGTTGGGGATAGCAGCTTCGGGTGGCGCGGCCAGACAGAGCGACGCTCCGAGCAGCAGGGTGGAGCACAAGGTAAGACGTGATAGCAACTACGGTCTCCTCTGACTTGAACGGCGCGGCGAATCTCAGCATCGTCAGGCGTGAACCCGCGCATGAGGCAGCAGGCTGCACCATTTTCACGGTGCCGGATATGGCGGAGCCCGCCGGGCGCAGAAGCTCGCAAGCCGCACCGCAAACCAAGAGAAGTATATCGAGTTCGGCAGGAGGAGGCGATAAACACGAGCATCCGGCGATGTACACCGGATTACAGACGCGGGTCGATCACGCTGGACGGAATAAGGATGAAGGGCGGGACGAGCGGAGAAGGTGAGAGCGGAGGTCTCAGATGCCGGTCTTGCGCTGGATGGTCGGAGCGGTCTTCGTGCGGACCGTACCGGAACCGGCAGCCGCGGCCTTCCCGGCATTCGGACCCTTCTGGCCCTGTGTCTGGTTGCGCTGCTTATCCAGCAAAGCGAACTCTTTCATCCGCTTCTTGTTGCTGCTATGGGAGGCTTTTGACATGTCTGTTTACCGGACGGCCCCGCCCCTCTCCATTACAGAGACGGGCAGGGCCGGGACGGAAATGTTGTTAGTTGTTACCAGCGGTTGGAACGGCCACTGTCACGCCCACCGCCGCCGCTGCGCTCGGTCTTTGGCTTGGCAAGGTTGACGTTCAGGGCGCGGCCGTCGAGCTCGGCACCGTTCAGTGCGTTGATGGCTGCTTCAGCCTCACGCGAATCTGACATTTCCACGAAAGCGAATCCGCGTGAGCGGCCCGTGTCGCGGTCCGTTACCAGGCTGGCACGTTCTACCGTACCATGCGCTTCAAAGAGGGAGCGAATCGATGACTCAGTCGCACCGAAACTCAAATTGCCTACGAAAATATTGGTCAAAGTGTATCCTTACGACGATTGAAGGTGGCTAGGCGAGGCTGAAGTGAATTTCGGCCAGGTTGGGCGGAACGATCAAACGCAAGACCAGTCTACCATGCTTTTACTAAACAATTTTCATAATTAATACCATACGGAGAGGAATCGTTACACCCGTTCGCCATATATTCGAATCAAAAGGCTCAGTTTTGGCTGTGGCGGCCAGTTTTCGAGGCTGCTGCCACTTGGCCCAGGGCGTGGAGCGGCGAGAGGGTCGTTCCACGCCGGTCGGCCCGGCATCAGCGCTCGATGAGCGGCCGCAGCGTGCGCCAATAGATGTTGCGATACGCCACCGGGCCGTGATCGCCCTGGAGCATCAGCGGGTTCTCGGCCGCCTCAGGGATCTCCATGTGGGCGCGGGTGCCACCATCGACTTCGACGTTTTCCTGCACGATGAAGCCGTTGTGGACCACCCGCAGGTACTTCGCGTTGGAGATCTTCTTGCCGCTCGCGTCGAACTTCGGCGCCTGGAACCAGATCTGGTAGCTCTGCCAGCGGCCGGGGGGCAACGATGCATTGACGCGCGGAGCCGAACCGCCAACGCCCTGCTCGTCGATCCAGCGATGGTAAATGGCGCCCCCGTCGGAGGAGGTCATGGGCTGGATGGAGCCGTAACTATCAAAGACCTGCGTTTCATACAGGCCGTGCAGGTAGACGCCGGAGTTGGAACCCTTCGCGATCATGAACTCGAGGTATAACTCCATGTCTCCGAACTTCTGGTCGGTAACGAGATTCACCGTGCGGCCGGTGGGACCGTTCAGCATACGGTCGCCGGGCCCGCCGTGCGCGGTCAGGTTCTTGGGCCCGAGCAGGCGATCGAAGAAGATCGCGGAAGTCGTGAACCATTCGTTTTTCGCGTTGGGGTTCTGGCCGTGCCAGCCGGTCAGGTCATGGCCGTTGAAAAGCGGAGTCCAGCCGGGTTCGAGCATGAAAGGCGCGTCGCCGTGGGCGTCGCCGTCCTGAAGGGGCGAAGGAACATTGGGGCCTTGCGCGAAGCCCGCCACGCAGGCGAGCAGTGAGAAGATGAGAACTCGTCGGAGCATGCCGACATTCTATGCAATGCCTGCACCCGGCGCACTCCCGTAAAGCGCAGATCAAAGCAGGCCGCTACGGCGTGGTGATCCACCAGGTCAGCCCGAAAGGATCCTCGACCCCGCCCGAGCGCCCGTATTCCTGGTCGGCGACGGGCATCACCAGCTTCGCGCCCGCGCTGACGGCGCGATCGACCCAGGTGTCGGCGTCGTCCACGTAGAGGAAGAGGTTCACCGGCGAGCCGCCGTACTTTTTCGCGCACCTGTACACGGGCCAGGCGAGGTTCTCGTCGTGCAGCATCAGCATCGAAGTGCCGATGCGGATCTGCGCGTGGCGCACGCGCCCGTCCTCGCACATCCGGAGTATTTCTTCGGCGTCGAAGGCGCGCTTGTAGAACTCGATCGCCTCCGACGTGTCGTCCATGGTGACGTAAGGGGTGACAGTGCTGAACCCCTCGGGGATGGGATTGGGCGTACGGCTCATGACTCCTCCAAATTTCGGACTCAATCCGCGCGGAATCTATTTTGCACGGTCCCGAATAGCTTGTACAGCGGTGTTGGCGGACCGGATGCCTGCGGTCGTCCCGATCGGCTGACTTCTCGCGGAGTTGCAAACCGCGACGTACATTGGGCCGATCTGAACATCGGCGTTGCCGGGAGCCGATTGCGCGGAGCCGAGGCTTGGTAGTTCAACGACACACGACCCCGCCGCTCCGGCGGTCGCAGTTCGATTCCAGCGGCTGCATTACTCGTTCAGGTGGCGGGAGTTGCGCAGGCTCATCGCTTTTTTCGCTTCCATCGTCTCCTCGCGTTCCTTCGTCGCGGCCCGCTTGTCGTGTTCTTTCTTGCCGCGGCAGATGCCGAGTTCGCACTTCAGCAGCCCGTTTTTCAAATACATCTTCAACGGGATCAGTGTCAGACCTTTTTCGAGTGCTTTCCCCGTGATTTTGTCGATTTCGCGGCGATGGAGCAGCAGTTTCCGCTTTTTAGTGGGCTCGTGATTGTAAATATTGCCGTGCGAGTATGGGCTGAAGTGCGAATTCAAGAGCCACGCTTCGCCGTTGACGACGTCGGCGTAGGAGTCTCGAAGCTGTACGCGGCCTTCGCGCGCCGATTTAATCTCGGTGCCGGTGAGCACAAGCCCAGCCTCCAGGCGGTCGAGCACGAAGTAGTCGTGGTACGCCTTGCGGTTATCGGCGACGAGTTTGAAGGCTTCCTTCTGCTGGGGCATGGATTCGCTTCCACGCCTGCCGGGCGAATTGCGTCAAGTATTCAGGGTGCGGAACGATCCCGGCAGAGCGGACCGGTAACGACCAGAATAGCATGACGCGCCCGGAGCAGGCTTTTTCAGATTGAACCTAAAATGTTGAAGATGAACCGGTTAGTTGCGAAATTGGCGGCTCCGGCTGCCTTATTGGCCGTGCTGATGACACTGGCCCTGCCCCTGGCCGCCCGCACGAAGAAAGGGGACAAGCTTGCCGCCGAAGGACTCAAATTCGAATTGCAGCGGGAATATGACAAGGCGCTGGAAAAGTACGAACTGGCGCTCGCTTCCGACACCTCGGACTTCAACTATCAACTGCTGACCCGGCGTGTGCGCTTCCAGGCCGGGCAACTCCATGTGAATACCGGTTTGAAGTTGAGAACCGACGGTAAGCTCGAAGAGGCCCTGGCGGAATTCAACAAGGCGTATACGATCGACCCGGCGTCCACTTCGGCCGAGCAGGAGATCCGCCGCACACTGCGCATGATGGAGCGCGAGAAGCAGCGTAAAGAGCAGGGCGGAGCGGAGTTGGAGCGTCCCGAGGACCGTGGACTCACCCCAGCGCAGACGGCGAGGAAAGAGGCCGAGCAGCGCGAGGCGGATATGACGGGCCCTCCGGAGTTGAAGCCTGCTTCTCCCCAGGCGCTCGACCTGAAGATCTCAAACCAACCGGTGAGAAACCTGTACGAAACGGTTGGAAAGATGGCGGGGATCAATGTCCTGTTCGATTCCGACCTGGCCAACGAGCCAAACCCCAAGAAACTTTCGCTGGATCTCAAGAACTCCCAACTTGACGAGGCGCTCGACTACATCGCGCTGCTCACCCACACCTATTGGAAACCCGTATCGGCCAACACGATCTTTGTGACGCAGGAGAGCGTCACCAAGCGCCGCGACTACGAAGATCATGTTACTCGCGTCTTCTACCTCAACAACATCACGTCGGCTCCGGAACTCCAGGAAGTCATGACCGCGGTGCGCACGGTCACCAATGTGCGTAACATCTTCCCGGTCAGCTCGCAGAATGCTCTGGTTATCCGGGGCACGACCGATCAGATTGAGCTGGCCGAAAAGATTATTCTGGACATCGACAAACCGAAATCCGAAGTGCTCGTGGACATGATCGTGATGGAGGTGAACGGGGACCTGACGCGCCAGTTGGCCGCTACAGTGGCTCCAGGCGGTTTGAACATGACGGCGACCCCGACTGCTACGACCACTCCCCTGAACCAGCTCGGGCACCTGAGCCTGTCCGATTGGACGACGACTATGCCGAGCGCTACCCTGCAAGCGGCGTTGAGCGACACGCGCGCCAGAGTCCTGACCTCGCCGCAGTTGCGGGGCATTGAGGGCCAGAAGGCCAGCCTCAAGATTGGCGACCGCTATCCATACGCCTCGGGCAGCTTCTCGTCGCCCACCGCCACCACCAGCGGTGTCGCTTATGCCCAGACGCAGTTCCAGTTTGCCGACATCGGCGTCAATGTGGACATCACCCCGCGCATACACGGCGCGGACGAAGTGACGCTGCAAGTGGACTTCGAGATTTCGACGATCAGCTCGACGATCAATGTCGGTGGCGTATCTCAGCCGGTCATCGGGCAGCGGAAAGTGAACCACATCATCCGGCTGAAGGAGGGCGAGGCCGCGCTGATTGGCGGGTTGATGCAGGTCACCCAGACGTCGGTCAAGAGCGGCTGGCCCGGCTTGATGAGCATCCCTATCCTCGGCAAGCTCTTTACCAGTTCGAACATAGAGAACAAGACCGAGGACCTGCTCGTCGTGATGGTTCCGCACATTATGCGTTCCCCCGATCTGACCGCGGCGAACGTGCGCGCCGTCGCTTCTGGCAACGATACGGTGTGGAAGGTCGGTTACCGGCATCTGGCGGCCCAGACGGGCGCAAAACCGCCCACGCAGCCGGAGGCCGCGCAGCCTGATGCCCGGCCGCAAGTGAGCGTTCCCGTGGTTCCGGGCGCAGCGGCGGCCGGTCCTCCGCTGAACGCCGGGGCTCCAACTCCTCCGCCCGCGCCGCCTTCTTCAACAACCGCACAGCCGGCCACTCAGCCAGCCACTCCACCAGCGTCCCCGTCAACCGAACCCTCGC
>Ga0302278_10004194_pt1 | contig 15027 bp, 14 predicted proteins | sample III_Bog_N3_2_FD_194543 | JGI IMG/M metagenome (GOLD analysis project Ga0302278, IMG submission 194543) | Peat permafrost microbial communities from Stordalen Mire near Abisko, Sweden - III_Bog_N3_2 | ecosystem: Environmental > Terrestrial > Soil > Wetlands > Peat | place: Sweden: Abisko... | reverse complement strand
CCAGGAGCGTATGCCGTGGGCGGATTGGCTGTCGACGATGACGCGCAGGTTCAGTGATTGCGCGCGCAGGACGACACCGACCAGCGAGAGGCCGAGGGCGAGTTCGTAGCTCACGACTTGTGCGGTGGAACGAAGCGAACCGAGCAGCGAATACTTGTTGTTCGACGACCAGCCGGAGAGCGCGATGCCATAGACGCCGATGGACGTGATCCCGAGGATGACGAGCAGGCCAATGTTGACGTTGGCAATCTCGAACAGGTCTACGCCTTTGACCTTGGTGACAGCGCCGAAGGGAACCACGCCAACCGAGATCAGCGCGCAGCCCAGGGCAATGACCGGCGCAATTAGAAATAGCGGGCGCTCCACTGCGAGCGGCATGAGGTCTTCCTTGAGGAAGAGCTTGGCTCCGTCGACGAGCGGCTGCAGCAGCCCGAATGGGCCGACCCGACTGGGCCCCCAGCGGTTCTGCATTCGACCGAGAAGCTTGCGCTCCAGCAGCACTGTGTAGGCCACGCACATCAGGGTGATGACCAACACGACCGCGACCTTGAGGACGCTCAAGAGCAGGAAGACTTCGAAATCGTGGACCGAATCGTTCAAGGTGATTCTCTCTCGGCTAGTCCGCCGCTGTCTGGTCTGCCTGGGGAACGGCACGGCGGGCTTCGTTCTGTTGCAGGTCGTTGAGCATCCGGGAATAGCGGCCGAGCGTTCCCGAAGTGAACAGCGTGTCGTTTGCCGGCAGCACCAGGTCGCGACGGCTGGAGATCTGTACGAGGCCTGCGGCGTCGTTGACCGGAGTTGCTGCGGGCGAGAGGTGCTGATCGTTTCCCGAGAGCAGTTGCAGCCGCATAAGGTCATAGCCCGGCACCAGGCGCTGAATCTCGTCAAGGATGGCGTACGGATCGAAGGGGCTGAGGCGTGGTTCAAGATTGTTGGCGGTCAGCCATACGGCGTGACGATCTGCTTCGCCGGACTGCGCGCCACGCGTCTGACCCATGTCGGCACGAACTCCCGTACCGAAAGGAACCAGCTTGCGCACATCCGCGCCCATCTTGTCGGCAATGCGGACGATCATCTCAAAGTCGGTGCGCACGCCGGCGCGGTCCGCGGCCTTCTTCACTTGCTGGACGTCGCCGTAGCTGTTGGTGACGGAGCCGGATTTCTCGTAGAGATTCGCTGCGGGCAGGACTACGTCGGCGAGCGCGGCAGTCTGGGTGAGGAACATATCCTGCACCACGACGAAGGTATTTCCGAAGGACTTCGGGTCGACGCTGTACCGAGCGATCGGGTTCGACCCGACGACGTAGAGAGCGGAGAGATTTCCCAGGGCCGCTGCATCAAAGATCTCGAGCATATCGAGGCCGGGCGTGGTGGGAGAGCTGTATTCGATGGCGATCCTGCTACCGGGATCCAGCGTGTCGACGGGGCCAACGGGCGTGTAGCCGGGGAGCATGTCGGGCAGCAGCCCCATGTCGGCCGCGCCGCGCGAGTTGGCGTAGTCGGCGAGGAGGGCAAACTTTGCGCCGGGAAGGGTCAGGCCAAAGGCGATGAGGCGCTTGAGTTCGGCGCCACGCAGGTCGGAGCCGATGAGGATGACGAGGTCTTCCGAGGACTTGATGCTGTCGCGGAAGGTGGCGAGTGCGGTTGTGTCGTCGGCGACGGCGCTTGCGGACGAGTCATCGCCCGCGAGATATGCGGCGAGCGCGCCATAGCCGAACTCCGCAACGTGGAGGAAGGCCCTGGCCTGGCGGCGCAGCTTGATTTCGGCCGTGTTCGCAATGTAGAGCTTGGCCCCGTTGAGGCGAACGGAGGTGCGGAGATTCCAGGCGGTGGCGGGAGCCTGATTGGTTGGATCGCCGCCTACAAGCAGCACGGTCTTTGCCGTCTGCGTGTCGCGCAACGAGGCGGTGCGGCCGATGGTCCCTGCAAGTGCCTGGGCGAAAGCGACGTAGTCCGCTGTGCGGTGGTGGTCGATGTTGTTGGTGCCAAGGACCGAACGCGCGAACTTCTGTAGCAGGTAAGACTCTTCGTTGGTAAGGCGATTGCTGCCAATGACTCCGATGCTCTTGCCACCGCGCGCATCGCGCAATTCGGCGAACTTCTTCCCGACGTAGGTGAGAGCTTCTTCCCAACTGACGGCCTTGAGTTCGCCGCTCGATTGGCGGACCAAAGGCTGAGTGAGGCGCTCGGCTGAATTGGCGAAATCGAATGCGTAACGGCCCTTGTTACAGAGGAAGTCCCCGTTGATGCCAGACTTGTCGCGGTTATCGCCACGAACAATTTCCGATCCGTCCGAGGTTGAACGAACGCCGAGGGTCGTCTTGCAGCCATCGCCGCAATGGGTGCAGACGGTGGCGACGTGGTTCATCTCCCACGGGCGCGTCTTGTAGCGGTACGTGCCGGAGGTCAGCGCCCCTACCGGGCACGCGTCGATGCACATGCCACACTGCTCGCAGTCCACATGGGCGAGCGAGTCTGGCGAGAGATGCGCTGGCACGTTGGGCGCGATGATCGACGCCGCGCCGCGATTCTCCACGCCAAGCGCGAAGACGTCCATGCCTTCGCCGCACATGCGCACGCAGCGGTAGCAGAGAATGCAGCGCGGGCGGTCGAAGTAGACCACGGGCGACCACTGCTGCTCCTCGCGATGGTTCTTCGGCTCAGCATAAAAGCTGTCCGCGGCGCCATACTTGAAGGTCATGTCTTGCAACTCGCACTCGCCGCCAGCATCGCAAACGGGGCAGTCCAGCGGGTGGTTGCCGAGCAGCAATTGCAGCGTGGCCTTGCGCGCCTGGACGACCTCGGGCGTATCGGTAAAGAAGACCTGACCCTCGGCGATCTGCGTGGTGCAGGCGGTCTGCAGCTTCGGGACTTTCTCCTGGCGGACGACGCACATGCGGCACGCCGCCTGCAAACTGAGGCCGGGGTAGTAGCAAAAGGCGGGGATTTCAATGCCCGCGCCCTTGCACACCTCGATCAGCAGCGAGCCGGCAGGTGCGGTGATTTTCTTGCCGTCTACGGTAATGGTTACGTCAGCCATCAGATCCTTATTCCTGCAATGGTTAATTCTGGTGCGACTTCTGAAGCAAAATCTTCTGATCCGGGCTCCGATGCTGCATCCTCGAGGCGATCAGAACGCAGAGGACAAAAATCGCAAATACAACTGCGCTCCAGACCGCGATCAACAGCCCACGGTTGCTCAGTGGCCCGCCCCTACTAAATCATGTTCCGTCGTCATCACCGGAGTTCCTGCTTTCTTGCCATCGATGTAGTCTTCAAACTCTTTGCGAAACTTCTTGACGAAGCCCAGCGTGGGCATCGCCGCCGCGTCACCGAGCGGGCAAAACGTCCGGCCCATCATGTTTTCAGCGAGGTACTGGACGTTGTCGATGTCCTTCTTCTGGCCGCCGCCTTCGTAGACGCGGGTCAGCGTCTTCTTAATCCAGTCTGTGCCTTCGCGGCAGGGGATGCACCACCCACAGCTTTCGTGCTGGTAGAACTTTATGGTGCGCAGCGCGAATTCGACGATCGATACTGTCTCGTCGAGCACAACAATTCCGCCTGATCCCAGCATCGTCCCAGCCTTGGCCATCTGGTCGAAGTCGAGTCCCACGTCGATCTCGTCTGCGCGCAACACGGGGCAGGATGCGCCGCCCGGAACCACGGCTTTCAACTGCTTGCCACCCTTGATACCGCCTGCAACCTCGTAGATTGCCTTGCGCAGCGAGTAGCCCATAGGAAGCTCGTACACGCCGGGCCGCTCGACGTGGCCGGAGATGCCGAAGAGCCGCGTGCCGCCGTTGCGCTCTGTCCCAAGCGCTGCATAGGCCTCGCCGCCCATCAGTAAGATGTGCGGCGCGTTGGCGATGGTCTCGGCGTTATTAATGATGGTGGGTCCGCCATACAGCCCGACGACAGCAGGGAAGGGTGGCCGAATCCGCGGTATGCCGCGCTTGCCTTCGAGCGATTCCATCAGCGCCGACTCCTCGCCAACCTCGTACGCGCCCGCGCCGGTCTGGGTGACGATGTCGAAGTCGAGGCCTGAGCCGAAGATGTTCTTACCCAAAAAGCCCTTCGCGTAAGCGTCGGCGACAGCCTTCTCCACGATGTTGAGCAGGTAGCGATACTCGCCGCGCAGGTAGATGAAGCCCATCTTCGAACCAATGGCGAGCCCCGCAATCATGCAGCCCTCGATCACCGAGTGGGGGTCTTCGCGGAAGAGGATGTGGTCCTTGCAGGTGCCCGGCTCGGACTCGTCACCGTTGACCAGCACGTACTTCGGCTTTGGCGAAGTCTTGGGTACGAACGACCACTTCATACCGGTAGGGAATCCCGCGCCGCCACGTCCGCGCAGGCCGCTCGCCTTCATGGTGTTGATAATCCACGCAGGCATCTCTTCGCCTTGCGCAATGGCCTTCTGCACGCCTGCGTAACCATCCAGCTCGATGTATTTATCGATGTTGGCCGCCCCCTGGCCGAAGCGACGCTTCAGGACAATCGCTTCATCGGGATGGGAGACGAGACGCGGCATTATTTCCCATCCTTTCCGGCTGCATATTCGGCGAGAATCTCGTCCACCTTGGCGGGCGTCAACTCATCGTGGAAGTCGTAGTTGACCTGCATCGCCGGAGCCCAGCAACATGCACCGATGCACTCGACTTCTTCCAGCGAAAACTTGCCGTCCGGCGTGGTCTGTTTGTGTCCGATACCGAGCTTCGATTTGCAGTGGTCGAGAATCTCGTAGCCGCCGCGCAACATGCAGCTGATGTTGGTGCAAACCTGAATGTTGTATTTGCCCGCAGGCTTGGTCCGAAGCATCGAGTAGTAACTCAGCACGCTGCGAACTTCGAGGTCGAACACGTCCAGCCGCTTGGCGATCTCCTGGATCACCGCCTCCGACACATAGCCAACCTCGTCCTGCGCGTAGAGCAGCATAGGGATGAGCGCCGAACGCTTCACCGGGTAAATCGTCACCAGCTTGTCGAAGCGCGCCGCCAGTTCCGGGGAAAAAATCGAATTGGCAATCACAGCCATCTTGTTTCCTTACGTCCTGCAAACACCTGTTATCTGCGCAGCCTTTTGTTTGTCATTCCCTTGTTTGTCATTCCCGAAGGGAATCTGCTTCTGCACCGTCGCCTACCGCATCAACTCCCGCGTCACTCGCTCCGCTGCAAAGTCCATCTCATCCATCTTACCGTCCAGCGTTACCGTTCCATCCTCGTTCAGCGCGAAGGCCGTTTTGCTCCCGTCGCTCGATTCCAACTCGTCATGCGTAAAGCGAACCCACTTGCCGCCCGCCCGTACCACAATCTCATCTTCCCCAAACTCAATCACCGCAAACTGCTTGCTGTTCAGCCCGTGAGCCGCTGCATAAGAACGCAGCAGGGAAGCCCACGAAATCCAAAGCTCGCGATGGACGGCTACGCTATCGATCGATCTCCCCCAGCACAATGTCGATGGACCCGATCACCGCAACCACATCCGCCAGCAGCCGTCCTTTGCACATCGTCTCTAGCGCTTGCAGTGTGGCGAAGCTCGGGTTGCGCATGTGGACGCGGTAAGGCTTGGCGGTGCCATCCGAGACGACGTAATATCCCATTTCGCCACGCGGGCTCTCCACGGCCTGATAAACCTCGCCAGCGGGTACTCCAAATCCCTCCGTCACAATCTTGAAGTGGTGGATCAGCGACTCCATCTGCGTCTTCATCTGTTCGCGGTTGGGCAGGACGATCTTCGGCGCGTCCGCAACAATCGGGCCGCTCATGCCGGCGAGCATATCCATCGCCTGCTGACAAATCTTTACCGACTCGCGCATCTCCAGCAGCCGCACCGTATACCGCGCCCAAACATCGCCAACCGTCGAAGTAGGCACATCAAACTTGAACTTCTCGTAGCTCGAATACGGCATATCCCGCCGCAAATCCCAGTCGACACCAGAAGCTCGTAGCGGAGGCCCGGTGACGCCGAGCGCGACTGCGTCCGCCGCCGAAAGCGTCCCCACACCTTGAAGCCGTCCGATCCAGATCGGGTTGCCGGTCAGCAGACCCTCGTACTGGTCGATCCGCCCCGGCATGATGTCGAGGAAGTTCTGCACCTGCTCGCGGAACTCCATAGGCGGTTCCAGCGCCAGTCCGCCAATGCGGAAGTAGCTGGTCATCATGCGCTGGCCGGAAAGCGCCTCGTAGATACGCAGAATGTCTTCGCGCTCGCGCCAGCAGTAGAGGAACATGGTCAGCGCGCCAATGTCCATCGCGTGCGTGCCCAGCCAGACCAGGTGCGACTGGATGCGTGTCAGCTCGTTCAGCAACACGCGCAGAATCTGCGCCCGCTCGGGGATTTCCAGTTCCAGCAGCTTCTCGACCGCCAGGCAGTAGGCCAGGTTATTGGTCATCGGACAGAGATAGTCGATGCGGTCGGTGAGCGGAATCACCTGCTGGTAGAACTTCGCCTCGCAGGTCTTCTCAATGCCGGTATGCAGGTAGCCGATGTCGGGTGCGAGCGCGACGATGGCCTCGCCGTCGATTTCCAGCACCAGGCGCAGCACGCCGTGGGTCGACGGATGTTGCGGGCCCATATTGAGCACCATGGTGTGATCGCGAGTCCCCGCGTTGCCATGCAGCTTCGCATTGGCGATGACGTCTTCAACTCCCGGGGTGATCATGTCTGGTGCTTCAATAGGTGCCATAGGGTCTTTGCTTTTACCTCGAACCTCGAACCGAGTCCCTCGAACCTGGGTACCTGGCAATAATCCTTGTCCTTGATAGGCCGGCACTTGAGTGCCGGCAACAACGGCAACAAAACTCGCGGGGCTTTAGCCCCTGGGATACTCTCCTACCTGTACCCCTCAACCGGATAGTCCTTGCGCAGGGGATGGCCCTCCCAGTTGTCGGGCATCATGATGCGCGTGAGGCGGGGATGGCCGGTAAAATTGATGCCAAAAAGGTCAAAGACCTCGCGCTCGTAAAAGTTCGCCGAGGGCCAGACGGAAGTGATGGAATCGAGAGTGAGATCGGCGGAATCGAGCCGGACGGCCAGCCGAATCCGCTCCTTCAGGCTGTGCGAAAGGATGTGGTACGAAAGCTGGAAACGTGGTTCCTGCGGGTACCAGTCGACCGCGGTAACGTCCTCGAAAAAGTTATAGCCGGCAGCTTGGACGGCAGCAGTTGCGGCGACGATTGACTCTTTCGCCACGGTAATCGTCAGCTCTTTGCGGTCGAACTTGGCGTCGGTTGCGAGATCGGCCAGCGCCTTGACTGCGGCGTTGTCCGGCATCGCCTCAAAGACGGCAGTCTTGCCCAGCAGGGCGGACGCGGGGTCGTACATTAGAGGTCTCCCTTGTCTTCGGCCCAGGTCAGGATGCCCTTCTTCCATACGTAAAAGAGGCCAACCGCGACGAAGCCGAGATAGACCAGCATCTCGTAGAAGCCGAACATGCGCGAGCCGGTGATGCCAGGCAGTCGCCGGAAGATCACTGCCCAGGGAAGCATGAAGACCGCCTCCACATCGAACAGGATAAACAGCATGGCAACCATGTAGAAACGGACTGAGAAACGGCCGCGCGCATCGCCCACCGGGTCCATGCCGCACTCATATGCGCCCAGCTTGGTACGTGAGTTTTTATGCTTGCCAATGAAGAAGGACGCGCAGACCATACCCCCGGCCATGCCGAGCGCGGCCAGTATCTGCAGCGCCAGCGGAAGGTAATTCCAGATGTAGGGATAACTCGTCATGCCGCATCTTTGACTCTAGAATCGGCATGGTCAAGTGTCAAGCAAACCGCCCAATTGCACCGCAGACAGGTGACCGTCATCACCACGGTCCGGGAGCAGTGCTGCCCAATGGAAGATCGCAATACTCGGGAGCGTCATTCTCGAAGAGTCGGAGCTTCTGTTGCCGTCTTTGCCCAACTCTAACTTTGTCTTGAGTCGTCATTCTGACGCGAAGAGCTAGAATCTCCGTCGTGTCTTTCGGAGTAGCAGCAGGCTTTAGCCTACGGGAACACAACCAATCAACTCAAAGAGGCTTTAGGCTCGGGCCGCTGCCTGCTCTTCTCATCCCGCCGCCGCCGTCAACATTGCCTCCACTTTGCGGTCCAAATCAACCGCCACCGCCGATGCCGCCGCATTCGCGTAGGAAGCCAGAAAACTCGCCATGCGGTCGTACGAGAGCTGAACCCCATCCTCCCGCTCGTCGATCAGGATGGTCACCGGCGCATACGACGCCGTATCCGGCACATGTTCCGCCATTCGCCGCATGATAAGCGGATTGCCGACCAGCAGCCGATGGCTTCGCGGAGTCTTTCCCGTCCGGCCTTTCGCCAAGTACATTCCCATATCCAGACGCATGAACTCCATCAGGCCGGATGGGCCGGTCGCGTTGTTGATGATGGCTTCCATTCCCCCATAGGTCTTCGTCGCGGCAACCTCGCGTTGCATCACAGCCAGGTTGGGATGACCAATCGCGTCGTGAACAGCCTGGATCACATCCTCAAAAGACTTGGCAGAGGTCACACTGAAGCGCTGCACGTCGAATTGTCTAATTGGCATAATGCTTCTCCCTCCACTATGAGAGTCGCCAGCCCTACCTCAGGATTCCAACATACCAATCCACAATGCCCCGCCCCCAGAGCGCCGCGAAGAGGCCTCCGGCGGCAATAAAACTGCCGAGTGGGAGTTTGGTCGCGGCTCCAGCCCTTCCACGGGCCAGCAGTGCGACGCCGTAAACGCTCGCCGCCAGCACTCCGGCGAAGAAAGCCAGCAGCGATTCCCCAAAGCCCAAAAACGCAGCAATCATCGCCAGCAGCTTCACATCGCCCAGCCCCATCCCATCCCGTTTGCGTACAGCCTTGTATACCCACCGGATCGCAAGCAGGAACAGCGCCGCGCCCGCGATGGCCGCAATGCGCCCCATAATCAGCGCCTCGGTTCCGGTCAGGAACACATTCCCCTGCGCGGCAAAGCTGCCCGGGCTGGAGAGTCGAAGCTGATGCGAGGGATCTAGGACGATATCGCCCTGGCCCGGCGCGAGGAAAAACGCCCGCACGCAGGTCAGAACGAACCCAATGCCAATCCCGGGAAGCGTAAACGCATCTGGCAGCCGCATCGTCCGCCAGTCCATCACGATCAGTCCGATAAGGAGGAAGCCGATGACGGCAAATACTAGGTCAGTGACAGCATTCTCGTATCGAAAGCTCATCGGATTATCGACGTTCCAGCCAGGCGCAAGGCTGAGAAAGATCCTGCCGCTTGCCAACGCGAACCACAACCCAACCGCCAACTCCACCGCTGGATAGCGCCACGGAATCCTCGCCTTGCAGTCCCGACACCGTCCCCGCAACACCAGCCAACTCAAAATCGGCAGATTGTCATACCACCGCACAGTATGTCCGCACGACATGCAATGCGAACGCGGCGTCACCACCGACTCATGAGCCGGCAGCCGCACGATACACACGTTCAGGAAGCTGCCGAAGTGCAGCCCGAGAATGAATCCCAGCAGTTCGAAGAGAAAGGACGAAGGCACGCCTGAAGTATATGACCTGAGAATCCGGAAGTCCGGCACGAACCCAAATCCGTGCTTCTATCCCTGTTGATCCGTGTTAGGTCTTTGCCCGTGGACTCCTCAGAAATCCACATGCATCCGCACCGACTCCACCAGCACCGGTCCGCGGTCCTGGTTGTACCCTGGGTGCTCGATGAACTGCCCGTCCAGCGCGTAGAAGACGCCACGCCACGCGTGCAAGTTGTAGTAGCCCTCCAGAATATCTTCGCGCGCGTAGTTCAGCTTGCCGTCGCCCAGTAGAAATCCCAGCCCGCCAAGCTTCAGATACTCCTGGTGATCGCCTTTGATTGCATTTGAAACGAACGCCAATCCGACCTTGTCGTTCGCTCGTCCCCAGCGCCTGCCGGCATAATCCCCGCCAAACGAAATCGTCTGATCCACCTCGGTATATGCGAACGACTCATGCTGGCCCTCATTCCATCCGAAGCGGCTGTAGACCCTCAGATTGTCCGTCAACTCCTGCTCCGCATTCAGCCCAAAGCCATACTTCACCGCGCCGAACGTCTCATGCTTAGTGATGTCCGGAGTCGTATCGGCCCCCGTAAGATAAGCCTTCACCGCATCGCGATACAGCCCCATATGCGCGTGATTCACGTAGCTCAGCGCGCGCACAACGCCTTTGCGGTCGGGCGATACCAGCCCGCCAAGCAATCCATGCCGCCACTCGAATTCCATGTTCTGTCCGCTCGCGCGCTTCAGATTCCAGTCAAGGACGATGCTGTTCGCCACCGTCGGCATCAGGGCAACGCCGTAGCGCGCGGACCAATCCTTGTCGTTGTACTCGGCGATGGCACCGTAGGTGTAGCCGCGGGTGTCGGCGGCGTAGTCGTAGGCGCCGTTGTTGTCCGTCGTCCAGTTCAGGAACTGCAAATGGCTATCCGTTCCGACGCTGTTCAGGTCGAAGAAGTCCGGCAGTCCCAGCTTGCCCACGCGCAGTTCCAAACGCCGCTCTGGCACCTCGGTCGCGAGGGAGAACGGCCCACGGCTGGCCTCCGTCATCGTGCTGGAGAAGCCGATAGTCTGATGCAATTCCACGCGTGCCAGATACGGCACCGGTCCCAGCGCCGGATTGCGCACGACGTCCAGATTGGTGAATCCGGCCAGCCCCAGCGCCTCGCTGATCCCGCGTCCGCCGGCAGACTCTTCGTCGTAGATCGCCTCCAGGTGACGTGCCGGGTTACGCACCAGTTCCGCGCCCAGAAATAGCGTGCCCACCAACGACGTCTTGTACTCGCCACGCCCGAGCAGGCTATTGGTTCCCTCATACGGCGAGTGGAACGGCCCATGCGCCTGGAAGATGATATTCGCCTGCCCGGTAATAAAGTAGCGTGTGCTGCCCGGATGAGAGAACATGGTGAGTGCTGGCGGATCTTCAACCTCAGCAGGCGTTTCGGGGTGCGCCGGGGTGGCCTGCGGCGCGTCGCGAACCGCCGGACCCACCGTTTGGCCCAACGCACGACTGGGAAAGCCAAAGCCGTGAACCGGCAGCAGGATGAGGACGAGCACCAGCGATGCCGTCAGAGATTTCGCAGGCAAGGGGAAGGAAACCATCGATCCTCCATCCTGACCTCGCCGTGTGAATGGGGCGCAAACACGCATGAGAGCGAACGCCGTCCTTAGTAAGGAGTTAGGAGACGCAGGTTCGCAGCGTCTGCTTTATAGTATACCCCCATAGGATATATAAATCTTCCAAAACGAAGAAATTGCCAAGGAAGCAGTGCCTAGTTCTTTGCTCCAACCACCACGAGTGCAACGCCTCCCACCAGGGCAACGGCGCTCAGGACCGGAGAAATCGGCACTGTGCTCGTGGATTTGTGGTTGATCTCCACCGGCCCTACCTGCGCGACCGGCTTCTCACGAGTAAAACTCACGCCGCCCACCAGAAATCCGACAACACCCAACGCAATCAAAAGCAATCCAGCTATCAAAGCAGCTTTCATCAACGCTCCCTCCGTGCCTCATCTCCTGAGGCACCTGTAAGATGCTCAAATATCTACCCGCGTGTCCTCGGGGCTTGATTTCTTTCGCCTCCTGCAATACATTCAAGCCACACGGGAAAGGAGGATGGTCCAGCCTATGAAAATTGACAGTAACAGTTGCAAAACGGTACGTGAGGTGACTGAGGCTTAGAGCGTCCAAAGCTCTAGTCCTGGCGTTTACAGAAGTTCCGCGCCGAGGCCCGTCCGAGCATGGACGCCTCAGGTCAATCTCAACAGTCAACCGCCGCAAAGCCCGCGCCATCACGGTGCGGGCTTTGTGTTTGCCTTTGTCTCTAACTGACAACTGAGAACTGACAACTGTAAACTGCCCCTATGGAACCTCTCGTTATTGCTGGCCGCGCCTTTCAATCACGCCTCATCGTTGGAACAGGGAAGTACAAGGATGGCCCGCAGACCCAGGCCGCAATCGAAGCCTCCGGCGCGGAGATGGTGACCGTCGCCGTGCGCCGCGTCAACCTCGACCGCTCCCGCGAATCCCTCCTCGACTTCCTCGATCCGCAGCGCTACTTCCTGCTGCCCAACACAGCAGGCTGCTTCACCGCCGACGAAGCCATCCGCGCCGCGCGTCTCGGCCGCGAAGTCGGCCTCTCCGACTGGGTCAAGATCGAAGTCATCGGCGACAAAGCGACCCTCTACCCGGACATTCAGGCCACGCTTGATGCCACGCGCGTCCTTGTCAAGGAAGGCTTCACCGTCCTTCCGTACACCTCCGACGACATCGTCTACGCCAAACGCCTGATTGATGCGGGCGCAGCAGCCGTAATGCCTCTGGGCGCGCCCATCGGCAGTGGCCTGGGCCTGCGCAACATGGCCACCCTGCGCATCCTCCGCGAACTCATCACCGAGGTTCCACTGATCGTCGATGCGGGCGTAGGCACGGCGTCGGACGCAACGGTCGCCATGGAAATGGGCTTCGACGGTGTCCTCATGAACACCGCCATCGCCGAAGCCAGCGACCCCATCCTCATGGCCGAAGCCATGCAGCACGGAGTCCTCGCCGGACGTCAGGCCTACCTCGCCGGACGCATGCCGATGCGTCTCTACGCCACCGCCAGCTCGCCCCTCGAAGGCATCTCGCGGTGACAAGGCAGTCGCCGCTTGTATGGCGAATTGCGGCGGCAGTGTTGTGGATAATCTCGGTCGCCTGTCTCTTCAAAGCAGTGGGCAATGGAGCTTTGGCCGAACATGCCCTCTACAATTCTTACCTCACCGACGCCGCACGCATCGCCGTCGAGCATTTAGGCACAGTTGCGGATCGCTGGGCCGCAGCAGGCTGGCTCCTTCAGTTCGCCGCAGCCGCAGTCCTTTCCGCCGGCATCAAATCCCCACGCATCGTCCGCCGCATCTTCTTAGCTTTGGGAATCCTCATCGCCATCGACGGAATCACCATGCTGCTCATGGCCGTAATTATCCGGTAGCGCTCAATCTATTTGTCATTCTGAGCGCAGCGAAGAATCCCCGTATCTAGCCGGGTGCTCCAAGTCTCGCTACGAGGCGGCAGAACGCGAAGCATGTGTGATCATGGTCATGAACCTTCAGACCCAGCTTGCCTATCCTTCGTGAAGACCATAAGATCCATTCGACTGAAGCAGCCTTGCGCGCGAATCGTGACAGGGGCTTTTGGATCGCCGGTTGCACCGCGCTCTTCCTGTCCTGTCTGAGTTACGTAAATCTGGTCACGGTCGAGTTCTTCAACTTACATTTATTTCACGCAAGCGCCCGGGATAGCCGTGGATGGTGGCTGTACGTGGTGATGCGGCTCCCGTTCGTCGCGTTCTTCGTCTGGACAGTAGTCCGTTTCCCGGTGAAGCCGGATCGGGCAGTTCGCACGAACCAACCGTCCGTCAAGCCGCGCACCTTCGACCCGCTGATGGGATTGCGCGCCTTTGCCTGCATTGTGGTCCTGATGGGCCACTATTTTCTGGTGATTTCTCCAGTCGCGCCTTATGTGAACCACTACGTTCGCCTCCTGCTCGTCGCGCCGCCGTGGTGCGGTGTCTGGATCTTCTTCACCCTTTCCGGCTATCTGATGGGGAAGGGCTTTGCGCGAGGCCGCTATACGCTCGATGAAGCAGGGGCCAGATCTTTTCTGCGCAATCGCCTGCTGCGGATCTGCCCCGTCTACTATTGCGCCATCCTTCTCGTCAGTTTGTACCGTTACACCGACATCCTCCAATGGAGACACTGGTGGATGTTGATCGAAATGTTCGTCTTCGACTATCGAGGCGATCTTCCGATCAACCCAATTGGCGCTCTTTGGTCGGTAAGCACAGAGGTCCAGTTCTATGTCCTTGTGCCATTGCTGATGGTGCTCTTGTTGCAGGTACGGCAACGGCTCGGAGAGCTTTTCGCGATCGTGCCGATGATTCTCGTTATCGCTGGTACTGCTGCCCGAATCTGGATCGCCCACCGATGGGACCCGTACACCTATTTCTATGCGCCCTTAATTCCCAATCTCGATCTGTTTCTCGCGGGAATGTCAATCAATCTCGTGCCAGCCCTCAGTCTTCGACCGGGAGCACGCAAACTACTCGGCCCCACTCTTCTTGCTGGCGCCATCTGCTTTTACTTTGCGATTAGCGCCGTTCTTCAGAGCGAAGCCCGCGTGAGCCTGCTCCTATTCTGGGTGACCGGCCCGTTCCTTTGTGCCCTCTTCGCACTGGGTTTTATCTATCTGGCTGAGCTCCGAGGCAGTGTCTCCATTAGTCCAGGGCTGATGGGCAGGTTTCTGCTTGGACTGCAAACCGTCGGGACCCTCACCTATTGCTTATATGTTTTCCATCCTGAAGTCTTCGCGGTAAACGCGGCACTCTTACCTAAAGTGCATTCTTTAGGTGTCAGCCTCACCCACTTCCCCATGGCGATATTGGAACTCGTCGCGGTCGCGTCCTTCTTCTACCTCGCCGTGGAAAAGCCTTTCGATATGAAAAAAAAGGTGAGCGGAACTGCACTAGAGGATGCCCCCTGATGTGACCAACGGGAGCACCAACGCGAAGCCCAATGCAAGTCACGAAGTGACCGCTGCCCGCGCAGGGCGCGGGAGTTCACACGCCCGTTTTCTGCTACGCGCAGGCCTCCCGTTGGTCGGCACAGAATTCGGCTTGCGACCAACGGGAGCACCAACGCGAAGCCCAATGCAAGTCACGAAGTGACCGCTGCCCGCGCAGGCGCCCGGGCGTTCACACGCCCTTTTACTGCGTTGCATGGTCCTTCCGTTGGTGGGCACGTAATTCGGTTTACGACCATAGGGAGCACCAAGCGAAGCCCAGTACAAGTCACGAAGTGACCGCGCCCGCGCAGGGGCGCCCGTCCGGCACGACAGTCTCTCGCCCGTATCAAATCCGCTATCGCATACCTTTACCCCCAGCGGTACACTTTCCCCATGCGAGTCTTTGGCATCGACTGCGGTACTGAGTTCACCGGCTACGGTGTAGTCGAGATGGATCATGCTGCCCGCGATCCGAAG
>Ga0302278_10004189_pt1 | contig 15047 bp, 12 predicted proteins | sample III_Bog_N3_2_FD_194543 | JGI IMG/M metagenome (GOLD analysis project Ga0302278, IMG submission 194543) | Peat permafrost microbial communities from Stordalen Mire near Abisko, Sweden - III_Bog_N3_2 | ecosystem: Environmental > Terrestrial > Soil > Wetlands > Peat | place: Sweden: Abisko... | reverse complement strand
AAACTCAGTTTCGGAAATTGTGCAGACGCGAAGTTCGTTGCTATCCCACCCATTCCGCAAAAAAAGCGGAATGGATGGGGCACGGAAGTCTACAGTTAAAGCAAAATTCTCTAACGCACTACGCTCTTGAAGAGCGATGACTGCAGCAGATTGGCAAACTCCGAATCGTTGGCCCCGAAATGCACCATCAGCTTGCCGGAGCTGGAGCTGATCGAGGTGTTGGTCAACGCTGCCTTCTCCGCATCCGAGCCGCTCATCTTGCGCACCAGTACAGCCGCGGTCAGCAGTGAAGAAACCGTGGCCGCCGCAAAGGTGTCACCGGTCTGGATGGTCAGATCGAATTTGACGCCGTGCTGGAAGTTCATCGAGTACCAGCTGGCTTCAAGCCGCTTACGAACCGTGTCGTAGTCAGCAACGGAGCCTGCTTCGCCCAGCAGTTGCTTCATCATGGTCTGGGTTCCCTTTTCGTCGAGGATGCTCCAGAGCGGTTCCGTGTCTACGCTGCGCATGGCGTCCATCATCACGCCATTGCTGAGCAGGCTCGGCGTCAGGCCGTCGCGCGCATCCAGCGCCTTGACCACGGCTTCCTTCTGGCCGAAGACCATCGTGGAAGGATCGACAAAGCAGAGCACCAGCCCAGCCTTGGTCATGGGATAGATGCGGTTGCCTCGCACCAGCGTGGCGCGCAATTTCTGCTTGCGGAAGTTGGCCAGGATGTCTTCCATCGAAAACTGGCCCTGGGCAATGCCGACCGTATCCAGCATCTCGCTGTTGCTGTTGACGGGCCGGAACAAGGCAAAAGCCAGCTGGTCCACGTCGTGATTGTCGTTCAGTCCCGATTTGCGCAGCGCATCGTCAAACTGGCGCAGTTCCGGCGGCATCACGCGCTCGCGCAGATCCATGGCGGCCTGGGAGTTCTGCATGGCGCGGTAGTCGATGACCACCATCTGCTGCAGATCGTGGGGAATGGCGCCGCGCGCATCCGTTGACAACTGCGCCGCCGAGGCCAGCGTGGCCGCCAGAAACGGCACCAATGCAAGTGCGAGTCGTACCTGTAGCTTGAACAAAACTATCCTCCGGGAAGTCCGTATCGTGTCACTGGCCAGAAGCGAACTATTGCCTAACCAGCCGATTAGCCTTCATGCAGGGTTTCACCTGCCATTACCAGTTTCCACAGCCTGTTTCAGGCCGGAAAACCTGTCACTGCGCCGATTCCTCGCCGGGCCACGGAAGCGGAGCCTTCAGCCGCCGCTCCAGGATCTTGGTTTCGGAATCGAACCCACTTAATTGACGCATCCACTCGCTCTCCCGCTCACAAGCTGCCTCGGGAATGAGGCCAATGACCTCTCCTTCAGCAAGAGTTGCCTTGTGTTGCAGGGCCAGCTTGCCCACCGCCTGGTAAACCATCGACAGTGGAGTCACCTGAAAGTCGGTAATGTTCATCGAAAGCTGGGCCCGGCCGTGGGCCAGCACGCCCATCGCCTTTACGCCCTTCAGCCCGCCGGATGCGGCACGAATCTCCCGTGCAATGGAGCGCACCATGGCCAGATCGGTGGACTTGAAGTAGATGTTATAGGCAACAAGGAACTTGCGCGCACCCACAGCACAGGCGCCCGCCGTCGGATGAAGACCGGGACCACCCAGATCCGGCCGCCGCGCTCCATCCTTGCGCACCGCATCGCGAAGCCCCTCGAACTGGCCGCGGCGAACCTCTTCCAGATTGGCGCGATCGGGCCTGGCCGAAGCCGCTTCGTAAAAATAGATTGGAACGCCGAAGCGACGCCAGATCTCAAGACCAGCCTGACGGGCCAACAGCGCACACTGCTCCAGCTTGATGCCGGAAACGGGCACAAACGGAATCACGTCGGCTGCGCCGATGCGTGGATGAACGCCCTCTTGGCGGGTAAGATCGATCAGCTCCGCGGCTTTGCCTACCGCGCGAACGGCAGCCTCGACGACGGCGGCTGGATCACCGGCCACCGTCACCACAGAGCGGTTATGGTCGGCGTCCATTGACCAGTCGAGCAGATGCACCCCCTCTACGCGCATCGAGGCAATGATTGCCTGGACGCTGCGGGCGTCAGAGCCTTCAGAGAAGTTGGGAACGCATTCGACGACAGGCTCGCTCATGGTTACTTCCAATAGGTGTAGCCAACCTGAAACTGCATGGAGGCGTTCACGCCGGGGTTCTTGTCGCCCAGTGAGGCCGAGGAGATGTGCACGGCATTCACGCCAATGTCGATAGAACGCTTGGGGCGCACAAAATAATGGACGCCGACGCCGCCCTGCGGCGAAAAATTCCACACCGAGGTGCCGCCGTCGACTCCCAGCGCAGGGTTGCTGTAATAGTTTGGCGGGAACTTGTGCGTGGTGTAGATCAACCCGCCAGCTCCCTGAAACCAGGGTTGGACATGATGCGAATTGGTGAGCAAGTTCCAGCGGAAGATCACCGGCGTCAGACTGACTCCGCGAAAGGTGCCCCCACCGTACTTGCTCTGATAGCACAGGTTGGTCAGAGGGTTGCAAACAGTCTCGGTATACGGAGCCGGCGTGTAAGCCTGCCAGAAGGGCATGATGTTGCCGGAAAGCTCAAACTGGCCGCTGAGAATGCCTGCCTTCACTACCGGCGTGAGCGCCTTGCCAACCTGAAAGCCACCCCACAGAAACTTGTAGGCCGAACGATCTCCGACGCCGACGCCGTAGTTGACAAACGGGCCGTATTCCCAGCTGCGCGCCTCGCGTACATGAGCCACCGGGTTGACAGCCGCACTGGTGGAAACCGCACCGGGGGTCGCGTCTTGCGCCCACACCGCCGCTGCGCCAACCGCCATCATCAAAGCTGCAATTCTTGCTATCCGGGTCAAAGTCTCTTCCTTCCCTTCGCCGAAGTTCTATTGCCAAAAAAAGACCGCCTCAGCCGGGCGGCCTTTTTCCATGCCTGCCTTGGCTACTATCAGCCCGCATCTTCCATCTGATCGGCGTCCATGTCAAAGTTCGAGTAGACATTCTGGGTGTCGTCGAGGTCTTCGAGGGTTTCGAGAAGCCGGATCATCTGGTTGGCTGGTGCGCCTTCAAGTTTGGTATAGGTGGAGGCCACCATCGTCACTTCGCTCATTGCAACCGCAATTCCCGCGGCCTTTACAGCTTCCACCACTGCCTCATACGAGGCGGGATCTGTAATGAGTTCCCAGGAATCGCCTTCGTCGCTCAGGTCCTCGCCGCCGTGTTCAAGAACGATGTCCATGAGCTGATCTTCGGTGGCAGCATCCTTTTCAATCGCGATGACGCCCTTTTTCGCGAACATGAAGCGAACCGAGCCGGACTCGCCCAGGTTGCCGCCATTCTTCGAGAAGCCATGGCGAATCTCACTGACGGCTCGATTGCGATTGTCGGTCAGCACTTCCACGATGATGGCCACGCCTCCAGGGCCATAGCCCTCGAAGGTGATCTCTTCGTAGTTGACGCCTTCCAACTCGCCAGTGCCACGCTGAATGGCCCTCTTGATGTTGTCCTGCGGCATGTTTTCCGCTTTGGCAGCGGCTACCGCAGTGCGCAGGCGTGCGTTTGTGTCAGGATTGCCGCCGCCCTTTGCCGCGACCGCAATTTCCTTGAGCAAACGAGTGAAAATTTTGCCGCGCTTGGCATCCAGCGCGCCCTTCTTGTGCTTGATTGTGGCCCATTTTGAGTGGCCGGACATGGAAACCTCAACGTGATTGAAAGATTATGGCGCGGGCTCGCACCTGCCTTGTGAGTATAACAAACAGAGGTTACCCTATTCACGGCTTTTGGGCACAGAGAAGAATCGGAGGGGGAAGCAGACCAGCTCGGGCGAAGAAGTAGCCTCGGTGAAGGTTTTGCCCAAGCGGTCTATGGGCGAAAGGGCCGCATCCTTCTCCTTGCCGGTCACGGGGTGGCCAGCGATGAAAGCCCTCAGTATACGGTACAAAACACGATAGATACTGGTTGGAAGTCAATACCCCCGGCAGAGCCGGGGGCTTGATTATGTGAGCCGCTCAAAGCGGCTTGAGCGGGGACGCTAACGCGGCCCCGACGTGATTGGGGCCACCTTTCGGTGGCTACTTCCACATCTTGAGTTGCTCCAAGCGCTTGTCCTCAGCCTCTTGGTTTCGGATGTATTCGCGAATCACCGTCTCATCACGCCCAACGGTCGACACGAAATAGCCGCGCGCCCAGAAATGTTGTCCTGCGAAATTCTGCTTGTGCTCACCGTAGGTCCGCGCCAGGTGAATTGCGCTTTTGCCCTTGATGAAGCCCACCACAGCCGATACCGCATACTTGGGTGGAATCGAAAGCAGCATATGCACATGGTCAGGCATCAAGTGGCCTTCCAGTACGCGACATTCCTTCTGCTCGGCCAGACGTCTGAACACCTCGCCCAAATGCGGCCGGAGGCTTTCATACAGCACCTTGCGGCGGCACTTCGGGATAAATGCCACATGGTATTTGCACTCCCATACCGAGTGGCTTAGACTCTCCAATTGGTCCATCCAGTTTCTCCTTTACGTGTGCTTTGGTCGGCTCACGTTTGGAGTTTCTTGGATGGACTCCCGTAAATGTCAAACTGCTACTGCCACCCCGGCAGAGCCGGGGGATCTCCCCACTCTTTAGCCGTTCGGGTTCAAGATGGAACCAGACTGTGAAAGGAACTTGAACTGAGGCGGAAGTTTTTCGTTATATTGGATGTGTAGTCTCGGATGCGGCTGGGACTGTTCAAGTTCATTCACTGCCATGTGCCAAGCGATTTCAAGGTTGGGAAATCGCAAGGCGGCTGTGTCTTTTTGACTACACATCACGTTCTCGAAGCACATTACGAACATCGAAAAGGCTGCCATGGATACATCCAGTCGTCGTCTACGCATACCCGATCCGCAAGGCCTGTATCATCCGCAGAACGAACATGACGCTTGCGGAATGGGTCTGGTCGCGAATATTCGGGGCGAAAAAAGCCACGAGATCATCCGCAAAGGGCTTGAGGTTCTGATTAACCTCACCCATCGCGGCGCAGCTGGCTGCGATCCGGAGACCGGGGACGGAGCCGGCATCCTGATCCAGATTCCCCACGCCTTCTTTGCGCGGGAGTGCGCCGAACTGGGCATGCAACTGCCCGACGCCGGCCACTACGGCGTGGCCATGTGCTTCCTTCCGGTTGAAAAGCAGGCTCGCCTGCAGTGCGAGGGCATCTTTGAGCGCATCGCCAACGAGGAAGGCGCCACGGTGATCGGCTGGCGGGATACGCCTGTGAACGGCGACGCCATTGGCCGCGAAGCCCGCGCCACGCAGCCCTATATCGAGCAGCTTTTTGTTCGCCGCCCCGAAGGGCTGGACGAAGACGCCTTCGAGCGCCTGCTCTATCGCATCCGCCGCAGCACGGAGAACGAGATTGCCGGCTCAGAGATCGAGGACAAGGACTCGTTCTACGTGCCTTCGTTCTCCTGTCGCACCATCATCTATAAGGGCCTGATGCTGGCCCCGCAGATTGAGAAGTTCTACTTCGAGCTGGCCAATCCTCTGGTTGTGAGTGCGCTTTGTTTGATCCATCAGCGCTTCTCCACCAACACCTTCCCCAGCTGGAAACTTGCCCATCCCTATCGCTACATTGCCCACAACGGCGAGATCAACACCATCCGCGGCAATGTGAGCTGGATGAACGCCCGTCAGTCGATCTACCAGAGCCCGAACTTCGGCGAAAAGATCAACGATCTGTTCCCGGTGGTGGTTCCCGGCGGCTCCGATTCGTCTTCGTTCGACAATGCAGTGGAGTTTCTTTTCCAGTCTGGCCGTTCCCTGCCCCACGTCCTGTCGATGCTCATTCCAGAAGCCTGGTCTGGCAATCCGGACATGGACGAGGAGAAGCGCGCCTACTACGAGTACCACGCCTCGCTGATGGAGCCCTGGGACGGTCCGGCCGCCATCGCCTTTACTGACGGCAGAGTCATTGGCGCAACGCTGGACCGCAACGGTCTGCGCCCTGGCCGCTACATTGTGACCAAGGACGACCTGGTGGTGCTGGCCTCTGAAGCAGGTGTGATCGAGGTTCCGGCCGAGGATGTGCGCAAGAAGGGCCGCCTGATGCCGGGCCGCATGTTCCTGGTTGACACCGTGCAGCAGCGCATCATCTCCGACGACGAGATCAAGAAATCGCTCTCCAGCCGCCAGCCTTACGCCGAGTGGCTCAAGTCGCAGCAGGTCACCATGGATCAGCTGCCGGAACCCTCGCGCGTGATCGCCTCAAACCCGGAGACGCTGCTGCGCCGCCAGCGCGCCTCCGGCTATAGCGAAGAAGACCTGAAGGTGCTGCTCGGACCCATGGGCGCCAAGGGCGAGGAGCCCCTCGGTTCGATGGGCAGCGACGTTCCGCTGGCCTGCCTTTCAGATCGTCCGCAGTCCCTGTTCAGCTACTTCAAACAGCTCTTCGCGCAGGTCACCAATCCGCCCATCGACCCCATCCGTGAAGAGATGGTGATGTCGCTGATCAGCTACATCGGCACCGAGCGCAACATTCTGGACGAAAAGCCCGAGAACTGCCACACGCTCAAGATTCCGCATCCCATCCTGTCGAACCGGGATCTGGAGAAGCTGCGCCGCATCTCTTCAGGCGACCTGCTGGCTACCACACTGCCGGCTCTGTTCCGCGCCGAAGACGGCGAACGCGGCCTGAAACACGCGCTTGAAGACCTGAGCGCCCGCGCGGCACACGCCGTGCACTCCGGCTACACGCTACTGATCCTCTCCGATCGCGGCGTCGATGCCACCTACGCGCCGATTCCGAGTCTTTTGGCGATGGCTGCTGTCCACAATCGCCTGGTTCGCGAAAAAACCCGCACCCAGGTAGCGCTCATCATTGAGAGCGGCGAGCCGCGCGAGGTGATGCACTTTGCCCTGCTGATCGGCTACGGCGCCAGCGCCGTAAACCCGTATCTGGCCATCGAAACCCTCCACGACCTGACCCGCCGCGGTTTGCTGCCGGCTGGCATCACGCCCGAGAAGGCGGAGTACAACTTCACCAAGGCCATCAACAAGGGCCTGCTGAAGACTTTCTCGAAGATGGGCATCTCGACCCTGCAAAGCTATCGCGGAGCTCAGGTGTTTGAGGCCGTAGGTCTGAACAAGGATATTGTCGAACGTTACTTCTCCGGCACTGCCTCTCGCATTGAGGGCGTCGGCCTGGATGTGCTGTCGCGCGAGGCGCTCCTGAAGCACGCCTACGCCTACCAGCCGCTGACCGAGTCGGAGACCGACCTGGTTGTTGGCGGCCAGTACCAGTACCGCGAGGGCGGCGAGTACCACCTGCTGAATCCGCTCACCATCAGCAAGGTGCAACATGCGGTGCGGCAGAACAACTTCGCCTCCTTCCAGGAATACACAGACCTGATCGACGATCAGAGCCGTGAACTTTGTACCTTGCGCGGCCTGCTGAAGCTCAAGTATGCCGATCAGCCGATTCCGATTGAAGAGGTTGAACCAGCCAAGGAGATCGTAAAGAGATTCACGACCGGCGCCATGAGCTACGGCTCCATCAGCAAGGAAGCGCACGAGACCCTCGCCATCGCCATGAACCGCCTGGGCGGAATGTCGAACACCGGCGAGGGTGGCGAAGACGAAGAGCGCTTCAAGCGCGACGCCAACGGCGATCTGCGCCGCTCAGCTGTCAAGCAGGTGGCCTCAGGCCGCTTCGGCGTCACCACAAACTATCTCGTCAACGCCGACGAGATCCAGATCAAGATGGCGCAGGGCGCAAAGCCCGGCGAAGGCGGCCAGTTGCCCGGCCACAAGGTGGACGAGGTCATTGCCCGGACTCGCCATTCTATTCCGGGTGTAGGCCTGATCTCGCCCCCTCCGCACCACGACATCTACTCGATTGAAGATCTGGCGCAGCTCATCTACGACCTGAAGAACGTCAACCCTGAGGCACGTATCGCCGTCAAACTGGTCTCGGAGGCTGGCGTTGGCACGGTTGCCGCGGGCGTCTCCAAGGCCCATGCAGATGTGGTGCTGATCTCAGGGGACAACGGCGGCACGGGCGCATCGCCGCTCAGCTCCATCAAGCACGCCGGCCTGCCTTGGGAACTCGGACTGGCCGAGACCCAGCAGGTACTACTGATGAACGATCTGCGCAGCCGCATCCGCGTGCAGACCGACGGCAAGCTGCAGACGGGCCGCGATGTTGTGATCGCTGCACTGCTTGGAGCCGAGGAATACGGCTTTGCGACAATGCCTTTGATCACAATGGGTTGCATCATGATGCGCAAGTGCCACTTGAATACTTGCGCGGTTGGAATCGCCACCCAGGACCCAGTGCTTCGTTCGCGCTTTACCGGCCAGCCGGAGCACGTGATCAACTTCTTCTTCTTCATCGCCGAGCAGATGCGGCACTACATGGCCAAGCTCGGCTTCAGAACTGTAGACGAGATGGTGGGCCACGTAGATAGGATCGACGCCGTCGTTGCCGCCGACCACTGGAAGGCCAAAGGCATCGACCTCGAATCGATCCTCTATGCGCCAACCCTGCCCTCGCGCGTGTCACGCCGCAAGACGCAGGCCCAGGATCACGGACTGATTTCGGCCCTGGATCATGCATTGATCGCCAAGGCCAAACCGGCACTGGAATCGCAGACGCCAGTGACCGGCTCGTTTGCCATCCGCAACGTGCATCGCACCGTAGGCGCCATGCTGGGCGGCCAGATTGCGCGTCGCTACGGCTCGGCTGGACTGCCGGACGGCACCATCCACTTCAAGTTTGAAGGCTCGGCGGGCCAGAGCTTTGGCGCATTTGTTCCCAACGGCGTCACGCTCGAGCTTGAAGGCGACACCAACGACTACCTCGGCAAGGGTCTCTCTGGCGGACGCATCATTGCCTATCCGCCCAAGACATCCAGCTTCCTGCCCGAAGAGAGCATCCTGGTGGGCAACGTAGTCCTCTACGGCGCGACCAGCGGCGAAGTCTTCCTCAACGGTATCGGCGGTGAGCGGTTCGCAGTGCGCAACTCCGGCGCTACGGCGGTTGTGGAGGGCGTAGGCGATCACGGCTGCGAATACATGACCAATGGATTCGTGGTAGTGCTGGGCGCCACGGGACGCAACTTTGCAGCCGGCATGAGCGGCGGCTTTGCTTACGTCTACGACGAGCAGGGCGACTTCTCGACCCGGCTCTGCAACAAGACCAGCGTCGATCTGGAGCCGTTGGTGAACGATGGGGACATCGCCAAGGTGCGTGGCCTGCTTGAGCGACACCGCGACCTGACCGGCAGCCCGCGCGCCGCTTGGGTGCTGGAACACTGGGCCGAGGCGCAGTCGAAGTTCATCAAGGTATTCCCGCACGAGTACAAGCGCGTTCTCGGCATTCCTCGTGTTGAATCTGTCTACGTTTCTTCTGCAAATACGTCGCCTCTGGTGACGGCTACAGAGGTGCAGCATGGGTAAGGTCACAGGATTTCTTGAGATCGAGCGGCAGCAGCCCACGCGCCGCCAGGTGGAAGACCGTGTGAAGGACTGGCTAGAGATTTACGAGCCATTTCCTGAGGAGAAGCAGCGCGAACAGGGCGCGCGCTGCATGGACTGCGGTGTTCCCTTCTGCCACACCGGCTGCCCGGTCAACAATCTGATCCCGGACTGGAACGATCTGGTCTACAACAACCGTTGGGGCGATGCCATTCGCCGTCTGCACTCGACCAACAACTTTCCGGAGTTCACCGGCCGCATCTGCCCTGCTCCGTGCGAGGCAGCCTGCGTCCTCGGCATCAACCAGCCTGCGGTTTCGATCAAGCTGATTGAGAAGTCGATTATCGAGCGTGCCTGGAATGAGGGCTGGATCCATCCCGAGCCGCCTGATCATAGCACCGGCAAGCGGGTTGCCGTGGTTGGCAGCGGTCCCTCAGGCCTGGCCGCCGCGCAGCAGCTTCGCCGCGCCGGCCACTCCGTTACTGTCTTCGAGAAGAACGACCGCATCGGCGGCCTGCTCCGCTACGGCATTCCCAACTTCAAGCTAGAGAAGCACGTGATTGATCGCCGCGTGGAGCAGATGCGCCACGAGGGCGTGATCTTCCTGACCAATGCGCATGTGGGCGTGAACATCCCCATCGAGTCGCTGACCGACCACTACGAGGCGATTCTGCTCTGTGGTGGCTCCGAGCAGCCGCGCGACCTGAAGGTTCCGGGCCGCGATCTGAAGGGCATTCACTTCGCCATGGAGTTCCTGCCGCAACAGAACAAGCGCTGCGAGGGCGACATTGTCGATCCGTCGCTGGCGATCCTTGCCGAGGGCAAGCGCGTACTGATCATCGGCGGCGGCGACACAGGCGCAGACTGCCTGGGCACCAGCCTCCGCCAACACGCCAAGAGCGTGCATCAGGTGGAGATTATGCCCAAGCCGCCCGAGACCCGCGCTGCTTCTACGCCATGGCCCTTGTGGCCGCTGCAGTTGCGCACCGAGAGCGCGCACGAAGAAGGCGGCATCCGCGACTGGGGCATCAACACCATCAAGTTCACAGGTGACGAAAACGGCAATGTCAAGCAGTTGCACGCAGTCCGCGTCGGGCCTCCGCCGAAGTTCGAAGCGATTGACGGCAGCGAGTTCACGCTCGACGTCGAGCTGGTTCTGCTGGCGATGGGCTTCCTTGGACCGGTGCGCAACGGCATGATCGAGCAACTGGGCGTGGAACTGGACGGCCGCGGCAATGTTGCCACCAACAACTACCAGAGCTCGGTTGAAGGCGTATTCGCTGCCGGAGACATGCGCCGTGGCCAGTCGCTGGTGGTCTGGGCCATCGCAGAGGGCCGCAAGGCCGCTGTAGCAGTAGATGAATACCTGGCCAAGATGGCTGTGGCCGTGCCGCTGAACAGCAGCAAACGCGCCTGATTTGTAGCTTATTCGTCGGGTTCAACAGAAGTGCACCATGTCCCGTCTTTGCGCCAGAAACATGGCGCAAAGACGGGGCATGGTGCATCAATAGCTTGGCAACAAAAAGGCCGGCCACCCGCGAGGGGAGCCGGCCTCTCTTCTTCCCTGCAGGACTTTATGCAGTCCAGGCCTGGCGGTTGGTGCGACCCATGGAGATGTAGCCCATATCGACCGAGATGCCGCGTACGCATTGCAGCAGATGGTTTGCAATTGAGGGCAACTTCTGGGCTGTTACACGGAAAGAAGGCCCGGAGATGCTGACAGCGGCAACCGGCTGGCGCTGGGCGTCGAGAACGGGAACCGCGATACAGCGCAGGCCTTCCTCAAACTCTTCATCGTCAACGGCATAGCCACGGCGGTGAGTCTTCTCGATCTCAGTCCGCAGGGCCTCCGCCGTCGCAATAGTGCGATGCGTAAACCGCTCGTAGCGGATGCGCTTCATGATCTCGGTGATCTTCTCCTCGGGCAGGAAAGCCAGAATCGCCTTGCCCACCGAGGTGCAATGCAGAGGATTGCTGGCGCCAATGCGCGTAATCATGCGGACCGAACGGGTAGGCTCGATCTTATCGATGTAGATGACGCGGGCCGCTTCAAGGACGCAAAGGTGAGCCGTTTCTTCAGTTTCTGCCACCAGGCGGCGCAGGTGCGGCTGTGCGCGGTCGCGCAGGTCGTACTGCTCGATGGCGCGGTTGCCGAAGTCAAAGAGCCTGAGGCCAAGACGAAATTTGCCGGTCGGCGTACGCTCGACCATCCGGTGGCGCTCAAGAACCATCAAAAAACGATGAGCGGTGCTCTTGTGCAGCTGCAGCGATGAAGCCACTTGGGCCAGACCCAGCGGCGTATCGCTCTCACCCAGCAGATCCAGAACAGCAAAGGCCCGGTCAAGAGCCTGAACCTTGTATGTACCTTGCGGCGCAACGTCTCGCATTATGATCCCCTATTCCGCGTGATGATCGATATACCTAGGTTCTCAAAATGCGAGACCCGCGTCAAGTGCTGATACGACTGTGCACAAACACACCCCTGATAGAGGTGTTTTCTATCCATTTGTGCGTTTGATACGATTACATGCTGAGTGAGGACGTAAATCTGTGATGATTCGTACAGTTGCGACATTCTTTCTGAGCGGAACCCTGAGCTTCTGTCCCCTTCTTGCCCAACAACCAAATCCACAGCACACGGAGACTTCTGGCGGGTGCGTGCAGGGAGCGGGCGATTCCGGGTATGAGGTAGAGCGCTTCCCAGACACACGGCCGAAGCTGATCAGGCCCATGCGGGCGATGTTCTCAGAGTACGCGCGCAAGATGATCAAGCAGCAGAACCTGAAGGCCTTCAAGGCCTCCACGGTGCTGTCGTTGATCGTTGATACCGAGGGCTATCCGAAAGCGATCTGCGTCGAACGGTCCGCGCCCTTTGACCTAGACCAGCAGAGCATTGCCACACTCGAGCAGTATCGCTTCGAACCGGCCACAAAGAACGGCCAGCCGGTTGCGGTGCGCATCCATATCCAGCTCGACTATCGCCTTTACTGACGAGGCTGCTTCATCGGTCAGCTCGGGCAGTCTACTCCTCTTCGGTCTTGTCCCCTTCGCCTGGGGCCAGGAAGAGATTGGCCTCAAGCCCGTGCTGGCGTGTGTAGAGGTCGTAATAGCGCCCCCCCAGGGCGTAGAGCTCGGCGTGGTTGCCCCGCTCCACAATTTGGCCGCCTTCGACCACCAGAATCTGATCGGCGCGGCGGATGGTCGAGAGCCTGTGGGCGATGACGAAGGTGGTTCTGCCCTGCATCAGCTGGTTCAAGCCAGCCTGGATCATGGCTTCCGACTCGGAATCGAGCGAGCTGGTTGCCTCATCCAGAATCAGGATGCGTGGCTCGGCCAACAGCGCGCGGGCGATGGAGAGTCGCTGGCGCTGACCGCCGGAGAGCTTTACACCACGCTCGCCAACGATGGTGTCGTAGGCCTCTGGAAAGCGCTCGGCGAACTCGTCCACGCGCGCTGTGCGGCAGGCGAACAGAAACTGCTCTATGGTGGCATCGGGACGCGAAAACAAAATGTTCTCGCGGATGGTGCCGTCAAATAGAAACGAGTCCTGTAGCACCACGCCCAGTTGCGAGCGGAAGGTGTTCAGATTGACGGTGGCGAGATCGATATCGTCGATCACCACGCGGCCCTTCGACGGCGTGTGGAAGGCGCAGAGCAGGCTGATGATGGTTGACTTGCCGGAGCCCGAGGAACCCACCAGCGCGGTTACCGTTCCAGGCTCGGAGACAAAGCTGATGCCCTGCAGCACCTTCTTGCCTTCGACGTAGGAGAACTCGACATCTTCAAAGCGCACCTGGCCATGGATCGGCGGCATCTGCACCACGCGGCCCGGCGTCTGGTTCTCTTCGATCTCGCTCATGATCTCGTTGGTGCGATCGAGCCCGGCGAAGGCCTCCGTCAACTGCGTGCCTATGTTCACGATCTGGAAGACCGGAGCGATCATGAAGGCGAGGAACATGTTGTAGCTGAAGTAGCCACCCACGGTCCAGGTTCCCTTGAGGACGAGGTGACCGCCAAACCACATCACCAGCGCGGAGACCAGTCCAAGGACGGTAGTAGATGCCGCGGAAAGCGTGCTGGTCATGGTGAGCGAACGCATCACGTTATCGAGCAAGCGTTCGACTCCGGCCGCAAAGACGCCAGCCTCGCGCTCCTCGGCGTGATAGCCCTTGATGACGCGAACGCCGCCGAGCGACTCAGTCAGGCGACCAGTGACCTCGGCATTGATCTTGCCGCGCTCGCGGAAGATGGGCCGGATGATGCGGAAACTATACTGGAGCACAAAAACGAATGCGCCCAAGACCGCGAAGACGGTCAGCGTAACCGTCACGCTCAAATGTATGAGCCACAGAAACGCCAGAACTGCCGTCAGCAGGCCGCCGACGAACTCCACCAGACCGGTGCCGACCAGGTTGCGCACGCCTTCCACGTCGGTCATGATGCGGGCAACGAGCGTGCCGGTGCGGTTCTCATCGTAGTAGGCGACCGAGAGCAGGCCCACATGCTGCTGCACCTGGCGGCGCATCTCGGCAATCAGCCGCTGGCCAGCCTTCGAGAGCAGTTGTGTAAGCGAGAACGAGGTTATGGCCTGCACGATCATTGCGCCAAAGACAGCCGAAATGAACCACGGCAACAAATCAGGCCGCCCTCCATGGACAAGGACCTTGTCGAGCAACGGCTTCGCCATGTAGGGCAGAACGAGCCCGGCAACGCGGTTGACGACCATCAGCGCCATGCCGGCGATCAGTAACCCTAGACGCGGTACAACCAGGGAGCGAATCTGCGGCCACATCTTCTTCAGGTTGGGCTTGCGTTTGGGCAGATCTGCCTGGCCCGGTCGCGCACTGCGTCCGTGAGGCGAACGCTCAGCGCGCGACGACATATTCATGCTACCGCCATGCATCGATGCCATTGATTAGTCCTGCTGCAGCTTGATGAAAGAACGGATGCAAAGCTGGATGTATACCAGCAGAACAACTGCCATGGACAGTCGGTAGTAGAGCAAATTCATGTCTACATCTTCACCCGCGGAGCGGGCCGAGCCGTAGCCATTCAGCGCCATCCCCGCGCTGAGCAGGAAGCCGAGCAGGCCTATCGTTACGTTCACGTGCATGAAGATCTTGCGCCGCTTTTCGCTGGGGCTGATGGCCGCGACGCCAAAGATCGCCAGAAGAATGCCGGTGATGTCCGGATATAAAGCCGCCGCGTGCAGGCTCTCCTTCCAGTAGTAGCCGCCCGCTCCAAGAAGAACCAACAGAACCGCGAAAAGAATGGTGATCTTTGCCATGCGAGACCTCCCTCACTGTGCAAGCCAAGAATATCAGTTCACTGCCCCCAAAAATACAAGCGGCCAACCGCGATGGGCTGGCCGCATGGATGGAAGGAATTCGAGCTGCCTGTTTAGCGCATTTCTCCTGTTTCTGTAGAGGGGTTCCTTGGTATCCCACCCTAACCGTAAAAACAAGAACGCGGCGAGGATGGGGCACCCTGAACTCATGCCGAATGGAGAACTGCTTTAGCGCTGGATGCGCGCCGATCCACCTTTGGCAAAGGCCTTGACCTGTTCGACAGTGGCCATGGTCGTGTCA
>Ga0302278_10004187_pt1 | contig 15051 bp, 5 predicted proteins | sample III_Bog_N3_2_FD_194543 | JGI IMG/M metagenome (GOLD analysis project Ga0302278, IMG submission 194543) | Peat permafrost microbial communities from Stordalen Mire near Abisko, Sweden - III_Bog_N3_2 | ecosystem: Environmental > Terrestrial > Soil > Wetlands > Peat | place: Sweden: Abisko... | reverse complement strand
AAGACTCATTTCCAGTTCCAGCCCACTGGCCTGTTCCACAACATTGGCAAGGGCGAATTTGAAGATCAGGCTGTGGCTGCGGGTATCGCCGGCGACCGCCAGTACGTCAGTTGGGGCACCGGGATCGTCGACTTCGACAACGATGGCTATCCCGACCTTTTCTGGGTTGCCGGGAACATCTACGCGGAGATCGAGCGCGTCAATCCCATGTTTCCTTACAAGAACCCCCGCATGCTCTTTCGCAATCGGGGCGACGCCACCTTTGCCCGCATGGGAGACGAAGCCGGTCCTGCCATCAATGTCCGTCACGTCAGCCGCGGGTGCGCATTCGGGGACTTCGACAACGACGGGGACATCGACATCGTCGTCATGAATCAGAATGAGCCGCCCTCCCTTTTACGCAACGACGCACCCAAGGAGAATCACTGGCTGAAAGTGCGTCTTGAGGGAACCAAAAGCAACCGCAGCGCAATCGGCGCACTCGTCCTGGCTCGCTACGGCGGCAAGGTCCAGGCCCAGGGAGTCCTTAGCCAGGCAAGCTATGTCTCCTCCAACGACCCCCGCCTGCACTTCGGCCTGGGCGCTGAGGACAAGGCCGACATTGAGGTGCGCTGGCCGTCCGGCGCAATCGAGAAATACCCCGCGCAGGCCGCCAATCGCCTTATCACGATCCTTGAAGGCCACGGAATCGTTCCTGGCCGCCCGTTTTCACCCGCCTGATTCCCCCGCGAAGAGCCTGGGCAGCCGCTGCGCGCTCGTCGTCCGCGAGCGTCGCCCCCCTTGAAACGCCGCTCCGCCTGAGCGCCGCCTGTACATAAGAACCTGTCCAGAAACTGCGACTGCCAGAACCGTTTTGATAAGGCACGGCGCCGTGCCCTGGCGGGGCGTACGCAGCCAGATGATATCAGTGCCAGCACTTTCCTCATTTTGTAAAGGTTTACACGCGCAATTTTGTGCGCGAAAACGCGCTTATTAGTGCACTTTTTGCATCTAAAACGGGCTTAAAACAGCCTTATTTGCACTATTTTTCACCGGTTTGCCGGAACACATTAGCACATGCTGCGACGTCGGTTTGCCGGCGCAGCGTGTGCATTTAACGCCATGCACGGCGACGCGCCAGGCCCATGGTTCTTGTCTTGGAGGGGCCGAAATTAGACTGGGCTTTAGCCCTTGGGGGATTTTCTCCTGGCGCATCTTCGGCATCCCTGCGGAGTTTTCTTAGAGGTTCTGAGCAGCCGCTGCGCGCACCTGTCGTCCGCGGGCGCCATGCCACATGAAACGCCGCCCCGCCCAAGCGCCGCCTATATATGGTCTGGCAGAAATCGATCCGGATGAGGCCATTCGGGCGCTTCCAGCCGTCCATTTCCGGGGAATGGAATGCCGCCTTTCCGGCCTTACTCCAGCCAATTTCACTTGTGAGACCCTCAAAATAGGCGCCCGGACCGTTGAAAAATGAGGCGCTTAGCAAATCGTTTCACTAAAAACTTGCATTTTGTATATTGGCTGTGATTAAATTTGTCGGATTTCAAAGGTAGGTTTTCGGCGGCAGTGAATCTGGATCACCGGAGAGTGTCCCGCTGCTGAAACCCACAACGAGTAAATCATTCAGGGGGCAAAAAAATATGACTCCACGCAAACAGATGGCGTCGAGAATCTCCTCGGCGCCAACCTGGCTACGGCGGATTCCATGGCTGCTCATACCAGTCCTGGCTCTGTCCTTCGCTATTGCAAATGCACAGCAAATCACCGGTACCTTAAGTGGTATCGCAGCTGACCAAACCGACGCCCGCATTCCGGGCGCTGCTGTCCTGTTCGTAAACGAGGCCAGCGGCGACAAGCGCGACTCCAAGACAGACAGCTCTGGGTTCTTCTCCGTAACCGCTTTGCCGCCAGGCACTTACACTGTGACCATTACGGCAAAGGGTTTTTCGAAGTGGGAGGAAACCGGGATCCTGCTGAACCAGGGCGAATCTCGTACGATCGCCAACATCCATCTCAAGGTCAGTTCCGATGTCAACTCGGTCACCGTTATTTCCGGCCAGGATGCGGAAGTGCCGGTGGATAACTCCGAAATCAGCGCAACGCTCAACAACGAACTGGTAGATTCTGCCGTTCTGACCGGGCGCGACGCGGGCGAATTGATGAAGATGATGCCGGGCGTCACGTTTAACAACGGCGGCAGCGCGGGATCAGCCTTTAACAGCCAGACCACCGGCACCAACAATGGTCCTGCCGGAGCCTTCTCGGCCAACGGCACGCAGCCCTACGGCTCAACCGCATTGATGCTCGATGGCGCACTGCTCGTCGATCCAGGCAATGCCGGTACCCAGATTGCCAACATCAACCAGGACATGACTGACAGCGTCAAGTATCTGTCGGCTTCCTATGGCGCGGAATACGCCAAGGGTCCTGCGGTTCTGCAGGCCTTCAGCAAGAGCGGTGGCCAGAAGTTCCACGGTGAAGGCTATATCTACGCCCGCAACACGGCGGTAGGATATGCCAACGACTGGTTCAACAAATCGACCCAGGAAGCTGCGATCTATTCGAGCGGCGGTACGCAATCCGACGCTGCGGCAGCGAATAAACTCACGCCGCAGGAATACTACTACATCGGCGGCAACATCGGCGGCCCCATCTCGATTCCGAAAATCGGATTCAATCGCAACCGGGATAAGCTGTTCTTCTGGGTCGGCTACGAGAAGATGATCCAGCATCCGTATAACTCGCCTGTGGAAATGAACGTTCCCACGGCTGCTCAGCAAAGCGGCGACTTCACCAATCCGGGCGTTCCGACCGGAGTCTATAACCCGGCCAACGGCGGCGGCACGTACCCCGACGCCTACATCATGCCATGCGCTGCAAACGATGGATGGCAGGGTTGCAGTATGGCCGATTCACCCTGGGGCGGATATGGTTCCGGAACTCCTCCGAACCTGAAGCAGTACTTCGACCCGAGTGGCGCTGCCATCTCAGGGCTCAACCCGCAGCCTAACCAGTCGCCTAACGCCGCCAATGGCTGGAACAACTTCGGCTATCCTGCCGCGCTGCCAGTCGATCGCTGGGAGGCCACCGGCAAGGTGACCTACGCCTTCAACGACAACAACAAGATTTGGGGATCTTACACAACCCAGATTGAAACCGATAGCCATCCGTTGTCGATCTGGTGGGCGCCGGAGTGGACTATTCCCTATCCTGGCAAACCAGTTGGCAAGGAAACTGCGCACGTGTACCTGGCAAACTTTACCCACGTGTTCAGTGCCACCACCACCAACGAGTTCGTCTTCGCCTACTCGGAGTTCATCAACGACACCAGCATGCAGGATCCGTCGGCTGTTCTCCCAGCCACCGTCGGCTTCCCGAACCAGAGCTGGTTTGCCGGCAAGGTACAGACTGAGATTCCTGGATTCACGGGTGGTTGGTCTTCGGGTATCACGGAAATCGGCGAAGAGGGGTTCAATGGCGGCATCTACGGAAAGAACTCCTTTGGCAAGACGGCAAAGGCGCCCGCCTTCACCGACAACTTTACCAAGATCGTCAAGACCCACTCGATAAAGGGCGGCTTCTACTGGGATACCCAGGAGAACCTGCAGTCGAGCGGTGGCGTGCCCGATCCCTATGACGGCGTGTTCGACGTTGAAAACTGGAGCGCATCTTCCACTTACAACATGACGCTTGATCGTCTGATGGGACGCAACTATTCCTACTCCGAGCAGAGCACGGTTCCAACGCCGGATGTGGAATGGCATCAGTGGTCCATCTGGGGCCAGGATTCCTGGAAGGCCACGCCGAAGTTGACCATCAACCTGGGCCTCCGCGCCGACCATGAAGGTCAGTGGTACGACAAGCTCGGCGGAGCACAGGTCTGGGTTCCGTCTGACTACGTTAACACCGCCAACCCGCCTGCCAACACCGGACTTGAATGGAACGGTAAGGGTGCCCCCACGGGCGGCTCGGTTGCCGGCTCCAGTCTTCCGACTTCAGGCTGGGGAAGCACGCTGTTCACCTACAATCCACGCCTGGGTGCTGCATACGACGTCTTCGGAACAGGCAAGACGGTTGTGCGCGGCGGATTCGGAACCTATCGTTATCAGATCTCCGAAAACGACGGCGGCAACGCAATGGGCGGTCCATTGGGCGTGTACTCGGTTAACACATCCGGCGATAACGGGTTCTACGGCTACAACGTCGCAAACAACCAGGTCAGCAATGGTCCGGGAGCCGGCTTCACGACGTTTCACCCTCCCGCTGTTGACAATCAGACCGGCTCGGGAAACAACATCTCGGCCGACAAACAGGGCGACAACACTGTGCCCTATGCGTCCACCTGGAGCTTCGGCGTGGCGCAGGCGCTGCCTTACCACACTGTCTTCCAGGCATCGTATGTGGGCAGCGGCTCTCACAATCAGTATGAGAGCGGCAACAATGACATCAACCAGGTTCCTTTAGGTGCGTTCTGGACGCCTGATCCGACAACCGGCAAGCTAAACAACATCTCGCCGCCCAACTGCGCACAAGTTGGCGGGGCAAATGGATGCTCAACCCCGTCCGGCGCGAATACAAATGACTGGCGCCCGATGGCCAACTATGGGGACGTCGAACTCCTGACCCATGGTGGCTATGCCAACTATCACTCCCTGCAGGTAGCCGCGCAAAAGCAGTCCGGCAATCTGTACATGTTCACCAACTTCACCTTCGGCAAGGTTCTCGGCACCCGCGACGGTGATTCCTCAAACGGTAACGGCAACGGTCCCCTGGTGCAGCCATTCGCTCCCTTCAGCCAAAACTACGGCCAACTGGCGTATGACCATACCAAGACCTTCAACCTGTCGTTCAGCTACAAACTGCCCAAGCCCATCCACAACAACTTGATACTGGGCGAGGTCATTAACGGCTGGCAGATTTCCAACTACACCACCTACGAGGATGGATCGCCTCTCCAGGAATCAACTGGTGGCGGCCTGAATGCCCAGTTTAACCAATGGAAGTACACAAGCGGTCCATATGCCGGCGACCCTGAACAAATCTGGACTATGCCCGATGGGCAGCAAACTCAAGGCATCGGAACGGGCGAATGGTTTGGTACGAACCGCGGACCCAACATGCTGCCCGTGCTGACCTGCGACCCTCGTCATTTCATCAAGACCTTGGTGGGCCAGCATTTCAACCCCAATTGCTTTGCGGCTCCCACAGGCCCAACTGCATCGAGTCCCGGTAAGGAAGGGCCGTTTGTGTGGCCGTATATTCGCAACCCTGGATACTTCGGCAGCGATGTGGCCGTCTTCAAGGCCTTCAGAGTTACCGATTCCCAGCGTTTCGAGCTTCGCTTCTCGGCAACCAACTGGCTCAACCACCCCAACGGCGTATTCGGCCAGAACGGCAACAGCGACGAGCAGTTGATCTTTACTGGAACTCCCGAACAGGGAGATCCGTTCACCACCAACCAGAACGCTTCAACAACCGGCGCACCCTCTACCAAGTCGGGATACCGGTGGATGCAATTCGCAGGCAAGTACTACTTCTGAGTCGCTTCAGGATAGTACAATTCAAGAGGGGGTGGCTTACCGCCACCCCCTCTTTTTTGTGCTATGCGCACCCTGCCGCCTCACCTGAAGATTCTCGCTGCGTCGGCCCTTGTGGCATCGACGATATATGCTTCATTGTCAGGCCAGCAGAAGCAGCCATCTCCCATCCGTTTCGAACTCCACAAACTCCCCTTTCATCTCGATAGCAGCGAGACCCCGGCCAGGAACGCACCGGAATCGATGGCCGGCGGAGTTGCCGTTTTCGACTATAACGGCGATGGCCGCCCCGACATCTTCTTTACCAATGGCGCCGACATTGCGACCCTGAAGAAGTCTTCCCCCAAATACTCCAACCGTCTTTTTCGCAACGACGGCAATGGCGTCTTCACCGATGTCACCGAAAAAGCCGGCCTCGCAGGCACCGGGTTCGATATCGGTGCTGCCGTGGGCGACTACGACAACGACGGTTTCCCAGATCTGTTTGTTGTGGGCGTTCACTCAAACACGCTCTACCACAACAACGGCGACGGAACATTCACCGACGTCACCAAAAAGGCCGGCCTCGATAAGTCCAACGATCCCGAGTTTGGTCCATTGTGGTCCGAAGCCGCGGTCTGGGTTGACGTCAACAACGACGGCCTGCTCGACCTGTTCATTGTCAATTACCTGCAGTGGAGTTACTCCGACAAGCCGATGTGCATGGCTCAGGGTATCGCCGATTATTGCCATCCCCGCTTCTACAAAGGAGAGCCCAACCAGCTCTTCCTCAATCAGGGCGACGGCACATTCAAGGATGTCTCGAAGGAGTGGGGCATTCGCAGTCAGGTAGGCAAGGGAATGGGCGCGGGCATGGCCGATTACGATTTGGATGGGAAGCCGGATCTGTTTGTGACCAATGACGCCGACTATAACTTCCTGTTTCACAACCTGGGCAGCAAATTCGAGGAAGTGGCCTTCCAGACTAATGTTGCGCTGGCCGAAGATGGCGCGTTCATCTCCGGGATGGGCCTGGATTTTCGCGACTACAATAACGACGGCTACCCTGACATTGCCTACGTAGCGCTGAAGAGCCAGACGTTTCCCATTTATCTCAATACCGGAAAAGGCGATTTCGTAGAGGTGACGGCGCCCAGCGGTATGCGTGCCGAGAGCATGAAAATGTCTGGCTTTGGCGCGGCATTCTACGACTTCGACAACGATGGGTGGAAGGATCTATTTGTTACGCGCGGACATGTGGCCTGGCATGGGCCTCCGGGGAGCACCATCAATGAGCCGAACACGGTCTTCAGAAACCTTGGCCCGAGCGGAAAATGGGAGGCTCTGACCGAGGAAGCCGGTTTTACGGACTCGACTGCCGGCCGTCATCGCGGCTGCGCCTTTGGCGACTTCGACGGAGACGGCCGCATCGACGCAGTCACGACAGGCCTGGACATGGACGCGGAGTTATGGATGAACCGCAGCCCCAACACCGGGCACTGGCTCGACATTGCGTTGCGCGGCGTCAAAAGCAATCGCGACGGCATTGGAGCGCGCATAAAAGTGGTCACCAGGGCGGGCACGCAATACAACCACCAGACTTCCAGTGTTTGTTACGCATCCTCCAGCCTTGGACCCGTTCACTTCGGCCTCGGCGCAGAGAGCCGGGCCACAACGGTCGAAATCACCTGGCCCAGCGGTGTTCTTCAGACACTGACCAATGTTGATGCGGACCGGATCGTCCACGTCACTGAACCTGCCCCCCAACCTGCCACCCCAAAGTAAGTGGAGCCGGAGAGTACTTCCGCTATTCCTTAGGTGGTCCCGCCTTTTGCTGTTGAGCGTTGAGCTTCTGCACAATATCGCGTTCCCTCTGGCCGTCCTCGGGCCGATGAAGCTTGTAATATACTGCGGCTAACTCTATGTGCGGATCGAGCCAGTTAGGGTCCGACTTCTCCAATTCCTCCAGCGTAGCTGCGGCTTCACTCAGCTTACCGGTCATCCCGTTCAATTTCGCCAATTGGAAGCGAGTCTGCGCATCCCCTGGCCGAAGCTGCAGGGCAAGCTCAAGAAGCGGTCTGGCGCCATCGAAGTTCCGCTGCTTCAGCCGGGTAACTCCAAGATATAGATTGGCAGTAGCATCTTTGGGATCCTCGCGCAACGCGGCTTCGAACGCCGGAACAGACGCATCGGTATCTCCCATCGCGTCGCGAGCCTGGCCGGCCAGGGTGTAAAGTCCGGGAAACGATGAATCCAGCGCCAAAGCCGCGTCGAAATCGGCACGGGCATCGCGGAACTCAGTGCGGGTCATGCGCGCCGAGCCTGCAATTACGTAAGCGTCGACAGAACCCGTTGCCTTGGCCACCTTCTCCATGCGGGGCAGTCCCTCGGCTTCCTTTCCCGATTGGATCAGTGCGTAGCCCAGAACATACTCGAAATCAGTGTCGGACTCGTGACCGGGCTCCAGTGGGGAGAGCATCGCCGCGGCATTCGCCCCCTTGTCCAGCTTGATGTAGGTATAGCCCAGCAGCACTGCAACTTTCATATCGCGCGGCCTGACCGCGTGGACCGCCTCGAAAGCGGTGCGGGCATTCGCCAAGTCGCCTTTTTTGTAGTAAGCCAGCGCCAGGTTCATTCGCACGGCGGCTTTGTCCGGCGCGGAGACCAGCGCGGCGGTGTCTTCCGCGATGGCGGCATCGTAGTCCCCGGCGGCGGCAAGCGCTGCGCCAAGATTGGCTCTCGCCTCCGATAGTCCTGGTTGAATGGCGAGAGCTTTCCGATAGTCGTCGATCGCGGTCTTGTAATCGCCACGCTGCTGTGCGGAAACCCCTCCTCGCAGCAATTCATCCGCATGAGCTGAAGGGATTTGATTCGCCGCCTGTCCCGCCGCTGTCTGGACGCCTAAAACGAAGATCAGAATGCACACGCGCTGCATGGCTATTAGAATAGAACATTGGCGCTCGCCGCGCGATGCCCGCTCTCAGGCTGGTCAGCGGCATCGCCGCTTCAAACTCGCTGTCTCCGCCGGTTCATTCAGCCAGCTTATTACGGCTTCTCCATGGTTCTGAAGTTGAGTACCTTCACGTTCGATCCGAACCGCCTGTAATCGCGAAATGCGATTGTGTTAAGGCTTGCCTGATGGCGACCCTGCACTACGCTAACCTCTGCGCTGATTGGCATCAGATAGTCATGGGAGTTGATGGATACATAGTCGTAGTCCACTGAAACTGTGCTGGCGTGGGTCGGAAAGTCCTTTGGAAAATCGTCCGCAATCAGTGAGATGCGGCGAACGCTGCGGGTAGCGGTGTCGATGTACACCTTGCCGTGAAAGCTCAGGGTCGGCTCGAGGCCGTTCGATCCACGCACGCTGAAGGACGAGTTCTCCTTCGCAACATGATAGTCAAACACCTGCACCGTCCCATTGCCCAGCGTGTCGGTTTCCTTCCATTGAAAGTCCGCCTTCGCCGACGGTTCAAACACCGCGTCGAGAACACCGCCAAACTCGCCCGTCGATTGAGTCCCCTTTATATCCTCGGCATTCATGCTGTCGGCAGGCTTGCCGTCCACCTCCATTACGCTGCGCGACTCGCTCTTGTCGCGGTAACGCAGCATCTCGGTAATCGTGTCCTTGTGCCGCCAAAGTCCTCTGGCCGCCGGATCAATGGAACGGTCCGTCACTTCGATGCACATGAAATTCGGCAAGCCACTCTTGTAACCCACTGCGCGGCTCCTGGCATCGGAGATCAGCGTCTGCGCTTCTTCCGGCGTTGGCGGCGGAATCAGCTTGCTGGAAGCGGTGATGGCCAGTTCGCCGGCAGCGGCTGGAAGGCCTCCCGCGGTCAGCGCAATGTCCTCCACCGGCGCGCCGCCGCCGCCATGCCCCGTCGAATCCGCGGCTACGCTTTCGCCCGGTTTGCCCTCCACCGAGAACCAGACCTCCTGGGTGGCTTCGCTTCCTCCCTGATTCAGCGTTGCCCTTACCAGGTAATTGCCGGGCGCCAGCGTCTTGGGGAAGGTTGCCAGGTAGGGAAGCGTCCCTCCCACGCTGTTTGCGCGGAGCGGAAGCGGAGTGCGCCGCCCCGGGTTGCCATTCCGGATCACCTGCATCTCCAGCGTCGGTGGCTCGGTTGCATGTGGATCCGGATGCAAAATCATGAAGAGCGAAACGGATTTCGCATCCGGAGGCACCGTCCCGGAAAGATTAGGCGTCACCTTTTCCTTCTCATACTGCAACGGCTCCAAAGGGTCCGAATCCTCGCTGAACGTATCCATCTTCCGGACCAGAACTACGTCGCTTAACGCGGGGCCGTTGGGTACAGCGGGAATCTCGAATGGAACACGCTGCGCGCTCATCTTGTCGCTGTTGTGGTCCTTGACGGCAACTTCAAGCACATATTTCCCCGGGATCTCCATGAAGTGACGCTGCAATGTAATTGCCAGGGTCTTGTCCCGGTCCACCGATTCCACGCCGCCGCGCCGGGCAATGTCCTCGGCAAAATGCTCAATCACCGTGCCGCCGCTGTCTTTGACCTGAGCCACGATGGAAGCATGCGCCGAGTAAAGGCCCGTGTGCGTATCCGGCTTCAGGTCCAATGCCGAGTACGGCACCTCAACAACCAGCGTATTGGTGTTGCCATCGGGCAGATTTCCGAACCTAATGATCGAGGCGTTGAACTTGAAGTCCGTGGGAAGCTCCGGCGCTTTCAGGCTTTTGAGCAGCGCTGCCTCGAACGGACGCATTCCACCTGTTGTTCCCGGCGGCACTGAGAAGTACCCCGTCTTGGCCTGGACAGTGAGGCCCGTACGCAGCGGCTTTACGGCAATGGTGCGGAACTTGCCGTCGTACTCCTGAACCGGCGGCGTATAGGTGGCCTCGTAATAGGTCGACATGTCCTGCACCAGCTGCTGCAGCGGCCCCCGCACGCTGAGCTGCGCGTCGATGTAAGTGCCGCCGGTGTTCTTCGAAAGATCCGACATCGGGCTCTTGATTTCCAGATACTGGTTAGGATCCTCGTTATTGCCGCGCGAAAAACTTGACATCTGGGCGAGATCTTGCGCCTGACCCCAGACGGGGCCCTGAGTCGACGGAGCCCCCTGGAGTACTCCGCCGCTCGCTTGCTGCGACGGTATGACAGTCGTGTATGGGGATGTGGCAACTGGAGTTGGGTTGAAGTTGGCCTCTCCCTGGTTCCTGGCCTGTTCCACTTCTCGCCGCCCAGCCAGGTTCATGGCGTCCAGATCCACGGTATAGATGGTGACTCCGGCCTTGGTAGCCGTGCCAGTAATCGTATTCAGCAACTGCTTCGAGCCGGAATCCATAAGCTCGTTCAGAGTGAAATAGATGATCGCCTTGCGCTGCGAAAGCATCTGCTGCGAGCGAACCAGCCCCAGAATGCCGGCCAGTTCCCGGTTTGCGTGCTGCTCCTGCACAATCAGTTGCGCTTCCTGAATCGCCTTCTGCAACGTTTGGTCCAGCGCCCGCTCTTTCACATCCACATGCCGCCCGGTGGTGTCCGCGCCTGTCCCGGCAATCGAAAGCAGATCCTTTTCCGCTTGCGCGGCAACCTTCGCCTTCTCCGCTTCCGCAGGATCCTTAACGATATCGAATCCCTGGCTAAGAGTGGTAGTCATGTGAACGGCGTTGCTTGTCGTAGCCGTATCCACCGCCGCATCGACTAGCCTGAGATCTTGTGTGAACCCCTGAAGCAGCCGCAGCCTCCCATGGAAGTCCATTACCGCATAGGAGTATCCCGTTGCCGGAAGCACCTTCAGGATTTTGTCCGCAATGATCCTTGCGCTCTTTGCCAGGGGGCCTTCGAAATGGTCGAAGACCAGCGTAACCGCGTGACCCGCGGCCGTGTCCCCCTGCACAAGGCGAAACCCGTTCAACTTCACAGCAGTGCCGTTGTCGGTGACCGCGACATCCTCCGGCTTCAGGTCGAGAACAGCCTTGCGGTGCTTGTCGTGGATCACAATATCCAGAGTGACTTCGTCCACGTTGGTCTTTAGTGTCAGTCCCGAATCTTCTGGCGAGGCAGCAGGAGGGGTTGCAGGGGCAGTTTGACCGTTAGCCGGCGAAGTGAGCAAGACCACGAGCACTCCTGCAAACAACCACTCGGCAATTCTCCTCGAAGACAACGATCCGGCGATACAGCTTTGATAAGTATTCATGCGGAATCCTGATTTCCTCGTGTTGTCCGTGCAAACGGCTTCCAGACCGTCCCTGGTTTCAGAAACGCTCACCTGGCCTAACTTGAAACGGTCGGGAAGCAGCCATACTCTTCGTATGGAATTGTAGTCCCATGGAGAGCCATTGTTAATCATAGTCTTTTGCTGATACTGACGATTTTGAAGGTCAACAGTTTACATGCTCCTCAGCGCATTGTGTCGCCTCGAACACATCGTTTGGCAAACCCGGCCGTCCTCTCGAACACAGCAATCGGTTCTGGTGCTCCGGCCCCGACAATCGCCGGCTTTCAGAGGGCTTCAGCACTGTGCCAAATGCAGTTGCCGCGCCTGCCGAAAAAGGCTGCCTGCAAGCCTGGAACGAGTGATGAAGATCACATTAGACGGCCGAAGGCGGCTCCTACTATGAATGCAAGCTGTCTGCGCACGCCTGGAACCGAATCCTGGAATCGAATCCTTGAGTCGCATCCAGGGAAAGCGTCCCGCGCGCATCTATAGCAATTCCTGGGGAGAGTCGGGGAGATTCAATGAGACGGATGCTTTTGGCCCTCGCCGCCGTTCTGCTTGCAACTGGAGCAGGACTTACCGGAAGGGTAATTGCCGGGGGACCCGGAATCGGCCCCAGCCCAGCCTCTGCGCTGCGCTCCCAGGCCGTTCCCGCGTACCTCAAGCTGGTTCCCATGGATGCCCCCGCGGCGGCTCCCGCTCCGGCGATCACGATCGACATTCCCATCAACGGAACCATCTATCCGCCAGACCTGATCCCTCCACAGTTTGCCTGGCGCGACGCTAACCCCGCGGTTAGCGTTTGGCGAATCGAAATCGCCTTCGGCGAACACACGCGGCAGATCAAGGCCTGGTCGAATGGCGAGAAAATGGAGCTCGCACGGGTCGACTCTCTCTTGAAGGGATATGTGCCGCCCACTCTCACTCCCGAACAGGCCGCTGCGCACACCTGGAGGCCCGACCCCAAAACCTGGGACGAGATCAAGCGGCATTCGGTCGAATCGCCGGCAACGGTTACCATTGCCGGCTACGCCAGTCAGAAGGACCGCGAGCCTCTATCCCTGGCGCAGGCGACGATCCGAACTTCCCGCGACCCCGTCGGCGCGCCCATCTTCTATCGCGACGTTCCTTTGATTCCGCCCGATCTTGAGACCACGCAGCGCGGCGTCATCAAGCCGCTGCCCGATTCCGTCCTGCCCATGATCAAGTGGAAGCTCCGCTACGTGTCGGAAACGCAAAGCAAAACCATGATGGACAACCTGCCGACCTGCGGTAATTGCCACTCATTTTCGCGTGATGGAAAGACAATGGGGATTGACGTGGATGGGCCAGCAAACGACAAGGGGATTTACGCTCTGGTTCCCATCCATAAGGTCAGCACGATCAGCAACGATTACCTGATTCACTGGAGCGCATTCTCGGAGGAGCACGCGCAGAAGCGCTTCGGCTTCATGAGCCAGGTTTCGCCCGACGGAAAGTTCGTGGTCAACTCCATCGACGTGCCCTACGCCCATGGCACGCGCGTGCTCGACCGGCTGTACAACGGGTTTTACCCCAGCTACGGCTTTGGGCAGGTTTTCTATCCCACCCGCGGGGTGCTGGCCTGGTATAGCAAAGACACCGGCAAGCTGGCTCCGCTGCCGGGCGCGGACGACCCAAATTACGTCCAGACATCGGCCTTCTGGAGTCCCGATCAGAAGTACCTGATCTTCTCCCGCGCCACAGCCAGAGATCCTTACCCGCCGGGTTACCAGAGGGCTAACTACGCCAACGACCCCAACGAGACGCAGATTCAATACGACTTATACAAAATCCCTTTCAACGACGGTAAGGGCGGCACGCCGGAGCGAATCGTCGGCGCGTCTGAAAACGGGATGAGCAATAACTTCCCCAAAGTCTCGCCCGACGGCAAATGGATAGTTTTTGTGGAGTGCAAGAACGGGCTGCTCATGCGTCCCGACAGCAAGCTATACATTGTCCCCTTCGAAGGTGGCGAGGCGCGTCCTCTGGAGTCCAATCTCCCCGTCATGAACTCCTGGCATTCGTTCTCGCCCAATGGTCACTGGCTGGCGTTCTCCTCCAAGAGTCCATCCCTCTACACCCACCTCTATCTCACACACATCGACGAGCAGGGACACGCCAGTCCGCCGGTCGTGGTTGAGGACGCCACGGCTTCCAATCGCGCCGTCAACATCCCCGAGTTCGTCAATCTCGGGCCGGAGGGCATGGACCACATCGACACCCCGGCCATCGATTTCTACCGGGATTTCGACCACGCCCAGCAACTGCAGGACAGTCATAAATACGCCGACGCGGTTCCGGCATGGCAGCTAGCGGCGGCAAAGGATCCCACCGACGCTCGTCCTTTCAACAACATGGGAGTAGCGCTGGCAGCGACTGGCAAAACCGCCGAGGCCATCGAAGCCTACAAGAAGTCCCTCTCCATGAACAGCGACAGCTCGCAAACCCACAACAATCTGGGCAGCGTACTGGCCCAGGAGGGACAGATGGACCAGGCACAGGCCGAAGTCGAGAAGGCCATCGAGCTGAACCCCGACAATGGCTCGGCGCATATCAACCTGGGGCACATTCTCGAAGTCCGGGGCGGGCATCGCCAGCAGGCCATCGAGGAGTTGACGAAGGGAATCGAGCTTGCGCCCAAGTCCTCCGACGGCCATAACATCTATGGAGTCATACTGGCGCGGATGGGCAAGCTCGACGAGGCCATCGACGAACTCCAGAAGGCGGTCGATCTTGCGCCGCAGTCGGCCGAGTGCCGCTACAACCTGGGCCGCGCTCTGGCGGCAAGCAGCCGGTTTGCCGACGCGCTGCCGCAGTTTGAGGCCGCAGCCGCCATTTCCAACGGCCAGGAGCCGGCGATTCTGCAAATGCTGGCAGCCATGTACTCTGAGACCGGGCAGTATCAAAAGGCCGTCGACACGGCGCAGCACTCGCTCGATCTGGCCATCAGCCAGCGGAACGATGAGCTGGCGACCGCGCTTAGAGGGAATCTTGCACGGTACAAGCTGCAAGCGCAGGAAGGGCCCGCTGGCGGGCCGAAGCCGTGATAAGCCGAGATGTCCAGGTTGCCTCGTATAGGTTTTGGGCTCCAGCTTTCAGCTTTCAGCTCTCAGTTTTGGCGCGCCGTGGGTGTCGTTAAATGCGCAGGCTGGGATGTTGACAATCACACTTTTACCTGTGCCAATATGCACAGGCAAACGCGTGACAAATAGTGCAAAACAGCACCCAATAAGGCCGTTTAAGCGCGAAAAAGGCCTTAACGATGCACTTTTGACACGTTTTCGCGCACCAAAATGGCTGTTTGGGGCGAGAAAGTGCATGCACTGCATGCACTTTCCGT
>Ga0302278_10004182_pt1 | contig 15059 bp, 14 predicted proteins | sample III_Bog_N3_2_FD_194543 | JGI IMG/M metagenome (GOLD analysis project Ga0302278, IMG submission 194543) | Peat permafrost microbial communities from Stordalen Mire near Abisko, Sweden - III_Bog_N3_2 | ecosystem: Environmental > Terrestrial > Soil > Wetlands > Peat | place: Sweden: Abisko... | reverse complement strand
TGAATGCTTCCAAGGGGCCTAGCGTGCGAGCACCGCGAGCCCAATGTGATAAGAAGGCTTATCAGTTTCGCCTCAAAGCCCTCTTGGAAGAATTACCCAATCTTACCCTCATGCAGGCAAACATCACCTCCTTGATCGTCAAGGGAGATCGAGTTGAAGGAGTCGAGACAAACCTGGGTCTTCGGGTTGAGGCAAAAAGCGTCGTGATTACCACTGGCACATTCATGCGGGGCCTTCTTCATGTGGGAATGAAGACTCAGACTGGAGGACGCATGGGAGATGGCATTTCCACACTCAGTGACAATTTAAGAGAGCTTGGATTTGATGTGGGACGGTTTAAGACCGGAACACCATGTCGTCTGCAATCGAAATCAATTGATTTCAGCCGATGTGAACGCCAGGAAGGAGACTCCATTCCTCCTCTCTTCTCTCATATCCCAGAGAGCATTATCCGGGGAAAACATGACCTTCATACCTTAAACAGCTATGCGGAAGGAATGTTCCATGTGGAACAAATACCCTGCTGGATCACCTACACCACAGAACAGACCCACGACATCATTAGGTCCAATCTCCACTTATCACCCCTTTATGCCGGTGTGATTGATGGGGTTGGGCCAAGGTATTGTCCCTCCATCGAGGACAAAGTCGTTAAGTTTGCCGACAAGACCCGCCATCAGATTTTTCTGGAACCTGAAGGTCGTCATACGGGCGAAGTCTATGTGAATGGTGTTTCAACCAGCCTTCCCTACGAGGTTCAGTATGATTTCATCCATTCCATTCCAGCCTTGGAGAATGCTCAAATTCTCCGTCCGGGTTATGCCGTGGAATACGATTATTGCCCTCCCCACCAGCTTCATTCCACCTTGGAGACAAAGAAAATAGCTGGGCTCTATTTTGCGGGACAGATCAATGGAACTTCTGGCTATGAAGAGGCAGCGGCCCAGGGACTCATGGCCGGGATCAATGCTGCGCTCCAGGTTGGAGGACAAAAGCCCCTGATCCTTGGCCGGGATGAGGCCTATATCGGTGTCCTCATTGATGATCTTGTGACGAGGGGAACACCCGAGCCCTATCGGATGTTCACCAGTCGTGCGGAGTATCGTCTTCGCCTTCGCCAGGATAATTGTGATCTGCGTCTCACAGAAAAGGCAATCGCCCTTGGCCTGGCGTGTGATTACCGAAGGGAAACTTTCCAGAAAAAACAGGCTTCCTTCCAAAAACTTCATTCAGAACTCTCTCATATACAGCAAGATGGAATTTCATTGGCCCAGTGGTTAAAACGTCCCGAGAATAAACCGACGATGTTGTCCAAGGAGCTCTTCTCGCGCTTCAACGCCGAAATTTGGAACCTCGTGGAGACAGATCTTAAATACGAGGGATATCTTCGCCGGGAGCAGGAACAGATCGAAAAGCAGCGGGCACAGGAGAACCAAAAAATACCACAATATATTGATTACCAAGACATTCCAAGTATGAGACTCGAAGCCAGACAGAAACTCCGTGACTATGCTCCTGAAACGTTGGGTCAAGCATCCCGAATCAGCGGCATCACGCCTGCTGATATTTCGGTTCTGGCTGTTTGGATCAGGAAGAGCGCAGGCGTGCCGCCGCAGCCTCAAGGTTCGGTTCGATAAGAAAAAGATGGCCAAGACCGGCAAGGTGAAATAGCTCGGTGACTGGCGGCTTCAGTTCTGCGAAGGCGATGCCACCCCCGCCTGCGCTGAGATGGCGGAGTGTGGAGATGAAGACCCGCAGTCCGGCGCTGCTCACATAAGAGAGTTCCGAACAAGCGAAGAGGATTTTCTGGCCGGTGGATTCCAAAAGCGGTTTGAGGCGCTCTTCCAACAGGGGTGCCGTGGTTACATCCAGACGACCGGCAAGATGAAAAACGGGAATTTCGTCGATGAGGGAGACAGTAATTTCCATGTCGCAACATACGCAGTTGCGCAAAGAAAGAGAGAATCTTTTTGACGCAGGGGCATCCTCATCAGAATCTCTGGGGACTTATGGCCACGACACCTTACGATCTCATAGTCATTGGAGCAGGACCAGCCGGATACGTTGGAGCAATCCGAGCGGCCCAACTCGGCAAACGCGTCGCCGTTGTCGATGTCGAGCGCGGCGGAGGAACCTGCAACAACTGGGGTTGTATTCCGACCAAGGCGTTGCTGAAGAACGCCGAGCTCTACCACCAGATGGCCCACCGCGCCGAAGAGTTCGGATTCAAGATCAGCGGGCTCGACTACGACTGGAGCAAGATCATCAAACGCTCGCGCGATGTTTCCGAGAAGGGATCCGCCGGTCTCGACTACCTTTTCAAGAAAAACAAGATCGATTTTATTCGTGGCACTGCTCGTCTCGACAAGGCGGGTGAAGTCACCGTGACCGCTGCGGATGGAGCCGATACTGCTTACGCAACAAAGGACATTCTTATTGCCACAGGCTGCGTCACCCGGCCCCTTCCCGGTTTCCCTTTTAATGGAAAAAGCGTCATCGGCTCCAAGGAGGCCCTCACCCTCTCGGCCCAGCCGAAGTCCATCGTCATCATCGGTGCCGGTGCCATCGGCGTCGAGTTCGCCTATTTCTTCAATGCCTTTGGAACCAAGGTAACGATCGTCGAGTTGCTGCCGAACCTGCTGCCTGTCGAGGATACCGATGTCTCGGTGGCACTGGAAAAATCCTTCGCCAAACAGGGGATCAACCTCCTCCTCGGCCACAAGACCACCAAGACCGAAGTCACGACCAGCGGGGTCAAAATCACCGTGGCCGATGCGAAGGGTGTCGAGAAAGTTGTTGAAGCCGAAGTCGCGCTTGTGGCCATCGGAGTCCAGCCGCTTCTTCCCGGTGGAGCCCTCACGCCCGGGCTCACCGAGCGCGGGTACATCCAGACCAACGACCGCTACGAGACCACCATCAAGGGGGTTTACGCAGCGGGGGACATCATCGGGCCTCCATGGCTTGCACATGTCGCCAGCTACGAGGCGATCCAATCCGTCGAGGGGCTCTATGTTCCGGGACACAAGCCGAAAAAAGTCACGCTTTTTCCGGGCTGTACCTACTGCCATCCGCAGGTTGCAAGCATTGGTCTTACAGAACGTGCCGCAAAGGAAAAGGGTCTGGCTTACAAGGTCGGCAAGTTTGCCTTCATGGCCAGCGGAAAGGCCCGCGCCATTGGGGAACTGGATGGATTTGTGAAACTCATCGTCGGAGAAAAACACGGGGAAATCCTCGGTGCCCACATCATCGGCGAATCAGCCACCGAGCTGATCGCCGAACTGGGACTTGCGATCAATCTGGAGGCCACCTACGAGGAGCTGATCGAGACCATCCATGCCCACCCGACCCTTAGTGAAGCCGTCCACGAGGCCGCGCACGCCTCGCAGGGTCACGCGATTCACAGCTGACAGCACGAGGATCTGATTGCTGATGGAAAATCCCGCCGAAGAAACCGTCAGTGATCTGCAGGAAGAAGTGAAAGAAAAGGCCACCGAGGCAAAGGATTCCTTTCTTACCCGCATTGCACTGACCACAGCCCTGATCGCGGCCTTTGCTGCCGTCACCGGCTATCTGGCGGCGGAGAGGGCTGACGAATCGCTGGTGGATCAAATCCATGCCGCAGACAGTTGGTCCTTTTATCAGGCCAAGAGCATCAAAAGCGCCGTGCTCGCCTCCAAGATCGAGACCCTCCAGATCTTGAAAGGAACAGTGCCGGCCAAGGGTGATCTCGACAAAATTGCCGAGTATGAAGCCGACATGAAACAGATCCAGAAGTTGGCCGAAGAACAACAGGCGGAATCGACCCATCGGCTCAAACAACGCAAGATTCTCGCCAACGGTGTCACCCTCTTCCAAATATCCATTGCCATTGGGGCCATCTCCGCCATCACGAGGAAAAAACCACTCTGGTATGGGAGCCTCGCTTTTGGTGCTGGAGGTTTGATCCAGCTTTTACGGGAACTTTTCTAAACAGCTAGGTTCAGCGAACCTAAACCGGAGGGCGTACTACCCCTTCAATGCCAGGATCTCGGCCGCCCGGTCAGCAGCCTTGAAGACCGAAGTTCCGGCCACCATCACATCGGCACCGGCGTCGCGGCAGAGAGCGGCAGTTTCCACCGTGATCCCTCCATCCACTTCGATCTGGAATCCCAGCCCGAGATCCTCACGGAGCTGGGCTGCCTTCCGAATCTTGGGAAGCATTTCCGGAATGAAGGCCTGTCCTCCGAAGCCTGGTTCCACCGTCATGATGAGCAGGATGTCGAAGCGGCCAAAGAGGGGGCGGGCCTGATCCAGCGGAGTCCCCGGCTTGATTGAGAGCCCGGCTTTTTTCCCCACGGCGCGTGTCCGATCCAGAGTGATGCCGGCATCGTGATTGGCTTCCAGATGGGAGGTGACCGAGGCGGCCCCCTTCACCCTTAGAAACTGTTCGAGATAACGATCGGGCCTCTGAATCATGAGATGAACATCCAGCGGCAGATGCGTGTGCCGTCCGGCAGCATCGACGATGACGGACCCGAAGGAAATATTGGGGACGAAGTCGCCGTCCATCACATCGCAATGTATCCAGTCGGCACCGGCCGCCGTGACGCTGGCGACCTCCTCGCCGAGTCTGGAAAAATCACTCGCAAGGATCGATGGAGCAACCAGGGAAGACATGGGGAGAGCAAAAGCTGAAAACGTGAAAGCTGAAAGGAGAAACAGCCCCTTTCTTCAGGTTTCACGTTTCAGCCTTCCTCAGCATAGGCTACCGTCGAGGGGATGGATTTTACGCCCGCGACTGATTCCTTTGACGACGAACCGCTGATCGACCTGAGCAGCGATGCCTACTTTATGGGGCAGGCCATGCGTCAAGCAGTGAAAGCCTATGAAGCCGACGAGGTGCCCGTAGGGGCGGTGGTCGTGAGGGGGGGGCGCATCATCGCCCGTGCCGCCAACCAGGTCGAAACCCTCAAGGATGCGACCGCCCATGCCGAGATGCTGGCGATCACCCAGGCAGAGAACGCCCTTGGTGACTGGCGACTGACCGACTGCGATCTCTATGTGACCAAGGAACCGTGCCCGATGTGCGCAGGAGCCCTGGTTCATGCGCGTCTCCGGCGGGTCGTCTTCGGCTGCCACGATCCCCGGGGGGGTGCTGCCGGCGGACTCATCAATATTCTCCAGCTGCCGGGGCTCAACCACCAGTGTGAGGTCACCGGAGGTGTTCTTGGCGAGGAGAGCGGCAGGCTCCTGAAGGATTTTTTTGCAGCCCGCAGAGACTAAGGAGCTTCACGAATCGGCCCGGGTTTCTGATGCAATCGGTTTCAGGTTTCCAGATTCATCCTTCCTCTGACCCCCTCGGAACTTTACTTTTCCCCTTTTCCACCGTTCATTGGCAATTCCCCAAATGGGGGCTCTTTTCATGTTAAACTGGATTCTCAAAAAAATCATCGGGTCAAAGAACCAGCGCGAGGTGCGCCGGCTGCTTCCGCTTGTCGCCAAAATCAATGAGATCGAGGTCGGCTTGCAGGCTCTTCCGGAAGAGGCCCTTCGTGAAAAGACCGCCGCCTGGAAGGCCGAGCTTTCGCAGATCCAGGATCCCGCACTCCTTCAACAGCGTCTTCAGGAGATCCTGCCCGAGGCCTTTGCGGTGGTGAAGAATGCCGCCCGCCGGATGGTCGGGAAGCAGTTTATCGTCTGCGATCATGATTACACCTGGAACATGGTGCATTTCGATGTGCAGCTCATCGGAGGCATCGTGCTCCACAAGGGGCGCATTTCCGAGATGGCCACCGGCGAGGGCAAGACCCTCGTCGCCACCCTCCCTGTCTATTTGAATGCCCTCACGGGCCGCGGCGTCCATGTGGTCACGGTCAATGACTACCTCGCCCGGCGCGATGCCGAGTGCATGGGCCAGCTCTACGCATTCCTGGGGCTCACTACCGGCATCATCCAGCACGACCAGTCCCCCGAAGTGCGCCGCGCCCAGTATGAGTCCGACATCGCCTACGGCACCAACAGCGAGTTTGGCTTCGACTACCTCCGCGACAACGGCATGGCGACCAGCCGCGAGCAGCAGGTGCAGCGCGGCCATTACTTCGCCATCGTCGATGAAGTCGATTCCATCCTGATCGACGAAGCCCGCACCCCGCTCATCATCAGCGGCCCCGCGACGGTTTCCACGCATCAGTTCGACCGCTTCAAGCCGCTCGTCGAGCAGCTTGTCCGGAAGCAGACCGCCCTGATTAACAGGCTCATCGTCGAATCCAGAGAACTGTTGGAAAAAGGGGAGAAGGATGCCGCAGGCATGGCCCTCTTCAAGGTCAAGCTCGGCCAGCCCCGCAACAAGGGCCTGCTCCGCGCCATGGAGGATCCCGAGCTCCGACGGCTGACCGACAAGGCCGAGCTCTCCTTTTACCAGGACACCTCCAAGGACGCCCTCGTCGCCCTCAAGGAAGAACTCTACTTCACCATCGAGGAAAAACAGCAGGAAGCCGACCTCACGGAGATGGGCCGCACCTTCCTCAATCCCGACGATCCGAACGCCTTTGTCCTCCCCGACCTGCTGACCGAGTTCGCCGACATCGATTCGAATCCCGCGTTGAGTGACGCCGAAAAGACCGCCAGGAAAGCCGCAGCCCAGCAGCATTGCGATCATTCCGCCGAGCGGATGCACAACATCGCCCAGCTTCTCAAGGCCTACTGCCTCTATGAAAAGGATGTCGAGTATGTCGTCGAGGAAAACAAGGTCGTCATCGTGGACACCTTCACCGGACGCAAGATGGCCGGACGCCGCTGGAGCGACGGACTTCACCAGGCCGTTGAGGCCAAGGAAGGGGTCCAGATTGATCGCGAGACCCAGACGATGGCCACGATCACCATCCAGAATTACTTCCGCCTCTACGAGAAGCTCTCCGGGATGACCGGCACGGCGGAGACCGAGGCCAATGAATTCCATGACATCTACGGTCTGGACGTCAACGTCATCCCGACCAACCGCCAGGTTGCCCGCACGGATGAAAACGACCGTATTTACAAGACCCGCCGCGAGAAACTCGCCGCCGCCATCGACGAGATCAAGGCCTCCCACAGCCGCGGCCAGCCCATCCTGGTCGGCACCGCCAGCGTCGAATCCTCCGAGCTGCTGAGCAGGATGCTCAAGAGGGAGGGGATTCCGCACACCGTCCTGAACGCCAAGTTCCACATGCAGGAGGCCGAGATTGTCTCCCGTGCCGGACTCCGCGGGGCCGTCACCATTTCGACAAACATGGCCGGTCGCGGCACCGACATCAAACTCGGGGAAGGTGTTTCCGATCTGGGCGGCCTCTTCGTCCTTGGCACGGAACGCCACGAGTCCCGCCGCATTGACCGCCAGCTTCGCGGCCGCTGCGCCCGACAGGGAGATCCGGGTCGCTCGAGGTTCTATATCAGCTTCGAGGATGACCTCATGCGCAACTTCGGTGCCTCCGACCGCATGACCAAGATCATGGAGACCTTCGGTATGAAGGAGGGGGAGGAGCTCGAGCACCCCTGGCTCAACAAGAGTGTCGAGACCGCCCAGAAGCGCGTCGAACAGCGTAACTACCTCATGCGCCGCAGGACGCTGGAATTTGATGATGTCATGAACCAGCAGCGCGAAGTCATCTACGGCTACCGCAACGAGGTCATGGATGCCGAGAATCCGCGCATCCTCATCCATGAGGTCATCAGCGAAGTCGTGCCCAAGAAAGTCGAGGCCTTCCTCACCACCGAGAGCAGCGATGCCGAGCCCGATGTGGCCGGACTCCTCCAGTGGGTCAATACCACCTTCCCCGTCGGGCTCACCGCCGAGAAATGCGCCTTCGGAACCCGCGACATCGAGGCCAACGGCCGCTTTCTTGCCGAGACCCTCACGGAAGCCTACGACCGCAAGGCAGCGATCGAGGATGCAGCCGCCCGCAGCGGACTGGAAAAATATGTCATCCTGAATGCCGTGGACCGTCTCTGGCAGGAGCACCTCTACGCGATGGATGGACTGCGCGAAGCTGTCTATCTCCGTGCCTATGGTCAGAAAGATCCGCTGACCGAGTACAAGACCGAGGCCTACGCCATGTTCGTCGAGTTGATGGAGAACATCAAAAACGAAGTGCTCAACAACCTCTTCCGCAGCACCACTAATCTCCAGGCCTTTGAACAACTTCTGGCCTCCCTTCCCCGCCACCTCATCCAGCGCGACCTGCTGGAGCCCGGACAGGCCGGAGGATCGCCGCTCCTTCCGAATCAGGGAGTGCCCGACACGCAGCAGACAGCTCCACCTTCGGCGGCCTCCGTGGCGTTTGAACAGGCTTTCCAGAAAGCACCGGTTCAGCGCACGCCCAAGACGGTTGGCCGCAATGATCCGTGTCCTTGTGGGAGTGGGAAAAAATTCAAGGCCTGCTGCGGTCGCACCGCGTAGGCGGCGTTGGCCTTCGCTTGCCGCCCACTTGGGTTCTGCCGACTGGCAGGCTTCTTCGCGCTCTTTTCCAAGAGCTTGATTTACGGGAGCCGGCGACATGGCGGGCTGGATCAGGTGTATTTCCTACCAGTCTAACCGCCTGATCCGTTTCACGTCGCGGAATCTACTACAGCAGCCAGGAGGTAGAGCCTCCTTGGCCTCTAGAATTCTGGAGAGAGTCTGGCTCCGTGCCAGAAGTGGAGTATGTGCACAACGGCATGCGCCTCGTCAAAAGTGTAGTAAAGAAGAAACGGGGATGCGGTCATTTTGCGAATGCATCGGGCTGCGTCATGGAACGGGCATCGGTCTGGCATCGTGCCGAGACTGAGCGCACGATCAAGCAAGCTCTCTCCAACCCGAACCGCCGTCACAGCGTCATCTTGAGAGATAAAAGCCACGATACCTTTGAGATCCTGAAGGGCCGTGTCCGTGATCAGGACTTTGTAATCCACGAGGCAACGGAGCCCTTCAGATCTTGAAGCGCACGTACTCTTCCCTCGCGCACATCACGGAGTCCCCGTTCAAGTGCGTCTTCCAACTTAGCGACCGGCGGCTCTTCCTGGGCAAAAAGCTCGGCCGCAATAATTGCACGTTCTCTAGGGGGCAGATGAGAGATCGCCTCTTTAATTTCCAAGAGAGTGGTCATGATCGGAAAATAGCACGACCTCGTTCTGACGCATTAAAAACTTTTCGAGACACAACAGACGCGTCTCGACAATTCAGTGAATCGACCCGCCGAGCCTCAACAGATCGATCTGCTCCAACTGACTCAATAAAACATGGGGCCGCCGAAAAAGCCGGGTCCGCCCATCGGGCCGTAGTAGCCGCTCCATTCTTCCCATTCGGCCTGGCCGAGTTTGATCGCTTTTTCATTCGCGATGGCGGGATCGATCTCCTTTTTATAGAGGATGTGCTGGTAGCGCTCATACTGGGCGCTGCCGCCGACCAGCAGCAGGTTCTTCCTGGCATCGGCCAGAAGGAAGAAGGTTTTCCCGTTGCGTGTCACTTGGGTGATGTGTCCCTGAGGCAGGGATTGGATATGCGCGATCTGGGCCGGGGTCGATGGCTTTACCGCACGGAAGCCGGCCTCCGCGAGGAATTTCTCTTTCTGCTGCAAATGGGAGGCACAGGCTGGAAGAAAGAGAACGGCGAGAAGGCTGAGGGCGAGGAGTACCAGGGAGCGTTGCGGGGAAGTCATGACTCCTTGTATGCCAGGAGTCGCGTGAGACCAAGCAGAAGCCGCAGATAACCTTGCGTCCCTTAAACTTCCTCTTCCGTCCGGAGCTGGCGCGAGAGGAGGTCTTTCATTCCCTGGGCTGGGGTTTTTTCTTCATGAATCAGGGCATGAATCTGATCGATGATCGGGGTTTCCACGCCGAGCCGTCGCGCACAGGCATGGGCACTGGCAGCGGTGGGAATACCCTCAGCGACCATGGTCATGGAGGCGAGGATGGCCTTTATGGATTCTCCCCTGCCGAGGCGGAAGCCGACCTGGTGGTTGCGGCTCTGACGGCTGAAGCAGGTGAGCATCAGGTCGCCCACGCCGCTGAGGCCGCGAAAGGTTTCGCGTTCGGCTCCCATCGCAACACCGAGGCGGGTCATTTCTGCGAGGGAGCGGGTGACGATCCCGGCGCGCGCATTTTCACCGAGCCCCAGCCCGTCCGAGATTCCGGCGGCGATGGCAAAAATATTTTTCAGGGCACCGCCGAGCTGGATGCCCCGCACGTCGCGGCTTGTATAGGGCCGGAAACCCGTCCCCTCAAAGAGTCGCTGCACCCGTGGAAGCAGGTCCGGATGCGCCGAGCCGATCACGCCGGCCGCAGGAGCACCCCGGGCGACTTCCGCAGCCAGATTCGGCCCGGAGAGCACCGTGATCGATGCCTCGGGGAGATTCTCCGCCAGCAGCTCGCTCATGAGAAGCCCCCGCTCGAGTTCGATGCCCTTGGTGCAGGAGACAAGAATGCTTTCCTTGCCGAGACCCACGGACGCTATTTCCCTGGCGATGCTGGTGAGATGTCTCGAGGGCACGGTCAGAAAGATCGCCTGGGCCTTCGTGCATTGCGCCAGATCCGCGGTGGGGTGGATGCAGGATGGCAATTCCACACCCGGCAAATATTTCAAATTCACTTTGGCCCGCCGCAAGGCTTCCACCTGAGCGGGGTCATGGCCCCAGAGGGGAATCTTTTCCTGGGAATGCCTGCTCAGGAGAAGGGCGAGGGCAGTGCCCCAGCCTCCCGAGCCAATAACGCTGACGGTGGAATGACTCATTGCGTGGAAGCCTTTTTCACAAAACGAGGCTCCGTGCCCAGCCGGAGGCGTTCGATATTCGAGCGGTGCCGCCAGACGGCAAGCAAAGACATCAGGATCGACAGCAGCAGGGTCAGCCAGTCAGTCCGATGCAGAAAGAAAAGCACGCCCACCGTAAGCGGAAGAAGGAGGGAGCCGACAATCGAGGCCAGCGAGACATACCGCGAGATGGAGAAAACAAGAAGCCAGGCCACCAGCGATACGAGAAAAGCGATGGGAAATAGAGCAACCATCACCCCGGCGGAACTTGCGATCCCCTTGCCCCCCTTGAATCCGAGCCAGACGGGAAAACTATGGCCCAGCAGGACGCACAAGGCAGCAAGCACCCCCGGGCTCGAAGCCGGATGGATTGAGGCGACCTGTGAGCTCCAGTGAGTGGCCAGAAGCACGGGGATCAACCCTTTCAGAAAATCAAAGAGGAAGACCGAATAGCCCCATCCCTTGCCGAGGACGCGCAGGGCATTCGTCGCGCCGATGTTGCCGCTGCCACGGGTTCGAATATCAATGCCGCAAATCCTCCCGGCGAGATAGCCGGCGGGGATCGAACCCAGAAGGTAGGAACCGCCTGCGATCAGAAGCCAGGGAAGAGAAGTTGCAAACACCGGCACCATGTCACCAGTCCGGCAAATCGGGACAAGGAAAAATCTTCGAAGCCAAAAAAATCATGCTGAAATCATGCCGCAGTCCAGCAGCGGTTCCTTAGGGATTTCCTAAACAAATTTCCCCGGATTCAGGATACCCTTGGGATCGAGGGCTGACTTGACGGCCGCGTGGAGATCTCGAACTTCCCGGGAAGTGGCCTCCGGCCACCAGCGTTTTTTGGCAAGACCGATCCCATGCTCCCCGGTGATGGCACCACCCCAGGCGAGAACCTGATGGAAGAGCGCATCAAGGGCGGCCTCGATTTGTTTCGGCTGCTTTTCCTGCTGCTCTGCGGAGACCATGATGTTGACATGGATGTTGCCATCCCCTGCATGGCCGAAGCAGGCAATCTGGAAACCGGTCTTTTTTTGAAGCCGTTCGGCGAACTGGATGAGATCGACCAGTCGTCCGCGCGGAACGGCGATATCCTCGTTGAGTTTGGTGAGACCCGTGGCTTTCAGGGAGGCGGAGAAGGCGCGGCGCAGTGCCCACATCCGATCGCAGCGTTCCGGCGAGGTGGCCAGCTCGACTTCGAGCGCTTTGCTCGCGGCGAGGAGGGTCTTGAGGGCTTTTCCTTCGCTGAGAACGCTCGCTTGCTGGCCATCAATCTCGACGAGCAGGTGGGCCTGGCCGGGCGGGATGAAGGTTCCCTTTTGTCCCGCATGGGCATTGCGCGCGGATTGCAGGGTGAAGCTGTCGGCAACCTCGACGGCGCAGGGCAGGAAGCCCGCCTTGAAAATTGCCTGAACCGCAGCTGAGGCCTCCTTCATCGAGGCAAATCCCGCCGAAAGGGTGGCGCGTGCCGGAGGATAAGGGAGGAGTCGCAGTGTGGCCTCGGTGATCACCCCCAGCAATCCCTCCGATCCGACAAAGAGGCTGGTGAGATCGAAGCCGGTTTTATTCTTATGCGTGCGGCCTCCGATGCGGACAAGACGTCCATCGGCGAGGGCTACCTGAAGACCGAGGACATAGGGGCGGGTGACACCGTATTTGAGGCAGCGGGGCCCGCCTGCGTTGGTGGCGATGTTGCCTCCGATGGAGCAGTCCTTGAGACTCGCGGGATCAGGAGGGTAGAAGAGGCCCTTTTTCTGCACGGCTTCCTGAAGGACGCCTGTGATGACAGCAGGCTCCACTACGGCGACGAAGTCGCGGTCGTTGACCTCCTTGATCCGCTTCATCCGATGCATGCTCAGCAGGATGCCCCCGCGAACCGGGACGCAGCCGCCGACATAACCGTAACCCGCTCCGCGCGTGGTGACCGGAATGCCGTGTCCATTCGCATAGCCGAGCACGGAGGCTGTTTCCTCCGCTGTGCCGGGGGCAACCGCGATCTCGGGAAGTGCCGAGGCAAACCACTTGTCGCGTCCCAGTTCGGCAAGCCGGGCTGGATCGGTGATGACGCCCTGGGCAACGGGTATGATTTTTCGGAGATCCCCCTCCAGCGTAGAGCGGGGCTTGGCCGGTTTTTTGGAAGCTGCCTGGCGGTGCGTGGTCAATCAGCGGTTCCTTAAATGATGCCCCTCTTCTTGATTACATGCCCATGATCTCGTAGCCGCCATCGACATAGAGCACCTGGCCGGTGATGCCGCTGCCACCATCGCTGGCAAGGAAGACGCCGGTCTTTCCAAGCTCTTCGCCCGTGCAGGTGCGCCTGAGCGGAGCATGTTCCTCGTAATGCTTGATCATGGTGCCGAGGCCCGAAACGCCACGGGCGGCGAGGGTATTCATCGGGCCGGCGCTGATACAGTTCACGCGGATTTTTTTCGCTCCGAGATCGTAGGCGAGATAGCGGGTGCTGGCTTCGAGGGAGGCCTTGGCCACACCCATCACATTGTAGTGGGGGACGACCTTGACGGAGCCATAGTAGCTCATGGCGATGATGCTGCCGCCATCGGTCATGAGCGGAGCGGCTTCCCGGGCGAGGGCGACGAGCGAGTAGGCGCTGATGTCATGGGCCTTCAGATAGGCATCGCGACTGGTGGAAAGGAAATCCCCCTCAAGGGCTTCCTTGGGGGCGAAGGCGACCGAGTGAAGGAGAAGGTCAATTTTCGGGGCGACTTCGCGAACCTTGCCGAAGAATGAGCTGATCTCTGCATCGCTGGAGACATCGCAAGGCTGGAGGAATGTCTCGGAGCCGAATTCGGAGACCAGCTCCTCGACATTCTCCTTGAGGCGTTCGCCCTGGTAGTTGAAGAGGAGGGTCGCGCCGGCCTGCTTCCAGGCCTTGGCGATATGCCATGCGATGCTGCGTTTGTTGGCGACGCCGAAAACGACGCCGACTTTACCTGCGAGGGGTTCATTGCTCATCTCTCTAGGAAGCCTGTTTCCTCCCCTCCCTGTCACGAAAAAAGGATCCCATGCTGATCGCGGAGGCCTACGAATTTACGAAGAGTGGGCAACGTGTTTCGATTCTGCGGCTCAAGAGAAATGGAGCTGGAGCGCCAGCCAGCTGAATTTGATGATCCAGCCACGATGTCAACCATCGAGGATCAGGCAATCCGGGTCGTGCAGCGCCAGGTGGAACTCTTCAACCTGCGCAATCTGGATCAGTTCATGGGCCTCTTTGAGGAGGATGCTCTGGTGATGGATGGCTGGACCGGAGAGGTAATAGCACGGGGCGGTGCCGAAATTCGTCCGCGCTATGAGAAGCGCTTCCAGACGCCTGTTGACTGTCAGTTTATCGGCCGACTGGCACTCGGAAACGTTGTTGTGGATCGTGAGGTCATCACGGGTCTTCCGGGAGGGGAAAGCGTCCAGTGTCTTGCGGCATATACCGTGAATGTTCAGAAAGCCCGGATCTCACAATGCCTCCTTTTTTGGGGTGAGCCGCCTCCCGGATGAGGCGACAATTTCCCTCACAAGCGGGTTGGGAAAGTGCCGTGACGGGGTGATGGCATAGAAACTCTTCCTGATCTGCTTGATACGGTGCAACTCCACAAGCGAGCCGTTCTTGAGCTCATCCCGTACGACAACCGGTGGAACCAGCGTGACGGCACCTGTTTCTCGCGCCAGGAGACGCAGCATGGCCATGTCGTTTGCTTCCGCCAGAATCAACGGTCTGATCCCGTATTGTTGAAGAAGGAGATCAAACGATCCCCGAATCGTGCTCTCAATGCTTGGAAGAACAAGCGGGAGATCCGCGAGAGATTCCGGGAAACGAAGGCGTTTTTTCTGAGGACGCCCAACGAGGCTGACCGCCTGTTCAGCAACCAGATGGCTGTGAAAACCGCTTTGTTCATCACGGGGCACGGCGCGGTTGGAAAAAACCAGGTCAATCGTGTGGGCTTCCAGCATTCCAAGCAGTTCCCGCAAGGAACCCGTGCGCAGAACCAGTTGGAGGTTTTTATGTTTCAAGAGGGGGCGTATCATCTCAATTTGAAAGTTGCGGGACAGCGTGGCCTCGGATCCCACCCGCAAAAGCTGTCGCTCCCTGGGCGCCCGGTGTTTCAGTGCATCAAAAAGCTCCTCGCCCGTCTTGAAAATGGTTTCGGCATAGTCGAGCGCGAGCCGTCCCGCCTCACTGAGAATCAACCGTTTGTTGACCCGCTCGAAAAGCTTCTGACCGAGGCTTTCCTCCAGCTGTGCAAGCTGGGTGCTCAGTGCCGAGGGTGAAATGCGGAGGTGTTCCGCCGCACGGGTGAGATTTCCCGCCTGGGCG
>Ga0302278_10004171_pt1 | contig 15084 bp, 13 predicted proteins | sample III_Bog_N3_2_FD_194543 | JGI IMG/M metagenome (GOLD analysis project Ga0302278, IMG submission 194543) | Peat permafrost microbial communities from Stordalen Mire near Abisko, Sweden - III_Bog_N3_2 | ecosystem: Environmental > Terrestrial > Soil > Wetlands > Peat | place: Sweden: Abisko... | reverse complement strand
GTATTCGCGGCGCCGCCCAGTTGCTGGAGCAGAACTGTTCCGCCGAGGACCGTACCTTGACCCAGCTGATCTGTGAAGAATCCGACCGTATCGTCGCCCTGGTAAACCGTATGGAGGTCTTCTCGGACAAGCGTCCGGTGGAACGTACCCCGGTGAATATCCACGGCGTGCTGGAACATGTCCGCCGGGTGGCCCAGGCCGGCTTTGGCCGCAACATCCGCTTCATCGAACATTACGATCCCTCTTTGCCCTATGTGCCCGGCAACCGGGATCAATTGATCCAGGTCTTCCTCAATCTGGTGAAGAACGCCTGCGAATCCGTCACGGTCGAAGGCAGCGAGATCGTTCTTTCCACCGCCTACCAGCACGGTATCCGTCTGGCCGTGCCCGGCGCCGATGCCCGCATGCATCTGCCCCTGGTGGTCAGCGTTCAAGACAACGGCCCCGGCATCCCCGAGGATCTGCGGCCGCATCTTTTTGACCCCTTCGTCACCACCAAGGCCACCGGCACCGGTTTGGGCCTGGCTCTGGTGGCGAAGATCATCGGCGACCATGGTGGCGTCGTCGAATTTGACAGCCAGCCTCGCCGGACCATTTTCCGCGTCATGCTGCCCATGGTTTCGAAAGAGGACAGCGTCTTATTATGACATCGACGATTCTGGTTGCCGACGACGATCGCGGCATTCGCACGGTTCTGACCCAAGCCCTGGGCCGCGCTGGCTATGAGGTGCGCACCACCGGCAATGCCTCGACCCTGTGGCGCTGGGTGTCCGACGGCGACGGCGATCTGGTGATCACCGACGTGGTGATGCCCGACGAAAACGGCCTCGACCTTCTGCCGCGCATGAAGAAGATCCGCCCCGATCTGCGCATCATCGTGCTGTCGGCCCAGAATACCCTGCTGACGGCGGTCAAGGCCGCCCAGCGTGGCGCTTTTGAATATCTGCCCAAGCCCTTCGACATCCGCGAGTTGGTCAGCGTCGTGCAGCGGGCCCTGACGGCGCCGCGCACCGCTTCGCCCGAAGAAGCCGCCGAAGATGGCGAGGAAAAACTGCCCCTGATCGGCAGGTCCCCGGCCATGCAGGAGATTTACCGCACCCTGGCCCGCCTGATGGGCACCGACCTGACGGTGATGATCACCGGCGAATCAGGCACCGGCAAGGAACTGGTGGCCCGGGCTCTGCACGATTACGGCAAGCGCCGCAATGGCCCCTTCGTCGCCATCAATATGGCGGCCATTCCCCGCGAACTGATCGAGTCCGAGCTGTTCGGCCATGAGAAGGGGGCCTTTACCGGCGCCACTCAGCGGGCCTCGGGCCGCTTCGAGCAGGCCGAGGGCGGCACTTTGTTCCTCGACGAGATCGGCGATATGCCGCCCGAGGCTCAGACCCGGCTGCTGCGCGTCCTGCAGGAAGGCGAATATACCACCGTCGGCGGCCGTTTGCCGATCCGCGCCAATGTGCGCATCGTCGCCGCCACCCACCGCGATCTGACCCAGCTGATCCGCCAGGGCCTGTTCCGCGAGGATTTGTTCTATCGCCTGAACGTGGTGCCGATCCGCCTGCCGCCCCTGCGCGAACGGACCGAGGATATTCCCGAGCTGGCTCGCCACTTCCTGTCTCTGGCCGCCTCCGAAGGGCTGCCGTCCAAGACCATGGATAGTTTGGCCATGGACCGCCTGCGCCGCCATCGCTGGCCCGGCAATGTCCGCGAGTTGGAGAATCTGGTGCGCCGTCTGGCCGCCCTTTACTCCCAGGAAGTCATCGGCATCGAAGTGGTGGAAGCCGAGCTGTCCAGTGGCCTGTCCGCCTCCGACAGCGCCTCGGCCCCCGAGAACGAAGGCCTGAGCGCCTCGGTCGAGCGGCATCTGCGCGATTACTTCAATGCCCATGCCGACGGCCTGCCGGCGGCCGGGGTCTATGATCGCGTCCTGCGCGAGGTGGAACGTCCGCTGATCACCCTGACCCTGGAGGCCACTCGCGGCAATCAGATCAAGGCGGCCCATGTGCTGGGGCTGAACCGCAATACTTTGCGCAAGAAGATCAAGGACTTGGACATTCAGGTCGTGCGTGGCCTGAAATAATCATGGCTGAACGCTCCAACCGCACCCGGATGATCCTTCGCTTCCGGCTGTGGAGCCGGCGGATCCATTTGTCCCGCAAGCTGGCGGTGGCCTTGACCCTTGGCATTATCGTCTCGGGCTTTGCCACCTATGCCGCCCTGACCAATTCCCGGCCTTTGGGCGGACCGATGAACCCCCAGCTGGTGCTGGCCTTATTGGTCCTCGACATGGTGCTGATGCTGCTGGTGGCGGTGTTGGTGGCCCGTCATATAGCCCGCATCTGGGCCGAGCGGCGCAGTGGCGCGGCAGGGGCCAAGTTGCATGTGCGCCTGACCTTGATGTTTTCGGTGGTGGCCATCACTCCGGCCATCCTGGTGGCGATTTTTTCCACCCTGCTGATCAATTTCGGCGTCGAGCAATGGTTTAATACCCGCGTCTCGACGGCGGTGGATGAATCCCTTGCGGTGGCCAAAGCCTATCTCGAGGAACATCAGCAGGCCATCGGCGGCGACGCCCTGGCCATGGCCGCCGATATCAGCCGGGTCGGCCCGGGGCTCCTCAGCAATCCCATCCGTCTCGAACAAATGGTCGGCAGCCAGGCGGCCATCCGCGCCCTGTCGGAAGCCATCGTCTTCACCTCGGCGGGCGAGGTGATCGCCCGTTCCGGTCTGGCCTACTCCATGGAGATGTCGCTGCAGCGCATCCCCCGCTGGGCCTATGATCAGGTCAGGGCGGGGCAGGTGGCGGTTCTGACCAATCCCGGCGATGACCGGGTCAGGGCGCTGGTCAAATTGGATGGCTCGCTGGTCGAGACCTATCTTTATGTCGGGCGCTTCGTTGACCCCAAGGTTCTCGACCACGTCAGCCGCACTTCTGAGGCCGTGGCCGAATATCAGAAGCTGGAAGGGACGCGCAACCATCTGGAAATTACTTTTTCCGCCATCTTCATCGTTGTCGCCTTGCTGTTGCTGCTGGCCGCCGTTTGGGTGGGGCTATCCTTGGCGTCCCAATTGGCAACCCCCATCAGCGCCCTGATCGATGCTGCGGAAAAAGTCAGAGGCGGCGATCTGTCGGCCCGCGTCGATGCCGAAGCCGCCAGCGACGAGTTGCGCTCGCTCAGTCGCGCCTTCAATCGCATGGTCAGTCAGTTGGGCGCCCAGCGCCACGATTTGATGGAAGTGAACAGCGAATTGGACGAGCGCCGTCGCTTCACCGAGGCTGTGCTGGCCGGCGTTTCGGCGGGCGTCATCGGCCTGGACCTCAATGGCGCGGTCGAGCTTCCCAACCGCTCCGCCATGGAATTTTTAGAGCAAGAGTCCGTCGATCTGATCGGCAAATCCCTGGGAGACGTGGTTCCCGAGATGGCCGAGCTGATGGAGGCGGCCAAACGCCGTCCCGACCGATCGGTCCAAGATGAAATGACCCTGCATCGTGGTGGCCGCACCCGTACGCTGCTGGTACGGATTTCCGCCGAATCCAATGCCGACAGCGCCGTCACCGGCTATGTGGTCACCTTCGACGATATCACCGAGCTGGCCTCGGCTCAGCGCAAGGCTGCCTGGGCCGATGTGGCCCGGCGCATCGCCCACGAGATCAAAAATCCCCTGACGCCGATTCAGCTGTCCGCCGAACGGCTGAAGCGCAAGTACCTCAAGCAAATTACATCCGACCCCGAAACGTTCGTCACCTGCACCGACACGATCATCCGTCAGGTTGGCGATATCGGCAGGATGGTCGATGAATTCTCCTCCTTCGCCCGCATGCCGGCCCCGGTGATCAAGAGCGAAAACTTAGGGGAAATCCTCCGTCAGTCGCTCTTCATGGCCCGCACCGGCTATCCCAAGGTGTCCTTCCAGGCCGAGATCCCCAAAGAATCCCTGCCCATCGACTGCGATGGCCGGCTGATCGGTCAGGCCATGACCAACCTCTTGAAGAATGCCGTCGAAGCCATCGATGGACGAGAAGGGGAAGACTTGGCCCCGGGCCTGATCACCCTGGCCGTCGTCCGTCGCGGCTCTGAACTGGACGTGGTGATCGATGACAATGGCAAGGGTCTGCCCGCCGAACAGCGCGACCGCCTGACCGAGCCTTATGTCACCACACGCGCCAAGGGAACAGGATTGGGCCTTGCCATCGTCAAGAAAATCATGGAAGACCATGGTGGCGAGTTGATCTTGGAAGACCACGCTGACGGTGAGGCGGGGGCCAGAGTGCGCCTGATCTTCCGTCCCACCGAGAAGGTTCAGGCAACGGCAGAGGGAGCCAGCGGGCATCATGGCGCATGATATCCTTATCGTCGACGACGAGGCCGACATCCGCATGCTGGTCAGCGGCTTGCTGTCCGACGAGGGGTATCAGACCCGCGAGGCCGGCAACAGCGACGCCGCCTTCGAGGCCATCAGTTCGCGCCGACCCAGCCTTTTGCTGCTCGACATCTGGATTCAGGGCAGCAAGCTGGACGGCCTGGAAATCCTGGAGCAGGTCAAGAAAGACCATCCCAATCTGCCCGTCGTGATGATGAGCGGGCACGGCAATATCGAAACCGCCGTGACCGCCACCAAGCTGGGCGCCTATGAATTCATCGAAAAGCCCTTCCAGTCCGACCGTCTGCTGCTGGTGGTGGAACGGGCCATCGAATCCGCCCGCATGCGCCGGGAAATCCAGGAGCTGAAGGCCCGCAGCAGCGTTTCCGAGGAAGATTTGCTGGGCCAGTCCTCCAGCATCAACCAACTGCGTCAAAGCGTCGAGCGCGTTGCTCCCACCGGTTCGCGGGTCTTGATCACCGGCCCCGCCGGCACCGGCAAGGAAGTGGTCGCCCGCCTGCTGCACAAATATTCCAAGCGGGCCGAGGGGCCCTTTGTGGTGGTCAATTGCGCCGCTATGCATCCCGAACGCATGGAAGCCGAGCTGTTCGGCGTTGAAAGCGGCGGCGAGCATGAGGCCAAGACCGGCACCTTCGAGCAGGCCCACGGCGGCACCCTGGTGCTGGACGAAGTGGCCGACATGCCCCTGGAGACCCAGGGAAAGATCGTCCGTGTGCTGCAGGAACAAACCTTCGAGCGGGTCGGCGGCGGCCATCGGGTCGAGGTGGATGTGCGGGTCATGGCCACTACCAACCGCGATCTGCAAAGCGAAATCGCCGCCGGACGCTTCCGCGAGGATCTGTTCTACCGACTGAACGTGGTGCCTCTGCGCCTGCCGCCCTTGCGCGACCGCCGCGAAGATATTCCCCAGCTGGCCCGCTATTTCATGGAACGCGCCGCCCGCAACGCCGGTCTGGCTTCGCGGCCCCTGGGAGAAGACGCCATCGCCGCTCTTCAGGCCTATGACTGGCCAGGCAATGTGCGCCAGCTGCGCAACGTCATGGACTGGTTGCTGATCATGGCCCCGGGGGATTCCCGCGACCCTATCCGCGCCGACATGCTGCCGCCCGAAATCGGGACCATCACGCCGGCGGTCCTGCGTTGGGAAAAATCCAGCGAAATCATGACCTTGCCCCTGCGCGACGCCCGCGAAGTGTTCGAGCGTGAATATCTGCTGGCCCAAGTGACCCGTTTTGCCGGTAATATCTCCCGCACTGCGGCCTTCGTCGGCATGGAGCGCTCGGCTTTGCATCGCAAGCTGAAGTCCTTGGGCGTCAATACCGACGAAAAGCAACGCGGCTAAAGAGCTGTCTATATCTGGGGGAATTCATGAAAGTCATCGTCTGCGGCGCCGGCCAAGTGGGGTTCAATATCGCCCACTATCTGGCACAGGAGAACAATGACGTCACGGTGATCGACCAGCGCCCCGATCTGATCCGCAAGATGGGCGATACGCTGGACGTTCAATGCGTTCTCGGCCATGCCTCCCATCCCGCCGTGCTGGAGCAGGCGGGGGCCGCGGATTGCGACATGCTGATCGCCGTCACCGCCGTTGACGAAGTCAATATGGTGGCCTGCCAGGTGGCTCATTCCCTGTTCAACGTGCCGACCAAGGTCGCCCGCGTGCGCAGCCAAAGCTATCTGCAGCCCATCTGGTCGAACCTGTTCGCCCGCGACAATCTGCCCATCGACGTCATCATCTCGCCCGAGATCGAGGTGGCCCGCGCCATCACCCGCCGCCTGCAGGTTCCCGGCGCCATCGACGTCATCCCTCTGGCCGGCGACAAGGTCCGCCTGATCGGCGTGCGCTGCACCGCAGATACGCCACTGGTCAACACCCCCTTGCGCCAGCTGACCGTGCTGTTCCCCGATCTGAACATCGTCGTCATCGGTATCGTCCGCAACGGCAAGGCCCTGGTGCCCAGCGCCGAGGACCAGATGCTGCCGGGCGACGAAGTGATGTTCGTGGTCGACAGCCAGCATACCGCCCGGGCCATGACCGCCTTTGGCCATGAAGAACCCGAGGCCCGGCGCATCGTCATTTTCGGCGGCGGCAATATCGGCACCTTTCTGGCCCAGCAGGTCGAGGAATTGCCCTCGGGCGTTTCCGCCAAGGTCATCGAGATGGACCCGGCCCGCGCCGAGGTCGTCGCCAAGGCCCTGAAGAACACCGTGGTCCTCAACGGCGACGTGCTCGACACCCATATCCTTGAAGAGGCGTCCGTCGCCACCGCCGAGACCGTGGTGGCCGTCACCAACGATGACGAGACCAACATTTTGGCGGCTTTGCTGGCCAAGCGCATGGGCTGCAAGCGGGTCATGGCCCTGGTCAATAAGACCGATTACGCTGGCCTGATGAGCAATCTGGGCATCGACGTGGTGATCTCGCCCCGGGCCATCACCGTCTCGCACATTTTGCAATATGTCCGCCGGGGCCGCATCCGCGCCGTCCATTCCCTGAACGAAGGCTTCGGCGAGTTGATCGAGGCCGATGCCCTCGAAACCTCGCCCTTGGTCGGCAAGCCTTTGAAAGAGGTCAAACTGCCCAACGGCGTGCTGCTGGGCGCCATCGTCCGCGACGGCAAGGTCATTTCCCCGCGCGGCACCTCGGTGGTGCTGAAGGGCGATCGGGTGATCCTGTTCTCCACCGCCGATTCGGTCAAAAAGGTCGAGAAGATGTTCTCGGTTCGGCTGGAGTTCTTTTGATGGGCCTGACAGCGCCCAAGGCCGTGTTGTTCGACTGGGATAATACCCTAGTGGACAGCTGGGGCTGTATCCTGGCCGCCATGAACGGCACCCTGCGCCGCATGGGCCACGAGGAATGGAACCTGAATGAAGCCAAGGACCGCGTCGCCTTGTCGCTGCGGGATTCTTTTCCCAAGCTGTTCGGTGAACGCTGGCTCGAGGCCCGCGATGTTTTCTATGCCGAGTTCGAAGCCATCCATATCAAACATCTGAAGCCCCTGGCCGGTGCTGCTGAGATGCTGGAACGTTTGGCCGGTCTGGGTGTTACTCTGGGCGTGGTCAGCAATAAAAATGGCCGTTTTCTGCGCCAGGAAGCCGCTCATCTGGGCTGGGACAAATGGTTCCACCGGCTGGTCGGAGCCACCGACGCCGCCCATGACAAGCCGGCGGCCGATCCCGTCGCCCTGGCTCTTAAGGATAGCGGCATCGAAGCGGGCAGGGCGGTCTGGTTCTGCGGCGACGCCGAAGTGGATATGCATTGCGCAGCCAATACAGGCTGTCTGCCTATACTTCTGCGCCAGGACGAGCCCCGCGAAGGGGAGTTCGACCGGCATCCGCCTTTCGTCCATGTTGACGCCTGTAACAAATTGGCGGACCTTGCTAATGAACTATTGGTTCCCATATCGTTGATTTGATGATAACGAAAGCGTGGGAAGGGATCATTTCCCTATCCAGGCCGGGGGCAATAACAACAGGTTTCAAAATGTCGTCAGAAAAATCTCAAAATGTTCAGGATGTTTTTCTAAACTTCATCCGTAAGAACAAGACGCCCGTTACAATCTTCCTGGTGAATGGTGTCAAGTTGCAGGGCATCGTCACTTGGTTCGACAACTTTTCCGTTCTGCTTCGTAGGGACGGACACACTCAGTTGGTCTATAAGCACGCCATTTCGACGGTGATGCCGTCTACGCCCATCAGCCTGTTCGAGCCGCCGATTAAAGAGGGCGCCGAAGAGGAGTGAGCTCCCAATCCGAAGAGGGCCACGAGGGGAAGTCCCCTTTGCGGGCCGTTGTGGTGCATCCTGCGCCGCGTCTCCAGGGCAGCAAGGCCCAGCAAGACGCGTCCCAGGATGTCCGCAGGCACCCCGAGGCCAGACTGGCGGAAGCCGTCGGCCTGGCCGAGGCCATCGATCTAGAGATCGTTGCTACCGATATTGTTCCCCTGACCAAACCGCGCCCCGCCACCTTGATTGGCTTGGGCGCCGTCGAGCGTTTGGCCGAGGTGATCGAGGAGGCTCAGGCGGGTCTGGTGGTGGTGGACGCCCATCTGTCGCCGGTGCAGCAGCGCAACCTGGAAAAAGCCTGGAACGCCAAGGTTATCGACCGTACCGGCCTGATCCTGGAAATCTTCGGCGCCCGCGCCCGCACCCGCGAAGGCAGCCTGCAGGTCGAACTGGCCTCCCTCAGCTATCAGCGTTCGCGGCTTGTGCGGTCCTGGACCCACCTTGAGCGCCAAAGAGGCGGCTTCGGCTTCCTGGGCGGCCCCGGCGAAACCCAGATCGAAGCTGACCGCCGCCTGATCGGCGACCGCATCGTCAAGCTCAAGAAAGAGCTGGAAGAGGTCAAGCGCACCCGCGATCTGCACCGCAAGGCGCGCCGCAAGGTGCCTTACCCCATCGTCGCCCTGGTCGGCTATACCAACGCCGGAAAATCGACACTTTTCAACAGCTTGACCAGTGCCACGGTGCTGGCCAAGGACCAGCTGTTCGCCACCCTCGACCCCACCATGCGCTCGCTGGAGCTGCCGTCGGGGCGTCGGATCATTCTGTCGGACACCGTCGGTTTCGTCTCCGATCTGCCCCACGAGCTAGTCGCCGCCTTCCGCGCCACTCTGGAGGAGGTGCTGGAGGCCGATATCATCATCCATGTCCGCGACATCGCCCATCCCGACAGCGAATCTCAGCGTTCCGATGTCGAAACGGTGCTGCGCGAGCTGGGGATCGGCGAGAAGGTCGACCGTGGCTTGGTCGAAGCCCACAACAAGATCGACCTCCTCGACCCCGAACGCCGCCTGGAAATCCAGAATCAGGCCAGCCGCACCACCCATGTGGTGGCCGTCTCTGCCGTCACCGGCGAGGGCCTGGCCGAGCTGCTGGCCCATATCGACGAGACCCTGTCGGCCGAACGCCAGACCGTCGAGATCGAGCTACCCCATACCGATGGCGCTTCTCTGGCCTGGCTCTATCGCCATGGGGAGGTTCTGTCCCGCGAAGACGGCGAGGACAACGTCAAACTGACCGTCCGCCTCGATGCCGTCGATGCGGTGAAGTTCGAGAAGCGGGAAGGGGAGATATTTGGGGCTGTCAGCCCCAAGCCCTGACCGGAGCGATGCTCCGGACCTCCTTTTGGATTTATTCAATAAATGGAATGGGGTTTGGGGACTTAAGGCCCCAAGCGGGTTTTGGCGGCAGCCCATAACAGATATTAATAGTTGCCCTCAACCCTCTGACATGGTTCAAGATAGCCCATGAGCAGAGTGGATCCCCAGGCCGTCGCCGCCATCATTCGCGACACCGCCGAGTCGGTGATCCTGCCGCGATTCCATCATCTGTCCGCCTCCGACATCCGTGAGAAGGGCCCTGGCGATTACGTCACCATCGCCGACACCGAGGCCGAGGCGCTGCTGACCCGTCGCCTGACCGAGCTGCTGCCGGGATCTCTGGTGGTGGGCGAGGAGGCGGTGGCCGCCGATGGCTCGGTGCTGGATCGTTTGTCGGACCATGCCCCGGTCTGGATCATCGATCCGGTGGACGGCACCGCCAATTTTGCCCATGGCCGCAAGAAGTTCGCCGTTATTGTTGCCTTGGCGGTTGAGGGGCGGACAGTGATGGGCTGGATCCATGACCCCCTGAATGACCGCACCGCCATGGCCGAGATCGGGGGCGGGAGCTTCATCGGTGGCATCCGCCTGCAGGTGCGCGACGATATCCCCCTGGCCGAGATGCAGGGCAATTGCCGCAAAAGTTCGGCCCTCAGCCATTACATCAAGAGCATTCATCGCAACGGCAGCGCCGCTCATGATTACCTTGATCTGCTGGAAGGCCGCAGCCAATTCGCCCATTACCTGCGCATGAAGCCCTGGGACCATGCCGCCGGGGTGCTGATGCATCTTGAGGCCGGTGGCCATGCTGCCCTCTGCGACGGCAGCCTCTATGATCCCACCATGCGGGACGGCCATCTTTTGATGGCCCCGTCTGTTTCCAGTTGGGATCTGTTGCGGGGAATGCTGTAACTCGGTAAATGCCGACGCTTGGCAGAGGATGGATGCATCCCCAATCTGTCACGGTAACCTTACCGTGGGCCTTGGGTGATGAATAAGAACACCTCATTATATCTTGATATCATTCGACCAATTGCCGCGATTATCGTTTTTCTGTCTCATATTAGTGAACTGACCGACGGCGGGCTGAGTTTTTTCTCGCCCTATGGCGTCCAGGCCGTCGATATATTCTTCGTTCTTTCTGGCTTCGTCATCGCCCATGTCTGCGCCACCAGAGAGACAGACTGGCAGAGCTATTTCACCAGCCGTGCCGTGCGCATTTATTCCGTCGCCATCCCGGCCATCATCATCACCTTTATGCTGGATGGCTTTGGGATGAGGATGAATGCGGACCTATACGTCAATCACTACCAAGGCTTTACCCTGGGACCGGTCATCAGATCATTCCTTTTTATAAATGAACAATGGAATGTCCATCGTTTTCCTGGAAGCAACAGCCCTTATTGGTCGCTGGGATTCGAGGTCTGGTACTATATCATTTTTGGTGCATTCCTCTTTTCGCCGCCGCGCTGGCGCGTTCCGACAATGATTGCTCTTATGCTTTTCATCGGACCCAAGGTTCTTCTGATGCTTCCCACTTGGATATTGGGCGTCGTCAGTTATCGCATTGCCACCAAGGTGACCTTTTCCCGCTTTAACGCCTGGGTTCTGCTGATAGCACCTTTGCCACTGGTGATTCTGTTCGAGCGGGTCCATGCCTTTGACTATTCTCAGCCCTTCATGGCATTAGTCTTCACCAATGAAAGACTGCTATCGGTCACCCAAGATTATATATTATCCCTATTATTTGCCTCCCACCTGATCGGATTCGCCAGTTTGTCCGATCATTTCGGGAATTTTCTTTCAAAATATAAGGTGCCGATCCGGTGGATTGCCGGATCGACCTTTTCGATCTATCTGTTTCATATGCCCGTCCTGCATTTCCTGGCCGCCGCATCGCCGTTTCCCATAGGGGCTCCGGGAACGATGGCTATCTTACTGACCGCCACTCTACCGATCTGCTTCCTCTTCGCCGAGGTGTCCGAGCGCCGCAAAGAGGCGTGGCGATGGCTGATAGCGTCGGTGATGAAGATTACGGTTAAATATTCTCCGCCGTAAAAGAGCAATTCCGGTCAAGACTGCCCCTTCGGATCAAGGCATGGTGACGGCCACGGAGGAGGACAAATGCCAAACGACAGGGAACAGGCTTACGCAAGGCGCTTTCGGCGAGTGTTCGATTACATCGAGCAACACCTACAGGAAGATCTTAGCGTCGAGTGCCTCTGTCAGGTGGCGCATTTCTCAAAATTCCACTTCCACCGTCTGTTTGCCAAATTCTGCGGGGTCAGCGTCAGCCGCTACATTCAACTCTTAAGGTTAAAGCAGGCATCGCAGCAGTTGGTAAGACAAAGGCAGCGGAAGATCATCGACATCGCCCTGGATTCCGGTTTCGAAACCCCTGAATCCTTCTCTCGGGCCTTCAAACAGCTTTTTGGGCAAACGCCGACCGCTTTCAGGTGCAGTCCCGATTGGGACACCTGGGGGCGGCAGTTTTGCTTCAAGACGCCAGACAGGACGGATCATATGGACGTCAAGATCATCACCACTCCGACCATCAAGGTGGCCGTTCTGGAGCATCGCGCTTCCCCCGCTCACCTGACCGACAGCATATTGCGCTTCATCGAATGGCGCAAAAGCACCACGCTGTCGCCGGTCCTGACCAGCCAGACCTTCGGCATCGCTTATGACGACCCCGAAACGACCGAACCGGATGCCTTTCGCTTTGACATTTGCGGCAGCATCACTGCCGACGAGGTGCCGGCCAATCCTCAAGGAGTGATCCAGAAAGAGATTCCCGGCGGACGCTGCGCTGTGGTTCGCCACCTAGGCTCCACCGACCGTATCGGCGAAAGCGTTTATTACCTGTTCCGCAATTGGCTGCCGGGCAGCGGTGAGGAATTGCGGAACTTTCCTGTCTATTTCGAATATCTCAACGTCTCAGCCGAAGTGCCTGAAGCAGATAAGGAAACCGACGTTTATTTGCCGCTGAAATGAGAGCCAGAAGATTAATCGAATCGAGGTTTGGAGTCCGCGCCTCCGATCGGGTTCGGGCGGAAGCCCGATCTCCTTCCTCAGACCTTCGCCCGATGCACGGCGAAGCCGCCGTTGGCTTGCTCGGTGGGCATGACTTCCAGGATGTTGATGTTCACATGGGCCGGCAGAGAGGCCACCCAGTGGATGCAGCCGGCGATATCGTCGGCGGATAGGGGCGTCATGCCGGCATAGACGTTCTCGGCCTTGTCCTCGTCGCCCTTGAAGCGGACCACCGAGAATTCAGTCTCGCACATGCCGGGCTCGATGACGGTGACACGCACCCCAGCCCCCAGCAGTTCGGCCCGCAAGTTGAGTGAGAACTGTTCGACGAAAGCCTTTGTTCCGCCATAGACATTTCCGCCCGGATAGGGATAGGTCCCGGCCACCGAGCCGATGTTGATAATATGGCCGCGATGGCGCTCGACCATGCCCGGCAGGACGGCGCGGGTACAATAGGTCAGGCCCTTGATGTTGGTGTCGATCATGGTGTCCCAGTCGTCTAGATTGGCCTTGGGGGCCATTTCCAGGCCCAGGGCCAGACCGGCATTATTGACCAGAACATCGACGGCGGCGAAGTCGGCGGGCAGGGAGGCAAAGGCCGCGTCCACCGCCTTGCGGTCGCGCACGTCGAGCGCCAGGACATGAACGGGAACAAGCACTTGCAGCTCTTCCTTCAAAGCCTGAAGCCGTTCGGTGCGCCGGGCGCAAAGCACCAGCTTGGCGCCGTCCTTGGCGAATTTGCGAGCCGCCGCAGCGCCAAAGCCAGAGCTGGCGCCGGTGATGAGAACGGTGAAGCCGGAGAGAGCAGAGGTCATTTCTTGTCCTTCTTAGGCGGCGTTGCCGGGAAGACGCCTTCGCGCTGCATGACCAGTCGAGGCCCCGGCGAGAAGGCGTTCTCGATGGTCCAGATATAGACCTGATAGCCGTTGAAAGTGGTTATCTTGGTAGCATTGTTCTCTTTGACAAGGCCATCGGTGACGACCCGGAACTCGCCCTGAATATCGATGCCGGCGCTGGTGGCCATCTGGGCATCGCTGGGCTTCAGGGTATTGCCGCTGATCTTGATGGTGCCGTCGGGCTTGGAGACCAGCATCAGGATGATGGCGTTGCGCCGCACGAAGGTTACCATGTCGTTGTCGCCCAGATGGCCCTGACGCTCGTAGACCACCTTGAAGCGCCCCTGGCCCAGGGATTCGATCTTCGAGAAGTTCTTGTCGCGGGCCAGATCAGAGCGGATGCCCTCGATCTTGGCGGCCACTTCCTCGGGCGTCAGCTTGCCCTGGATGATTTCACGATAAAGCGGCGCCCAGGTCACCTCGCCATAGAAGCTGAGGGCGAAATCGCCGTTGCGCCCCAGGCGGATCTCCGATTTGAAATGATTGGGTAGATAACAGGCCGCCAGAGCGGTCAGCAGGACCATGGCGGCGAAAGCGCCAAGGATTTTTCGGGCTTGGATGCTCATCACTGCTTCTCCGCCTGCTTGGCTTTGACCCATAGGGCTTCCATCTCTTCCAGTCCCGACTGAGCCGGGGTGCGACCGTCGGTGGCCAGATCCGCCTCTATGGAGCGAAACCGCCGCTCGAACTTGGCATTGCCCCGACGCAAGGCCGTCTCGGGATCGATTTTGAGCTTGCGGGCCAGATTGACGCAAGCGAACAGAAGGTCACCCATCTCGTCCTCAAGACGGTCATGGGGCGCATTGGTCACGATCTCGTGGCGAACCTCACCGATTTCCTCCTCGATCTTATCCAGCACCTGGGAGGCGTCGGGCCAGTCGAAGCCGACGCGGGCGGCCCGGGCCTGCAGCTTCAGAGCGCGGGTCGAGGCGGGCAGGGCGGTGGAAACCCCGTCGAGGACACCTGGATTCTCGGACTTCTTGGCCCGTTCGGCGGCCTTGGTGGCTTCCCAGGCGACGGTTTGGCTGGCGGCATCCCTGATGTCGGCGTCGGCGAAGACATGGGGATGACGGCGCAGCATCTTCTCCGAGATGGCTTCGGCAATCGCTGCGAAATCGAAACAACCTTCTTCCTTGCCTAGTCTGGCATAGAAGACCACCTGGAACAGCAGATCGCCCAGTTCGTCCTTCAGGGCGGCGCGATCGCCGGACTCGATGGCCTCGACCACCTCATAGGCCTCCTCGATGGTGTGAGGGGCGATGGTCTTGAAGCTTTGTTCCAAGTCCCAAGGACATCCGCCTTTGGGGTCGCGCAGGCGGTCCATGATGGACAAAAGCCGGTCAATCGCGGGAAGGGAAGTGTCAGCCATGATGGAAGAGGGGGTCCAATGCTCTGTCGGGGCTGCAGTCTATCAAGCCCCCGGCAGCGGCACGAGAAGGAATCGCCTACCCCCAGGAATGGAGTCGGACTCACCCCTCGAATGGGGTATATCAAAGGTGGGGATTTAGAGTGGATTTGACATCATGACCATGGCTGATTTTGTGAATTTCCCAATGTGGATGATCATCAGTGTCGGCTTCCTCATTGCGGCATTTCCACCGATGCTTCTTTGGACCATTTTCTTCAAAACGCCATTGAAGCGCTATTTCGCCCATAGTAGCGAAGT
>Ga0302278_10004167_pt1 | contig 15091 bp, 8 predicted proteins | sample III_Bog_N3_2_FD_194543 | JGI IMG/M metagenome (GOLD analysis project Ga0302278, IMG submission 194543) | Peat permafrost microbial communities from Stordalen Mire near Abisko, Sweden - III_Bog_N3_2 | ecosystem: Environmental > Terrestrial > Soil > Wetlands > Peat | place: Sweden: Abisko... | reverse complement strand
CGACCAGTACCGCCGCACTTACGGCAACCGCGCGATCGGACCCAAAGATAGTTTCAGCGTCGTCCAGCTTCAGGAATTCATGATCGGCGATACTCGGATGCCGCTCCTCGTCCTGCTCGGAGCCGTTGGCCTGGTGCTCCTGATCGCCTGCGCCAATGTGGCCAACCTGCTGCTCGCAAAGGCCGCGTCTAGAAAGCGCGAACTGGCAACGCGCGCAGCGCTTGGCGCGGGACGCGGGCAAATCATCCGCCAGCTCCTCACGGAAAGCCTTGTCCTCTCACTATCCGGAGGACTCCTTGGCCTGATCCTCGGCTTTGCCGCGGTTCGCCTTTTGCTCGCAGTCAATGTGGGCGACCTCCCACGTCTCGGGGAAGATGGCTCGGCAGTCACGCTTGACCTGAACATTTTGCTGTTCACACTGGGTATTTCAATCTTCACTGGAATCTTTTTTGGACTTGCCCCCGCCATCAGCGCTTCCCGGCACAACCTTGCCGCCGCACTCAATGAGAATGGCAACCGCGCCAGTATGGGCCTTCGCAGCGGCAAACTGCGCTCCGCCCTGGTAGTAGGCGAAATGGCCATGGCGCTGATCCTGGTCATTGGCGCGGCCCTGTTGATTCGCACCTTCATGAAGCTTGAAGCGGTCGATCCCGGCTTTGAAACCCACAACGTTCTCACCATGTCCATGTCGGTCAGCGGAGCTCGCTTTCAGACCACTGCCCCTGTGGCACAGGTGCTGCGCGCCGGAAAAGACCGTCTCATGGCCATCCCCGGCGTCGTGTCGGTAGGAGCCACAAACTGCCTGGCGTTCGAGAATGGCTTCGGCATGGTCTTCGATGTTTTAGGACGTCCAAAAGGCAATGCGCCATTTACAGGGGATGCTGGCTTTTATTCCATCTCGGAAGGCTATTTTGACGCTTTCAAAATTCCGCTTGTGCGCGGCCGCAATTTCACCGAACACGACGACAGCGCCGCACCGCTTGTTGTGATGATTAACCAGGCAATGGCCAAGCAGTATTGGCCCAACGGCGATCCACTCAAGGATCGAATTCAAATTGCCCCAGGCGCCGGACCGGCGTTTGCCGAAGGCCCGCGCCAGGTCATCGGCATCGTCGGCGACACGCACGATCAAGGCCTCAACCGCGATGCGTCTCCCATCATGTTCATACCAATTGCCCAGATGCCGGACCTGGAAACGGCGCTCAACTCCCGCGTCGCTCCACTATGGTGGCTCGTGCGCAGCAACGTGGACCCGCATACGCTCGTCACGCCCATCACAGCCGCATTGCGCGACGCCAGCGGCGGCTTGCCAGTAGGGCACGTCCGCACCATGGATGAACTCGAAGCGCGCAACACTTCGCGCCAGCGTTTCAATATGCTGTTGCTCACCGTCTTTGGCGGCGCAGGATTACTAATGGCGGCCATCGGCGTCTACGGCGTCATGTCCTATTCCGTGCAGCAGAGAACGCAGGAACTCGGCATCCGCATGGCCCTCGGCGCACAAGCTTCCGATCTGTGGAGAATGGTCATCGGCCAGGGAATGACGCTCACGCTCATTGGCGTCGCCATCGGCATTGGCGGCGCATTCTGGCTCACGCGCTTCCTTGCCAGTTTTCTATTCGGAGTCAAAGCCTGGGACCCACTCGTCTTCATCGCGACGCCGCTACTGCTCACCGTAGTCGCCCTCATCGCTGTTTGGATTCCCGCTCGGCGAGCCACTCGTGTCGATCCCATGGCCGCTCTGCGGCTTGAATAGCGCTGCATCGCTCGGCGGGCTCACGGCCCGCCTCAGCGCGCGCTACTTCTCTCCGTGGCACTTCTTATACTTCTTCCCGCTCCCGCATGGGCATGGATCGTTGCGTCCAACCTTTTCGCCCGTCCGCCTCTGTGCCGCAGCGGCCCCATCTCCGCCGCCGGAAAGGCTAGCCGCCTCCAGCTCACGCTGTTTCTTGCGTTGGAATTCCTTCTCCAGTGCATCAATCGTCGTCGAAGCCTGCCGCGTACGAATCGCGACGTCCGGAGGCGGTGGTGGTGGCGGCAATGCCGGCGCATCCTGTCCCTCGCGGGGCACGGCGCTCGCCACTGGCGGTGCTGCGGGAACCTCCCGTCGTGGCTGCGGAGCCGCATTCACCGGCGTTCCATCGGGCCCAAGAATCTGCATCCGGAAAAGGAACCGGACTGTGTCCTCCTGGAACTTCAGCATCATCGCTTCAAACATGTCGAACGATTCGCGCTTGTAAGCCACCAGAGGATCCTGCTGCGCATATCCCCGCAGCCCAATCCCTTCCTTCAACTGGTCCATCGCCAACAGGTGATCCTTCCACAGCCCGTCAATCACAGACAGCATCACCATCCGCTCGTGGTAGCGCATGGTCTCCGCGCCAAGAATCTTCTCCTTGGCCTCGTAATCGGCCTTCAGCTTGTCGAAGATCGCGTCGCCCAGTTCGTGCCGAGCCAACTCCTCCGGCTTGATGCCTGCCGTCTCCAAGTTCACCCCAAACTGGCCAACCAGCCGCTCGTCCAACCCCTTCACATTCCACTGCTCGGGCCGTACATTCTCCGCGGCAAACTCGTCCAGCATCGAGCTCAGAATCCCGCCCACATAATCCTCGAGAATCAGTTCCCGCTGCTCCATCCCCTCAAGCAAACGTCGCCGCACGCCATACACGGCCTCGCGCTGCTTGTTCATCACATCGTCGTACTCAAGCAAATGTTTCCGGCTCTCAAAGTTCTGCGCTTCCACCGCCTTCTGCGCATTCTGAATCTGCTTTGAGATCATCTTCGATTCAATCGCTTCATCCTCATTCATCGTTCGCTGGATCATCGTATTCGCGATGCCCCGCGCGAAAATCCGCATCAGGTCGTCTTCCAGCGAAAGATAAAAACGGCTCTCGCCCGGATCTCCCTGCCGGCCCGCACGTCCACGAAGCTGATTGTCGATGCGCCGCGATTCGTGCCGTTCCGTCCCCAGGATGAACAAGCCCCCGGCTGCAATCACCTGCTCGTGATCCTGGCGCGCAGTCTCCGCATGTACCTGGAAAACCTCGGCCCACTCCGCCTCGCCAACCTCGAACTCCTGCCCGTTGTAATAGAAGCGCAGGAAACCCGCCGGCGCCATCGGGTTGATAGCTCCCTCGGCAACGCTGATAGCCCGCGCCCGGCCCTTCTTCACCAGCTCCTGCCGCGCCATGAATTCAGGATTGCCGCCCAGCAGAATATCCGTTCCGCGCCCGGCCATGTTGGTCGAGATGGTCACCATTCCCAGCCGCCCGGCCTGCGCCACAATCTCCGCTTCGCGCTCATGGTGCTTCGCGTTCAGCACCACATGCTTCACGCCCTTGCGCTGCAATGTACCGGAAAGCCGCTCGCTCTTTTCAATCGAAGTCGTACCCACCAGCACCGGCTGTTTGTTCTCATGCAGCAGCGCAATCTCTTCCGCCAGCGCCTTGTACTTCTCTTTTTCCGACCGGTAAACCACGTCCGGATTCTCTTTGCGCAACATCGGCTTGTTGGTCGGAATCACCACAATCTCAAGCTTGTAAATCTTTTCGAACTCCGCCGCTTCCGTATCCGCCGTGCCCGTCATCCCGCTCAGCTTCTTGTAAAGCCTGAAGTAATTCTGAAACGTAATCGTCGCCAGCGTCTGATCTTCCTTGCGGATGTTCACGCCCTCTTTGGCTTCAATCGACTGGTGCAGCCCATCGCTCCAGCGCCGCCCCGGCATCAGGCGTCCCGTAAAGGTGTCGACGATAATCACTTCGCCGTCCTTCACCACATACTCCACGTCGCGTTTGTAAAGCGCGTGCGCCTTGATGCCCGTCTCAACGTAGTGCTTCAGTTCCCAGTTTTCGGCATCGGCAATGTTGCCAATCCCCAACAGCTTTTCAATCGTCTCCCAACCGCTATCTGTCACGCCGATCGTCCGCTGCTTCTCGTCCACAATGTAGTCGCCGGTCAGGTATTTCTCGCCTTCGCGCAGTTCCAGGCCCAGCTCTTCCTGCCGCTTGTGGTCGCTATACTCAATCTCCTCGCCCAACACCAGTTGCGGAATAATCTTCCGCACCCGCGCGTACTTGTCCGTGGTCTGTTCCGTCGGTCCGGAGATAATCAGCGGCGTTCGCGCCTCGTCAATCAGGATCGAATCAACCTCGTCGACAATGGCGTAATAGTGCCCGCGCTGCACGCAGTCTTTTATCTCGAACTTCATGTTGTCGCGCAGATAGTCGAACCCAAATTCGTTATTGGTCCCGTAAGTAATATCCGCCGCGTACGCCGCGCGCCGCTCTTCGTCGCTCAAGTCATGGACAATCACGCCGACCGACAGCCCCAGGAACTCGTAGATCTTGCCCATCCACTCGGCGTCGCGCTTGGCCAGGTAGTCGTTCACCGTCACCACGTGAACGCCGTGCCCCGCCAGCGCATTCAGATAGCAGCTCAGCGTCGCCACCAGCGTCTTGCCTTCGCCGGTCTTCATCTCGGAAATCTTGCCCTGGTGCAGCACCATGCCGCCAATCAACTGCACGTCGAAATGCCGCATCTGCACCGCGCGCCAGCCCGCTTCGCGCACCACCGCAAAGGCTTCCGGCAGAATCTCATCCAGCGTCGCCTTCTCCGCGGCAATCTGCGCAGCCTCGCGCTCTTCCTTGTCTTCGATTCCCTTTGTGGCCTGTTCAGCAGCAGCCGCAACCCGCGTCTGAAACGCAACCGTCTTCGCCCGCAGTTCGTCGTCCGACAACTGCTTGATCGCCGGCTCAAAATCATTAATCGTAGCCACCACGGGCCACAGCTTTTTGATGATCCGCTCGTTCGAAGTCCCAAATACCTTTGTTAATACCTTATCGATCAAGACAAAACTCTCCGTCTACCAGTGTAAATGGCGCGGCCAAATCACTGGGCATTCCCCGTCACGCCTCCACTGCCGGCTCCCGAATCTTCCACCCTCGCACCAACAGCCAAACCATGAAAACCAGCTCCCCATACCATGTAATCGAAATGAACCCGAGCCGCGCATTCGGGTAGAGATACGGGCTCAGACTATCCACCATCCAACCCAATCCATTGATCACCAGCAGAATCCCCAGGATCCGCGGAATATATCCCGACCGGAACACCAGGTACCCCAGCAGCAGAAGATGAATCTCAAACAGCACCATCGCCCCTGACCACTCGGTGCGAAATCCCTCCAGCAGCAGCCGCACTTGCGCATCCAGCGGCCCCGCGCCCAGCAGCGTCAGAAACTCCGGCCCGCTCACCAGATGATCCACAGAGATCAGCTTGAACACCGCCCCAAATCCAACCACCGTATACACCACCTGAAACCACGCCATCAGCAATGACAGTGCCCGGTTTACCGGGGCCAGCAGAAAATAAAGCGCCCAAGCAATCACCAGGTCGCACGTAAAGTTCACTAGAAAACCAAGAATCGCCCCCAGAAAAAACCCGCGATGCGTTACAAGATTCTGAACCGTCTGCGCAATATCGCCAGAAATCACCACCCTGGGATAGAAATAGAAATTGGCCAACGGCGTGGCCAACGTCATCACCAGCATGGCGAATCCAACCGTCAGCGCCGCCTGGCGCAACGTCATCCCCTCACCGCCCTGACCTCTTGCAACAGCGCTCAACCGGCCTCCACACTCGAGAGAATCTCGTCGGCCAACAACCGGGCACACCTCGGTCTGAAAACACATACGGCCGTCCAGCCACACCGGTTCCATGCATATTCACGGGCTCGATGCCGGCCACGATGCCGAAGCCAACCAGAGCATTCCACACCAAAACCCGCTATGCTACGATTTCACCCAGCGACCCAAACCCACTTTCCCCAGGCAACCAATCCCAATACCGCCCGTCGGCAGCCCAATCATCCGAACTTTGCACAAAAACATCCACACCGGGGGACCCATGAACCGAGAGAAACTCGCAGCCAACCGCTCCCATCGCGCTCCAAGCCGCAACCGCGCATCGCGCATGCTCTCCTCTTTACTGCTCATCCCGGCAGCGGCCCTTCTCTCCCCATCCATGCCCCTGCAAGCCCAGGTCCCCGTTGCCCAGCTAGCCAAGCCCCCCGCCAACGCGCAGGCCTTCACCGTCCTCTCCACCTCCGGTACCAATGGAAACTCCTACATCTGGACCGCACCCGACGGCAGCCGCATGTCCCGCGAAAGCATTCTCCTCCGCGGCCAGGTCTGGGAGATCGATCAGAAAGTCATCCTCGGCCCCGACGCCATGCCTTCGTCGCTGATCGTTCGCGGCGTTACGCCCCAGGGAGACGCCGCCGAAACCTTCAACATCGCCGCCGCCAAAGCCTCCTGGAAGAGCCCAGTCGACACCGGCAGCAGCCCCTACACCTCGCCCGCCTTCTACAACGCGCAAGGCGGAACCGCAGGTGGAGGCACGCAACTCCTCCTTGAAGCACTACTCGCCGCGCCCGATAAGTCCCTCGCGCTCCTCCCCGGCGGCCGCGCCCACCTCGAGCACCTCACCGAGCTCACCATCGGCCAGGGCACCCTCAAAAAAACCGTCACCGCCTGGGCCATCCTCGGCCTCTCGCCCTCACCCCAGCCCGTCTGGGCCACCGCCGAAGGCAAATTCTTCGGCTTCGTCGGCGGCCTTGCCGTCCTGCCCGTCGGCTATGAAGACCAGCTCCTCGCCCTCGACAAGACGCAGGACGACGCCCTCGCCGCCCGCAGCCCCGCGCTCGTCAAATCCCTGCTTAAGACCCCCTCCGGCCCCGTCGCCTTCACCCACGTCCGCGCCTTCCTTGACGGCACCCACTTCGCCACCGACCAAACCATCGTTGTCGACAAGGGCCTCATCGTTGCCGCCGGCCCCGCCGCCACCACGCCCGCACCCGCCAACGCCCAAATCTTCGACGGCGCCGGCAAAACCCTGGTCCCCGGCCTTTGGGATTCGCACCAGCACTTCAGCGACGACTCCGCCGGCCCCTTCCTGCTCGCCCTCGGCATCACCTCTATTCGCGACCCCGGCAACGACAACCAGTTGACCCTCGCCCGCGCCGCCCGCCGCGCCAAGGGCGACCTGCTTTCTCCCAACGTCTATCCCTCCGTCCTCATCGACGGCAAAGGGCCCAATACCGCCCAGCTTGGCACCGTCGTCACCTCGCAGGCCGAGGCCATCGCCGCCGTCGACAAGGCCAAAGCCGAAGGCTTCACCGGCATCAAGTTCTACGGAACTTACAACCCCGTCTGGGTCGCGCCCGCCGCGGCTGAAGCCCACAAGCTCGGCCTCCACGTCCACGGCCACGTCCCCGCCGGAATGCGTCCGTCGCGGGCCATCGCTGACGGTTACGACGAAATCACCCACATCTATTTCGTAATGATGGAGGCAATGCCCGACGACGTCGTCGCCACCTCCAATGGGATTAACCGCTTCAACGGCACCGGCCGCTACGCCAAAGATGTGGACCTCACCAAGCCGCCCATCAGCACCCTCGTCGCCACCATGGCCGCCCGCAAAATCGCCTCCGATCCCACGCTGGTCGTCGCCGAATCGCTTTTCGTCCCGGAAAATGGCGACCTCTCGCCCGCCTACGCCCCCTTCACTGGCACGCTTCCGCCCGCAACCGAGCGCGGCTTCCGCCAGGGCGGCTTTGCCGTCCCCAAAGACCTGACCCGCGAAGACTTCCGCAAGAGCTTCGCGAAGCTCTCTGATCTCGTTACCCTGATGCACAAGTCCGGGATCCCCATCGTCGCCGGCACAGACGGTTCGGGCCTCGAGCTGGTCCGCGAACTAGAGCTCTACGTCAACGCCGGATTCACCCCGGAAGAAGCCCTTGACGCAGCCACCATCGCCCCCGCCCGCCTCCTCAAGGTCGACAGCAAAACCGGCTCCATCACCGTAGGCAAGTCCGCCGACCTCGTTTTAGTAGAAGGCGATCCCAGCACCAAAATCGGCGACCTGCGAAACACGCGCACAGTCATGATGGGCGGCAATCTAATGGACGCCGACTCCCTGAGAGCAGCCAGCGGCTTCTCCGGCCGCCCCCACCCCGCCAACTGACACCCGCCTAGAAAAGCAACCTGTCATCCTGAGCGAACGGGGCCCCAGGCGTCTTTCAGCCTGGGGGTGGTGAGTCGAAGGATCTGCTTCTCGCTCTTCCCTGTAACGCAAACTAATGGACGCCGACGCCATCCCGCCAACTGACAAAAATGGAAGCTACTTCTCAGGCTGGAAGAAGATTCGACTTGCCAAGGTTGCACTTGGAACAAAGTGTCTGAAGATTCTCAAGAACCGTTTCGCCGCCCTTTTCCCACGGATGAATATGGTCCACGTGCAGCTCAACACCCAGCGTGATTGCAGGGCTGGCACCGCAGGCACAGCACTTGAAATTGTCCCGTTGGAGTACTCGCCATCGCAGACGCAGAGATGGATCTCGGCCGGTTTTGTGCCGATCGTCCGGACCAGTTTCAACCTGACGCTCCGCAAGTTCAGCCGCGGTTCCGTTGGCGTAATCAACGAAAGCCCTCAACGCTTTCATCCATGAACCGAATCGTCGGCTATATGGACGCTCAGAAATGCTCGACGGATGCGAGGAACACTCCCTTCTCATTGGCTGACGGCCATAGTGCTGCCAAAGACCGAGAATGTTTTCAAATAGGTCCTCATCGGGGATACTCATCCTATTTAAAATTGATAGACCTGCTTGACGTAGCGCATCGTTCCAAGAACCGAACCTTTGGCTTTGAGTAATTGCGGCGTATCGCCCCATCGATTGGTACTGTCTATTGCTTACGGTGTCCGATCCAGCCATGTTCGCAACACGGCGCAAATCCGCAATCAGCTCCTCATCCGTAATCGGGGCATTTGGGGGGCGGGACAGCTTGAAAACAGGTTCGCTCATCTTACGTTCTCAGCAGCACCTAAGCATTATCCAAGGTATAAAAGTCGGCCATTAGAAGCGGCGGCCTTCCTCAATCAGATCCTTGATTTTAAGTCCATCCAGCCGATTGCCTTTGCGGAGTTCGCGAATCCAGCGTCCAGCCTCCTCGGGCGAGTAAGGACCCGGCCCCAATCGAACCAGCCCATGCTTGGAAACGACAGCGTCGGATGCTACTAAACGTTGCACGTAAGCATCGAGGCTCAATCCGCGCGACTGCACCTGCGCAGCGACCTCATCCGGGATGTTGACGGTAACCTGCATACAGAAATCGTAGCACCCTTTGCGCTGTCGAGCCGATTCTCCCGAAGCGGCGGGACAATCGCCGGGTGCCCCCGGTCCCTCGCATTTGGGGACCGGGGAGTCCCGTTCGCTTCGCCGCTGGCCTGCCTATTTCGCCGCCAACTGTCTCAGCACATACTGCAAAATCCCGCCATGTTCAAAATACTCAATCTCCTGCGGCGTATCAATGCGCACCTTGGCCTCAAACTCCTTCACAGCCCCGTCAGCAGCCACAGCCTTCACCCTCAGCACACGCCCTCCAGCAAACTTGCTCGCGAGCATCGCCTTCATTCCGGAGAAGTCATAAACTTCCTCCCCCGTCAGCCCAAGCGACTCCACATTCTGCCCCTCCGCAAACTGCAGCGGCAGAATCCCCATGCCCACCAAATTCGAACGGTGAATGCGCTCAAAGCTTTCCGCGATCACCGCCCGCACACCCAGCAAATTCGGCCCCTTCGCCGCCCAGTCGCGCGACGACCCTGACCCATATTCCTTCCCCGCCAGGATCACCAGCGGCACGCCCCGCTCCGCATACGCAACGCTCGCGTCGAAGATCGACATCCCCTCGCCCTCGGGTAGCAAGCGCGTCACGCCGCCTTCCGTACCCGGCGCAAGCTTGTTCCGCAGCCGCACATTGGCAAATGTCCCGCGCACCATCACCTCGTGGTTCCCCCGCCGCGAGCCATACGAATTAAAGTCCGCCGCCTTCACGCCATGCTCCGCAAGATACTTCCCCGCCGGCCCATTCGCCTTGATATTCCCCGCCGGAGAAATGTGGTCCGTAGTCACCGAGTCGCCCAGCACCGCCAGCACCCGCGCGCCCACAATATCCTTCACCGGCGCAGGCGTCTTCGTGATCCCGTCGAAGTACGGAGCCTTGCGAATGTAAGTCGAATCCGGTTCCCACTGGTACACATCGCCAGTCGGAAACTTCAGCCCCTGCCAGTTCGCGTCGCCATCGGTCACCGTCGCGTACTCCTTGCGGAAGCTCTCGCTCGACAACCCCTTCTCAATCGCCGCAGCCACCTCAGCCTGCGTCGGCCAAATGTCTTTCAGGTACACCGGCTCGCCCGCCCCATCCACACCCAGCGCATCCGTATCGAAGTTGTGCCCAATCTTCCCCGCCAGCGCATAAGCAACCACCAGCGGCGGCGACATCAAATAGTTCGCGCGCACATCCACATTGACGCGTCCCTCAAAGTTGCGGTTCCCACTTAGCACACTTACTGCCACTAACCCATGTTCATCGATGCTCTTTGTAACATCCGCAGGCAGCGGCCCCGAGTTACCAATGCACGTCGTGCAGCCATACCCCACCACGTTAAACCGCAGCTTTTCGAGATACGGCAGCAACCCAGCCTTGGTGTAATAATCCGTCACCACGCGCGATCCCGGCGCCAGCGAAGTCTTCACCCACGGCGGCACAGTGAGCCCCTTTTCGACAGCCTTCTTCGCCAATATCCCCGCCGCCACCATCACCGAAGGATTCGAAGTATTGGTGCAGCTCGTAATCGCCGCAATCACCACCGAACCATGGTCCAGATACGTATCCGGATCAACCCCAAACCGCTCCTTCACCGTAGTCGTCAGATGCACCGGAACTTGTTCGGCCAGGCCCGTATCCGTGACCGTCCCACGCTTCCAGGCCTCCGCCGTCCGCGTCCCCAGCGGCTTAGCCGTAGGCGACAACAACCCCGGCAACTGCTGGGCAAAGCTAGCGCCCGCATCCTTCAGCAGCACGCGATCCTGCGGCCGCTTCGGCCCCGCCACACTCGGCTCCACGGTAGCCAAATCCAGCTCCAGCGTCTGCGTATACTCAGCCTCCGGCGAATTCGCCCCATGAAACAGCCCTTGCTCCTTGTAATAAGCCTCCACAAGGTTGATTTGCTCCTCGCTCCGCCCCGTCAGTCGCAGATACCGCAGCGTCTCGGCATCCACCGGGAAAATTCCACAAGTCGCCCCATACTCCGGCGCCATATTGCTGATCGTCGCGCGATCCGCCAGCGGCAACTCCGCAATCCCCGGCCCATAAAACTCCACAAACTTGCCCACCACGCCCAGCTTGCGCAGCGCCTGCGTAATCGTCAGAACCAGGTCGGTAGCCGTCGTGCCTTCCTTCAATTTCCCCGTCAGCTTGAACCCGACAACCTGCGGCACCAGCATGCTCACAGCCTGCCCCAGCATCGCCGCCTCAGCCTCAATGCCGCCCACGCCCCAACCCAGCACGCCCAACCCGTTAATCATCGTGGTATGAGAATCGGTCCCCACCAGCGTGTCGGGATAAGCCACCGTCGCTCCATCAATCTCGGTGGTAAACACCACCCGCGCCAGGTACTCAAGATTCACCTGGTGGCAAATCCCCATCCCCGGCGGGACTGCCGAGAAGTTCCTGAACGCCGTCTGTCCCCACTTCAAAAACGCATACCGCTCGCGATTCCTCTGAAACTCCAGCAGCGTGTTCGCCGCCAGCGCTCCGCCAGCACCAAACTCGTCCACCTGCACCGAATGGTCAATCACCAGCTCCGCCGGGATCAGCGGATTGACGCGGTTCGGATCACCGCCCAGCGTCTTGATCGCGTCGCGCATCGCCCCCAGATCCACAACCGCCGGCACTCCGGTAAAGTCCTGCATCAGCACCCGCGCCGGCATGTAAGCAATCTCGCGGCTCGGCTCGGCCTTCGCATTCCAGGTCGCCAGAAAGCAGATGTCCCCGGCGGTAACATTCACGCCATCCTCGCGGCGCAGCAGGTTCTCCAGCAGAATCTTCAAACTGAAGGGCAGCCGACTCAGATTGAATCCCTTGGCCGCAAGCGCCGGAAGCCGATAGATCGTATACGATTTGTTGCCAGACGTCAGAGTAGCCCGGCTATCAAAGCTGTTCATAAGAGGAAGCCTTTCTATCCGCTCAAAGCGGACGAATCGCAAATCTCGGTGTGTCCCGGAATCATCCGGGCCCAGGGTCCGGTTTTTCGGACCTTGGAAAGCATGAGGCCTCAGGCCGCAATCACGACCAGGGAGACCAATCATCATCGGGAATAAGATTACTCAGCAGCAGGCACTGCGTCCACGGTCAGGCCGACCGCGGCGAAACCGCTTCAACACAGGCGTCGAGGAAATCCGGCTTGCGGCAGGGTTAAACATAGCGCACACCAAAATTCTAGCGCGGCCAAGCGGCCTTGAGAATTCCAATTCGAAAACTCTCTACTCCGGCCGGAAATCGACCCTGCCTTCCTGCTTCATCTTCTCTTTGCCCGCGTCATCGGTCATGTTCGCCCATCCAACCCAAAGACCGTTGCGCTCCGTAACGCAAAAGAAAGTATTGACGTGGGTTTCGGTTGCTTCACCGAGCGCACCCGCCAAATAGCCAGAGCCTGTCAATGTCACAATCATGCCGTGACGCTTTGCTTCCGGCGGGCTGGCATCGATGTCAACGCCAATCGGTGGGACAAATTGCGAGAACTTAAAAGTGTCGATAAGCAGTTGGCCAAACCGCGTCACCTCATTCTTATCCTTGACGGATTTGGGAAAGCGGCCCAGTGCGAGGCATTTCGGATCGATTACGAAGAAAATGCCCCATGAAGGAGAGCCCCCCGCGACCTGCGGAGCGGCTTGCTGCAAAAGGATCCGAGCGCAGCGGTTCGCTAATCCATCGACATGGCTATCAAGAGGAGGGGTGCTGCTGACGTCGGTGGAAAGAGTCCAACCCTGCGGCGCATGGAATCTGACTCCCAGCGTTTCGTTGTTATAACCATCGGACGAAACCTGACCGAGTGGAAGGCTAACGAGTTCCTGGCTCATTTGCGCCGATGAGCGTGCGAGGCCGGTGACCAACAAGAGGGGCAACAAAATCGTACAGATGCGCATAAGGAATTGGGTCTGGATAAACTTTACTCTACTTGGCAGCATTTAAGAATGCGACTTTGGAGGAATTTAAAATGCACGACGCACGATCTGAATCATTCAATAAATAGATGTGATCTGGAATACAACGAATAGAGACAAGGATCACCCAGAAAGATGATTGAACGAGCCACATTCGGGTCGTGCTCCAGCTGTCCGCTCGATAGCGCAGCCTCTAAGACGACGGCCCTGTCTCGCAGCTCACCGAATCATAGTGAATTTACAGAAGCGACTCGTCCAGGCCGCCGATTTCGCGGCTCCCTTTGCGAACCCCAAACAAAACGCTATCCTCAATGCGCAAGCTCCCGGAGCTAAAAATGCCCCAATGCATCGCCCAAATCTCCATAGCGGCCACACTCCTCGTAGCCGCCGCAGCCCAAAGCCAGACCATGTCCATGCCCCAGCCAACCACACCCACCGCGCAAGCCCCACCCACCAACTGGCCCACCACCGACGGCACCGTCACCCTCCCCAACTTCCGCTTCGGCACCGGCGAAACCCTGCCCCAACTCAAGCTCCATTACCTGACCCTGGGCACGCCCCACCGCAACGCGGCCGGCCACGTAGACAACGCCATCCTCTTTCTCCACGGCACCGGCGGCGACGCCCATTCCCTCCTCAATCCCGTCTTCTCCGACGTCCTCTTCGGCCACGGCCAGCCCTTCGACATCACCAAATACTTCCTCATCCTCCCCGACGACATTGGCCACGGCGAAAGCTCCAAGCCCTCCGACGGCCTCCACGCCCACTTCCCCGCATACGACTACGACGACATGGTCCGCAGCCAGCGCCTCATGCTAGACGAAATGAAGATCGACCACCTCCGTCTCATCCTCGGCACCTCCATGGGCTGCATGCAGTCCTTCGTCTGGGGCGAAACCTATCCCGGCTTTATGGACGCCCTCGCGCCTTTCGCCTGCCTGCCCGTCCCGCTCGCCGGCCGCAACCGCATGATGCGCTACATGGCCATCCAGGCCATCAAGCAAGACCCCGCATGGATAGGCGGCGAGTATAAGACGCAACCCATCCAGGGCCTGCGCACCGCAAACGAAATGATCCTCATCATGGGTTCGAGCCCGCTCCAAATGCAGAAGCAGGCCCCCACGCGCGAGCTCGCGGAACAATACATCGACGGCGCCCTGGCCCACAATATGGCCCACAGCGACGCCAACAACATGCTCTTCTACATCGACGCCAGCCGCAACTACGACCCCAGCCCACACCTCGACCAGATCAAGACCCCGGTCCTCTGGATCAACTCCGCCGACGACTTCATCAACCCGCCCGAGCTAGGCATCGCCGAACGCGAAGTCAAGCGCGTGCCCAACGCCCGCTTCATCCTGCTCCCCATCTCCGACGCGACAAGAGGCCACGGCACGCATACCGTCGCCGCCGTCTGGAAGGACTACCTCGCCGAATTCATGCAGTCCACCGAGCCCAAACCGTAGCCCAGCGTCACGCTTCTATACTGGACAAGTGACAGATTCGGCTTCCTACGAATCCCCAAAACCAAATCAGTGGGCTGGGTTCCACGGCTTGTTCTCGCGTTTTCTCGCTTGGCTCATGCACCGTGTGCCCAACGAGCGCCAGCGCCTGCTCGGTTTCACCATCCTCGCCGGCGTCTTCTGCGGCCTTGCTGCCGTAGCCTTCCACCTCACCATCGAGCGCTTCGAATCTCTCTTCATCGACCGCGCCAACGCCGCTCCCGGCTACAGCTTTATCTTCTGGACCATCGTCTCCCCCTGCCTCGGCGGACTCTTTGCCGGCATCGGCCTCACTTACTTCGTGCCCGCCGCCGCCGGCAGCGGCATTCCCCAGGTCGAAGTCGCCTACGCCGTGCGCAACGGCTACGTCACCATCCGCGAGACCATCGGCAAATTCATCCTTTGTGCCGTGCAAATCGGCTCAGGCGCATCGCTCGGACTTGAGGGCCCCACCGTACAAATCTGCGCGGGCGTCAGCAGTATGCTGGCGCGCGCCGCCCGTCTCAGCCCCCAGAACTGCCGCCGC